>Ga0307372_10009873_pt1 | contig 13045 bp, 12 predicted proteins | sample OX1MG_FD_202533 | JGI IMG/M metagenome (GOLD analysis project Ga0307372, IMG submission 202533) | Soil microbial communities from Risofladan, Vaasa, Finland - OX-1 | ecosystem: Environmental > Terrestrial > Soil > Coastal area > Acid sulfate soil | place: Finland: Risofladan, Vaasa | collected...
GCCGAAAGTTATTCCGCGGGCCGGTTCCGCGAAGACGCACTGCATGCCATGCTGGATATCACATCCAAGGGTCGAATCCCGCTGCTGGTGGGCGGCACCATGCTGTACTTCCATGCCTTACAGCATGGTTTAGCCGAACTGCCGGTAGCCGACTTGAGGATACGCGCGGAGCTGGATGCACGCGCTGCAAAAGAAGGTTGGCCGGTCTTGCATGCGGAACTGGCGGGCGTCGATCCGATGGCTGCAGTGCGGATCAATGCTAATGATTCACAACGCATACAGCGCGCACTGGAAATTTATTATGTCACCGGCCGGCCAATGTCGGAACTGCATAATACCAGCGCTGTCCAATCTTTGCCGTATCAACTTATAAAACTGGGGATATCGACTTCGAGCCGTGGGTTGCTGCATGCACGCATTGAACAACGATTCCAGGACATGATGATGGCGGGATTCGTGAAGGAGGTCACGGGCTTGCATGCGCGTGGTGATTTGACAATTAATCACAGTTCCATGCGCTCAGTGGGTTATAGGCAATTATGGGAGCATCTGGATGGCGATTGCAGTCTGGATACGGCGGTGCAACGAGGTATCGTAGCCACGCGCCGCTTTGCCAAACGTCAATTGACCAGGTTGCGTGCTGCAACCGATGTCCTTTGGCTTCAGAGCGATGCCCCGGGTGTGACAGAAAACGCGCAGTCGCTGTTAAAACGGGCGCTGGCGGACCGGCTCTGAGGGCCGCTGTGTTACAATCTTGCGGTCTTTAAATACAAGAACTAAGCCGACCATGAGGCTTACTTTATGACGGACATAACTAAAACGAGGAGAAAAGACATGGCCAAAGGTCAGTCCCTGCAGGAACCTTTTCTTAACACACTGCGTCGGGACAAAATCCCGGTATCGATTTATCTTGTCAATGGCATCAAGCTGCAAGGGCAGGTCGAATCCTTTGATCAATTCGTTATCCTTCTCAAGAACAGCGTGAGCCAGATGGTGTACAAACATGCCATTTCCACAGTGGTGCCGAGCAGGAATGTGAACATGGCGTCCGATGAGGGCGGCGGCGAAGCGAGTGGCGAGAGCGCCCCATAACGTATGCCGAGGCCCCGCATTGTTTGAACGTCCAAAGAGCGGTGAACGAGCCGTTCTGGTTCACCTCAATCTCAATCCTACGACCGGTGACGAGCTCCTCCAGGAATTCACCGAGCTTGCCAAAACTGCCGGTGCAGAAGTGCAGGCGACAGTCATCGGCAGCCGGCGTGTGCCGGAAGCGCATTTCTTCATAGGCGAAGGCAAGGCTGCGGAAGTGCAGGCCAAGGTGCTGGAGACCCAGGCAGATCTGGTGTTGGTGAATCACACGCTCTCGCCCAGCCAGGAACGCAATCTGGAGAAATTCCTGAGTTGCCGTGTACTGGATCGAACCGGCCTGATTCTGGATATTTTCGCGCAGCGCGCGCGCAGTTTCGAAGGCAAGTTGCAGGTGGAGCTCGCCCAGCACCGGCATCTGGCCACGCGTCTGGTGCGGGGGTGGACACACCTGGAACGTCAGCGTGGTGGCAGCATTGGACTGCGCGGTCCTGGCGAAACCCAATTGGAGACCGACCGGCGATTGATAGGTAAGCGTATCCAGCAATTGGCGAAACGCTTGCAACGCGTGCGTGAACAGCGAGAACAGGGCCGGCGCACGCGGGTACGCCGGGCAGTGCCCACCATCTCGCTGGTTGGCTATACCAATGCCGGCAAGTCCACACTATTCAACGCGCTCACCGGAGCGGAGATGTTGGTCGCCGATCAATTGTTTGCAACCCTGGATACCACGCTGCGTCGCCTACATCTCGACAATGGACCTGAGGCGGTGCTGGCGGACACCGTGGGTTTCATACGTGAACTGCCCCATGATCTGGTGGCGGCATTCCGTTCCACCCTTCAGGAGACCGAGGAGGCGGCGTTGCTGTTGCATGTCGTGGATGCTAGCGACCCGCAACGCGACGTTTATATTGATACTGTGAATCAGGTGCTGGCGGAAATCGGCGTGCAGGAAATACCGCAACTCGAGGTATTCAATAAAATTGACGCCACCGGACAACCCCCGGCCGTCGAGTATGGCCCGGACGGCATGCCGCGACGGATATGGGTTTCAGCCCACACTGGTGCTGGTCTGGAACAACTTGGCAAAGTTATTGAAGAACGCCTGCGCAGTGAGACCGTATATGGCTGGTTGCGGCTGGCGCCGGCCAAGAGCCGTGCGCGCGCCACACTCTTTCAGCTCGGTGCGGTACGCGGCGAACAGCTAGACGAGGATGGCAGTTTTCTGCTGCAAGTGGAATTGCCACGCAGCGATTACCAGCGCTTCTGCCATCGCGAGGGGCTGAGCCCATCCTTGCTGACAAGCTGAATTGGCGGGTTGCCTTTAATGCCAGCCGGTTGTTATGCAATGCACACAAATTAGGATTCTTCAATCGACTCCGCGTCCTGAGGAGTCGTGAGAACCGGAGAGATCGATCCAGATTGTGTTTTTGGATAAACCTGGATAGTTTTTTTAGAATATTCAACTGACTGTATGGGAGTACACCGCCATGGTGTGGAATGAGCCGGGGAAGGACAAGGATAAAGATCCCTGGAAAAGCACAGAGCGTCCCCCGGACCTGGAACGGATCGTAAAGAGTCTGCACAAGCGTTTCGGCTGGTTGTTTAGCGGTAATCGCGGCGGTCCGCAGCACTTCAAATTAGCTACATTGTGGTGGCTATTGCCGGTCATCATCGTGACCTGGCTGATTTCCGGATTCTACAAAGTAACCCCTGGTGAGCGCGGTGTGCATTTCGTGTTTGGACGCTATACGCAAGTCGTGGGCCCGGGGTTGCAATGGCATGCGCCCTGGCCCATCGGACATGCGGACATCATTAGTGGCGTGGAAGGCCGCGAATACACCCGCAGTTATAACCGCCTGCTCACCAGCGATGGCAATATCGTGACGGTCGATGCGGCGGCGCAGTACCACGTGGTGAATATAAGCGATTACCTGTTCAATGCCGCCATCACCGCGGGCACCACCGAAAGTGCCGATGCCGGCACCAGGACTTTATTGGGCGCACTGGCGGATACAGCGATACGTGCCGTTGTCGCCCACAGTACCTTGGAAAATATTCTGGGTGCAGGACAGGACGCAGCGGAAGTGGAAGCCAGCCAACGGTTGAATGCACTTCTGAAACCTTATGCTACGGGTATTGTCGTAACGCGCCTCTCATTCAAGCATGTCAGCTTGCCGGAAAGCGTAAGCAGCAGTGATGCCGATATAAGCACCGCCCAACAGGATGCAGGCCAGGCCAAGACCGCGGCACAGGCGTATGCGAACAATCTCCTGCCTCAGGTCAAAAGTGAAGTTGATGCTAAAATCGCGGAAGCTGAGCTCTACCACACCACACTGGTAAATCAGGCGCAGGCAGATATCGCGGGGTTTGATGCGGTACTCACTGCCTATCGCAAAGCGCCGGCACTGACCCGCAATATGCTGTATACACAAACCATGGAAGAGATACTCGGCAATGCCAATAAAGTTGTAGTGGATACTCACAGCGGTAATGTGACGGTGCAACTGAACCAAGCTTTCCAGGCTCCAGAGCCGTCGCTGACCAAATCGCCTGCACCTGCGAAGAATCCGACAGGCAATGTCAGCACAGCTCCCGCGGCCAGTACGCACAAGAGGTAGTTATGATGTCGCTGCATCGCTCGATTATCAGTCTCATCATCGCCCTCGGACTACTGATAGTCATCAGCCAGAGTGTGGGTATGGTGCAGCAGGGTCAGATGGGTGTGCGCCTGCGTGCGGGCAGTGTGACTGACACTGGCCTTCAGCCCGGCCTGCATTTCAAGCTGCCATTCATCGGCCGAATCGTTGGTCTGGACGATCACTGGATAACACTGGACAGCGAACATCAGAACGGCGGGCGTCTGAAACTGGTAAGCGCTGATGGCAAGAACCTGGAAGCGGGCTATGCTGCAATCTGGCAAATTAGCGACCCGGCGGCTTTTTGTCGCGTAACTGGCTGCGACGAAAGTAGCGGCGCACGCCGCATCAACGACGCGCTGACTCCGATGCTCGAAAAGCTGTTCGCGGGACAAACGGCCGCCGAACTGCTGGCCGACAAGGATAGTGCCCTGACCAAGGATCTGCCTGCCAGCCTCACCACACAATTGCAGGTGTTGGGCGTGACGGTGCAGGCGGTTTACATCACTGCGCTGACCCTGCCACGTGATCAATTAACCAACATATATGAGCGCATGCGCACTGCCCAATCCGATAAGGCTGCGCAGATACGCACCCAGGGCACCGCCGACGCCGATGCCATCCGCAACAAGGCGGATCAGCAGCGTGCAGCCATGCTCGCACAGGCAGATATTCAGGCACAGAAGATTCGCGGAAAGGCGCAGGCCGAAGCCACGGCGGTGTATGCGCGCACCTACCAGCAGGATCCGGAGTTCTTCAATTTCTATATGCGGTTGCAGTCCTACAAGCGCACTATAAAGAATGATAATAGTGTGATCGTACTCGGCCCGGACAGTGGGTTCCTCAAATATTTCGATGGAATAAAAGCAGCTGTCAAGAAGCCACAGTGAAATAGGGGAAGGTATATGTGGTTAGCATTATTGACCGCGCTGGGACTGATGTTGGTGATCGAGGGCATCATGCCGTTCCTCAATCCGCGCACTTTCAGGCAGGCCCTGGCGGCAGTCACCCAGGCAAACGACAGAGTGCTGCGCATCGCCGGACTGGTGAGCATGATCGTGGGCGTGATGCTGCTGTATGTGGCGCGTAGTCTGTTCTGAAGACATTGGGGAGTAGCAGGTGAGCAAATCCGGCAAGAACATCATCGTCATCGGAACCCAGTGGGGCGACGAGGGCAAAGGCAAGGTGGTGGACTGGCTCACCGACCGGGTGACGGCGGTGGTGCGCTTCCAGGGCGGGCACAACGCCGGCCATACGCTGGTGATTAATGGCGAGAAGACCATCCTCAAGCTCATCCCTTCCGGGGTGCTGCGCGCAGATGTGCGTTGCTTCATCGGTAACGGCGTGGTGCTCTCGCCTCCGGCATTATTGGAAGAGATCAGCATGTTGGAGGCCAAGGGTGTGCCGGCGCGTGAGCGTCTCAGAATATCGCCGGCCTGTCCGTTGATACTGCCGTCCCACGTGGCACTCGACAAGGCGCGTGAGCAGGCCAAGGGCGCCGCCAAGATCGGCACCACCGGCCGCGGCATCGGCCCGGCCTATGAAGACAAGATCGCCCGGCGCGCCGTGCGGCTCGCGGATCTGTTCCACCGCGAGCGCTTCGCCGCCAAACTGGGCGAAGTGCTGGATTACCACAACTTTATCCTCAAGAATTATTTCCGCGCACCGCCGGTGGCATTCCAGAAGACCCTGGAGGATTATCTGGCACTAGTGCCGGAACTGGAACCCATGGTGGCGGACATCACGCCACTGTTGTTCGAGCTGCATCAGCAGGGCAAGAACGTGTTATTCGAAGGCGCACAGGGTGCGTTGTTGGACGTGGACCACGGCACCTATCCCTACGTGACCTCATCCAACACCACTGCCGGCGGCGCCGCCACCGGCACCGGCCTGGGTCCGCTGTATTTCGATCAGGTGCTGGGCATCGTCAAGGCCTACGCCACGCGCGTGGGTGAAGGGCCCATGCCCACGGAATTGTTCGATGCTATGGGCGAGCATCTGGCGCGCCGCGGCCATGAATTCGGCTCGGTCACCGGCCGGCCGCGTCGCTGCGGTTGGTTCGACGTGGCGGCCATGCGCCGCTCCATTATCAACAACAGCGTCAGCAGTCTATGCGTCACCAAGCTAGATGTGCTGGATGGCATCGATACCATCCGCATCTGCGTGGCTTACAAAACTCCGCAAGGAGAAATGCCCGTGGCCCCGATGGGCGCGGAGAGCTTTGCGGAATCGGAACCGGTATACGTTGACGTACCCGGGTGGAAAACCTCGACGGTCGGACTGACGAAGTACAAGGAACTGCCCGAAAACGCCCGCGCCTATCTCAAGAAGATGGAAGAACTCATGGACGTGCCGGTGGATATCATCTCGACCGGACCCGATCGCGCCCAGACCATCGTGCTCAAACATCCTTTCGATTGAATTTAATTTTGATGATGTGCACGGGAAATAATCATACTGGTGCCCAGGAGAGGACTCGAACCTCCACGGTGTTACCCGCTAGTACCTGAAACTAGTGCGTCTACCAATTCCGCCACCTGGGCAGGGGCAGGTCAAATACAGCCGATGCGAGAGGGCGGCACTTTACCGACAGCCTTATACTGTGTCAATGTCACGTCTTATCTAAGTCACTCATTCCATGAAGAAAAAACCAAAACTACAAAAATCTGCGCGGCGTCCACATGATCCCTATGCGGAGCGCGAGGCGCAGAAATACGAGCGCCCCATCGCCAGCCGCGAAGCGATCCTGCATTGGCTGGAGAAGGCCGGCAAACCATTGCGCTTCGAACGGCTTGCGCAGGATCTGCATCTCAGTCATACCGATGAACTCGAAGCTCTGAGCCGGCGGCTGGCGGCCATGCTACGCGACGGCCAGCTGGTGCAGAACCGCGGTGATGAATACTGTCTGGTGAAACTCCTGCCATTGGTGGCGGGCACGGTCATCGGCCACCGTGACGGTTTTGGTTTTCTGAAGCCTGATGAAGGTGGTGATGACGTATTCCTGCCGCCGCGCCAGATGCGCACGCTCATGCACGGTGACCGGGCACTAGTGCGGGTGTCGGGTAGAGATGCGCGCGGCCGCGCCGAAGGTTCCCTGGTGGACGTGCTGGAGCGCAACACCCACGAGGTGGCGGGGCGTTACGTGGAAGAGCATGGCGTGAGCTTCGTGCAGCCGGACAATTCACGCATCGCCCATACGGTGCTGGTGCCTGCGGCGGAACGCCACGGCGCCCGTACTGGCCAGATGGTGGTGGTAGAGATCACCCAGCAACCCGACAAGCAGAGCGAACTCATCGGGCGGGTGACGCGCATCCTGGGTGAGCGGCATGCGCCGGGCATCGAAGTGGAACTTGCGGTACATGCCCATGGCTTGCCGCATGAGTGGCCGGCGGATGTACAGCGGGAGCTACATGGCATCGATGAAGCGGTGCCGGAAGCGGCAAAACCGGGACGTCTGGATCTGCGTAACACACCGCTGGTGACCATCGACGGCGAAGATGCCCGCGATTTCGACGACGCCGTCTATTGCGAGCGCAAGGGCAATGGATTCCGTCTGCTGGTGGCCATCGCCGATGTCTCGCATTACGTGCAGCCGGGCAGCGCGTTGGATCTGGAGGCACGCAATCGCGGCACCTCGGTTTATTTTCCGGACCGTGTGATCCCCATGCTGCCGGAGATACTCTCCAACGGCCTGTGTTCCATCAAACCGCTGGTGGACCGGCTGTGTATGGTTTGTGAGATGCAGATCACGGCTGATGGCCACATCAGCCAGGCGCGTTTCCATGAAGGACTGATGCGCTCGGCCGCACGCTTCACTTATACACAGGTGGCCGGCATGCTGGTTGACAAGGATGAAAGGCTGCGGCGCGAGCATGCGCGTCTGATACCGCACCTCGAGGATCTTTATGCCGTCTATCACGCATTAGCAAAAGCACGTGCCAAGCGTGGCGCCATCGATTTCGACAGTACCGAGACGCGCATCATCTTCGGCGAGGACCGCAAGGTCGCATCCATAAAGTCGCTGGTACGCAACGATGCCCACCGGCTCATCGAAGAGTGCATGATCGCCGCCAACGTGGAAGCTGCGCACTTCCTGGAGAAACACCAGATACCCACACTCTACCGCGTGCACGCCAGCCCGGATGCGGATGGTCTCAAGGAAGTGCGCCTGTTCCTCGGCACCCTCGGTCTTTCACTGGGTGGCGGCCAGAAACCCGAAGCTGTGCACTATGAGAAGTTGCTGGACAAAGTCAGATCGCGTCCTGACAAGGCCCTCATCCAGACAGTGCTGCTGCGTTCCCTGTCGCAAGCCGTTTACGGACCTGACAACATCGGTCACTTCGGTCTGGCCTTGAGCCACTACGCGCATTTCACCTCACCGATCCGGCGCTATCCTGATTTGCTGGTGCATCGCGCCATCCAGCATGTGCTGCGCGGCGGTAGCACGAAGAACTTCCACTATTCCATGACACAGATGGTCAACCTGGGCGCCCATTGTTCCATGACTGAGCGGCGTGCCGATGAAGCTACGCGCGATGCCACCGACTGGCTCAAGGCTGAGTATATGCAGGACAAGGTGGGTGAGGAATTCGAGGGTTTCATCACCAGCGTGCTGCCTTTCGGGCTGTTCGTGCAGCTAAAGGAACTGTATGTAGAAGGTCTGATCCACGTGACTTCGCTGCCCAGCGACTACTACACGTTTGATGCGGCCGGCCATCGCATGATTGGCGAGCGCTCCGGCCGTGTTTACCGGCTGACAGATCCCATTCGTGTGCGTGTCAGCAATGTCAATTTGGAAGAACACAAGATTGATTTCGTGCCCGCGATCCCGACACCAGAAGAACGTGGGCACAGGCCAGCAACACGCCATCCAACGAAAAACCGCCGTAAGAAACGCTGAGCATGGGCAACGATAGCCTCGTGTATGGATTGCACCCGGTGCTGGCGCTGTTCGTGCAGCGCCGGCCGGTGCGGCAATTGTGGGTGCAGGACAGCCGCCACGATGCGCGCCTTGATGAACTGCTGGCCAAAGCCGCAGATCTCGGCATTCCGGTGCAGCATGTGGCGCGGGATAAGTTGGATAAACTGTCAGGTGACGGCCGGCACCAGGGCGTGGTGGCGGAAGCCGGCGTAGCCCAGGCCGGTGATGAACACGATCTCGAAGCCTGCCTCTCAGCGCTCACATCACCAGCGTTCCTGCTAGTGCTGGACGGTGTGCAGGATCCACATAATCTTGGCGCCTGCCTGCGCAGCGCCAACGCCGCCGGCGTGCATGCGGTCATCGTCCCCAAAGACCGGGCCGCGGAACTGACGCCGGTGGTGCGCAAGGCGGCCGCCGGTGCCACCGAGATGACGCCGTTTTTCCAGGTCACCAATCTGGCGCGCACCTTGCGCCGGCTTAAGCAGCAGAATATCTGGCTGGTGGGTCTCGCGGGCGAGGCCCATGACACGCTGTATGAACTGGATCTCAAGGGACCGCTGGCGCTGGTGCTGGGTGCCGAGGGTTCAGGGCTCAGGCGTCTGAGCAAGTCGGAGTGCGATTTCCTGGCGCACATCCCCATGGCGGGTGCTGTCGAGAGCCTGAATGTCTCCGTGGCTGCCGGCGTGGCCTTGTTCGAAGCACAGCGTCAGCGGAGTATTCAGAAATGATTCGTCGCCAGGTCACCGAAAAATTCCGGTCTGGCAGTGAGGCTGTCGTAAGCCACTGAATTGCAAGCCGCAGCGGGTTTCGGTATAGTGCGCGCCTTCCCGGCCCGGTGCCGGGAACCTTGCTCCACCGCCCTGTCGGGGAGCCGGATTGTCCGTGAGGAGTATGCGTGAGACACTACGAAATCGTGTTTCTGGTCCACCCTGACCAGAGCGAACAGGTGCCCGCGATGATCGAGCGTTACCGCTCGATGATCGAGTCGGAAGGCGGCAAGATCCACCGTGTCGAAGACTGGGGCCGCCGCCAGCTTGCCTATCCCATCGCCAAGGTCCATAAGGCCCACTATGTTCTGATGAACATCGAGTGTGGCCAGGCCACGCTCAATGAGCTGGTGGGCATGTACCGTTTCAATGACGCCGTGTTGCGCCACCTGGTGGTGCGCCGTGAAGCCGCCGTCACCGAGCCGTCGCCGCTCATCAAACCCAAGGAAGAGAAGGAAGAGCGCATCGAACGCTTCGATATGGATGACCGCGAAGACGATAGCGAAGATGAGATTCGCGCTGAACCGGTGTCATGACCTACCGAATACGAGGATAGCAACATGTCACGTTTTTTCCGCAAGCGTAAGTTCTGCCGGTTCACGGCCGAGGGCGTGGAGGAGATCGATTACAAGGATATCGTCACGCTCAAGGCCTATGTGACCGAGACTGGCAAGATCGTGCCGAGCCGCATCACCGGCACGCGTGCTTTCTACCAGCGGCAGTTATCGCTGGCCGTCAAGCGCGCGCGTTTCCTGGCGCTATTGCCCTACACCGACCAGCATTGATGCGGAGGCATACCGATGGAAGTCATCCTGCTGCAGAAAGTCGAGAATCTCGGCAACCTTGGCGACAAGGTCAAGGTGCGTCCGGGTTACGGCCGCAATTTCCTGATTCCCCAAGGTAAGGCCAAGGCTGCTACTGTAGCCAACATCGCTGAGTTCGAGATGCGCCGTGCGGAGCTGGAGAAACATGCGGCCGACGCTTTTACTTCAGCCACCGGACGCAAGCGCGAACTGGAAGGCAAGAGAATCACCATCACAGCCAAAGCCGGCAACGAAGGCAAGCTGTTCGGTTCCGTGGGTACGGTCGATATCGCGGAGGCCTTGACCCAGGGCGGCGCCAAGGTGGAGCGCAAGGAAGTGCGCATGCCCCAGGGCCCGATCCGGGTCGCCGGCGAGCACAAGGTAGAGATCCATCTGCATACCGATGTGAACGTCGAGATCACCGTGGTGGTGGTGGCCGAGGAATAAGCCGCCTATCTATTGATCAGTCTGCGCGCGGGGGCCTGGGCCCCCGCATGCATTTTCAGCAACCATGCGGTTTATATCGTCATGAGTTGCAAGCAGCGAGTTCGCTCCCTTAGAGTCTAGTCATCACCCTTATTCGCGATTCAGCCAGCATGCCGGGAGCCGTCAAAAGTCTCGATACTCACGCCAGTGCGGCGCTCGAAGCCATGCGCATCCCGCCGCATTCGGTGGAGGCGGAGCAGGCGGTGCTCGGCAGTCTGATGCTGGACAACGCCACCTGGGAACAGGTGGCGGACCGGATCAGGGAAGATGATTTCTACCGCCAGGACCACCGCCTGATCTTTCGCGCCATCAGCGAACTGACCGACAGCAACTCACCTTTTGATGCCGTGACCCTGTCCGAATGGCTGCAGAGCCGCAACCAGCTGGAACCGGCGGGTGGCCTTGCCTATCTCGCCACACTCGCACGTGATACGCCCACCGCCGCCAACGTGCGTGCCTATGCGGACATCGTGCGCGAGCGTTCGGTGCTGCGGCAACTGATCCGCTTGGGTGGTGAACTGGCGGAAGCTGCATACCGGCCTGAAGGACGCGGCACCGAGGAATTGATCGATTACGCCGAGCGCCAGGTGTTCGATATGGCCGAACGTGGCGGACGCATGCAACGCAGTTTCGTGAAGATCACCGAGCTATTATCGAAGGCTGTGGACCGCCTCGACTTGCTGATGCACGCAAACAATCCGGTGACCGGGCTGCCCACCGGCTTGGATAAATTCGACCATATGACCGCGGGCTTGCAGCCCGGTGATTTGATCATCATCGCGGGGCGTCCATCCATGGGCAAGACCGCGTTCGCCATCAACATCGCCGAATACTGTTCCTGCCGTCCTGAGAATCCTGTACCCACCGCCATCTTCAGCATGGAGATGTCCGGCGAACAGCTGGCCATGCGCCTGATATCCTCTCTGGGGCGGATCGACCAGCAGAAGGTGCGCACCGGCCAGCTGGACCAGACGGACTGGCAGCGGGTCAGCTCGGCCATCGCCATCATGTCCAAGGCGCCCATGTTCATCGATGACACCGGCGCGCTTACGCCCACGGAGCTGCGCGCGCGCGCGCGGCGCTTGAAGCGTGAACACAACCTGGGCCTGATGGTGGTGGATTACCTGCAGCTGATGTCGGTGCCCGGCACCCGCGAGAACCGCGCCACCGAGATCTCGGAGATCTGCCGCAGTCTGAAAGCCTTGGCCAAGGAGCTGAACATACCGGTGATCGCGCTGTCGCAGCTCAACCGCAGCCTGGAGCAGCGCCCCGACAAGCGCCCCATCATGTCGGACCTGCGCGAATCCGGATCCATCGAACAGGACGCCGACCTGATCGCCTTCATCTACCGCGATGAGGTCTACGATAAGGACAGCCCCAACAAAGGCATGGCGGAAATCATCATCGGCAAGCAGCGCAACGGTCCCATCGGCACGGTACAGGCGACTTTTCTCGGCGCTTACACGCGTTTTGAGAATTACATCTCCGAGGATTCCGGGGGCTACGCGTGAGTCGCGCCACCGGCGCGGTCATCAATCTCTCCGCGCTGCGCCACAATTTGCAGCGGGTGCGTGAGCTGGCGCCGCAAGCCCGGATCATGGCAGTGGTCAAAGCCAATGCTTACGGGCATGGCATCACGCAGGTCGCCCGCGCGCTGTCGGCCACGGATGCATTTGCAGTCGCGTGTCTGGAAGAGGCATTGGAAATCCGCCACGCAGGATTGGTGCATCCCATCGTATTGCTGGAGGGCGTGTTTAGCGTCGCGGAACTCGAAGAGGCTGCCCGCAACGGCTGTGAACTGGTAGTGCATGATGCCCGCCAACTCGCATTGCTGGAGGACGCTCATATCCAGCACAAGCTGGGTGTGTGGCTCAAGATCAACAGCGGCATGCATCGTCTGGGATTCCCGCCCTCACAGGCGCACGATCTCTGGGAACGTCTCAGTAGCGCGCACGCTGTGCGCAACCCGGTGCGTCTCATGACTCATCTGGCGAGTGCCGATGAAACTTCCAATCCGCGTACCCACCTGCAGTTGAAGATTTTCGCTACCGCCATTTCCGGCATCCAGGCGGAACGTAGCATCGCCAACTCTGCCGGCATCCTCGCCTGGCCGGACAGTCATGCGGACTGGGTGCGGCCGGGGATCCTGCTGTATGGTGTTTCGCCCTTTGCCGGACGCATTGGCGCACAGGAAGGATTGATCCCCGCCATGACCATGGGCACCACGCTTATCAGCGTGCAATCGGTGAACAAGGGTGAGGCGGTAGGTTACGGCGGCGCCTGGATCGCGCCGGAAGATATGCGTATCGGCATCGCCGCCATCGGATATGGCGATGGTTATCC
>Ga0307372_10009874_pt1 | contig 13044 bp, 12 predicted proteins | sample OX1MG_FD_202533 | JGI IMG/M metagenome (GOLD analysis project Ga0307372, IMG submission 202533) | Soil microbial communities from Risofladan, Vaasa, Finland - OX-1 | ecosystem: Environmental > Terrestrial > Soil > Coastal area > Acid sulfate soil | place: Finland: Risofladan, Vaasa | collected...
CTGGGAGCTCGCGGTTATGGACGGCTGGGTCTGCGGCGCGCGGTTCGTGGCCGCCCCGGCGCCCGGCGGCTCAGGCCTCGATCGGCAGGCCTGAGCAGAGGGCGTTCTGCCAGTCGTCGTGGACGAGGACGACTTCCCTGCCGGCCCGGTGGAGCAGGCTCGCCGCGACCGATGCCCGGTAGCTGCTCGCGCAGTGCGTCCAGACGGTCCCGGCCGGGACCTCGGCCAGGCGCGCGGGCAGGTCGACGACGAAGATGTTCTTCGCGCCGGCGACGTGGCCGGCGCGCCACTCGTCCTCGCGCCGCACGTCGAGCACGACGGGGCGGGGTTCCTCGCGCATCGCCCGCGCCAGCCCGGCGAAGTCGGTGACGGGGTAGGCGGCGACCGGCACACCGCTCGCCCCGGCGAGACGCGCGGTGTCGCCGGCCGCGCCCCCCGCGAGGTGGTCGATACCGATGCGCGCGAGGTCGCGCGCCGCGCGCGCGACCTCCTCGGCCGACGCACCGACGAGAGTGACCGGCTTCCCGCGGGGGATCACCCAGCCGATGTAGGTCGTGAACTGCTCGGAGTGCTCGAAACCGACCGTGCCGGCCAGGTGCGAGCGGGCGAAGGCGCGGCGCGCCCGCAGGTCGACGACCCATTCGCCGGCCTCGATGCGGCGTCGGAGCTCGTCCGGGTCGACGGCCTCGGGCGGGTGGCGGGGGAAGGGGGCCGGACCCTGGCGGTTCGCGGGGGCCATCGCGGCGTAGTAGCGGGGGTAGGCGGTCAGCCCCGTGAGGAGACGGGAGACGAACTCGCCCTCGTCCTCGACGACGAGCGCCAGGTTCCGCGAGCGCTCGTCCTCGATCGTGGCGCTCGCCGACGGCGAGGGCGGGGAGGACGAGCAGAAGCTGCCGAAGCCGTGGGTCGGCAGCACCGCCACGTCGCCCGGGAGCTCGCGGGCTAGCCCGCGCACCGACCGGTACTGGGCACGGGTGAGCTCGTCGGTCAGGGCCTCGGAGACGAGGTCGGTTCGCCCCACGGTCCCGAACAGCATCGAGCCGCCGGTCAGCACGGCGCACGCGACGCCGTCCTCGGCCACGACGTAGGCGAGATGGTTCGGCGTATGGCCCGGCGTCGCGCGCGCCGACACCGTCAGGCGACCGGCGGTGATCTCGTCGCCGGGCGACACCGGGTGGCGGGCGAACGCGACGTCCTCGTCGGCCGCGACGAGGTAGTCGGCGCCGGTCAGGCGCGAGAGCTCGAGGCCGCCCGAGACGTAGTCGTTGTGCATGTGGGTCTCGGCGACGAGCGCGATCTCGACGCCCGCCGCCTTTGCCGCCTCGAGCACGCGCTCGACGTCGCGCTGGGGGTCGACGACGACCCCGGTCGAGCCGTCGTGGACGAGGTACGAGCGGTCTCCGAGCTCCGGCGTCGCGATGGTGACGATCGCTGGCACGCGCCCTGACGCTAGTTGCCCCGACGGTCGACGAGGGGTGAAGCGCGCGCGGCGGGCGCGCTAGCTTCGGCCCATGTCGCAGCCCCCCGCCGGCGGACCCGGTCCACTGGTTCTCGTCGGCGGCGGCGAGTGGCGTGCCGGCGCCACCTTCGACGCCGAGATGCTCGAGCGCTCCGGCGGGGAGGTGGTCGTCCTGCCGACCGCCGCCGCCTACGAGCGTCCCGAGCGCGCCGTGGCCACGGCGCGAGAGTGGATCTCCTCGCTCGGCGGACGGGTCCGGGCCTGCATGGTCCTCACGCGGGCCGACGCCGAGGCCGCCGAGGCCGCAGCGGTCGTGCGCGGGGCGCGCTTCGTCTACCTCTCGGGGGGCTCGCCGCTCCACCTCCGCTCGGTGCTGAAGGACTCCGCGGTGCTCCACGCACTCGTCGCCGCATGGCACGGGGGCGCCGTGGTCGCCGGCTCGTCGGCCGGGGCGATGGTGCTCACCGACCCGATGGTCGACCCCCGGGGCGGGGCCTTCACCGTCGGCCTCGGACTCGTGCGCAACGTCGCGGTCGTCCCGCACTTCACCGGTGAGCTGACCGCCCAGCTGCGCCGGACCCTCGCGCTCGCCCCGTCTGGTTGCGCGGTCGCCGCGCTCGGCGAGACGACGGCGCTCGTGCGCGAGCCCGACGGCACCTGGCGCCGGGCCGGCTCCGGAGAGGTCTCGGTGTTCGTCGACGCCGAGCCGGACGGCCTCGAGGCGCTCGCCGGCAAGCCCGTCTGGTGATGGCGGGCCGGCTAGTCGGCCTCGGTGATCGTGACGGATTCGATGAGGACTCGCTCCGCGGGCCGGCCGGAGCCGCTGCCGGTCTTCTCGATGGCCTCGAGCACGTCGAGACCGGAGACCACCTTGCCGAACAGCGAGTAGAGCGGCGGCAGCTGGGTCCCCTGCGGCCCGCTGATGATGAAGAACTGGCTCCCGTTCGTGTCCGGCCCGGCGTTCGCCATCGCGAGCGAGCCGATCTCGTAGCGCCCGGGCGGCGGGAGCTCGTCCTCGAAGCGGTAGCCGGGGCTGCCCGCGCCGCTGCCGGTCGGGTCGCCGCCCTGGACGACGAAGCCGGGGATGATGCGGTGGAAGGCCACGTCGTCGAAGTAGTGGTAGCGGGCCAGGAAGACGAAGTTGTTCGCGGTGCGCGGGGCTCCGATCGCGTCGAGGGCGAGGGTCATGGAGCCCTTGGTCGTGCGCATCTCGGCGGTGTAGCGCTTCGACAGGTCGATGCACATGGGCGGGACCTCGTCGAAGTGCTGCGTCTTCGCCGCTGAACCGTCGGCGGGGGGGCACTCGATCGGCATGGTTCGCTCCGTTTCTCCTCGATCCGGCGGGTGCCTGCGGGCACCGGGCCAGGGTGGCTCGGCTGACGGGTCGCTCAGCCGACCTTGGTGATCGTGACCTTCACGATGTGGTGGAGGACCTTCGGCGTGCCACCCGAGCTCCCGTCCGCGCCGATCTTCTCGACGACCGCCGTGCCTGAGGTCACCGTGCCGAACAGCGTGTAGTTGGGCTCGGCGTCGAGCTGGGTCTGGCCGCCGGGGAGGATGACGAAGAACTGGCTGCCGTTCGTCGAGGGCCCGGAGGAGTTGGCCATCGCCAACCCGAAGACCGGGTAGCAGTCGTGCTTGGCGGTACAGGTCTTCGGCGGCGTGTTGCCGGTGAACGTATAGCCGGGACCACCGCTGCCCGATCCGTCCGGGCTGCCGCCCTGGACGACGAAGCCGGGGATCACCCGGTGGAAGGGCGTGCCGTCGAAGAAGTGGTACCGGGCGAGGAACACGAAGCTGTTCACCGCGGCAGGCGAGGAGGCCGCCGGCATCCGCGCGACGAAGGTGCCGACGTCGGTCGTGAACGTGGCGTCGTAGATGCCCGTCGCCGAGATGCACGTCGGCGGAGCCTTGGTGAAGTGGGTGACGCGTTTAGCGGCGCCGGCGGCCGTGGTCGGCGGGCAGGTGACCGCCGGCTTGGTCGCGACGGGCTTCTTCGGCGTCTTGCCGGTGAGCAGGACGACGACCCCGACGACGACCCCGACGACGACGAGCGCGCCGGCCACCCGCCGCAGCGTCCGGTTCCGCTGCGCGCGCTTTTGCTGCTCGGCGAGCTTCAGCTCGCGCATCGCCCGCTGGCGGGCTCGTTTGTCGCTCGGCACGGACGGACAAGCTAGCCGCGACCGCAAGGTAGGTTGTGGCCCGTGGCCCTCACCGTCCAGAAATTCGGCGGTACCTCGGTGGCCGACGCCGAGCGGATCCGAGCCGTCGCAGATCACGTCGCCCGGACGCGCCGCGCCGGCGACGACGTGGTGGTGGTCGTGAGCGCGATGGGCAAGTCGACCGACGACCTGTTGCGCCTGGCCGACGACGTGAGCTCGACCCAGCCCGGGCGCGAGCTCGACATGCTGCTCACCGCGGGCGAGCGCATCTCGATGGCCCTCGTCTGCATGGCGCTCGCCGAGCTCGGCGTCCCGGCCTCGTCGTTCACCGGGAGCCAGGCTGGGATCATCACCGACACGACGCACACGAAGGCGAAGATCCTGCAGGTCCGTGGGGACCGGCTGCGCCAGGCGCTCGCCGACGGCGCCGTTCCCGTCGTCGCCGGCTTCCAGGGCGTCTCGAGCGAGCGCGACGTGACGACGCTCGGGCGCGGCGGGTCGGACGTCTCGGCCGTCGCGCTCGCAGCGGCGCTCGGGGCCGACCGCTGCGAGATCTACACCGACGTGTCCGGCGTGTTCACCGCCGACCCACGCATCGTGCCGAGCGCGCGCAAGCTGCCCCGGATCTCCTTCGAGGAGATGCTGGAGATCTCCGCGACCGGCGGGCGCGTGCTGATGCTGCGCTCGGTCGAGTTCGCCCGCAACCACCACGTCCCGCTGCACGTCCGCTCGAGCTTCACGTGGGAGCCGGGAACGATCGTCACCGAGGAGGACCCGACCATGGAGCAGCCGATCGTCTCTGCCGTGACGAGCGACACCTCCGCGGCCAAGCTCACCTTGACGGGCGTCCCCGACCGGCCCGGCATCGCCGCTTCGCTGTTCCGCGCGCTCGCCGACCACTCGGTGAACGTCGACATGATCGTCCAGAACACCTCCCATCACGGGACGACCGACATCTCCTTCACCGTGCCGCGCACGGAGCTGCGCATCGCCACGTCGGTGGCGGAGGAGCTCTGCCCCCAGATCGGCGCGGTCTCGCTGCTGGTGGACGAGGCGGTCGCCCAGGTGTCCCTCGTCGGCGCGGGGATGAAGACCCACCCCGGCGTGACGGCGACGATGTTCGAGACGCTGGCGAAGGAGCAGATCAACATCCAGATGATCTCCACCTCGCCGATCCGCATCTCCTGCATGGTCGAGTCCGGTGCCGAGGAGCGGGCCGTCCAGGCGCTGCACGAGGCGTTCGGCCTCGCCGGCTGAGCCCTGGCCCGCGCGGGGTCCGGTCCCGGACCGGAAGGCCGCATCGCTAACCTGTTGACCGTGCGAGTCGGGATCTTCGGGGCGACGGGGCAGGTCGGAGGCGTGATGCGCAGCATCCTCGCCGAGCGCGGCTATCCCGTCGAGGAGATGCGCTACTTCGCCTCGGCGCGCTCGGCCGGGGCCCGGGTGGTCTGGGGCGGCCGCGAGGTCGAGGTGGAGGACGCCGAGCGCGCCGACTTCGCCGGCCTCGACGTGGCGCTGTTCTCCTGCGGGAAGGCCGCCTCGATCGCGCTCGCGCCCCGCGTCGCCGCCGCCGGGGCGGTGGTGATCGACAACTCGTCGGCCTGGCGCATGGACCCGGAGGTTCCCCTCGTCGTCTCGGAGGTGAACGCGGACGCGCTCGCCTCGATCCCGAAGGGGATCGTGGCCAACCCGAATTGCACGACGATGGTGGCGATGCCGGTGCTGAAGCCGCTGCACGACGCCGCGGGACTGCGGCGAGTTCTAGTCGCCACCTACCAGGCGGTCTCGGGCGCGGGCGTCGCGGGCGTGGCCGAGCTCGACGAGCAGGTGCGCAAGGTGGCCGAGGGTGCCTCGGCCCTCACCTTCGACGGCGCGGCCGTCGAGCTGGCGGTGCCGTCGAAGTTCGTGGCGCCGATCGCCTTCAACGTTGTTCCGCTCGCGGGCAACCTCGTCGACGACGGGTCGGGCGAGACCGACGAGGAGCAGAAGTGGCGGAACGAGAGCCGGAAGATCCTCGGGCTCCCCCGCCTGCTCGTCGACTGCACCTGCGTCCGGGTGCCGGTCTTCACCGGGCACTCGCTGGCGCTGCACCTCGAGTTCGAGCGGCCGCTGCCCCCCGAGGAGGCGAGGCGCCTCCTCGAGGGCGCGCCGGGCGTCTCGCTCGTCGACGTGCCGTCGCCGCTCGCGGCCGCCGGCAAGGACCCGTCGCTCGTCGGCCGGATCCGCAGGGACGCCACCGTCGAGCACGGCCTCGCGATGTTCGTCGTCGGCGACAACCTGCGCAAGGGCGCCGCGTTGAACGCCGTCCAGATCGCCGAGGCGCTCCGGGCTCGCAACTGAGGCGAGCGCGCTCCGACCGCCCCGCGGTCGGCCACGCCGAACACCGGGCGGTGCCAGGCGGTGCCCCGGGTCGGGGCGAGCGGCGGCACGCGGCCCGCGTCCCACGGGAGGCGCCCGCCCTGGCCACACGCCCGGCGCGTCGCGCGGCGCCGGTCGGGTATTGCGGGGCGCGTCACGCGATCGACATCACCGTGTCACTTGCCGCCCCGACGTAGGGCTTCCTAGCATCCTGCGGTCGACCGTTCGAGGCGTGCTCACGGTCGTCTCGACCGCCGGAGGGGGGAGATGTCGCGTACCGACGCGCTGGCGCGGCGCGCCCGGATGGCCGGTCGCCATCCCCGGCCGCCGGCCGCCAGCGCCGCGGCGGTGCTGGCGGCTGCCCTCGGCGCGCTTTCGCTGCTGCCGGGCGCGCCCGCCGCCGCCTCGACGCGCTCCGCCCGCCCGGCCGGGGCCTCCGGACGCCCCCTCGCCACCTCGGCCGCCTGGTGCTCGACGCACGGGTCGGGGCTCGGCGGCTGGACGGGGACGAGCCCGAACCTGCCGATCTGCGGCCCCGGCCCCGACTACGGCGGGACCTGGCAGTACGTCGACCTGCCCGGTCCGGGCGGTGCGCCGGCCGGCTTCTACAACGCCACGCCGGGTTTCCAGTGTGTCGAGCTCGCCGAGCGCTGGCTCGCCGTCGCCGACGGGTTCGCGCCCCAGCATGCCGAGGGGTCGCTTGTCGCCGCGGTCTACCACGCCGCCTTCCCTCGTTCGACGCTCGTCGTGGACGGCTCGCCGGGCGCGGTCGGCCACCCGCCGGTACGGGGGGACGTGATCAGCTTCTCCCTCGTGCCGTCCTTCGAGGACCCGAGCGACGGCCACGTCGCCATCGTCGTGCGCTCCTCGGTCGACCCGTTCTCGGGCAACGGCTCGGTCCTCGTCGCGCAGCAGAACGTCTCGAGCAGCGACTACCTGATGACCCTGGACGTGGTCGGCTGGCGGCTCGAGGACCCGCAGGAGCCGGGAAACGCCGAGTTCCAGTTCCCCTACGCCGAGTGGCTGCACGTCCTGCCGACCCCCACGGAAGCGGCCCTCGCCCGGCGGCTCCAGCTCGACCAGCTGGCCCGCGAGCGCGCCGACTCGCCAGCCCTGGTCCTGACGGTGCCCGCCTCGATGGCGCGCCGTCCACGCTCGCGCCGGCGGACGGCTGAGCTCGCCGGCGCGCCGGCGAGCGGCGAGGCGCGCCTGGTCGACTTCGTCGCGGCCATGCCCGGTCCCCGGGTGGCGGCCGCCCGGGGGGAGCGGGACCTTCCCGGCGTGGGCCTCGCGCGCACGGCCTCCCGGTCCGGCGGAGGGCCCCAGGGTTTCCCTCCTGTCGCCGCGCTCGGCTGCGCCGTGCTGCTCGTGCTCCTCGCCCGGCGGCGGCTGCTGCCGGGCGGTCGCGGACCCGTCAGCTCCCGCTGAGGACGGCCTCCAGGCGCTCGGCCTGCCAGCGGCGCTCGGCGACGCCTGCCGCCGCGCCGTCGCGGTCGGCGACCGCCTGGCGGACGCGATCGGCGGCGTCGCGGGCGCAGACGGCCGCGGGCTCGTAGGCCGGGACGTGCTCGGTGCCGAACGCGATCGCGCCCCACGGGGTCGTGATGACCTCGGCCGTCCGCGGCGACCTCTCCTCCCCGGCCTCGTGCTCACCGGCCTCCTCGGCGACGGACTCGCGCGTCGCGACGTAGCGGGGCAACGCGACGTGGCGCAAGGCCTCGACCGCGGCGAGCACGGCCTCCTGGAGCGCCGCGATCGTCGTCCACGCGGGGTCGTCCAACGTGTCGATGTCGGAGTCCTTGTCGGAGAGCGAGGTCTGGAAGGCGACGTCGCCGAGCGTCTCCTGGGTGCGGCGTAGTCGCCGGGCGGCGGCCAGCCGGGCGAGTCGGGCGAGGCCGCCCTCGGCATCGGCCCGCTCGAGGAAGCGCCTGGCCTCCTCGATGACCCCGCCGATCGTCCTGCCGTGGGGGAGGGGCACGGCGACGTTCTCGCCGACGGCGTGCTCGACGCAGTCGAGGGCGAAGGCCGCCGCGCGCTCGGGGTCCCAGTTCGCCTCCGCGAGGAGGCGCGCGGCCCGCACGGCGAGCGTGCCGTCGGCGCCCGCCTCGGCCGCCGAGGCGGGCGCTGTCGCGGCGCCGCCGGCGTCGACCGGCTCGGCGGTGAAGATGCGGTCATTGAGCACGTCGAGGAGGGCGTCACCGCTCCGGAGGATCAGCACCGGCGCCTCGGCGACGGTCGGGCTCACCGGGCCCGTGCCGGTCGCGGCCGGCAGCTGCCAGACGATGTCGCCGACGGTCGTGTGCTCCACCCCGTCCGGTCCGGTCGTGACGTACAGGCGGTCCGTCATCGGGGGCTCCTCCCGGCAGCTGGCGGCCGCCAGTCGTCGGGACATTGCTGTCGGCGGCCGCAGGTGCCGCGGCGGTCCGCGGCGCAGGGTGAGGGTCGCATCGGAGACAGGAGCGTAGCCCGCCCGCCCGCGGCGCCCGATCGTCCGGGCGAGCGGGCAGGGCACGATGGCACCCTCGTGGGCCGCCGGGCGCTCCGGCGACGGGAGCAGGCTCGGCGCGACGGCGATGGAGCACGCGCCATACCCGGTGGTCCCGTGCACGCGCCGTGCACCGGTTCACCGTCTCCTAACAACCTCCTAACCGCGTTGGCCTCGCATCGTCCCGCCGTAGTGCCGAAGGTGGTGGACGCCAGCCCGTCTGGACGGTGGCCGGCACCGATAGGTGCTGCAGCATGGAGGAGGCAGCAAGATGGAGGTCCTCACGGTCGGACGGCGCGGCGCGCTCGGCGCCCGGGCACGCGTGCAGCGACGAGCGGGCAGGCGATCCGTGAAGGTCGTGGCGAGCATGCTCGGCGCCGTCGCGCTCCTCGGCACCGGCGCGCTCGCAGCCGTCGGCACCGCAGGGGCGAGCACCACCGTCGCGCACCACGGCCGGGGTATCGGGGGCGGCTTCGGCGACCTACGCGGCTCGATCGGGGCGGTCGGCACCGGCTCGCTCACCGTCACCGAGCCGAACGGGCTGTCGGTGGTCCTCACCACGACGTCGAGCACCACCTACCGCCTCGACGAGACGACCGTCAGCGCCTCCAGCCTCGTCGTCGGCGAGAACGTCGTGGCGCGCCTCGTCCCCGGCTCGACCTCGCCGCCGGTGGCGAGCGAGATCGACGTCGTCCCCGCCCGCGTGGACGGGACCGTGGTGAGCGTGACCGGCACCTCGATCGTCGTCCAGGACGCGCAGGGGTTCTGGCGGACGGTCATGGTCGGCGCCTCGACGACCTACAGCTCCGGCAAGGGCGGTGTGCCCGGCGCCGCCGCGACGGTGGCCGAAGTCGTGCCCGGCGTGCGGGTCGACGCGATCGGCACGGTCGACCCCAACCACACCAGCCTCGACGCCACCTCGGTGAGGATCGAGCTCGCCGCCCTCTACGGCACGGTCCAGTCGGTCTCGGGCACGACCGTCACGCTGACGGCGGAGCCGGGCGGCTCGACCGTCTCGGTGACCACCACGTCGTCGACCGTGGTCCGCAACCGTGCGGGCACCGTCGCGCTTTCCACGCTCACCGCCGGCCAGCAGCTCATCGCGCTCGGGAGCGCCACCTCGGCCACGAGCTTCGCAGCGCAGCTCGTCTACGTGGCCTCCCCCCACGACTGGCACTTCGCCGGCCACGAGCCGTTGGGCGGGGGCCGCCACGGGAGGGGCCCCGGCCACCGCTGAACGGGCTCGCGCGGAGCGCGTCCACCTATCATGCGACCGACACCGCGAGAAGCGAGCCGGGAGCAAAGACGTGTGGAATTCCTTCAGCACTGACGGTCGGGCCGGCGTGAGCGCCGAGATCACCACCTACACGGGCGGCAACGGCGATGAGATCCACGCGTACGTCGCCCGGCCGGAGCGTGACGGGCCCGTCCCGGGCATCGTCCTCGTCCACCACATGCCGGGATGGGACGAGTTCTACCAGGAGTTCGCCGAGCGCCTGGCCCGTCACGGCTACGAGGTCATCTGCCCCGACCTCTACTGCCGCTTCGGGCACGGCACGCCCGACGACGTGGCGGCCAAGGTGCGCAGCCAGGGCGGCGTGCACGACGACAGTGTGCTCGCGGACTGTGCCGCCGCGCGCGCCTGGCTGAAGGCGCGCCCGACGTCGAGCGGCAAGGTCGGCATCATCGGGACCTGCTCGGGCGGTCGCCACGCGCTCCTCGTCGCCTCCCGGGCCCCCGGCTTCGACGCCGTGGTCGACTTGTGGGGAGGCGGCGTGGTGATGCCCGCCGACCAGCTGTCGCCGGCGCGGCCGGTGGCGCCGATCGAGTACACGAAGGACCTCGACGTGGCGCTGCTCGGGATCTTCGGCAACGACGACCAGAACCCGACGCCCGCGCAGGTCGACGAGCACGAGGCGGAGCTGGCCAAGCACGGCAAGACCTACGAGTTCCACCGTTACGACGGTGCCGGGCACGGGTTCTTCTACTACCACACCCCCCTGTACCGCCAGGAGCAGGCGATGGACGCCTGGGGCAAGGTCTTCGGGTTCTTCCACCACCAGCTCGGGGGCTGAGGCGTTGCACGCGGGCACGACGAGGAACGGGAGAGGCGCACCATGTGCACGATGATCGCGGTGACGCGGGCGATCAACGGGGCGGGCAAGGGGCCGGACGGATGGTTCCCGCTGACCCAGGCGACGGTCGGCTACGACCACGCGACCCACAGCGCCGACGAGCACGCGCTGCTGCTCGACTTCGTCAACTACGACATCGGGACGGGAGCACGGGTCGCGCTCGAGCTCGACATCACGTCGGGCAAGGCGCTGCTCGAGCAGCTCCGTTCCGCCATCGAGGCGGCGGAGGCGAGCGGGGCCGTGCCGGCCTGAGCCGGTCACCCGCCGCCGCCCGCTCGCCCGGGTGGAGCGCGCGGCTCAGTTGACGACGGTGACGAGCGTCCCGTACGCGAGGTACGGCCAGACCCGCGCCGCGTCGGCGAGTGACAGCTCGATGCAGCCGAGGCTCTGCGGGATGCCGTAGCTCGCCCGGGGGATGTAGTGGACCGCGTCGCCGCCGTTGAAGTAGGCGACGAACTGCACCGGATCGGCGTACTTCGAGCCGCCCGGGTTCGTGCCACGCATGATCTCGTTGCGGTAGCGGGCGAACACGGGGAACGTCCCGTCCGCGGTGGGTGCCTGCGCGATCCCGGTGTTGGCGGGCACGCGGAGCACGACCGCGCCGTCGTGCCAGATCGTGAGCGACTCGGGCTTCGCCTGGTTGCCGAGGGCGTAGTCGTAGCCGCCGGTGTTGTGCCCGCCGCCGCCGATCACGCTGAGGAGATCGTTCCACAGGCCGGGGCCGAGACGGCCGTTCACGTTGAGGCCATGGTCCGCCTGGAACTCCATGACGAGCCCGCGGGTCATGACGTTGTAGACGCCCGGCTGCCACAGGGAGATGAGTTGCGCCGGCCAGCCGTGCTCTAGCCACGTGAAGCTCCCCGCCGGCGGCGCGTACATCGCCTGCAGCTGCGCGCTGACATCGCCGGGCGCGACCGGCGACCCAGTCGGGGTCCACGACAGCGGCGAGTAGTCGAGCAGGGAGAGGAGCTGCTGGAGGCGGAGGATCGAGCCGTCCTCGATCCTGAAGCCGGCCTGCGCCGGCCGGGAGAGCTCGGCCCCGCTCGCCGACCGGACGCCGGCGCCGCCTGCGGGCACCGTGACCGTCACGGCGCTCAGGGGGACGAACGGCTCGGTCGGCGTGAACGTCAAGGTGTCCGCCGCCGTCTGCGTCCAGCTGCCGGGGACGTCCGGCGAGATCGTCGGGGTCGGCGTCCCCGCGGCGAGGGCGGCGGAGAACGTCACCTGGATCGGGCCGGAGCCGGCCACGTTCGCCGTGCCGCCGGCCGGGCTGAACCGCACGACCCGGAGCGCCGCAGCCGGGGCGGTCGTCGTCGTCGTGGTGGTGGTCGTTGTTGTTGTGGTGGTGGTGGTGGTGGTCGAGCCCGCCCGCGCGGCGGGCGGGGCCGCCGTCGTGGAGGCGCCCGATCCGGCCGCCCGGCTCGTGGCGGGCGTCGTCGTGCTCGGCGGCGCGCCGGTCGTGGCACGACGCGCAACGACGAGCGTCACCCCGCCCGCGATCGCGGCAGCGAGGACGACGCCGAGCGCGAGCCGCAGCGGCGTGATCACGATGGTCCAGCGCTGGCGAGATGCCACGAGTCCTCCGTCGGATGGCTCGGGAGCGGCGGCGTCCTTCGGGGCCGACCGCCGGCCGCGCCGCTCGTGGCGGCATCGCCAGGCGCCCCGTGCGGACGACGCTAGCGGTCGCCGGCGCGCCCGAGATCGCGGCCGGCGCCTGGCGCGACGCCCGCGTCAGCTAGCTGTCGGCGCCGACGTCCCCGGTGCCCGGCGCGTGACGAGCGCCACGAGCGTGGGCGGATGCCTCGGACGGGAGCGGTGCCTGGCTCGCGAGGCGACCAGGTGGCGGGCAGGTGGCTGGGGGTGCAGCCAGATCTCCCCGCCGGGGCGGACGCGGCTCGGCGCTCCGAACGCGTCGCGCATCCAGGCCGCGACCTCGGTGGAGCCGATCCGTCCGAGCTCGACGACGATGGCGCTGACGTGGTGCAGCCGGACGAAAGAGCGCAGGTCGAGGACCCGGTGCGGGTCCACCGTGCCCGCCACGAGCCGGCCGTAGACGGCGACCCGGTCGCCGCGCTGGACGCGAAGGAGCGGCGACGCGAGCGGCCCCGGGTCGATGAAGCGCGTCGTCGGGGTCACCGTCACGCCGGTGAGCCCCAGACCCCGCGGGTCGATCACGTAGAACGAGCCGTTGCCGAGGTTCACGTTGTCGACGATGCCGCGCAGTGTCGCGGTCCGGGCCCTGCTCGCGACGGCGCGCGCCGTTTCGACGACGACGAGGCGGGCGACGACCGTCCGGGCCGTCGGCTCGAGGTACGGCAGGCCGGGGATGGCGACGGGCGCCAGCGGGTCGGAGAGCATCGTCTGGACGTCGAGCGGGCTCAGCTCGGCGGCGAGCGCGGTCGCTCCGCCGCCCGCGCCGCGGCGCAGGATGTAGCTACCGAAGAT
>Ga0307372_10009876_pt1 | contig 13043 bp, 12 predicted proteins | sample OX1MG_FD_202533 | JGI IMG/M metagenome (GOLD analysis project Ga0307372, IMG submission 202533) | Soil microbial communities from Risofladan, Vaasa, Finland - OX-1 | ecosystem: Environmental > Terrestrial > Soil > Coastal area > Acid sulfate soil | place: Finland: Risofladan, Vaasa | collected...
GGTCCATCTGCTCAAAACGGCCGACAGCACCGGCCTCATCGGCAAGGAGCTGTTGGCCAAGGCCAAGCGCGGCGCCCGCATCGTCAACGTGGCCCGGGGCGGGATCATCGACGAGGAGGCCCTGGCCGAAGCCCTACGCAGCGGGCACCTGGGCGGGGCGGCCCTGGACGTGTTCGACTCGGAGCCCAACACCACCTCGCCGCTGTTCGAGTTGCCCAATGTGGTGGTGACGCCGCACCTGGGGGCCAGCACCCAGGACGCCCAGGACAAGGCGGGGCTGACCATCGCCGAGCAGGTGCTGCTGGCCCTGGCGGGCGATCTGGTGCCCTTCGCCCTCAACATCTCCGCCGGAGAGGTGGCCGAACCCGTCCGGCCGTACCTGGGCGTGGCCGACATGCTGGGCCGGGTCTTCGCCAGCCTCCACGGTGGGCTGCCTCCGGTGGTCGAGATCACCTATCAGGGGGGCCTGGCCGACCACGACACCCGCATCCTCACCCTCTCCGCCCTCCGCGGCCTGTTCGGCGCCGGCGGGACCAGCGAGGAGCCGGTGTCCTACGTCAACGCCCCCCGCGTGGCCGAGGAGCGGGGGATCGAGGTCCGGGAGACGACCAGTTCGGCCAGCCCCGACTACCTCAACCTGCTGACCCTCTCCGGTGGCGGCCACTCGGTATCGGGCACGGTCTCGGGGCACCGCTCCGAGCCCCGCATCGTGATGGTCGATGACCACACCGTGGACCTGGCCCCGGCCGATTACATGCTGGTCGTCCGCAACGATGACCGGCCCGGCATGATCGGCGTGGTCGGCACCGTCCTCGGAGAGGCCGGCCTGTCCATCGCCAACATGGCCGTGGGCCGCTCACCCTCCGGGGGCGCCGCCCTCATGGTCCTGGCTACCGACCGCCCCGTGCCCGCCGACATCCTGGGCCGGCTGTCGGGCTCGGAGGGGATCGTGGCCGTGCACCAGGTCAGCCTCTAGACCCTCCGCCGTTGCCAGCGCGGGCGGGTCGGCGGTCTACGCCGAGGATGAAGGCGGCCTCTTCCTCACCGGCGCCGCTTTCTTTGTCGCCGCCGGCTTCTTGGCCTGCGTCGCCCTCTTGGCCTGCGTCGCCCTCTTGGCCGGAGCAGCCCTCTTGGCCGGAGCAGCCTTGGTCGGCGGCAGGGGGACCGCCTTCTCGGCCGCGGCAGCTTTCTTGGCCGCCGCCTTGCGGGGCGACGCCTTCTTGACCGGGGCCACCCCTTTCGGCTGCACCGGGGCCGGCCCCGGTGCGGGGGCGGAAGCAGCCGGTGCGGGGGCGGAAGCAGCCGGAGCGGGAGCGGAAGCCGCCGGCGGGGCCGAGGGCGGCGTGGGCACGTGGGGCAGGGAACCCGGGTGGGGATCGGGCCGGTCCAGCTGCTCGGCCGGCACCGGGACCTCGGGCTCGGGAGCGCGGGGGTGGACCGGATCGGACACGGCGGGAGGAGCGCCCATGGCGGCTGCCTCCACGGGCACGGCCACCCGCCCGTGGGGGTGGTGGTCCCCTGAAGCCTCGGCTGGGCGGCGGGTGACCTCCGGCCAGTCCCCGTGAACTCCGGTGGCATCCGTGGAGCCGCCCCCGGCCGGCTTGCGAGCCTTCAGGGTGGCATAGATGGCGGCGCCCAGGCCGGCCAGAACGCCGAGCCTCAATCCGATGCGGAACGTCTTCAACTCAAACCCTCCTAGAGCCGGCATACGGTAGCTGTGGGCCCTCAGACGCTCATGACGCCGTCGGGCACGTCGTCGGCTTCGGCCAGTTCGGGATAGTCCTCCAGCTTGGCGTCGATGTCCCCGCTGTCGGCCATCTCGTCCATGCCGATGGGACCGGCGGCCTTGCCGGTGAGGAACTGCCGGATGATCGGGTTATCGCTGGTCCGCATCTCCTCCTTGCTGGCGAAACGGATCAGCTTGGACCGGAAGAGGATGCCCATGTAATCCGCCGTGCGCATCACCGACGCGATGTTGTGGGTGATGATGAAGAAGGTGGCGCCCGTTTCGGCCTGGGACTTGCGCACCAGGTCGTCCAGGTAGGCCACCCGGACCGGATCGAGGCCGGAGTCCGGCTCATCGAAGAGGACGATGGCCGGTTCCATGACCAGGGCCCGGGCCAGGCCGGCCCGCTTCTTCATCCCCCCGGACACCTCGCCCGGCAACTTGCGCAGGTGGTCCATGAGGCCCACCAGCTCGGCGTTCTGGTGGACCAGCTCCCGGATCTCCCTCTCTCCCTTGCGGGTGTGCTCGCGCAGCGGGAAGGCGATGTTGTCGTAGAGGGTCATGGAACCGAACAGGGCACCGTCCTGGAACAGGACCCCGAACTTGCGGCGGATCCGGTAGAGGTCCTTGTCCTTCATGCCCACGATCTGCTCGCCCTCGACCCAGATCTCTCCGGCGTCGGGGCGGAGCAGGCCGATGATGTTCTTGAGCAGAACCGACTTGCCGGTGCCGGACGGGCCGAGGATGGCGGTGGTCTTGCCCTTCGGCACGTCGAAGGTCACGTCGGATAGGACGGTGTGGGACCCGAAGGCTTTGGTGACGCCCCGGAGGGAGATGACCGGCTCGATCGTTTCCGCCACGACCAGCACACTAACCCCGGTCCCGGGCGAGACCGCCGGGGCGGACGGCACGGCTACTGTCCGCACCGGCGGACCAGGGTGGGCCGGGTTTGCCGGTAGGAGGGGCGAGATACCCATGGCGATGGCGACCGCGGCCGGCCGGAAGGCGACCGGTGCTCTGCGCGAGACCGGGAACATGTTCGCCCTCGGCCTGGAGGCGCTGCGCCAGTTCCGCCCCCGCACCTTCCCCTACCGCGAGTTCATCGACCAGTGTTGGTTCCTGGCCCGGGTCACGACCCTTCCCCTCATCCTGGTGTCGGTTCCCTTCGGACTGGTGATCGCCCTGGAGGTGGGTTCGCTCCTGCAGCAGATCGGCGCCCAGTCCCAGTTGGGGGCCTCCATGGTGCTGGCCGTCATCCGGGAGGAGGCGCCGGTGGCCACCGCCCTGCTCATTGCCGGAGCGGGCGGGTCGGCCATGTGCGCCGACCTGGGCAGCCGTCGGATCCGCGACGAGATATCGGCCATGGAGGTCATGGCCGTCAACCCCATTCAGCGGCTGGTCCTGCCCCGGATCGTGGCCGCCACCCTGGTGGCCATCCTGCTCGACCCCATCGTCAGCGTGGCCGGCATTGCCGGGGGTTGGTTCTTCGGGACCCGGGTCATCCACGTCACCTCCAGCAGCTTCTTCTCCTCCTTCTCGGAGCTGAGCCAGCTGCCCGACCTGTGGATGGCCCTCATAAAGTCGGCTGCCTTCGGCTTCATCGCCGCCATGGTCGCCTGTTACAAGGGCCTATACGCCAAGGGCGGCCCGAAGGGCGTGGGTGACGCCGTCAACCAGGCCGTCGTCATCGTCTTCATCCTGGCCTTCTTCGTCAATTTCGTACTCACCATCGTGTATTTCAACTTCTTCCCCCAGAAGATCATCTGATGGCGGCCCCGGCCATCGAGCGTGTCGTAGGCCGGCCTGCCCGCCAATTCGTCACCCTGCTGGAGGGCCTCTACCAGCAGTTCGCCTTCTACGTCCGCATCCTGCGCAGCCTGCCCCGGGGCCTCAAATACCGGAAGGAAATCCTCGCCCTGATGACCGACGTGACCATCGGGCCCGGTGCCCTGGTGGTGGGGGGCGGGATGTTCTTCGTCGGTGCCAGCATCGCCTTCTTCACCGGTACGGAAGTGGGCCTGGAGGGATTTCAGGGCCTCTCCCAGATCGGGGCCGAGGCCTTCACCGGCATCATCTCCTCGTTGGCCAACACTCGGGAGATAACCCCGCTGGTGGCCGGGGTGGCGCTGGCGGCCCAGGTGGGGGCGGGCTTCACCGCCCAGCTGGGCGCCATGAGGGTGTCGGAGGAGATCGACGCCCTCGAAGTGATGGGCGTGGACAGCTTCGTCTACCTGGTCACCACCCGGGTATGGGCGGCGCTGGTGACGATGGTGCCGCTCTATCTGGCCATGCTCTTCGCCAGCTTCCTGGCCACCGAGGCCATCTCCACCAGGTTCTTCTTCCTGTCCACCGGCACCTACACCCACTACTTCCGGCTCTTCCTGCCCCCCATCGACCTGTTGTTCTCCTTCATCAAGGCCATGGTCTTTGCCGTGGTGGTCACCCTGGTCCACTGCTACTACGGCTTCTACGCCACCGGTGGGCCGGCCGGGGTCGGGGTGGCCGCCGGGCGGGCCATCCGCCTGTCGATCATTGCCGTGGTCGTGCTCAACCTCCTCATGTCCTTCCTCATGTTCGGCAGTGGCACCACGGCGCGGATCGTCGGTTGACCGAACTGCCGCGCTCGGCCCGGGCCGTGATCGGCGCCGCCATCGTGGTTGTCCTGGTGGCCGTCTCGGGCCTGATCGTGAAGGCCTCCTACGGGTCCTTCTCCGACCAGTACCCCCTGCAGGGCCTCTTCGCCCGGGCCGGCGACGGCCTGCATCCCTCGTCCCAGGTGCAGTACCGGGGCGTGACGGTGGGCGAGGTCACCGCCATCAAGCTGGTCAACCGGCGGGCCGAGGTGGAGATGAAGCTGGATCAGGGCTTCGACGTGCCCGTTGACGCCGAGGCTGCCATCGCTCCCAAGAATGTCTTCGGGGAGGAGACCGTCAACCTCACCTTCCCGCACGGACAAACCGGTCCCATGTTGCCCGCCGGGGCCACCATCACCGACACCTCCGTGTCCGATGAGTTCACCCAGCTGCTGGCCGCCGCCGACCCGCTACTCAACGACGTGAACGGTCAGGACCTGGCCACCGTGATCTCCCAGCTGGCCATCGCCTCGGCGGGCCAGGGCCCCGCCATCCGGGCGAGCATCGAGGAAGGCACCAAGCTGGCCGACCTGTTCGATCAGACTCTCCAAGCCCAGATCCGGGCGCTGGACTCCTTCGCCTCCGTCAGCGAGGCCATCGCCCCGGTCGGACCGTCCATCGACTCCATCTCGGCCTCCAACAACCGCTGGATGCCCATTTTCAACGCCCAGGCCGCCGCCTACGACAAGCTCTTGGCCGAATTCACGCCGGTGGCCAACGAGCTGGCCGCCTACCTGTCCGATTACCACCCCGACATCACCACCATGCTCCAGGACGGCGTCAACGTGAGCCGGGTTCTAATAGCCCGTCAGTCGCAGATATCCGACGTGATCCACGGGCTCTACCGGTACCTGTACAAGTTCGCTTCCGGGGCCGGGCCCGAGCTCCTACCCGACGGGTCCAAGTTCGCCTATTTCAAGACCTTCATCATGTTCTCCGACGTCAACTCGCTGGTCTGTTCACTCATCGCCCCGCCCCAGTCCGGACTGTCATCCCTCGAGCCCCTCCAACAGGCCCTGACCGGGCCGGGCAGTCCCTTCAACTGCTCGGCGCAGATGGCGGCCTTCGACGCCGCCCAGGGTGGTGCGGTGAAGGCCAGTCCGCTGGCCGGGGCCCGCCAGGCCGCCCAGAACCTCTCCAACGCGGTGGGGGCGGTGATCGGGAAGCCCCAGCCGCCGCGGAGCCAGGGCCTCGATTCGATCCTGCAGAACCTCATGGGGACCAACCAGTGAGGCCAACGCCATGAGGAACTGGCTCCGGACCCAGCTGCGGGGCTCGACCCTACGTTTCCTCATCTACTCCGTGGTCTGCGTGGTGCTGCTGGCCGGGCTCATCGCCCGCATAGGCAACATCCAGCTTTTCAGCCACCGAATCGGATACCACGCCCAGATGGCCGATGTCACCGGGCTGGAGGTGGGTGACGACGTCAAGCTGGCCGGCGTCTCGGTCGGGCAGGTCAGTTCCATCATCACCCGACGGGGTGAGGCCCTGGTCAGCTTCGGCGTGGATCGCAGCGTAAAGCTGCCGGTCGACACCGAAGTGGGCATCCGCTGGCACAACGTGCTGGGCCAGAAGTACCTCTACTTGTACCCATCGGGTAATTCGGGGCCGTATCTGACTGCCGGAGCGACCATCCCCGACAGCCGGGATGTCGGTGACGCCGACCTGGGCGAGTTCCTCAACGCCCTGGGCCCCGTCATCCAGTCCATCAACCCGGCCGAGGCCAACGCCTTCGTGGAAGGGGTACTGGGCGGTCTTCAGGGCAACCTCGATCAGGTCGGCTCCCTGATCGACAATGCCGCCACCGTGTCCGACACCGTAGGCAATCTGCAGGTCCAGGTCGGTCAGGTCATCGACAATCTCTCGGCCGTGGTCGGGTCGCTGGGCGGTCGTAGCCGGGACCTGCAGACGGTGGTGTCCAACCTGGCCACCATCTCCTCGGCGCTGGCTTCCCGCAACGCCACCCTGGATGCCGTGATCGTGAACTTCTCGAAGGTGTCGGGGGAGTTCGCCAATCTGGTCTCGACCAACCGGGGGAACCTCGACACCATCATCTCCAGCCTGCAGACGGTGGCCTCCACTCTCCACGCCCACCGCTCGGATCTCAACACCGACCTGTCCACCCTCTCGGCCGGGCTGGAGCCATACACCATGATCTCCTCGTACGGCCAGTGGTTCAACGTCAACGTCGTGTACATGTGCATGGCCGATCAGACCAGCTGTTCGTACCAGGAGAGCGGGCCCAAGCCGACCCAGACGGATGGATCGCGGGCCGGTGCGGGCACCGCCGGCGGCAGCGACTCGGCCGGCGCCAACTCCGGCGCCGCCGGGCTGGCCCGCCAGTTGCTCAGCCTCACCGGCAAGGGCTCGTGATTCGGTCGTGAAGCGCCTGCGCAGTCTCTTTGCCAGCAACTTCACCGAACGCAACCCGGTGGTGATCGGCGCCGTAGCCGTGGTCCTGATAGTCGCCTTCGTCGTCAGCGCCATCACCCTCAACAAGAACATCCTGGGTGGGGGCACATCCATCACAGCCCGTTTCTCCAATGCCGCCGGGCTTCGCTCGGGCGATCAGGTCCTCATGGCCGGGGTGCCCATCGGCACGGTCGTGTCGCTGGACGAAAAGGGTGCCTACGTCTACGCCCACCTGCGGGTGGGGGGCTCGGTCCAGATCCCGGTCGACTCCTCGGCCACCATCGAGGTAGAGACCCTGCTCGGCCAGCTGGCCGTCAAGGTAAAGGCCGGGCAGGACTGGTCCCACCTCATGCGCGCCGGTGCCACCATCACCGACACCACCGTCCCGGTCGAGTTCCAACAGCTCCAGAACGCCACCGGTCCGCTGCTGGCCCAGAGCAACGGCCCCGCCCTCAACCAGCTGCTGGGTGACCTGGCTGCGGTGACCAAGGACAAGCAGGCCCAGGTGGCCTCCATCATCTCCGGCCTGGACAAGCTGACCAGAACCGTCAACCAGCGCCAGGCCGAGGTCAGCGAGCTGATCGATGCCAGCAACCAGGTGGCCGGGGCCCTGGCCTCCCGCGACCAGCAGCTGGTGGCGACCATCGACAACTTCGACACCGTTCTGACCGGCCTGTCCCAGCGCCGCGCGGCCATATCCGCCCTCATCCGGAACACCGAGGCGGCGGCCAATCAGACTGCTTCGCTGGTCGGCGCCAACCGGGCCCGCCTGGACGACCTTCTGGCCAACCTGCAGTCCGATCTCAATGTGGTGGCGGCCCACCAGGTCGACCTGGCCCAGGGGGTCTCCTATCTGGCCAGTGCCATCCAGGGTTTCGCCTCCATCGGTTACTCGGGCCCATCCGACTACCCCAACGCCTGGGCCAACGTCTACACCAACCTTCTCAACGGCGGGGACGCCGTCTACGGCCCGTGCGGATACTTCGACCAGGCTCTGGACGCCGCCCTGGGACCGGACCCCACTCCCTGCGCTGACCGGGCGGGACCCCAGACGACTTCGGCGGCTACGGGGGCGGCGGCGGGAGCCATCACCACCGATGCCTTCGACTCCGATGGCGGTGCCCTCCGCTCCATCATGGACTCGCTGATGGGGGTGGGATGAGACGCCCGACCCGTGCCGTCGCGCTGGCCCTGTCCGTCGCCGCCGGCGCCATCGGTCTGGCCGGCTGCGGGAGCAGCGCCGGCCCCACCATCACCTTCAGCGCCATATTCGCCAGCGGCCAGGGTCTCTATCCCGGCTCCAATGTCGAGATCATCGGCCTCAAGGAGGGCACGGTCCAGTCCGTTCGCCCCGAGGGGGACAGGGTGGTGGTCACCATGAGCCTGCCCGCCTCCCCGCCCGTCCCGGCCGGGGTCTATGCGGCGGTGGAGGCGCCTGAGCTGTTGGGTCAGCGCTCGGTGGACCTGGAACCGGGCTATACGGGCGGCCCGACGTTGGCCGATGGCGCCGTCATCCCCGAATCGCGCACCTCGGTGCCGGTGGAGACCAACACCATCCTGCGAGAGGTGACCAACTACCTCCGGTCCATCCAACCGGCCAACGTGCACAACCTGGTCGCCAACCTGGCCCAGGACCTGAACGGCCAGGGCCAGGCCCTTGGTGATCTGATCGGCAACGCCGCCGGCACCATCGAGCTGCTGGCCCAGAAGGGCAACGAGCTGGGCCAGCTGAACGGGACGCTGGCCCAGCTGACCGCGACGCTCGACTCCCGTACCAATCAGATCGAGACCCTCATCTCCGACTACGACGTGGTCTCGGGAGTGGTGGCCCAGGACCGGGTCCAGTTGGACGGGGCCATTGCCGCCCTCTCCAGCGCCTCCACCCAGCTGGCCGACCTCTTGAGCCCGAACTTGAGTGGACTGAAAGCCGATCTGGGCACCCTCACCACCGTGGGGCGGACCCTGGACCGGAACCTGGGCGCGTTGGACCAGGGACTGACGTCGTCGGTGGCCCTCTTTGCCGGGGCCGAGCGGGCCTACGACCCGACCCACCGGTGGCTGGTCCTCAACAACCAGTCGCCCAGCGGGGACAACTCGATGGTGCTGGCCGACAACCTGCGGGACCGGTTGGCCGGTATCTGCCGGCGGCTGTCGGCCCACCACAGTGCCGGCCTGAGTGCCCAGCAGCTGTCGACCCTGGCCACCTGCGGAAATCCCAACTCGGGTTACTTCGACCAGGTGCTCGGCCTGATCCCGTCGGCTCTCAACCTGACCCCCGGGGCGACCATCCCCACCCCGACCACCGAGTCGGTCTATACCTCGGCCCTGACCAGCATCCCCGGCCTCACCTCGGCCGAACGTCAGAGCCTGGCCGCTATACCGCTGGGATCGGGGGCGCCGGCGGGTGCCGGTCCATGAGGATGCCCAGCCGGCTCCGCCGGCCCACCGTCGTGTTCGTCCTCGCCCTGGTCGGGATGACCGTCACCGGCTGCGGCGGCGGAGGGGGCAGTTCGGGCACCATCAGCGCCTCGGCCCGGTTCAGCGACGTGTCGGATCTGGCCGTCGGAGCGCCGGTGCAGATGGCGGACATCACCGTGGGCTCGGTCCGCTCCATCACCCTCTCGGGTATAGATGCCGATATCACCATGTCCATCCAGGACGCCGCCCGGGTGCCGGCCGACGTGACGGCCAGCGTGGAGACCACCACCATTCTGGGCGAGCGGATCATCCAGCTGACCCCGGGAGCGGGGGTGACCGGCTCGTCCCCGCTGCTGGCCGACGGCGCCCGGATCAGCCACACCGTGGTCGTGCCCGACCTGGAGCAGCTGGTCAAAGGAGGGGCCCAGCTCTTCGCCCCCATCAGCGCCAGCGCCCTGGCTTCGCTGGTCGAGGCGGGCGGACAGGGCTTCGGGGATCAAGGGGCGAACGTACACCGGCTCATCGATGACCTGTCGGCCGTATCGGCCGGCTATTCCACCCAGACCTCAGCCATCCAGGGCTTGATCAACGCCCTCGATCAGCTCGGAGCCAGCACCGCTCCCGATGCCCAGGCCAATGCCGAGGCCGTCACCAACCTGGCCCGCACCACGCAGATCCTGGCCGATGAGTCCAGTCGTTTCGAGGACCTGCTCACCGCCCTCAACGGCCTGTCCGTCCAGAGCCGGAGCATTCTCGAGGGCTACCTCTCCCAGATCGGCATCCAGCTGACCGGCCTGGCCGACGCCACCCGGGCCGTGGCCACCGAACAGGTCGACCTGGCCAACGTGCTGGTGTACCTCAAGGGTCACAACAAGATGATTTCCGAGGCGGCCGTAGGCCGTTTCGTGCAGATCCTTGATGACATCATCGTCTGCGGCGTGCCCAACGGGGGGGACAACCCCGGGTCGGCCAGCGCCGCCTGCACACCCACCGCTCAGAGCACCGGCCCATGATCACCCGTCGGGTCGCCATCAACCTGGGCGCCTTTCTGACCGTGGCCGTGGTCCTGGTCTTCTTCGGGATCGTCAACCTGCTGGGCGATCCCCTGGCCGCCCGGACCCAGCTGCGGGCCGTCTTCCCTGACGCCTCGGGACTGTCGCCCAACTTCGACGTCACCTACGACGGGGTGGCGGTGGGCTCGGTCTCGGGCGTCAAGCTGGTCCGGGGTGGGGTGCTGGTGACCATGGCGCTGGACCCGGGCCAGTCGGTACCGGGGGACGTGGTGGCCGACGTCGATCTGGCCAACGCCCTGGGCGAACAGCAGATCGACCTGGTGCCGGCCCACGGCGGAACGGCACCCCCGCTGCGCACCGGGGCGACGGTGCCGGTCGATCCCAACGGGATCCCGGCCAGCGTGGGCCAGTTGGTGTCGGTGGCCACCCGGCTGCTCAACGCCATACCGCCCGGGGATCTCAACAGCGTTCTTCACCAGCTCGCCGTTGCTCTGAGCGGTCACGGCCAGGACCTGCGCACCATCAACGATGAGAGCCGGGTGTTCGCCCAGGAGTTCCTCACCTACAGCGCCCAGTTCCAGGCCCTGCTGGCCAACGCCCCACCGGTCCTCGACGCGGTGTCGGCCGAGGGACCCCAGCTGCGCCAGGCTCTGGCCAACACGGCCGTGCTGGCCCAGGTGCTGGCCAACCGCGGCGCCGATCTGTCCAATGCCATCGACCAGGGCTCCACCGTGGCGGCCGACCTCAACACCCTGCTGGCCGGCCAGTTGCCCAATCTGGCCTGCCTCACCCACGACTTCGCCGATCTCACCGCCAATCTGGACGAGCCGGCCAACCTGGCCAACCTCAACACCGCCCTTCTCACCAACGGCTACTTCTTCGGGGCGGTGGACGATGTGTCCCCGGCCGGCCGGGCCGTCAGCCTCTATCCCGGGGATCCGACGCGAGACGACCAGTTCTGGCTCCGCACCCGGCTGCTCCTTCCGCCCTCCCAACCCCAGGCCAGCGCGTACTCCACTCCGAAGGGGCTCCCGCCCACCAAGCCGGGGGCCGGCTGTTCGACCGAGTTCGGTAACGGCGTGGGGCCGGCCACCCAGTCCCATCCCTCTCCTCCCGGACCCGGCGGCCGGCTGATCGCCCCCACCGCAGCCGAGGCCGTGGTGCGCGGGGGAGAGCCCCAGCCCGCCGGGGAGACGGCCGCCTTCCGGGCCCCGACGCCCGGCGCCGCCGCCGGCACACCCTGGCTCATCACCGTCCTGCTCGGCCTCGGGGTGGTGGGCGGTGGCCTCTGGCTGGCAGGGTTGTCGGTCCCCAACGATCCCGCCGGTCGCGACCGGCGCTGGCCGAGGAGCCGGGCATGAGTGAAACAGACGAAGGCCCGCCGCCCGGGCCAGTGCCCGGAATCCGCGTGCTGGGCCAGCCCGCCCCGCCCCAAGCCGCCCTGCCCCGGCCCGAGGAGTCGGCGTCGGCCGCCACCGGCCCCGACTTCCACGCCGGGGCCGAGGAGGACTCCGAACCCGCTGCCGACGCCGACGACTTGCGCGTCGGGCGGCTGGTCAACCCCCGGGCGGCCATGGTGCTCCTGGCCGTCGCCCTGGCCGGGGTCTGCGGCACGGTGGCCTTCGGGCTGCTGTGGGCCCACGACCAGTCCAAGCAGTCCAGCGCCAGCCGGATTCAGGCCGACTCCAGGGCGGTGGCCTTTGACTTCCTGCGCTACTTCACCACCTTCGACCCCGCCACCGTGGCCAAGACCTTCCAGGACATCCAGGCCCTGTCCACCGGTACCTTCGCCGATCAGGCCAGGACCGAGTTCAGCCCCCAGCTGCGCCAACAGCTGCAGGCCGCCGGCGCCTCGACCCACGGGGCACTGCGCTACCTGGAACTGCAGTCCTTCACCAGCACGACCGCCGCCTACTTCGCCGATGTGGTGCAGACCTTCAGCAACAACAGGACCAGCGGCCCGCAGTCCGATGAGCTTCGCCTGGTCATCGACCTGTCTCTGGTCAAGGGTCAGTGGAAGGTCTCGGGCGTGACCTCGCTCGATACCCCCGCCGCCTCCGGCGGCAGCTCGAGCTCCGGCGGCGCCTCCAGCTCCGGCGGCGCCTCCAGCTCCGGGGGCTGAGCGTCAGGCGCCCAGCGCCGGCATCCAGTCCGGCCGGCCGGTCTCGAAGCCGGCCACGTCGGTCTCGTGCTGCAGGGTCAGGCCGATGTCGTCCAGGCCGTTGAGGAGACGGTGACGGGTGAACTCATCGATCGGGAAGGTGGCTTCGATCCCAGCCGCCGGGGCCGACACCGTCCCTCGGGCCAGGTCGATGACGATCTCGAGATCGGGATCGGCTTCCACCGCCCGCAGCAGGCTCTCACCGGTGGCGGCGTCGACCTGGACAGGGAGGAGTCCGGCCTTGGTGCAGTTGGTGCGGAAGATGTCCCCGAAGCGGGGGGAGATGACGGCTTCGAAGCCGTAGTCCATGAGCGCCCACACGGCGTGCTCCCGGGAGGACCCGGTCCCGAAGTTGGGCCCGGCCACCAGCACGATGGCCCCGGCGTGCTCGGGGCGGTTGAGCACGAAGTCGCGATCGTCCCTCCACTCGCTGAACAGGCCGGCGCCGAAGCCGGTCCGCTCCACCCGCTTGAGCCAGTCGCTCGGGATGATCTGGTCGGTGTCGACATCGGAGCGGTCCAGAGGGACGGCCCGGCCCTGGATGATGGTGATCGCCTTCATCGGATATCCGCCGGGGTGGCGAAGTGGCCGGCCACGGCCGTGGCCGCGGCCACCTCGGGGGAAACCAGATGGGTGCGCCCGCCCCGGCCCTGGCGGCCCTCGAAGTTCCGGTTGGAGGT
>Ga0307372_10009878_pt1 | contig 13041 bp, 13 predicted proteins | sample OX1MG_FD_202533 | JGI IMG/M metagenome (GOLD analysis project Ga0307372, IMG submission 202533) | Soil microbial communities from Risofladan, Vaasa, Finland - OX-1 | ecosystem: Environmental > Terrestrial > Soil > Coastal area > Acid sulfate soil | place: Finland: Risofladan, Vaasa | collected...
GTCCTGACCTCGTAGCGATACCCGCTACTCCGGCGCGTGTCGAGGCGTGCGGCGGGGTTCCAGCGGTGGAGATGGCGTTCGATTTCCGAGAAGTCTGCGTACATCGGCGGAGTGCCGACCTGCGGGCCGGCAGCAGCCTGCGAGCGCGCACGCCAAAGCCAGCACGGATCAGCCCGGACGCCACGCCGGGGCGCTCATCGTGTGCTGGCAGCTTCGTCATGCTGGTCTCGGCCGTCGCGTGCACGATCGGAAGTCTAACGGGCTAGAACGCCACCAGGGACGCCGTTCCACGGAGACGCACCATCGTGTACATGTCCTGCTGTCCCAGGTTGAGCGCGGGCACGATCGATAGCCGATGGATCGTGGTGATCCCCAACGTAAGAATCGCCGCGGACTGATTGGTGCCCAGGTTGACCCGCGGTACCAGCAGACTGAAGGTCGTCGCGCCCTGATCGACGGTGCGGCGGATGCTGACGCTCACGACGGCACCCAGATCGCTGTCGTCGCGTCGGATCTCGTCGCCGCTAAAGCTGAGGGATGCATGCACATCCTGGTACGTGAAGTGCGGCTTGCCGTCGATGCCACTCGTCGCGTACGAGACGTGAAGCCCGCTGCCGCTTTGCTGGTACAGGTTCGGCTGGCTAGTCGCGCTTGCCGCCATGTCCACCCTCCCGTGTGCAGTCGCCTCCGTTCGATGAGTGGCCGTCGGGTGGCAATTCGCGTGCCCCGGCACGGCCCGATACCGCCGGGTCGGTGCGCGCCACACGGTTGGCGGGGTGGTTCGACTACCGGTTCAGCGTTGCTGATGATGCGGCGCTCGATCGACGATCAGGTACCGGTCGAGCCCCGCGAGATCGCGCCGCAGCTGGATTTCGGCACCCGGGAAGACGTCGTGCGCGAGGGTGAGCGCCGCCGCGCGCTGGTCGGGGTCGATCTCGCAGGCCAGCGCGCCGGTCGGCGTCAGCAACTTGCTCGCCTCGGGGAGCAGCCGGCGATAGAGGTCGAAGCCGTGGCCGGAGCCGAAGAGCGCAGACGCGGGCTCGTGGGCGAGACCGGCGTGTGATTGGTCCTCCCGCAGGTACGGCAGGTTGGCCAGCACCAGGTCCAGCCCGGGCCGGCACCAGCCGAGCAGGTCGCCCGCGACGAATGCGACCCGCCCCGGGGTGAGTCGCTCTCCGTTGAGACGGGCCACGCGCAGCGCGTCGAAGGAGCGATCGGACCCCACGACCTTCACCGCGTTGGACGGCGGCAGGTGGTGGGCCAGGCTGACCGCGATGGCGCCGCTGCCGGTGCCGACATCCACCACGCGACGAGGTGATTCACCCCAGCCCCGGGCGCGCGCGAGCGCCCACTCCACCAGGTACTCGGTCTCGGGCCGGGGCACGAGGACGCGCCGGTCCACCAGGAAATCGAGCCCCATGAACTCGCGGTGACCGGTCAGGTACGCCACCGGCTCGCCGGCCGCGCGGCGCTCGGTCAACTCGTGAAAGCGCGCGAGCTCCACGATCGAGGGGTGCCGCTCGTAGGCGAGGTAGAGCCCGGTACGGTCGAGGCCCAGCACCGCCATCAGCAGCACTTCGGCGTCGAGCCGGGCCGAGTCGACGCCGGCCCGCGCCAGCCGGGCACGTGCCCCGGCCAGCAGGTCGCGTACCGATAGTGAGGCGGGCGTCCCCATCAGGCGGCCGCACCATCCTCGCCGAGACCGGCTGCCTTCAGACGCTCCGCCTGGTCTGCCGCACGCAGCTCCGTGATGAACGGGTCGATCCCGCCGGCCAGGACGCCGGGCAGGTTGCCGACATTGAGCTTGAGCCGGTGGTCGGTCACTCGGTCCTGCGGGAAGTTGTACGTGCGGATCTTCTCCGACCGCTCGCCGCTGCCCACCTGGGAGCGGCGCATGCCCGAGCGCTCCTCGTGCAACCGCTGCTGCTCGATGTCGTAGAGGCGCGCGCGCAGCACCTGGAGGGCCTTGGCCTTGTTCTTCAGCTGCGACTTCTCGTCCTGGCAGGTCACGACCATGCCGGTGGGCAGATGGGTGATCCGCACCGCGGAGTCGGTCGTGTTCACGCTCTGGCCGCCGTGGCCCGTGGAGCGGTAGACGTCGATGCGCAGGTCCTCGTCGTTGATCTGGATGTCGACGTCCTCCGCTTCCGGCAGCACCGCGACCGTGGCGGTCGAGGTGTGGATGCGGCCGCCTGACTCCGTGACCGGAATGCGCTGCACGCGGTGGACGCCGCTCTCGAACTTGAGCTCGCTGTAGGCGCCGCGGCCGCGGACCTCGAAGATGATCTCCTTGAACCCGCCGATGCCGGTCTCGCTGGTGGTGAGCACCTCGATCTTCCAGCCGCGCCTCTCGGCGTATTGGGCGTACATGCGGAAGAGGTCCGCCGCGAACAGCGCGGCCTCCTCGCCGCCGGTGCCGGCGCGAATCTCGACGATCACGTTCTTCTCGTCGTTGGGATCCTTCGGTACCAGCAACAGGCGGATCTGCTCCTCGAGCCGCTCGCGCGAGCGGCGGAGTTCGGTCAGTTCCTCCTCGGCCAGCTCCGCCAGCTCAGGGTCGCTATCCGCGGCGAGCTGCTCGGCCTCGTCGATCTGCTGCCCGACGTGGCTCAGCTCGCGATACGTGCTCACGATGCCCTCGATCTCGGCCCGCTCGCGCCCGTACTGGATGAGCTTCTCGAGGTCGGTCGCCACCTCGGGATCGGACAGCAGGTGCTCGAGCTCCTCGTAGCGCGCCTCGATGTCCCGCAATCGTGGAAATGCCGTTGCTACCGTCATCGTCGTCCTCCATCCGCATCACCGGCCGTCTCGGTCCCGGACGAGCGCTAGCCGTGACTCGAGGGAGGAGCCTCCAATCGAACCGTGACATCCGCGATCGCCTCCAGCGCCAGGTCCAACGCCTCCTCGGGGCTCGCGGCCTCGAGGTACCGGGCGTCACCGCCGAAGCGGGTCAGCCGGCCCGGATCCAGCTCCCAGCTACCCAACGCGACCACCGTGCGGCCCATCTTCAGCGCGAGCCCGATCTCCGACAGCGTGCCGAACCCGCCGCTGACCGCGACGACGACCTGGCCGGACGCCACCACGAGCGCGTTGCGCGCCTCACCCAGACCGGTGCAGATCGCGTGGTCTACCCAGCGGTTGGCCGCGCTCCGATCGTAGCCGGGCAAGATCCCGACGGTGCTCCCTCCGGCCAGCTTCGCGCCCCGGCAGGCCGCCTCCATCACGCCGCCTCGCCCGCCGCAAACCAGCGCGTGGCCCGCCCCCGCAATCGCTCGACCCAGTGCCGCGGCCCAAACCAGTTCCTGTTCGGTGGCATCCTGGGGACCGCAGACCGCGATCATCGCGTCTCACCGCTCAGCGGAAACCGGTCGACGACCGAATAGACGGCGCCGCCGCGGCCGAGCTGACTCCGCATGAGCGTCACCCCCTGGACCTCAATCGGCAGGCCCGGCAGCGCGTCGACCTCGGCGAGCCGCTCGGGGAGGCGTGCCAGGGTGGGCAGCTCCTCGGGCTGGACGCGTGCGACCGTCAGGTGCGGGTGAAAGGCGCGCTCCTCCGCCGGAAACCCCAGCGTCGCGCTGACGCGCTCGACCGTGCCCTGCAATTGCTGGAGTGCCGCAACGTCGCCAGCGACACCGACCCAGAGCACGCGCGGCCGACTCGGGCCGGGGAATGCGCCGCAGCCCCGCGCCTCGACGCGAAACGGGGCCCTGGCGGCGATGACCGGTCGCAGCGCGTCGGCCAGCGCCGGGATGCCTGAGGTCGGGACGCTTCCATAGAACTTCAGCGTCAGGTGGGAGACTTCCGGATTGACCCACTTCGCGCGCCAGCCGGCGTCCCTGAAGCTCCGGATCACGCGCGCAAGCCGCTCGCGAACCGGATCAGGCAGCTCTACGGCGGCAAAAAGCCGCCAGACTTCGTCGTTGGCGGCGTTCCCGGCCGGCTCCGGCATCTCTGGCATGACGCACAAGTATACCGTAATCGGCCGAATTTCTCCAGCCGATTTGCCCGGCGCCGGCGCCGGAGTCGGCGCTTCCGACGCGGCCGGAATCGGCTATCCTTCGTGCCATCCGGAGCGGAGGCGCGACGGCGGGCCGTGATGCCGGACCGCGGGCAGCGGTGGCGCACGATGCGCGACAGGGGGGCAGCGCGGTGGCGACGCGGCACACGATCTTCGTCTCCCAGGTCGTCGGACAGCCGATTCGCGACGAGTCGGGCGATCGCATCGCGACGATCCAGGATTTGATTGTGCGTCTCGGCGGTAATGGATCCTACCCGCCGGTGACGGGGCTGGTCGCACGCATCAGCCGCCGCGCCTTCTTCGTGCCGTTCACCCAGGTCCGCTCTCTGGCCGACTCCGGGGCAGAGCTCGGCACCTATGACGTCAACTTGAAGCCGTTCGATCGCCTCAACGGTGAGATCCTGCTCGCGCGCGACGTGATGGACAAGCAGTTGGTCGACGTGGACGGCCGGCGGGTCGTGCGGGTGAACGACATCCAACTTGCCCAGGCCGGCAGCACGTTCCGGGTCGTGGGCGTGGACGTGAGCGCGCGCGGTATCCTGCGGCGGCTGCTGCCGCGCGGCATGGTCCGTGAGGACGGGCCGCCGGAGCTGCTCGACTGGGCGGACGTCGAGTACTTCGCCTCGCACGTTCCGGTGGTCCAGCTGAAGGTGTCGCACAGTCGCCTGGCCAAGCTTCACCCTCGCGACATCGCGCGCTTGGTCGACCAGCTCGCGTACCCGCAGGGCGCCGAGATCCTGGAGTCACTCGACGAGGAGACCGCCGCCGACATCCTGGAGGAGGTGGCCCCCGAGCGGCAGGCCGACTTCATCCAGCGCATGGACGAGGAGCGCGCCGCCGATATTCTGGAGGAGATGGGTCCGGACGAGGCGGCGGACCTGCTGGCGGATCTCCCGGAGGACAAGGCCGAGGACATCCTGGCGGCGATGGAGCCGGAGGAGTCCGAGGACGTACGCGAACTCATGATCTACAACGAGGACACGGCCGGTGGCATGATGACCAGCGAGTTCGTCACCGTCGCGGCGGACCTCACGGTGGGCCCGACCCTCGACGTGCTGCGGGCCATCCCCGACCCACCCGAGATGCTCTACGATCTGTACGTCGTCGACGATCCGGAACGGCCGCACCTGCTCGGCACCGTCACGCTGCGGGACCTGGTGCTGGCGGCGCCCGACGCACTCGTCGGCGACGTCATGAACCGCGACTTCCAGTTTGTGGAGCCACGGACGTCGGCTCCGGAGGCGATCCAACGGATTGCCGAGTACAACATGCTCGCGCTGCCGGTCCTGGACGAGGAGCGGGTGCTGCTCGGGGTGGTGACAGTAGACGACGCGATCGAGCGCCTGCTGCCGGTCTCGCGCCGCGAGCGTTTCTCGCGTGTGCTGAGCTGACTCCATCGCGTTCCACGCTCGAGCAGAGACGGCGTGGGCGGGCGCGTCCCGAACGCTCGGGAACCGCGCCCGCCAGCCGCTGTGGACTCGAACCGTCAGGCCGGTGAGGGTGTGCCGGACGGCTGCGTCGCCGCCCCGGGCCTGCGCGGTCCGCGCCAGCCACGCCACGCGAGCACGGTCAACGCCCCGGCGCCGGCGAGGGTCGCCAGGAGCGCGACCAACCCGCCAAGGATTGGCACTAGACCGACGAGTTCCAGGATGACAACGCCGACGAGTGCCGCCAGGTACGGGTGGTTCGGCGCGGACCGTCCACCCAGCGCCCGGACAATGACCCCGCCGAGCGCCGTACCGGTCACCAGGTAGCCGAAGAAGGCCAACGCGGGCAGCAGGAACAGGAGCAGCCCGAGCCCGAAGGGGATGCCGACCACGGTTACCATCGCCAGGATGGCGATCACCGGTAGACCGATGCCGATCAGCACCGCGGCCAGCACCGTCTCACCGGGCTGCGAACTGAACATGTCGCAGGCCGACGAGAGCTGCCGGCCGCCGATCGCCGCGAACACCAGCGCGGCCAACACGATCGCCAGGGTGAGCGCGAACCAGGCCAGGGCCGACAGGACTCCGAAAGCTCGCACATTCTCCACGCCGCCCGAGTGACTGACCGTGCCGTCAACCGTCGCGCCGCTCGCCTGGCTCAGCGTGCTGTTGGCCAGAGACACGTTGTGGACGTGCGCTCCGGAGAGCAATTCGACGGTGCCGTTGACGGCCATCACGTCGCCGTTCACCGTGCCGGAGATACGAGCCGTGCCCTGGTAAACGAACAGCACGTCCTCCACGGTGCCCGCGATCTGCGCGTCGTGCTGCAGGACCACCGCGGTGCCGGTCACCTGACCGGCCGGCACGGTGAGCGGGCCATTGAAGCGGACCACGATGTCGCCGAGCGTGTCGCTGCCCTGGGCGGAGACCGCGCCGGGCAACAGGGCAAGCGCCAGCGCCAGCAGCGCCAGCACGACCCACCTGCGCATGAAACCCCTCCTTTCGAGGCCAATGCCTCTTGCTCAACGTAATCCGGAGGGAGTCCCAATGTCGTCATCCGAGGGGTGCGTGGTGTGCCAAAACGGTGTCAAGCGGGACGACGGGCCGTCGGTGCGCCGGGGCGCTCAGTGCAGCGTGAGCAGGAGAGGGAGGGCAAAGCCGAGGTTGTAGACGCTGTGCAGCACCACGGCACCCCAGAGGTTGTCGGTTTCGTCGTAGATCTGTCCGGCGACGAGGCTCGTGCCGAACGCGATCACCACCTCGGTCGCCGTGAGCACGGCGGACTGCGACGCCAGCGGAAACGCCCGCAGCAGCGCGACCAGCGTGGCGGTGAGCAGCGTGCCGAGGCGCACCTCCCGGCTGCCGAAGGCAAAGCCGAAGCGGAGGCCCGCGTTCAACCCGCTCTGGACGAGGCCGCGGAACGCGAACTCCTCCGACAAGCCGACCAGCCCACCCTGGAAGAGGAGCAGCATGATGATCGTGGTCACACCGGGGCTGACGGCGTCGCCGACGGCGACCGGCTGGCCGCTCCGCACGAGGGCGATCCCAATGCCCAGCGCGAGGAGGCCCAAGACGGTCCAGGCGATGGCCCACGGACGCAGCGTGCCGCGCTGGAGCCGTCCCAGTGGGAAACCGCGCTCCAGCACGACCAGCCAGTAGATCGGGACCAGCACGAGCCAGGCGTGGGCGGCGTAGGCCGGCAGCCAGGCCAGATCGTGGTTGACCGCCACCGGCAGCACCGCCCGAGGGATGATCTGGCTCCCGGCGGCGATCGCGGCGAAGCCGATCACGGCATCCCGCCAGCCGACGCGGGGCGCCGACGTTGCCTCGACCTCCTTCGGTGCGCTGACCGCCATACCCTATCCCCGTCTCCCCGAACCGGCGACGAACCGCTACGAGCCCGACTATACGGAATTCAGCGGTGGCGTGGAAAGAGGACCGGTGCTGGAACGCTCCCACCACCTGTGGAAGAATTGCCGGGTTGCGGCGGGGAAGACTGTCTGGTGAGCTGAACGGAGCAGGGGTTGGCGATCGCACAGCGGTTGGGCGCTGGCATGAGCCCGGCGGCGCGTCGGGGTTATCTCCTGCTCGGCGCCATGACGCTGGCTTTTGGCATGGCGATGGCCATGCAGCAGAACATCGTTACCAACTACTTCGAGGACGTGCTGCATCTCTCTGGGCCGGACTTCGGCTACATCACGGCTATCCGCGAGGTCCCCGGCTTCCTGCTGATCGTCTTCACGGCGCTCTTCTTCCGCATGTCGATCCCACGGCTCACGGCCATGGCGCTGGTCCTGCAGGCGATTGGCTACGCGTTCTTCGGCCTGTCCAACTCCTTCTGGACGGTTGCGCCGTGGGTGGTGATCTCCTCGTTGGGCTACCACACGGTGCTGCAGACACAGTACGCGCTGGGCATGAGCCTGACCGGCGAGAGCAAGAGCGGCACCATCCTGGGCAAGATGGCGGCGGTCAACAACGGCGGCGCGCTGGGGGCCATGTTCATCATCCTGGTCGCCTTTCACCAGCACTGGCTGTCGTACCGGTCGAGCTTCGTGCTGGCGGGCGCGCTGGCGTTCGTCGCGGCGGTCGCGATCGTGCGCTTTCCGGCCCTGCGCGATGGAGTCGAGCAGGAGCACCACGTCGCGCGCGACCGTTTCGTGATGCGCCGGCCTTACCGCTTCTACTACTACCTGTGCCTGCTCGACGGGGGCCGGCAGCAGATCTTCTTCTCGTTTGGCCTGTGGGTCCTGGTGAACCGCTACAAGCTGGCGGTACCGCAGATCAGCGCGCTGTTGATCGCGGTCAGCCTCTGCTCGGTCATGCTCGGCCCGTGGATCGGACGGATGATCGATCGGCGTGGCGAGAAGGCCGTCCTCGGCGGGATCAACACGATCTACATCATCGCCCTGGTCGGCTACGCACTGGTCCAGGACGTCTACGCCGCGACATTCTTCTACGCCCTCTACTCGCTGATCATGGGCATGTCGGCGATGTCCTCGGCCACGTATCTGCGCAAAGTGGCGGTGTCGAACGAGATCGCGCCGTCGCTGGCGATGGGCGTGACGCTCCAGCATGCCGCGGCCATCGTCGTGCCGATCGCCGCCGGGTTCATTCTCAACTTCGTCGGGTACCAGGTGCCGTTCCTGATCGCCAGCGGCTTCTCGGTGGTCGCGATCGTGGTTACCCGGCGGCTCAACCCGCTCGCGCAGCGGGCGCCCGCCCGGATCAGCGAGGATCTCGCCCGCGAGGCGGCCAGGCAGACGGGGCTGACCGGACCGGCGGGCGGCGTTGCGGGGGCGGTCACGGATTGACGTCGGTCGTTCCCCGGCAGGGAGTACTTCATGGACCAGACCCGCCTGCTCCGCACGCTGCGGGCGGTGCGCCGCTATGCGCAGGAGCCGATCCCGCTCGGCATTCTGGAGGACATCCTCGAGGCGGCTCGCTGGACCGGATCGAGCAAGAACACTCAGCCCTGGCAGCTGGTCGTCGTGCGCGATAGCGCGATGCTGGCCGAGCTATCACGGCTCGGCGCCTACGCTGGACACCTGGCCGGCGCGACGGTCGGTGTCGCGCTGGTGATGGACGGGACGGCTCCCTCGCTCGAGTTCGACGCCGGCCGGCTGGCGCAGGCGATCATGCTGGCGGCCTGGGCGCACGGGGTCGGCTCCTGTATCGCGTCGCTCTACCCCGCAGTCAATCGGGAGCGCGCCCGGCAACTCCTCGGCGTGCCGGCAGATCGCGGACTGCAGACGGTCATCGCGCTCGGCTACCCCGCGAGCGCCGACGCACTTCGACTGCGCAGCTCGCCGCCCGAGGTGCGCTCCGCGGTGGCGCCGGGCCGCAGGGGGAGGCGGGACCTGGTGAGCTGGGGCACGTACGGCAACCGCCGGCCATGACGAACGCGCCGGCCGGGTTGAACGGACGCCGCCGGGCGCGTACCGCAGAGCGCCAGCGGAGCGTGCGGCGCGGCCGCAAACGCGATCCGCGATGAGCGCCGAGGCGGTACGGACCGCGTGGGACGACCGGATCCCCCGGCTGCCGCTCACCATCCTCTGCCTGTCGGTGCTCGGAGTGTACGCCAGTACCTACCTGCTCATCTCGGTCCTCCCGGTGCACATACGGCAGCTGGGCCACAGCGACACCACGGTCGGGACGATCATGGGTACCTTCAGCCTGGCGGCGCTGCTGGTTCGCCCGTTCGCCGGACTCGCCGCGGACCGGATTGGCCGTCGCCCGTCGGTCTTTGTCGGCGGCATGCTGATCGGCCTGAGCTGTCTGGGCTATGCGGCGGCGGGCGCGGACACGGTCGTGTTCGCGCGAATCCTGAACGGGCTCGGCTGGGGCGCGGTGACGGCGGCCACCGCCACCGTGGCTGCCGATCTGGCGTCACCGCGGCGGCGCGGCACCGTCCTCGGGATCTACGGTATGGTCACCGGTGCCGCCTTCGCGATCGGCCCCTCGGCCGGCATCTGGCTAACCGCACATGTTGGTCTGCGGGCGAGCTTCTTCGTCGCGGCGGCGAGCGGATTCGGCGGTGGACTGGCGATTCTGCTCCTGCGCGTTCCGACAGCCCACGTTTCCACGCATCCCGCGCAATCAACGCGCTTCGGGCTGAACCACCTGTTCAGCCCCACCGCGACCGGGCCGGCACTGATCATGTTCTGCTTCACGCTGGTCTACGGCGCCGTCCTGACGTTCGTGCCGCTGATGACGATCGACCGCGGACTGGGCAGTTCGGGGACCTTCTTCGCCGTGTTTGCCGGCGCGCTCATCGTGCTGCGCATCTCGGGAGGCGGCCTGTCGGACCGGCTGGGGCGGGTGAAGGTGGTCGCACCGGGGTTTCTATCGTCGGGCGTGGCGATGCTGGTGCTGGCGGGCGCCCACGGTGAGCTGCCGCTGCTGCTGGCCGCGCTGCTCTTCGCGGGCGCATTTGCCTTCATCCAGCCCGCCACCCAGGCCTGGGCGGTCGACCTGTCGCCGGCGCACACGCGCGGCACGACGCTGGCCACGGTCATCGCGGCGCAGGACCTGGGGATTACACTGGGGACCGCGGCCGGGGGGGTGCTGGCCGGCGCGTTCGGCTGGGGCGGCCTGTTCTCGATCGCCGCGAGCCTCAGCCTGGCCGGACTGGCGGCAGTCTGGTACACGCGGCGCCGCGAGCGCGTGATCCAGTCGCTGCGGGTCGCGTGATCCTGCGCAGGGTGATGGGTCCGTGCCGGACTGCCAGACCGGGCCCGGCCGGCTCCCAAACGCTCCCACGTGAATGAGACGGCGCCGGTGATGAGCCGACGGCGTCCCGCGTCACTGGTCCAGATTCAGCGTGCGATGACGTGATCAACCGGCCGGTACTGCACCACGGGCGGCTCGGTGACGCCGACCTGCTGCATCATTGGCATAATGACTTCGCGTACCCAACGCTCGTGATCCTGGGAGGACTCCCAGAGCTCGGTGACGAAGTGGCCGTTGTCGATGGGGCCAGAGGTATGGCTGATGAAGCCAGGGGCCTTCTTCATCAACGGGAGTACGTTGGCGACGAACCCCTCCCACTGTTCCCCGGGCATACCCTGCACCTCGGTGCGCATCTCAACCGCCATGTTGCCCGTCCCTTCCCAGAGTTGCCGCTCCACTTAACGATGTACACAGTATACCACCAAACTGATTTACGTGACGATGAAGTCTCGACCAGCTCGGCTACCGACCTCTCCGGATTCCAACGGCGATGCTTGCGCTGACCGGGAGCAGGGCCTGCGTCGTAATTCCGGCCGGCCGGTCATCAACGTGACGCGAACCGGATGCGCACGGATCTGACTCCAGCCTCGGCGCGAGCGGCTCTGTCAGGCGCGCGTCAGGTCCTGCCAGGCCGACCAGGCGACCACGCCCAGCTCCGGACGCGGCGGGTCGGGCAGCATGCTCAGGAACTCGACCGAGTGCCCGTCGGGGTCGGTGCAGAAGACGACCGCGGCCGGCATCCAGGCAAAGACAACCGGCTCGTCGGTCTCCTCACCGACGAAGCCGTATGGCACCACACCGCTGCCCCGGAGGGCCGCGGGCGCGGCGAGCACGTCCTGCAGACTCACCGAGAAGGCCAAGTGAAGCCGCATCCGCAGTACGGGGTTGGACTTCCACAGGCCCAGCATCGCCTGGCCGGGCGCGCCGATCCAGAGGAAGGCCACCCCGCGCTCCGGTTCGACGTGCGCGAGCTCGAGGCCGACCAGGTCGCGGTAGAACGCGACCGAGCGGTCGAGGTCGATCACGGTGAGGTGCGTCTCGAAGAGTCCGGTGACGCGCATGATGGTCCCCCTGTCCTCACGAGGTGGTTTGTTCGCCCGATGGCCGGTTGGGATCGGGGTCACCTCACCGGGCGGCACTCGACGACGTAGCGGCCCGAAACGGTGCGGCCCGCGGCGGTGACCTCGAGCCCGGCCGAGCGCGCGAGGTCGTGGAAGTCGGCCAGACTGCGGTACTTTCCACCCACCAGCACCATCATCAGGAGCTCGGGCGACGCGCCCCCTGCCGGCGTCGTCCGGCGAAACCCCGCCGAGGACGATCACCCGGCCGTAGGGACGGGCGGCCTCGGCGCAGCGTTGCAGCAGCGGCCGAGCGTCCGCGTCCGGCCAGTCGTCCAGCACGTTCTTGAGCAGGTAGAGGTCGGCGCCATACGGGAGCGGGTCGAAGAAGCTCTGACCGCTGACCGCCGCGCGATCGGCTACCCCAGCCGCGCGGAGAACCTCGCTGGAGCGCTCGACGGTGCGCGGCAGATCCACCAGGATGCCGCGCAGGTGGGCGTGGGCGCGGAGGATCTCGGCCAGCAGGCCGCCGGTCCCGCCGCCCACATCAACCACGGTCGCGACCGCGCTCCAGTCTCCGTCGCGCAGCACGTCGGGATCGGGTGCGCCGTGACCAGCCCGACCCATCAGGGCGTCGAAGCTGGCGGCGATCTCGGGGTGGGCGTCGAGGTCGGCCCAGAACTGGCGGCCGAAGACCTCCGCGTAGGCCGGCCGGCCGCTGCGGACGGCTCCCAGCAGGCCGCACCAGGCGTGCGCCATGCGACCGCCGATCCCGTCGAGATCCAGGCCCAGACGGATGCTAGACGGGTGGTCGTCGCGCAGCAGGTCGGAGGCGGCGTTGAGCGCGAACCGGCCGGGCAGGGGTTCGACGAACACGCCTGCCCCGACGAGGTGTCGCAGCAGCCGTACGAGCGACTCGGCGTCGGTCCCCGTCGCTGATGCCAGATCGGCGACGAGTGAGGTACCGGCCGCGATGTGGTCGGCGATCCGCAGCGTGGCTGCCACGCGCAGCGCCCAGGGGGTTTCCAGGTCGCACAGCGCCCAGAGGTTGGGGCCGTCTGGCTCGGCCATGACGTGCTGCCTCCGGTCGAGATCTGGCGGTTTGCCGGCGTCTCCGGCACCAGCATGGACTAGGCCCGGCGCCGGCACAAGGGCCGCCTCTCCTGGCACGTGTCGGGCTGAGGCACACTGCCGTCTGGTGTCCGTACGCCACCCGCAGCGTTCGCTGACGACTCGTTGACCCTCCTCGCTCCGGCTGCCTATACTGCGTCACACGTGCGAGCTCGTACAGGGGAACGCCATGCGC
>Ga0307372_10009879_pt1 | contig 13040 bp, 6 predicted proteins | sample OX1MG_FD_202533 | JGI IMG/M metagenome (GOLD analysis project Ga0307372, IMG submission 202533) | Soil microbial communities from Risofladan, Vaasa, Finland - OX-1 | ecosystem: Environmental > Terrestrial > Soil > Coastal area > Acid sulfate soil | place: Finland: Risofladan, Vaasa | collected...
CCAGGGATGGGTACTATCACCGATAGTTAGTAAAAGTTTTGCGCCTGTAGCTCAGTTGGATAGAGTACCTGGCTACGAACCAGGGGGTCGGGAGTTCGAATCTCTCCAGGCGCGCCATTTAAATCAAGGGCTTAAGTACATTTGAGCATTGTCGTGAAAGCGGCTGTGCCCAAACTGTGCCCATTCTGTGCCCTCACATTGCGCCACTTTGATTTGGCGAGTGCGTATTCCCGTGCGGTTGACGCTACGAAGCATTAGCCAGCGAATTGGTCTACTGTCGCTTCTGACCCCATCACTGTTGGCTAGCACCCGTTGGTGGCGCGGCGAAAACTACCCAGACACTCGATTCCAATGAAACAGCCCTTAAGCGGTGGTAATCGGCAATGAGACTGCCTTGATCGCGTCTATCACGTCTCCCAATCTAGCCGCTGCTTGCCCGCTTACGTAGAGTCCGAGTTCAAGGGAATACTCAAAAGACCATTTGTTCATGTTAGATGAGCCGACATACGCCGACTTCTTGTCTGAGATTATTACTTTCGCATGAAACGTTTCGTTCCCACTCTTACCAGGCCTGTCCAGACGAAAGTTCAATATCTGAACGCCAAGTCGTCTTAAGTCATCGAATATAAGCCTTAGACCTGGTGGATTCCTTCCTTCCGATGTGTCACGAATAATCAGTGTTCGGCGCGGAGCAGTCGTGTGGCTAAATAGATCAAGAACAATAGGAGCGCCGACTTCATCGAGATACGGGGTCATGATTGCGAATTCAGTATGAGCTTCTTCTGCCAACGCCAGGAACATTCCCCTTGTATCCAAGAGGCCCCAACTACCTTGCAACATGCTTTCTAATTGTTCTGCAAGAACGCTCGGTGATGGCGGCTTAGTTAATACTACCTTCACCAAGTCGCGATCTCGATGGACCTCGCTGCGATAGAGAGCGGCACCCATGAGGAGCGATGAAAGTGCGTTGTGAAACTCAGATTTCAAAGGCATCCAGCTTGACTCTGACTGGCGAGCAAATAGACCAGCCGACGTCGCTAGATTTAGGAAGATTTCAACTTCGGCGGCTCGAGATTGTGGAAGCCCAGAACGAGTGCAAATATTCGAAAGGTTTAGTGTTGAACTAAATTTTTCATCACTCACTGCAGTACAGATGGCCGCGCCGGCATCGCAGCTGCCAGCCAGCATAATGAACAGTCTCTTGATTTCTTCGTTAATTGGAGCCATTCACAATTTCTAAGAAGCCATGAATGCGGTTACCCTGATGAGTTATGTCTTCTCTAGGAGCAACTCCACCACACAACACAGTCCTAGAAAGCAACCTATTTTGGGCTATGCAAGAAGTCTCGGGAATCATTATGCAATCTGGGCACGCACCACCGTTGAAATCACATAAACTCCCCGAGTTACATCGATGTGTCGCAGGTTCGAGTAGTTTGGAAAGGAATCTATTGTTCTCGTTACGCCAAAGCGATGATAAGTTTCCCAAATCCATAGTTGTCGAATTCCGGTAGACGACAAATGCTAGATCTGCGGGAAAGAGATATTCGCCCAAGGACCCCAAGTCCAAGCCAGACAGCTCCGCTACATTTTTCATGACCACATGCGCATACGTATGCAACAACGTATACACATAGCGGTAACTCGAGGCATCTCCCGGCAATAACTTAGAAAAATAACGTCCAAACGGCTGCGCGACTTCGAGCAACCTGCCCCCAAACAGAATTTTGTCTGCCGGGTCCCATTGCGGAAGATCCGTGACACCTAGGCGTCCGAGCCACGCATAGACCAGAATGGGATTGAGCCTGATATAGAGCGCCTCATTTTCTTGTGTAATCACGTATATCGGCCGCTTCCCATCGCGTAATGGATCAAATAGCCTATACCTCACCGGAACCATCTGATTCCGCTTTTCCATTGTTGGTACTGGCGAAACTCGACTATAGCCATGAGTGAATTTGCACAGCTCGAACTCACGCACGAGCCCAAGATCCCCCAATCCCAGCTTGGCCATAAGCTCATTGGTCTTTGTTTCTTGCCGTCCTTTGGCAACCTCGCTCTTAGGTGCTAAATCCTTATCTAACCTATTAAAACGAACGAAGGGCGATCTTCCACCCTCAGTGGCCTTATTAAGTTTGCTGGAAGCCAATGCCTCATGTTCCACGGCAAGAACGAATGGATCATATCTGCTAGAGAAATCAGCCCGCTGTAACAGCAGCGAATGAATCTCTGGTGGCAGTATTCCTTTTACGGGCAAAAGTGGGGGATCCGATGTGCGCCACCTATCAACAAGTTTTTTTAACTCCTGACGCATAGCATCAGCCCCGGCATTATCTCCGTGTCTTTCTGCCGTGCTTGCGACCTTTTGAAGACGCTCAAAACTCTCCCATTCTGTATCATGGCCAGCTCTAAGTAGAATGTCTTTTATTTCTTCTGTGGTAGGAAGAGTCCCGCCGAATCCGAATCTCGCGGCAATAAATTCAGCAAGATCATCTCGCCTATCTTCGTGTAATAGCGGCAACAGTCGCTCATCTTTCTTTGCAAATACAACGAATTGCTCTGATTGAGGATAAAAGGCCGATGAAGCGCGGTAAGAAATTGGTTCCATACGGCGCTCGCCAATACGCTTACTCGCGGTGTCACGGAATATTTCCGTTGTGAACTTATCGTTTTGGAGCCATGTTCGCTTGCGATCCCCGCAGTTCGCACACTGAAAATACCATTCACCGATGCGTGGTGATTGTGTGTGCAGCAAGAATTGAGTACTTCCACATACCCCGCAGTAGTCGTTAAAGAGTCTGGCTCTGTGTTCTTGTGTGAACCATTCCCACATACCCGGATTTGCTGGCATCCACTCGCCAGACCAATGAACAAAGATTACATCCAGCTGGCGCCATTTACAGTTGCCCTTCTTCTTTGGGTTAGGGCAATTCTTAGGCTTAAATGCGTTTCGCTGTCTCGCGACATCTGCTGTAGAATCAAAATTCTTGAACATCCCACAGGTATTACAGACAAACGTGAGCGGCGCGGGCGCGTAACCTATGCGAAGCGGATTTAAGTATGCTAACTGTTGTATTCCGAGCGCATGGACAGAGTCACCTCTAAGTAGTGCTTCATCAATACACTGTTTAGAGTCTATGTTTCGTGACGGTGAATTGAGTTGAAATGCTCTCGAAAACCAGCTTTGCCACACCTCTTTCAATCTGATCGCTATTTGCTCTTTTATTTGATCATCAACTTTTGCATCGTCAACAGATCCGGAGAAATCTGGTGTCGCAATACATGAGCCTAATCCACCTTCGAAAGTGAAAAATGAGCCCGGAGCATACGCAGACGCGAGCTGATTTCGAGATCGACTCATAGTCGGCGTGCTAATTTCCTTTTGATCTTCGTCAGCAAGGAATGACTTTCTAGTCGGCATAGCTACGCTTCCCCTTCTTCACTCTGGGCAGTGCCAAGCCTTATTAAATCCATTACGTTTACCAGATCGGCCGGGCTTTGTTTGAACGGCTTCACTCCGTCTCGGGTTACCGTAATTCCTCTCAAAGACATAACTATCCTGCCGCCTTGATCAACGTCTCGCAACGAAGTCATAGGCTTTTCCATGGGATTGGGTATCGCATTGAAGTAGTCACGCATTGGACCCGAACCCCATAAATCAGACGCCCATTGATTAGTGAAAAGATAACGTGTATGTTTATCGATCAAATGCCTATAGTGATCTGCCCCTTCGGGTTCATAGCCGGCACGTAGCCCAATTGCGAGTTCAATGAATGCATTCACTTCTGCCAGCAACGCTTCCCCCCTCTTTCTATATTCAGCCCGAAGCACCGGAATAAAACTGAAATTCGGGGTGTGCTCCTTCTTGTCTTCGTCGAGCTCAATGAGCTTTCTGCTTGGAACTACTCCAGTGATGTAAGACTGAAGAATGCTTGGATAAACTCGCTCAACTGCCTTTTCCGCCCAACGATCAATCGCAGCCGGTTGTACCATCCGCTCAAGAAATCGATGGAAGACGTCAAAAATTTCAACGATGTGTCGGTCACGCCGGCGCTGCGGGGTCGGTATCAACACAACAAAACCGATGTGCATCCTACCGACACGCGAGGAGGCTTGGATATATTCCGCGATATCTGGTGGCATACCAGCAAAAAACATGGAATTAAATTCTTCAACATCAACACCATGTGAGATCGCTGAAGTCGCAATCACTGATCGAAGTAACTCTGCCATCGGCGTAAATGGGGTACATGGTGTATCCCGCTTCTGTGCAGCTTGCACTACAGCCTGAATCTCACCTTGGTCAACCGAGCCTGTGATCAGCCTTGTGCCAAGGCCGATAAGCTCGACTCCTTCGTTTAAGTGACGTTTTCTTGTCTCTTCGGCCTCCGCGGCCATGATTTGATCGCCACCTTTCTTGTTTGTTACGTACGTTAATGCAATCCGATGTAGATCGATGATGGTGGCCAATTCAGAATCAGACGCCCTCGTGAGCGCTTCCCGATGAAGGGCTTGCAATGGCCCGTCTGAAAGGTAGGTTGATAGCAACTCTTTCTTGGACGAACTTACTTTCGGATCGCTACGGGTGAACGCATCAAACAGAGTTGTGATACAGAAGTGAAAGCTCGACAAAACAGCAATGCTTGTCGCTGTGTGCGGCTTTCCATTGGTCATGAATGCGCAATATACGCGCGCGCGCTTGGACGACAGTTCGGGATCAAGCAAGGCTAAGCGTTCCGTTTCCCCAGGCGCTGCGGATTGTGGTTTTGCGTAAAATGATTCGTATAGACTGGGACCTGGATAGGGGAACTGCACGGCTGGAATAGCTCGCTGATATAAGTGCTCAAGCTGTCGTTCAGGCTCTGAAACGGTGGCCGAGGCTGTAATAACCTTTGGTCTACGCCGTTTGCCAGTTAAATCAACTGCAATGAGGGTCGGAAGTGACTTTGATAGTTGATCGAAAATCGCATCTAATGTGGATTCAAATAGCCCAGCGAATGTACCCAATGATTCGTCGAGCAAATGAGCCTCATCCTGAATGATGAGGCTTGGAAACGGATCATGGAATAACTTGTGCCCTGCGCTATACGCTGGGAACACCCCCACCATGCCGTTCGCATCAGGACCTGCTTTTAGTTCTTGAGGTGAAGTTGGGATATAGAGTCGCTGACTAGAGGGATCTAGCCAGGGCGCTGTACCAAACATTCCAAGTACACGACGTATCGTTGATGGCGAATGGCCTATAAGGGCAAGTTTATCGATGGTGCCCAATAGCACGGCCGGCGCTAAGTCGTAGATATCGTCATCGCATATATAAAAAGGAAGGGGCGTCCAACCGCTATCGTTTGAGGCGCATGATGCGTTTGTACATACATGCGCCAATGTTCCTCCTAACTTAGGGAACCTGCGCAGAGCAGTTTTTTCACCACAGAATGGGCAAATTGGAATCTTATTCCAAGCGCGTATTGCTGCCGAATATTTCTGATCCTCGTCTCGAAGCGTCTCTTCAGTACTCGGATTTGGAAGAACCTTCTCCACTTCTGGTATGCTCGCTACACCCTTATCACTGTGCCTGTTAGGTGAACCTCCACTACCAACCCAGAACCCAATCGATAGCGGTTGGCCGCCATAGTCGTGCAATCTTCGAACAAGCTCTGCTTGAGCAAGTATTCTTGCGCATCGCTGAGCTTGTTGAATCGTCAGTAATCGCAACGGGTAGCGCAGCATCGCCGTTACACCGAATTCCTTGCCGCGCAAACGATCTAAGAGCAAGTTGAAGACAAGCAACCCAAAGAATGCTTCAGACTTGCCACCACCGGTAGCAAAATAGAGCAACGTAACCGAATCGTCTCTATTTTCGCTGTAATGATGTGCGAACTCCCGCATCCTGGACGAAAGGGCAGGAAGATTTGCCAAAATAAATGCTAGTTGAAATAAGTGCCAATTGTTGTCTTGATCACCATTCTTGAATCGAATCTTCATGAAGTTGGCCATGGCTTCATTCATCGCCAGCCATGCTTCATAAGGAACGGCGCGTCTATCAGCCTGTTTTCCACGAGCCTTCCATGCCGTTCTTGATTCAATTAGAAGGGCTATGCCAGCCGCGATGACATCCTTTTCCAATGCCCAATGCGCCAAATCTTGCTTAAATGCCTCCGCCTCTCTTTTGAGAGACTCGCTGTCAGTGGGTGACAACCCTATACCCGTATCAACTGTTTTACTTAATTGATCTATCCATGCCTGCATTGCAGGAACAACTCCCATAAGATTATCGAGGCTCTCGGGCTTGCTTAACGCCCTAATATTTCGTTCAACGCCAGGTATATTTGTAGGGACAATTCGAGGCTGAACGTAACGCGGCGCCCAAGTAGTTCGTATGGTCAAATTCTGATCTGCCGTGTTAACGACCATGACGCCACAGTTCTGTCCGATTGCAGCATGCTGCAGATATTGGTTGTAGCGATAAGACGGCTCTATACGCTCGAGTTTCAATGGGCTATGCATGGATTTGGGAATTACCAAGTCCAGAGAAACCGTAAATACCGCCGGATCGGTTTCGTCTCGATAACGGTGTGGCTCTTCGCTTCTGTTTTCCAGAGCGATATGCAGGTTCTTTTTACCGGAATCGGTCCAATCGTTAACTAGCTGTATATCCCAACCAAGCATGATCTTAGGCACAGTGATTGAACTGTCAGATCTTCTGGCGAGCTCAAGAAATTGCGGCCATTGCTTGTATTTACTTGGTGGGACCGATATTTGACTGCGATAGCCCCATGCCTTTCCACCAGAGACTGGATCATCACTTTGAGCCCAATTGTCCAATTGTGAAGCAATCTCTTCACCCATCTTTGTGGCGTGGGCAGCAGCTTTGGATTGCAGGACATCAGCGGGATTAGACAGATCGACTTCCAGAGCGGTGAGCGCCATTTCAAGACGCATCCACTTATGCGACACGTTGAGTGGCTCGAAGTATTCATCGTTAATGGCGGCGGCATTGCTCGTTGATGCTTCTACGCCTTCTAAAGCGGCAGTCTCGGCTTCCTCCGTCTGCGATACCGGTTCTGGTTCGCCGATGTCGATATCCATAACAAGCCGGGGTGGAATGCCCTTGGCGGCATAGATTTCTTCAACAATACTTTCCCTTATGATCTTCCACTGCGGATGGGAGGCTTTCGAGCTGTATGTCCCCTTTACCCTTTCCCACTCAATGTCTAGGCGTTTATTTCGCTCTTCTTTTATTTCTTTGGCTACCTCAGGTCGCAGGGTGAATATCGCCCTGCAATCGGGGCGAGCTAAGTCCTCCTCTCTGGGTAGCACGCGCACATAAACGGAGAATTTTGGGACAATTCTAATGGTCCCAGCTTTACTGGCAGATATCTGCAGTTGTAAGCCGTGGGACGATATCCAAATTGGAGATGTAACTTCATCGTCATCTGACGATGTAAGTTGTGGAAGTAAGAATCCGGAATTCAGTAGCGTGCGGGGCCTCGCCCCATACAAGAACTTGCCTAAAGACCCATCACCGCTTATATGGGCATAAGTCATGTTTAAGAGACCGTCGAGGACTGCCTCTTTCAGCGTGGTATCAATTGTCGTCGGTTCGATGCGAACAATTGGTTCACTCATGAGAGTCGCTCATCGGCTGGAATTATGTTGTCGATTGAAACCACACATTCCCTAGCCTTGTCAAAGAGCACTTTGAGGGTCTGCGGCCGCATCTTTGCTTGAACCATTGCTGATTCTGGCTGAAGCAACATGTAAGCATATATGTCGGATACATGTCGTCCATCCACGCGTCTAGAATTTCTAACGGCCATGATCACCCGTTGCCATTGATATGCGGCTTCCAGAGGAGACATGCCTAGTGATTCAGAAAACGCCTTGAAATGAGCTTCCTTCATTGGCGCTTGAGGCTTCAATTCTTCAAATGGTGTATCTGCAGATTTACCTAGGTTTATCCATTGCCTCACAGCCTGTTCGCTCGGGAATTCTCCATCAAATTGTGGATACTCCTGCAGGATCCCCGAACGAAGGTGCCGCACTTTTTCGATCAAAGTACCAGACGGCCATTTCTCCCCCAGCAAATTAAGTACTTGGTGATGATAATCACGCAACGCCGTCTCAAAAGTCATATCGTGGTTAATTGGAACGCCAGCCTCTTTCAAAATGTGCTCGACCATTTCTCGCAATTCCGCTGACATCACAAACAATTTATCTCCGGGCTGTAGTGAACGCACTTCGCAAGATCTGAATCCGCGATCAGTGGAATCCTTAGATGACGGATCATATATGTAGACAGAATGACCTGGTCGCCGCAGTATTACCACTCCATCTTCAAGAACGACACGCCATGCTTCTGGATCCTGACCTTTTTCGCTCTCTACAACCTCTGACGTTAGTTCCATGCGAAACGCTGGTAATACAAAATCACCGGTCGTGAGAATCGTCTTTTCCTCCGGAAGATCTCTGAGCTGACGCAGTATCGACTCTATTCTCGGCTTAAACGGCCTAAACTCTTTGAAGGTAGTCGCAATCGGATTAAGTGTGGAGCGAAGGTACTGCGCGCTTCGTTGTGTTAGAAGAATGACTGAATGCGCCGGAATACGATCGTTTGTGACAATCAGCCTCAGGCCTTCCTCGTCAAGGCCGACAAATACAAGACTCGTTCCTTCCAATACTTCCATGCTGTCTTCTAGCTGCGACGCAAGTACTAGATGTATACGTTCAGAAATTGCAGCATATGGCACGTTACCAGGATAATCGCCATACCTGGTAAAAAAGCGTTCCGCTAACCGGCGATATATAGCGCCAGTAAAGATGAGTGTGATCTGACGATTCTGGTGCGTCGCAGCTTCACCGATAATCTTTGCGAGCCGTAAAGCAAAAGGAGTCGCCTGATGGTAGTTCGCGAACAGTACATTACCTCTCTCGATTGCCTCATGCAGAGCTTTCCGATATTGACCCGCGCCGCCAGCTCGGTCAAAAAGTTGTAGACCGGAAACATATTTCAGCCAGCTGTAATTGGCGCGCGTATAGTCATTCGCGCCGGTGCTTTCTAACCAATCGACTACATCAGCAACGCCGCATGGCCACGCTGCAAGACGAGTAATGTAATTTGCAGCATCGATTACAGATTGTGCGGAATTGCGCCCACCTGGGCAATGGTTTGCAATGCGCTGGAATGCATGAACTACTGTCGCAGCTTCGGCATCAATCACTGAAATATCTAGCTCGCGAGGTGCCGGTGGTTTCCCATCATCAATACCAAAGCTCAAAAGCCCGTAGTCCCCGGTTGAGCTAGGAATCCCTATAACCGAGTACTCATCGGCTGCTTTCCAGCGGTGTGCTGGTTCTCTTTTGAGATTCTGTTCGATCAACTCATCTTTTAAATTGAATACAGCATGCGGCTCGTCAGTAACTATGACTACACCGGGAGTTTTTTCGGGATAGGCATTTTCCAACATTAAACAAAAGCGAACTAATCCCTTTCTCCAACTCTTGCTTTCACGGCGAATTGACCGAGTGGCGTTTATCATTACGACTTCGGGCGCTCCGCATTTTCTTAGTCCGAGCAATGACTTCATAATCTCCTCCTTATTAAGTCGTCCATCTAAAGCAAATATTGCATCTGGAGCAGTCTTTGGATCTCCAATAATCGTTCTGTTAATTTCAAGTGCTCTATTTTGCGCTCGTCGAGCAAGCTTAGCTCCAACCTGAGATAACAACTCATTTGCACATGAGTTCCACTCAACAAATACTGGGCCAGTGAGAAAATGAGGTAGGAGTTCTCCGATGGAAGGATTGAAATGCTCTTGCTGATCAGATCGAAGGCTATTTAGCGAGTAAAGATATGCGTCCTTACTCGGCAATTCGCGCGTGACCTCAGGATTCTGACTAAATGGTTTTTCCAGAAGACGCTGCGCATGCTCAACAACTGCTACACGATCAAGATGTATGTGATTAAGCCCGTGAAATACATTTGTTTTAACGGGATAGACGAGGCCACGTATCCCCATCTTGTCCCCAATTGCCCATCTTTCAAGAGTGGCAAGGGCATGAACCAAAACAAGTAACTTCGGAGTAGCGGGCCATAGCAATGCTATGTGTCGAGTCCGATGTTTGGCAGCGTGAAGGTACAGATCTACTAGAGATCGCAAGCCGGCCGAAGGGTTACTTGGATTATGATCGTTGTCTAAGTAGAGACCGACGTGCGCACGGCCATATAAGTGGTCGATAGGAGCCGGTACGTATACATCTTTCTGAATTTCTACTTTATTTTGATGGATATCCACATCAGGCTCAACTGGAGCCTGCGACTTTCCTAACTTAAATTTCGCGAATAGCTCCTTCTTTAGCTCGAGAGCTTTTTTGCGATCTTCCAGTCGTTTGAAGAATGGCATATCGTTTGTTGCAACTAAGTCATTGCACTCCTAACAGGGCTCGCTTTGCCGCTTCAGCCATGCTATGCCCTTTATCCAAATATCGCTTCAATTCTGTCGGATCAGGTAGCACCAACTGCGATAGCTCAAACGCCGAGACATTCGTAGAGCCCGAGATGCACCGAAAATAGCGATCAATGACTGGCGTACCGAGAAGGTTAGCCAGTTGTCTAGGTGTCAACTTTGGGCTTCGAACTTCTTGTTCTAAGATTACAGTATGGTTTTCGCCAATATAGCCATCAAATCGAGTGAGTAGCTTTCTGGGTACTACGGCAGCAACAAGTCGTTTGGGCTGTTCCTTGGACGTTACTCTCTGCAACACCACGCTTTGGTTCTGAATGACAATATTTCGTTCATCATTTGCCAATTCTACAAAACGCGCCTCTCCATTCTTCTTTTGGCGTCCAGTAAATCTAAGCGAACCATCTCGTCCGATATCACTCGACCAAATTAGAGGAAAAATATTGTTGGCTTGTGCATCCCAAACCTGCCCCAAAGAAGAATAGGTCTCTCGTTTATCTCGATTCCACACAAATGCACCGATGCGTACCCGGTATCCATAATCTTGAAGACGATATTTTGATTTGGTCGCGCACTTAAGAAGCTCGATGTCACCTTTACATCTCGGCACCGGCCATGCGGATCCAGAATTTAGTAAAACGCATTTACCAACTTTCTTGTACGTGCCATCCTTGGAGACTAAGGAGATTGAGGCCCGTATTTGTGGTAGGGAATATTGCTTGCGCCTACGTATTATCGTAAGAGCAGTTTCTTGTTGAACATTGATGAACACTCGATTGCGATCACTTAGAGTCCCAAGAGAGAGAATATCTACATTGTTCATCATGAATGTGCGCAGTTCACTGAAATATTGACCGGACAGATAGCTTGTAGGTGTAACTAAAGCTGCGGTCCCTCCAACACGTAAAAGTTTTACACAAAGGCACATGAACAAACTGTAGAGATTCGGCTGTAGACGAGTTACCTCTGGAAATGCGTTCTTATAGCGATGCACTTCATGTGCTTTCAATTTTCGATAAGGTGGATTACATACAACCACATCTACTCTGCCCAATATCGAATTAGTCAAGGAAAGTGAATTGCCGCAGCGGATGCTAAATCTGGGAACATGACGGGTAACGATGACTTCTGCGTACAGGGTCATCAATAAGAAGTGGCGGGAGAGAGCGCAAAGAGTCGGATCAGCATCGATACCCAGTAAGTGAGTTTTTATATGATTTAATACTCTCTTTGGGCTGGCTCCCCGATCTTTGAGCGCCTGGCTGATCTTTAATGCCAAGGGCGCAAGAAACGCCGCACCTCCACACGCGGGGTCACAGAAGATCTGACTGTCAAACTTTGCGCCGTTATCTTTCAAGTCTTCTATTAGTCGCGTCGTTAACGACGGTGGGGTGAAATACATCGCGAGCGATTCACGATGCTTATCACTACACAAAAGTGCATATGTTGAACTCAGCCAATACGTTGCCTCCAGGAAGGACTGTTGCGCAAGCATTTGCGCAAATGCTTGCACCTGCTTGTTTCGCATCAATACCTTTGATTTTCTAAGCTTTGAAGATGGAAGATTGGGAAACGAAGACTTGCACCATATAGCTAATATGGTTCCAACCATTGTCTCTGCAGACAAGTGACGCTGAAGTCTAAGCACACCAATAGTTCGAAATAATCTTTGAAAAAGTCGATAATCTTTCGATACGTTTGATTCTCGTTGTGCAATTTTGTGAGCAGCTAGAGTCACTCTATTCCCCCTTCCCTTGGATTATCGAAATGACTCCGTTGTACTAACATCAAAGATATGCCATGCCGCTCTTCCGTTCTTTAGAAAGCAGTTGGTAGTCATTTCTTGTTGATGTGCTCCAGGAGCTTTCCCGTGTCACAACCAAAGTAAATGCACAGCTTATCGATGGCTTCCAAATCAATCCGTTCTGCCGTTTCCTGATAAAGCCGGGTCAGCGTCCCACGGTTTATCCCCGTGTCCCGGGCCACGTCCGAAATCTTGACCTTTCTTTCCCCCATCAGGCGGGACAGATGGCATTTGATCATAGTATCCAGCCTATCTCTGTATTAGTAAAAAATAACCTCTAGATGAGCATATTGACTTGCAATAGGTCATTTTGATGCTATAATGCTCTATGAGAGAACATTTTGTAACTGTGTAGGTATTTTTTGAGCCATTTAAAGACTGTAGCAGAGGAGTGAGGCAATGTCACAGACCTACCTAACAACCGACGAATTGTCGGAACGCATCAAATACGACCCTCGGACCATACGGGACCGGCTCAAGGACTCGGTATTGCTGGAAGGGCGGCATTATTTCCGTCCCTTCGGTGGCCGGAAGATTCTCTACATCTGGGAGGCCATTGAGGAAGACATGGCCAAGCGGACCCCACGGCTCGCCCAAGTCATTCCCATGGCCCGCGGCGGGGTTTGCCGTGGCTAGCATCCGGTTGCGTTCGGCCACGGGCTGCCTGTTTTTAGATTTCCGATACCGCGGCATCCGCTGTCGGGAACAGACGTCGCTGCCAGATACCCCCGCGAACCGTAAGAAACTGCAGGCGGTGTTGGATCGCATCGAAGCCG
>Ga0307372_10009880_pt1 | contig 13040 bp, 9 predicted proteins | sample OX1MG_FD_202533 | JGI IMG/M metagenome (GOLD analysis project Ga0307372, IMG submission 202533) | Soil microbial communities from Risofladan, Vaasa, Finland - OX-1 | ecosystem: Environmental > Terrestrial > Soil > Coastal area > Acid sulfate soil | place: Finland: Risofladan, Vaasa | collected...
GGCCGTCACGCCGACCTCGGTCGCGTTCACATGGGACGCGGTGAGCGACCGCGGGGACGGCGCGGGGCAGGACTACTTCATCTCCGGCATGGACCACTACGTGTCGTGGCTGACGGTCGACGGCCGGCCGGGCCAGCTCCAGCTCGCCTGGACGAATGCCCCGCGCGTTTTGAAGCTGGACGGCATGCAGGCCGGCGAGAACGTCTGCGTCCACGTCGAAGCGGTCGACCAGCTGCAGAACTCCACGCGTGACGAGGTTCGGTGCGCCGGACCGCTCTCTCCACCGCCGATGCCCGCATGGCAACCCGTTGAGCCGCAGGTCAGGGCGAACCCCGCCGTGACCGGCCTGGTTGGCCTCGACACCTGGCTCTGGCTCGACCCGGCCCCGTCCGGCATGTCGGTCAGCGAGCTCGCGAACGGGACGAGGTATGACCTGACCGCCAGCCCGGTCGAGGTGGACTGGAGCTTCGGGGACGGCGTCACGGCGCGCGTAGCCGGCCCGTCGGGGTTCGGGCTCGAGTATCCGCAGGAGTCGCCCGTGGCACACATGTACCAGTCCCACGACCAGGCGGGCTACGACGTGACTGCGCTTGTCCGGTACGCGGTCAGTTGGACGGCGACGGTGGATGGGCGGTCATTCGGACCGTATCCGCTCGACAGCGCCGGACTCAGCGCGCGAACTCTCGTCTACCCGGTGCAGCAGGCTCAGCCGGAGCTGCTGGCGACGTGATCTCACACTCCGGTCCAACCGGTCCACCGGTCGACCGCTACGGCGACCACTGGGCCGGCGGGCCGGGAGGACCTGTACGGCGCGTACCTCGAGGCGAGCAGCTCGATCGCCTTGTCCAATTCAGCGCCCTCAGCGATCACGCGGGCGTGCCCGTCCACCCGCACCCACCAGAGCCTCGCCCAATCGTCCTCGTAGTGGTCGACCAGGAGCGACACCGCGGGGTTGGACGCGATGTTGCCGAGCCGCTTGAGGGCACGTGTACGCTTCGGCTTGGCGTCGACGGCGAAGTAGATCGTCTCTCCATCGAGCGCAAAGCAAACGGGCACGATATGCGGCTGCCCGCCCGGTCCGGAGGTGGCCAGCCGCCCGACCCGGGCACCGTCGACGCGCAGTCTCATTTCCGCCATTTCCATGCCTCGAAGTCTGGTACCTGTAACGGGCCTGTGTGCAGCGATTGCGGCTATCGTTGACCCGTGCAGAGGCTCCGCACCTATACCGTCGAGGAGGCCAACAAGGAGCTGCCACGCGTGCGGCGGATCGTGGCGCAGATCGCGGAGCTCTCCGCCATGCTGCCCGAGCTCGAAGACCAGGCGCGAATCGCGGAGTACGACTCGAAGAGGGCAGCCGCGAGCGCCGAAGACCGCGACCGCCGCCAGCAGGCCCGGGACGCGGTGGGTGCTGCCGAGCTCGAGCTCCTCAAGGCGGTCGCCAGCCTCAACGGACTGGGCATACAGCTCAAAGGACCGCTCGAGGGCCTGATCGACTTTCCTTCCTACCGCGACGGCGAGCTCGTCGAGCTGTGCTGGAAGCTCGGCGAAGAGAAGGTAGAGCACTGGCACCACATCGGCGAAGGTTTCGCCGGCCGCAAGAGGCTCTAGGAGTCGGTCCTCTCCGTAGCGACCCGGCGGCCCTTGACCGCCTCGTAAACCGCCTTCGCGATCCCCGCGGCGTCGAGGCCCTTGTCCCTCATGATGTCCGATCCCTTGCCTTGCGGCAGGAACTCGTCCGGCAGCGCGATCATGCGGACCCTGCCCGCCAGCCCGTGGGGCGCCAGGGTCTCGAGCACCGCGCCGCCGAAGCCGCCGGCGCCGACGTTGTCCTCCACGGTCACCACGACCGGATGGCTGCGAGCCCAATCCACGATGCGGGGATCGACGGGCTTGACCCACCTGGCGTTGACGACGGCGCACGAGACCTTCTGCATCTCGAGGCGCTCCGCCGCCTCGAGGGCGATTCCCACCATGCGTCCGACGGCGAAGATCACCACGTCTGAGCCCTTGCGAAGCTCCTCCCAACGCCCGATCGGCAGCGGCTCGACCGGAAGGTCGGGGGTCGCCGGGACCGGTCCGCTCGGGTAGCGGATGGCGATTGGGCCGTCGGCGGCGAGGGCCGTCTCCAGCAGCGCGCACAGCTCGGTGGCGTCGGCCGGCGCTGCGATCTTGAGGTTGGGGATGAGGCGGAGGTACGAGAGATCGAAGATCCCGTGGTGGGACGCTCCATCCGGGCCGGTCACGCCGGCCCGGTCGATGACGAATACCACCGGCAGGTTGTGCAGCGCCACGTCCATGATCGTCTGGTCGAAGGCGCGGGCGAGAAAGGTCGAGTAGATGCACACCACCGGATGCATCCCCGCCATGGCGAGGCCGGCTGCGAAGGTGACGGCGTGCTGCTCGCAGATCCCGACGTCGAAGAACCGGTCCGGAAATTCCTTGGCAAAGTTCAACAGACCGGTCGATGAGGCCATCGCCGCGGTGATCGCGCAAACCTCCGGCCGCTTCGCGGCCGCGCTCATTAGCGCTTCGCCGAAAACGTCGGTGTACTTGAGCTCGGTCGAGCGAGGCCGCCCGGTGAGTGGATCAAACGCGGGGACGCCGTGCAGCTTGTCGACCTCGTCATCTACCGCCGGCGAATAGCCGTGGCCCTTCTCTGTGACCACGTGCACGACCACCGGCTCGCCGAGGCGCTTGGCGCGTGAAAGGACCTCCTCGAGCGCCGGCTCGTCGTGGCCGTTCACGATTCCCGCGTACTTAATGCCGAGGCTCTCAAAGATCGTCGAAGGCTGCAGCAGCTGCTTGAGACCTTCCTTCACTCGATAGGCGGCCTGGTCGGCGGTCGCGCCGACCAGGGGCAGGTCGCGCAGCAGCCGGGAGATGTCGTCCTTGAGGCGCTCGTAGCGGGGGTCGACGCGCAGCTGTGAAAGGTGACGCGCCAGCCCGCCGACGGTCGGCGCATAGGAGCGGCCATTGTCGTTGATGACGATGATCAGGTTGGGCGGCTGCAGGTGCGCGATCTGGTTCAGAGCTTCATAAGCCATCCCGCCGGTGAGCGCGCCGTCGCCGATCACGGCCACCACGAACCCGCCGACCTTCTTGCGCAGCCGGGCCTCGGCGATGCCGAGGGCATAGCTCAGCGACGTGGAGGCGTGGCTGTTCTCGACCAGGTCGTGCTTGGACTCCTTGCGCGACGGGTAGCCCGACAGGCCGCCGCCCTGGCGCAGCGTGGCGAAATCCTTGGCCCGCCCGGTCACCAGCTTGTGCACGTAAGCCTGGTGGCCGGTGTCCCACACGATCGCGTCCTTGGGGCTGTCGAACACGCGATGCAGCGCAAAGGTCAGCTCGACCACCCCGAGGTTCGGCGACAGGTGGCCGCCGGTCTTCGACGTCTGCTCGACCAGGAAGGCGCGGACCTCATCGGCGAGCGTGTCCAGCTTCCGCTGGTCGAGCGCCTTCAGGTCGGCGGGGGAGTGGATCGTCTCGAGGATGGACACGAATGCTTAACGCTCCGCGCCCGACATCAGTTCCGCCAGCTCGATGCACAGCCGCGTGCCTGCGCCGCTCGGTCCGCGCAGCACTGTGGTGAGCTCGGAGTTCGTGTTCCAGCTCGAGGCTGCGATGTCGAGGTGGACCCACGGCTTTCCGCCCGCGAACTCGCCGATGAACATGCCGCCGAGGATGGTGCCGGCCTCGCCGTATTCGGCGTTGCGCAGATCCGCGATCTGGCTCCGGAGCAGGATGCGGTAGTCCGCGTAGATCGGCAGGCGCCATACCCGGTCGCCCGCTTCGCGCGACGCCCGCTCGACCACCGACCAAAAGGCGTCATCGTTGCTGACCGCTGCGGTCGCACCGTGGCCGATGGCAACGGTGGCGGCGCCGGTCAAGGTGGCGAGGTCGACTATGTGGGTCGCGCCGTTGCGGAGCGCGTGGGTCAGGGCGTCGGCGAGCACCAGACGCCCTTCGGCGTCGGTGTTGACGATCTCGACCGTCTTGCCGTCCGCACTGACCAGGACGTCTCCAGGGCGCTGGGCCGCAGGACCTGGCATGTTCTCAGTCGCGGCGACGACCGCCATGACGTCCAGCGGAACGTTACGGCCGGCGATGACGTCCATTGCGGCGAGCACCGCCGCGGCGCCGGCCATGTCCGCTTTCATCAGGCTCATGTGCTCGGGGTTCTTCAACGAGATACCGCCCGTGTCGAAGGTGATGCCCTTTCCGACCAGGGCCAGCACCGGCGTCCCTGCTGGCGCGGGCACCCCGGGCTCCTGGCCACCGCGATGCCGGAGGCGGATGAGCCGCGGCTGCCGTGCGGAGCCCGACGCCACGCCAAGCAACAGGTTGTAGCCACCCGTCCGCAGCTCGTCGGGCCCGAGCACCTCGACCTCGAGCTTGTGCCGCTGCGCGATCCGGAGGGCCTCCTGGCCCAGCGCCTCGGGGGTCAGCTCGTTCGGCGGGGCGTTCTGCCACTCGCGTGCCTTGTTGGTGGCTTCGCCGTTCTCCTGCGCGGCCACGACCTCGTGCTCGCGCCCTGCGCCGAACCCGGTGAGGATCAGCTCGGTGATCTCGCGCCGCTCGGGGTGGGCGCCGGTCTGCCGTGAGCGACGCTCGAACGAACCCATGACGCAGCCTTCGACCACGCCTTTCAGGCTGTCCAGGCCGAGCGGGTCGGTGCGCATCAGCCCGATGCGCTTGTAGCCGTAGGTCCGCGAAGCCCGGATCAGCTCGTGGTGCGCGGAGCGAAGACGCTGGCCATCCAGGTCGTGGAGCGCGCCCACGCCGTAAAGGACGACGCGCCGCGGGGCGATGCCCTTGGGCGATGGAATCGGCAGGACCTCGTGGATGCGGCCACGAAACTCGGCGTTGGCGACCAGCTCGGACAGCACCCCGCCCATCGCGCGATCGAGGTCGAGCGCCGGCCCGGCGAGCCGCTGGCCGGTGGAAACGGGGACGGCGAGGGCGTCGACCGCGAGCTCTGCGGCAGGTGTCGAGACGAGGCTGATCTTCACGAATTGATAAGCGTACCGAGTGGGCCGTTAAGCAAGATGCTCGGCCACCAGCTCCAGCACGTGTGCGACTCGGAGCTTGATGCCCCTTCGCCGGGCCGCGGCCTCGATGTGCACGAGACAGCCGGGATTGTCGGAGGCGACCACGGCGCACCCGGTCTTGGCGACGGCGTCGAGCTTCCACTGCGCCAGCCGGTCCGCCACGCGCGGCCACTCCAGGCTGAAGGTGCCGCCGAACCCACAGCAGTTGGCGATGTCGGGGAGGTCTACCACCTCGTACCCGGCGAGCTCCAGGAGCCGTCGCGGCTCGGACTTGAGGCCGAGCTGTCGCAATGACTGGCACGAGTCGTGGTAGGCGATCTTCAGGCTCATGCGGTCACCGTCGACCAGGCCGGGGTTCGCCTCCAGCAGCTGGAGCGCGAAGCGCGTCGAGTCCCTGAAGCGCTCCCTGGTCGAGGCGTCGGTCCTGGCTCCCCAATCGGGCGCGTCGATGGTGAACGCCCCGAAGCACGACGCCGAGGGCGTCACGATCAACCCCTTGGAATCTCCAAGACTTGCCTGGAGGTCCTGGTTCAGCCTGCCGGCGGCGTGGAAGTCTCCCGCATTGGCCGAGACCAGGCCACAGCACCACTGACCCTTGGGAAACCCAACCTTGAAGCCCGCTGCGGTCGCGATCCGCTCCAGCGCCACGGCTGCCTGCGGCAGCATGCGGTCGACCATGCACGAGGCGAAGATCGTCAGCGGCTCGCCGTCCACGTCGCTCGCGACCACGCAATCGCGATACGGCACGCGCGCCAGTCGAGGCGTCCCGGGCACCAGGCCGCTGAACGGGGCGGCGGTGCGCATGAGGCGGTCGGCCAGCTCTGGCCGCGCCCAAACGCCGAGGAGAGCTCGCTTCCGCAGAGTTTTGCGACCCGAACGCCTGTGCTCGAGGATCTGTCGCGGCAGCGGGATGTCGACCGGGCAGATGTCCTGGCACGCATTGCACTGCGTGCAAAGCGTGTTGGGCAGGTCGGCAGCATCCAGGCCGTGGTGGAACGGCGTGAGCACGAGGCCGATCGGTCCGGTGTAGATGTGGCCGAACTGGTGCCCGCTGACCGCCATGAACGGCGGGCAGGCATTGGAGCAGGCGCCGCACCTGATGCAGGTGAGGGCATCGCGAAAGATCGGATCCTGCCGCATCTTCTCGCGGCCGTTGTCAAGAATCACGCAGTGCATCTCGCGGGGCCCGTGCACGCCGATGGTCAGCGACTGCTCGATGTCCGCGGAGCGGGACGGCCCCGTAATCCAGTTGACGTAGCTGCTCATGATCTGCCCGGTGCCGCTGCGCGGCAGCATGCGCAGCACGGCCACCGCGTCGTCCATGGTCGCGACAAGCTTGTCGATTCCGAAGAGGGCGATGTGCACCGGCGGCAGCGTGGTCGTGAGGTCGGCGTTGCCTTCGTTGGTGACGATCACCACGGTGCCGGTCTCGGCGATCGCCATATTCGCCCCGCTGATCCCGACCGAGGCGTCGATGAACTTCTGGCGCAGCGATTGGCGCGCGTGCAGCTGGATCGCCTCGACCGTGGCCTCGGTCCCGAACACACGCGCCGCATCCTCCTTGGTCAGGTGGATCGCCGGCGCGATGAGGTGAGAGGGACGAGTGTGGGTCAGCTGCACCATCCGCTCGCCCAGGTCGGTCTCGACCACCTCCATGCCCAGGCCCTCGAGGTATGGGTTGAGCTCGATCTCCTCGCCGGCCATGGACTTGACCTTGGTCACCACCATCCTGTCGCGCGACTGACGGCCGCTCCCCGCGTTCCAGCAGATCTGCCCGATGATGTCGCGCGCCTCGGCCGCGTCCTTGGCGAAATGGACGGTTCCGCCGACCGCTTCGAGTCTTTGCTTGAACTGCTCCACCAACTGGGGCAGACGCTCGAGGTTGGCCATGCGCCGCGCCTTGAGGTCGGCCCGGCCTTTCTCGAAGTCGTAGCTCTCGAACGCTTTGTTCCTGCGCTCGCGCAACCCGGTCATCGCCTCGACGAGCGCCCTCTGCAGTCTGGGGTTGTCGAGAGCCCTGTTGACGCGGCCTGCGAAGTGGCGCCGGGTCTCGGTCAAGGGAGCGCCATGCGCGCGCCCGGCTCAGGCACGCGCGTTCGAAGCTTCCTTCAGCGCCTGCGCGACCGCATCGGGCGTGGTCACCGGGGCCAAGCATATGGTCCCGACGCACACGACGGCGCGGCTGTCTCCCGCAGGATCGATCACCGCGTAAGGGTGCGCAAGCACCGCAGCCCGAGCCAGATGAATGTTCTTCGTGGTGACCTTGATCGAGTGACCCATGCGGTCGAGCGCCCGCGCGAACACGGCGGCCATCAGGCCGTACTGCCGCGGCAGGGCGGCGACTGATTCCAGCGCGCGCCGCGCCCGGTCGCGGTGAGGGGAGGACGGATCGCCGGTCACGGTGTCGATCTCCATCAACGCCATGGCCGTAACCGAGTTTTCGACGAGCGGCTTGATGCGGTCTCCCAGCCGGCCGAGCTCGTCGTCCCCGACGCGGTCGAAATAGCCGCCCAGGTCGCGATCGCCATAGTGCTTCTCGATATGTGCTGCGAGGTCGAGCGCGGCTGGCATCCACCGCTCTCCAAGACCATGTTGGTGAGCGCGCACGGCGGCCCACATCGACCAGGCCTGGTCGGCCAGCTGGCCGCCGACTCCCTCCGTGTGCGTCATGCCCTCACCGTCGCGATACGCGTCGTCAAACAGGCGCTCGAGAAGGGCGCATGCCCGGTCGCGTAGGTGCGGCCGGTCGAGCCGGAGCGCGGCGTCGAGGTAGGCGATCGCGAGCGCGGCGTTCCAGGATGTGTACACACGGCGGTCGACGAAAGGCGCCGTCGCCTGTGCGCGCCCGCCGCCGTCCATCGAGTAGTAATGCTCGTCGGCGTCCTGGCTTCCGGCGTAAAGGCCGGATTCCGGGTCGCGCAGCACACGGTCGAGGTATTCGGTCGTCATGTCGAGAACGCCGGACATGGCCGCCAGCGCGAGCGCGTCGACCAGGCCCGCGTGGTCCTCGAGCATCTTTTCGAAGTGCGGGACGCTCCAGTCCTGCGTCGTTGAGTACCGGAAGAACCCGCCTTCAACGTGGTCGTATGTCCCGCCGTGAGCCATGTGCTCCAGGGTGTTGACCGCCATCTGCGCGAGCGCGGTCTCGCCGCGCAGCTGCGCCTGCTCGAGCAGGAGGAGGATGGCGTCGGTCTGGGGGAACTTGGGCGCGCCGCCGAAGCCCCCGTACAGCGGGTCGTAGGCCGACGTGACCGCCCCAAAGATCGCGTCGACCGACGCCGAATCGAGCTCACCTGCGCTCCGCGAGACGCCCATGGCCGCTCGCTTGCGCCCTTCGAGCGCCTTGCTCGCTATCTCGGACCGGTTGGCGTGGTAGTAGCCGGCCACCCGCGCGAGGGCGTCCGCCATCTGATCCGGCGGCATGTAGGTGGCGCCCGTCAGGATGTCGCCTGACGGGGTGAGAAAAGCGGTCGTCGGCCAGCCACCCATGTTGTAGCGCTGGTTGATGTCCGGCCGCACGTCGTTGTCGACGCGGATGGGCACGTACTCGAGGTTGATGAGCTCGATCACGCCCGGGTGGGAATAGGTGGTCTCGTCCATGACGTGACACCAGTGGCACCACACCGCGGAGATCGAGAGCAGGATGGGCCGGCCGGTCCGCCTGGCGAGCTCGAAGGCCTCGGCCGACCACGGCTGCCACCGAATCTCGGCAGCACGGTTGGGCCGCGGCGAGAAGTGGAATTCCGCCCCGACCGGTGCCGAGTCTTCGGACATTGGACAAGGTTACGATGGCATCGTGATCTCGACTAGCGCGGTCGACGCCTACATCGAAAAGCACTCGCGCCGGTTTGTCGAAGACCTGAAAGAGCTGTGCTCCTTCCCCAGCATCTCCAACCACGGCGAGGCCGCCGTCACCCCGGCGCGAGACTGGATCGCTGATCGTCTAGGGCGGTTCACCGACCGCGTGGAAACTTTCGCGGCGGGAGGGATGCCGGCGCTCTACGCCGAGGTCCCGGGTGGCGGCAAACGAAGGCTTCTGCTCTACCAGCACTACGACGTCCAGCCGATCGACCCGATCGACCTGTGGGATTCGCCGCCCTTCGAGCCGCTCGAGAAGGACGGGCGCATCATCGCGCGCGGCGTCGCCGACGACAAGTCGGACGTGATGGCCCGCATCCATGCGCTCGAGACGCTCAAAGAGCTTGGCGAGGTGCCGGTCACTCTGAGGTTCCTGGTCGAGGGGGAAGAGGAGATCGGCTCGAAGACGTTCGAGAAGATCGCCCACGACCACGCCGACAAGCTCCATGCGGATGGCTGCCTGTGGGAGTCGGGAACGTCGTTCGACGACGCCGGACGCCCCACCATCCAGTTCGGGTGTCGCGGCCTGCTTTACGTCACCTTGCGAGTCAAGATGCTCGACTTCGATCAGCATTCCGGCTTCGCATCCATCTATCCGTCCGCCGCGATGTACCTGGTCGGCGCCCTGGCCAGCTTGCGCGACCAGGACATGAACATCAAGATCGACGGTTTCTATGACAGGGCCGTCAAGCCGACCGAAAGCGACCGCCGGATGATGGAGAAGATCGACCCGGAGGTCGACAGGCGCAAGCAGCTGGTCGGGTTCGAACGGCTTGTCCGCGATCCAGGGGCCGAGCGCGTCATCGAGCAGATGCTCTTCTTGCCCACCTGCAACGTCGCGGGTATCTCGACGGGTTACCAGGGGCCGGGTTCCAAGACCGTCCTCCCGGCCGAGGCGACCGCCAAGCTCGACTTTCGCCTGATCCCGGACCAGGATCCCCATGACATCCTGGACCTGCTGCGAAAGCACCTCGATCGCAGCGGCTTCGAGAAGGTTGAGATCCTGGCCGGTGAAGGGGAGAAGCCGGCACGTTCCGACCCTGCGTCCGCGGTGGCGAAAAGCGTCATCGAGTGCGTGGCCGACATGTATGGCGAGCCGATCCTGTGGCCGTTCATGCACGCCACCGGTCCGATGCACCCGGTCGTCGCCGGCCTCGGCGTGCCGACGGTGCTGCCGGTGGGCGTCGGCCGTCCCGACAACCGGGTCCATGCGCCCAACGAGAACATCCATGCGGCGGACTACATCAACACCGTGCGTCTGATGTGCCGGGTGTGGGAGCGTTTCGGGGCCGGCTGATGGAAAAGCTCACCGACAAGCTGTTCACGGTCAAGTACAACGAGGACTCCGGCCACGCCCACATCGAGGTCGTCGACCAGGCCGTTTGCGCCACGAAGTGCAAGGGCAAGTACTGCAACCACTTCTGCCCGGCCGGCGTCTACGAGTGGAACGAGGAGCAGCAGAAGAACCTCGTCAGCTTCGGCAACTGCATCGAATGCGGCGCCTGCTCCATCGGCTGCCCGTTCGACAACATCACCTGTCAGACCCCTCGGGGCGGCTACGGGGCGCAGTTCAAGCACGGCTAGCGCCCCGGAGGAATACGGAGCCGCCCTCCCACACTTCCAATTGATGTAATGAGCGAGCACGACGTGGTCATCGTCGGAGGCGGCCCGGCCGGGCTGGCGGCCGGCCTGTACACGGCGCGCATGAACCTTCGCACCGTGGTGGTCGACCGGGGGCCGCTGGGCGGCCAGCTCCTGAACACCGAGCTCATCGAGGACTATCCAGGCATCGAGTCGATCCTGGGGTCCGAGCTGGCCGTCAAGATGGGCGACCACGCGCGCAAGTTTGGGATCGAGGTCCGAGACTTCGAGCCGGTCAAGGAGATCGACGTCGAGGGGACCACCAAGGTGGTGCGCCTCGAGTCGGGCGAGGAGCTTCGTGCTCCGGCGCTGATCATGGCCGCCGGCGGGCTGCCTCGATACCTCGAGGTGCCGGGCGAGAAGGAATACTGGGGTCGCGGTGTCAGCTATTGCGCCGTCTGCGACGGCGCCTTCTTCAAGGGCCAGGAGCTGGCCGTAGTCGGCGGCGGAGACGCCGCGGTCGAAGAAGGCGAGTTCCTCACCCGTTACGCGTCGAAGGTCTACATCGTCCACCGCCGCAGCGAGCTCCGCGCCCAGCCGATCCTGGTCGAACGCGCGCGCGCCAACCCGAAGATCGAGTTCATCTTTGACGCCCAGGTCAAGGAGATTGGGGGGGACGAAAAGGTCCACGTCTTGCGCTACGAGCAGCATGGGCAGCTCAAGGAGCTCGCAGTGGGCGGCGTGTTCATCTTCATCGGTTTCGTGCCTAACTCCGGCTTGTTCAAAGTGCACGTGAATCACGACGCGGGCGGCTACATCGTCACCGACAGCACGATGCAGACTTCGGTCGAGGGCATATGGGCCGTCGGTGACGTGCGGGCGCAGCTGACCAAGCAGATCGCGACGGCGGTGGGCGATGGCACCACGGCGGCCGTCGCGGCTTCCGCCTACGTGTCGTCGTTGAAGGACGCAGCCCGGGCCTAGACCGGATCGGGGCCGCTCGTGTTGGCTCGCGCCACCGATTGCGTTCGATCTTGCGAGGGAGAGGGTGAGACCGGCGCGCACCGGCTCGCGCCTGCGCCTGCGCCTCCGCTCAGGCCGCCCCTGGTCAAGCCGCCGGCGGTCACGCCACCAGGCGTCACTCATCCGGGTGCCGGTACGTCGGGCTCACAGTTGCTCCTGCCCGCCCTGCAGATCAACGTCGACCTTCCACTCGCCGGCGTGCCCGGCGCTCACGCGCTCACGCGCTCGGTGCCCCCTGGGCTTCAGGCCGGACTCGACGCCTGGCTCATCTTGGCGCTGGCGGCTTCGGCCCTCACGCTCCGGATCTACGTGGTGGTGAGGCTTACGCTCTCTGCGAGGAGATGGCGGACCAACCGTTCGGCGGTGTAGCGGTCGCGCTACTGCGTGACGTCGATCCAGACCAGGCCGGGAGGTAGGCTCAGCGGCTGGCCGTTGACGGTGAATGAAAGCGGGCCATGGCTGTCGGTGGACGCCCACGTCCCGGCGTAGTGCTGGCCCAGGTAGTACACGTCGATCGCGCCGTTGGTGTCGAGGTCGTAGTCATGGATGTAAGCCCCGTGGCCGTCTCCGATGTCGAGCAGGGTCTCTCGCGTATGCAGGGTGACGACCATCGAGATGCGCAGAGGCTGCCGCAAGCCGACGTCCGAAAAGAGGTGGCCTTGCTCGCTTTTCTGGTAGGTGCCGGTCACCGGGTCGTACCTGTAGGTCGAGTAGTGCTCGGCGACGTTGAAGGTCGTTTCGGCTGCACCGCCTGAAACCGCCGGCCGTGCCTTCGGGATCGTGAACGCGGGGATGCTCGAGAAGTAGTTCTGCTCGGCGGCCAGGACCAGGGGGCCCTTGATCATCAGGTTGTCGGGGGCGTAGCGCGAGTTGGTGCGGAACTGGTAGCCGATGGTGTCGAAGAACTGTGGCGTGGGGTCCTGGGCGGCTTGCGCGCGAGTCGCCTGCGATTCACCGGACTGGAAGAGAAGCCCCTTGTAGTGACGGCCGAGCTTCAACGATATGAACCGGCTGGAGCGCATCGGCCCGATCAGGTCCGGGGCATTGTCATAGACCGCGGTGAGGCGGGTGATACCGCCCTCGGCGAGGTACTCGAACACGATGCCGGCGCCCTGCAGCCCGTTCTGGTCCCACGCGCCCTGGTCATTGGGGATCTGGATCAGGGCCGGGTACTTGAGCGCGGTCGTGTGCTCTGCGTCGTGATAGTAGATGCCGGTGTTCAACGCGAAAGCGCTGGGCACCAGGTGGCCCGATTGATCACGTCCGCCGGGGGCCATCGACAGCGTGATTGGGCCGGCCAGAATGCCTGCCGTCGAGAGGGTGGCGCTGCGATCGTCCGCGGCCCATTTCAGGCTTGCGATCTGCGTTCCGATCAAGACTTTGACCGTGATCGGCTCCATCTGGTCGTTGAAGGTCAGCGTCAACGTCGCCCCCGGGTCGATCTCGGCCCCGTCCGTCAGAGCAGTCCCGCCCGGGTCCGCCACCGAGGTGATTCGCGGCACGATGATGGTGGTGAAGCTCCACGTGGCC
>Ga0307372_10009881_pt1 | contig 13040 bp, 10 predicted proteins | sample OX1MG_FD_202533 | JGI IMG/M metagenome (GOLD analysis project Ga0307372, IMG submission 202533) | Soil microbial communities from Risofladan, Vaasa, Finland - OX-1 | ecosystem: Environmental > Terrestrial > Soil > Coastal area > Acid sulfate soil | place: Finland: Risofladan, Vaasa | collected...
GGACGACGATGCGGGCCACGCCATCGCGGTCATCACCGCACGCGGGCTTTGCAGCCCGACGAGTGCGATGATCTGCGCCGTGCGAAGCTAAGGAAGGTCTGAACTTGTTCAGACCTTCCTCAAGCCGTGGGTGGCTTGTCGCGCATCGAGCTCGCAAGTGCTTGATGCGGTTCCCGAATGATCACACTCACCCGGAGCCCTGCCATGCCGCTGCTGATCCTCGGTCTGCTGATCTTTCTGGGTGTGCATTCACTGCGCCTGTTCGCGGACGACTGGCGCACGCGGATGATCGCGCGGCTGGGCGCCAACGCATGGAAGGGGCTGTACGCGCTGGTTGCGGTCGCCGGCTTCGTGCTGATCGTGTGGGGCTTCGGGTTGGCGCGCCAGCATGCGCTGCTGCTGTACGCGCCGCCGCCGTGGCTGATGCAGCTCAATGCGCTGTTCACCCTGGTCGCGTTTGTGCTGGTCGCTGCCGCGTATGTGCCGCGCAATCATCTCAAGGCGAAGATCGGCCATCCGATGCTGGCCGGCGTCAAGGTCTGGGCGCTCGGGCATTTGCTGGCGATCGGCTTCCTGCACGACGTCGTGCTGTTCGGCGCGTTCCTGCTGTGGGCGATCGCCGATTTTGTCGTCTCGCGCCGGCGCGATCGGCGGGCGGGCGTCATCTATCCGCAGGGCACGCTGGCGGGCGATGCGCTGACGCTGGTGATCGGCATCGCGGCGTGGGCGATCTTCGCGTTCTGGCTGCACGCGCGCCTGATCGGCGTGAGTCCGTTCGGCGTGTCCTGATGGCGCCGGCGCCGGCGCCGCGTCCGCGGCCCGCGCGTCAGGCGTGCGCCGCGGCACCGAAAAACCAGTAACACACCGCGATCGAGGCGAGCACCCCGGCCAGATCCGCCAGCAGGGCGCAGCCGACGGTGTGGCGCACGCGGCGGATGCCGACCGCGCCGTAGTACACCGCGACCACGTAGAACGTGGTCTCGGTGCTGCCCTGCATGGTCGCGGCGGTCAGCGCCGGAAAACTGTCGACGCCGTAGTGGCGCATGGTCTCGATCAGCATCGCGCGCGCCGCGCTGCCGGAAAAGGGTTTCACCAGCGCGGTCGGCAACGCGGGCACGAAGGCATCGTTGAATCCGAGGCCGTGCACCGCCCAGCGGATGCCGTCCAGCGCGTAGCCCAGCGCACCCGAGGCGCGCAGCACGCCGACGGCGCAGAGCATCGCGACCAGATACGGCAGCAGATCGCGTGCGACCTCGAAGCCCTGTTTGGCGCCCTCGATGAAGGCCTCGTACACCGGCACGCGCTTGACCGCGCCGGCGACGAGAAAGGCCACGATCACGCCGAACAGCGCCAGGTTGCCTGCCAGCGACGACACGCTGGCCAGCGCCGCCGCCGACAGCGTGGCCAGCAGCGCCAGCAGACCGCCCAGCAGCAGCGCGCCGCCGCCGAGATACGCCAGTGCCACCGGGTCCCAGAGCTTGAGGCGCTGCATCCAGGCCACGCTGAGCAGGCCGGTCAGCGTCGACGCGCTGGTGGCGAGCAGGATCGGCAGGAACACCAGGGTCGGGTCGGGCGCACCCTGCTGCGCGCGGTACATGAAGATGCTCACCGGCAGCAGGGTCAGCGAGGAGGCGTTGAGCACCAGGAACAGGATCTGCGCGTTGCTGGCGGTGTCGCTGCTGGGGTTGAGCGTCTGCAGTTCGCGCATCGCGCGCAGGCCGATCGGCGTGGCGGCGTTGTCGAGGCCGAGCACGTTGGCGGCGAAGTTGAGCGTGATCAGGCCGATCGCCGGGTGGCCTTCCGGCACCCCGGGCATCAGGCGCCGGAACAGCGGGCCCAGCAGCCGCGCCAGCGCAGCGACCAGTCCGGCGCGCTCGGCGATGCGCAGCAGACCCAGCCACAGGGTGAGGGTGCCGAACAGCAGCACCATCACCTCGACCGACAGCTTGGCCATCGCGAACAGGCTGTCGACGATGGCGCCGAACACCGCGGGGTCGCCGGCCAGCGTCCAGCGCGCCAGCGCGGCCAGCGTCGCGGTCAGGAAGAAGCCGAGCCAGAGCCGGTTGAGCATGCGCTCCCTTGTGCAGGGGTCGGCCGCAGCGGTGCTCCGTCGCGACGCGTCCGCATGCTAACCCGCCGGCACGTCGAATCGGTCAGGCCACACGCGGCCTCCGCTCCGGCGTGCACCACGCCGCCCGCAAGGTGTCCAAGTGCGCGCGCGCCTTGGCGAGATGCGCTGCCCTGACGTGGCCGTAGCCGCGGATCTGTTCGGGAATGCGCGCGATCTCCACCGCCAGGGCGTGGTTGCCGGCATCCAGTGTCGCCAGCAGTTCCTCGATCTGCGCCGTGTACTCGCCGATCAGCGCGCGCTCCGTGCGCCGTTCGGCGCTGTGACCGAACACGTCGAACGCGCTGCCGCGCAGGAACTTCAGCCGCGCCAGCACACGGAAGGCGCCGAGCATCCACGGGCCGTAGGCACGCTTGCGCAGATGGCCGTCGGCGTCCTTGCGGGCCAGCAGCGGCGGCGCGAGATGGAACTGCAGCTTGAAGTCGCCCTCGAAGGTCTGCCGGACCTGGCGTTCGAACTCACCCGAGGTGTAGAGCCGCGCGACCTCGTACTCGTCCTTGATCGCCATCAGCTTGAAGGCGTAGCGCGCGACGGCTTCGGTCAGCGCGGTGTGGCCCGGTGCGCGCCGGGCCTCGGTGTCGCGCACGCGCTCGACCAGCGTGCGATAGCGATCGGCCCAGGCGCCGTTCTGGTAGCCGGTGAGGAAGTCGACGCGGCGCGCGATGACCTCGTCCAGCGACCCCGACAGCGTGCGGTCGTCGAGGGCGTGCGCGATCGCGCTCCGCGCTCCCGGCGGAGGACGAGTTGATCCCGCCGCGCGCTCGACCGCGGCGGGGTCGTGCGCCGCCAGCCGACCCCAGGCGAAAGCGCGCTGGTTCATCGCCACCGCGGCGCCGTTGAGTTCGATCGCGCGCTCGATCGCGGCGCGGCTGACCGGCACCCAGCCGTGCTGCCAGGCGTAGCCGAGCATGAACGCGTTGGCGGCGATGGCATCGCCCAGCAGCGCGGTCGCCAGCCGCGTGGCGTCGATCTGCAGCGGTTCGACGCCGCCCAGCGCGAGGCGCACCGCGCTGACGATCGCGCGCGCCGGAAACGCAAGGTCGGGATCGCGCACGAAGATGCCGGGCATTGCCTCGTAGGCGTTGAGCACGGTGTGCGTGCGGCCGGCGCGGATCTTCGACAGCGACCAGTAGTCGTTGACCACCACCATGTCGCAGCCGAGCACGAGGTCGGCTTCGCCGGCGGCGATGCGCACGGCGTGGATGGCGTCCGGCGCCGCGGCAATACGCACGTGGGTGGTGACCGCACCGCCCTTCTGCGCCAGCCCGGTCTGGTCGAGCACGGTCACACCCTTGCCCTCGAGGTGCGCGGCCATGCCCAAGAGAGCGCCGATGGTGACCACGCCGGTGCCGCCGATGCCGGTGACGAGGATATTCCAGGGCTGCGCGCCGTCGGCGGCGAAAACGGGTTCCGGCAGCGTACCGAAGTCGACTTCGGCGACACCGGACGGTTTTTTCAGTGTGCCGCCGTGCACGGTGACGAAGCTGGGACAGAAGCCGTTGACGCAGGAGTAGTCCTTGTTGCAGCCGGACTGGTCGATCGCGCGCTTGCGCCCGTATTCGGTCTCCAGCGGCAGCACCGATACGCAGAAGGATTTCTCGCCGCAGTCGCCGCAACCTTCGCAGACCAGCGAGTTGACCAGCACGCGTTTGGCCGGATCGGGCAGCTTGCCGCGCTTGCGGCGGCGGCGCTTCTCGGTGGCGCAGACCTGGTCGTAGATCAGCACGCTCACGCCCGCCACCTCGCGCAGGCGCTTCTGCACGACGTCGAGTTCGTCGCGGTGCAGGAACTCGACCCCGGACGGGAAAATCTCCGGCCGGTTCCACTTGGCGATGTCGTCGCTGACCACGACGATGGTGTGCACACCCTCGGCGCGCACCTGGTGGGCGATGGCGGGTACCGACAGCGTGCCGTCGACCGGCTGGCCGCCGGTCATCGCCACGGCGTCGTTGTAGAGGATCTTGTAGGTGATGTTGACGCCGGCGGCGATCGCCTGGCGGATGGCCAGACTGCCGGAATGGAAGTAGGTGCCGTCGCCGAGGTTCTGGAACACGTGACGGGTTTCGGTGAACGCCGCCTGCCCGCACCAGGTGACGCCTTCGCCGCCCATGTGGGTGAAGGTCTCGGTGCGCCGGTCCATCCAGGTGACCATGTAGTGGCAGCCGATGCCGGCCAGCGCGCGCGAGCCCTCGGGCACTGCGGTCGAGGTGTTGTGCGGACAGCCGGAGCAGTAGTGCGCGGCGCGCGGAAAGTTCGCGCGCGGCAACGCCAGCTCGCCTTCCTTGGCGCTAAAGAAGGCCAGGCGCTGGCGCATCGTCTCGGAGCTGTGGAAGCGCTGCAGGCGTCCGGCGATGGCGCGCGCGATCATCGCCGGCGTCAGCTCGCTGGTCGAGGGCAGGATCCACGCCCCACTCTCGTCGTGCTTGCCGACCACGCGCGGGCGCTCGGGCAGGTCGTAGAGCAGCTCCTTGATCTGGCTCTCGAGGAAGGCGCGTTTCTCCTCGACCACCAGCAGGTCCTCGAGACCGTGCGCGAACGCGCGCAGACCCTCGGGTTCCAGCGGCCAGGTCATGCCGACCTTGTACACGGTCAGCCCGATATCGGCAGCCATGCGCGCGTCGATGCCGAGGAACTCCAGCGCCTGCAGCACATCGAGGTGGCTCTTGCCGGTGGTGACGATGCCGAGCCGCCGGCGCGGCGCGGCGATCGCGACGCGGTCGAGGCGGTTGGCGCGCGCGAAGGCCTGCGCCGCCGGCACCGCCCACTGGTGCAGGCGCAGTTCCTGGTCCAGCGGCGGATCCGGCCAGCGGATGTTGAGGCCGTCGGCGGGCAGGGCGAAATCGGCGGGGATGACGATGGACAGTGCCTGCGGATCAAGCTCGACCGAGGCCGAGGACTCGACCGTCTCGGCGATGGTCTTGAAGCCGACCCAGCGCCCGGTCCAGCGGCTCATCGCCCAGCCGAGCAGGCCGAAGTCGAGGATCTCCTGCACGCCGGCGGGGTTGAGCACCGGCATCAGCGCCGAGACGAATTCGAGTTCGGAGCCGTGCGGCAGGGTCGAGCTGCGGCAGGCGTGATCGTCGCCGGCCAGCACCAGCACGCCGCCGTGCTTCGATGTGCCGGCGGCATTGGCGTGCTTGAACACGTCGCCGCTGCGGTCGACGCCGGGACCCTTGCCGTACCACAGGCCAAACACGCCGTCGCGCGTTGCGCCCGGAAACAGATTGGCCTGCTGGCTGCCCCAGACCATGGTCGCGGCGAGGTCCTCGTTGAGGCCGGGCTTGAACTCCACGCCCGCCGCGCCCAGCAGTCTCTTTGCCCGCCACAGCTCGTGGTCGAGTCCGCCCAGCGGCGAGCCGCGGTAGCCGGAGACGAAGCCCGCGGTGTTCAGGCCGCCGGCGCGATCGCGCGCCGCCTGCAGCAGCGGCAGCCGCACCAGCGCCTGGATACCCGACAGATAGATGCGCCCATGCTCGCGGGTGTACTTGTCCTCCAGCGTGTAGCCAAGATCGAGGACGGGCGCGGGGATCGCCATGAGACACCTGCAGCGGAGACCAGGCGGAATTGTAGCGGAGCGATGCGCGGCAGCCGGCGCGACGGGCTGCCGGCGTTTGCCATAATCCCGACAATGCCGAAAGTCCACTCCACTCTGCGCTGCGTGCGTGTATTGCTTCCCTTGCTGCTGTGCACCGCGGCGGCAGCCGCGTCACCGCCCGATCCCGGCAACAAGGCCGCACAGGCGGCCGCGCAGCAGAAGCTGGACGCGGTGCGGGCGACGATTACCGCGCTGGTGCAGCAGCAGCAGGCCACCGCCAGCGAACGCGACCAACTGGACGCCGCGCTCGCGCAACAGGCGCAGCAGCTGGCCGCTGCAGCCGTGGCCGAACGCGACACGGCGGCGGCGCTGGACGCCCGGCGCAAGGATCAGGCCCGGCTCGAAACCCGGCGCACGCGGCTTGAGGCCCGGCTGCAGGGACAGCGCGCGGCACTGGCCAGCCTGCTGCGCGCGGCCTATATGCAGGGCCGCGATTCCGACCTGCGCCTGCTGCTCGGCGCCAGCGACGTCGCCCGCGTGCAGCGTGCGCTCGGCTACGCGCAGTACCTGCAGTCGGCGCAGATCGGCCGCATCCACGCCCTGCTGGCCGACCTGCAGCAGCTCGACGCGGTGCAGGCGGCGCTGGTGCAGGCTCAGGCCGCGCTGATGGCCGCCCGCACCCAGGCCCAGGCTGCCGCCGCGGCACTGGCTGTACAGCGCGCCCGACAGCTGGCGTTGCGCGATCAGGCCAACGCGCGTTATCGCGATCAGGGTGCGCGTCTGGCCGCGCTCAAGCGCAACGAGCAGGATCTTGAAACGCTGCTCAAGCGCCTGCGTGACGTCTTCGCCGACATCCCCAAGTCGCTGCCCGCCGACCGCCCGTTCGTCGATCTGCGCGGGCGGCTGCCGTGGCCGGTGCGCGGGACGGTGAGGACCGGCGAGGGCGGTCTGGACATCGCCGCCGCCGCCGGCAGCGCGGTGCGCGCGGTGGCACACGGGCGTGTCGCCTACGCCCAATGGCTGCGTGGCTTCGGCATGCTGGTGATCGTCGATCACGGCAACGGCTGGATGAGCCTGTACGGCAACAACGAAAGCCTGCTGGTGCGGGTGGGCGACTGGGTCGATGCCGGCCAGACGGTCGCGACCGCGGCGGCGCCGGGCCCGGGGCAGGCCGGCGTCTATTTCGGCCTGCGTCACGACAGCAAGGCCGTTGACGCACGGGCCTGGCTGACGCCGCGGCGCTGATCCTGCGACGCCGATCTCCGCGCGGTGACTGCAGCGGCCGCGAGCCGTTCCGACACTGCCTCGCGTGTGTGCGCCGGGTCACAGGGCGACGACGGGATTGCAACAAAAGATCACGACGCGCTGCAGTCGCCGGTTATCCGGCCGATCTCGGCAGCTAATGGACACGCATGTCGTATCGGTGTCGAGGTGTCTGTGGTGACCATGCGTGTTCCTGCTCTGCGCGCACTCCCTGTGGCAGCCACTCCGCGGCTGGGCCTCGGCCATGCGCTGCGCACGCTGGCGGTGTATCTGGGCCTGATCGGCGTCGGCAGCATCGGCGTGCTGCGCCTGGCGGCATGGCTGCAGCAAGACCATCGGCTGGGTGTCCACCCGCAGCTGATCACCGGCATCGCGCTGGTGCTGGCGCAGCTGATCGCCAGCGTGCTGATGCTGGTCTGGCTGCGCGCGCGGGCCGGGGCGCTGTGGTCGCAGGCGGCGCTCCCCGGCTATGGCTTTCGCCGCACCACCCGGGGCTGGGTGGTGCGTGGCGAGGCCGGCGGTCTCGTTCTCGCGATCGCCGCCGCGCTGCTCGGTCACTGGCTGGATCCCGGCAGCTCGACGCAGGCTTCGCTGCAGGCCCCGCTGCTGGCGACGGGCCTGCGCTGGTCGCTGACCGGCATCGGCATCGTGCTGTCGCCGTGGCTGGAGGAGACGGTGTTTCGCGGCGCCCTGCTGGGCGCCCTGGCGCCCGCGCTGGGGACCTTCGGTGCGGTCCTGGCAAGCACGCTCGTGTTCACCCTGCTGCATGCGTTCGGGATGCACGGGCAGTTCGCGGGGCTGGCACCGATCGCGGTGCTGGGTCTGTTCTGCGCGTGGATGCGGGTGCGCTCGGGTTCGCTGGCGCCGGGGATCGTCGCCCACACCAGTTACAACGTCCTGGCCGGCCTCGGCAGCCTGCTCTGAGGGCCTGCACCGCGGCCGTGGCCGCATCGTTCACCCGCATGCGAGGCATAATCGGCCGATCGCCGGAGTGCCCCATGCGTCTTGCCCCGCTTGCCCTCGTCCTGCTGTTGATCCTGCCCGCCGCGGTGCTGGCGGCGCCGCCGCCGGCGATGCCGGTCGCGCCGCCCTCGACGTCCTCCGCACCCGCACCGGCCGCCGCCGGGCCCAGCCTCGCCGACATCCAGACCTTCACTCGCGTCTTCGAGCTGGTGCGGCAGGCCTACGTCGACAAGGTCGACGATCACACGCTGATGCAATCGGCGATCACCGGCATGCTGGCGGGTCTCGACCCCCACAGCGAGTTCCTGACCCGCAAGGGCCTGGATCAGCTCGACGAAGACACCAGCGGCCGCTACGGCGGGCTCGGCATCGAGGTGGCGCAGGTCAACGGCCAGCTGCGCATCATCGCGCCGATCGACGGCACCCCCGCCGCGCGCGCCGGCATGCTGCCGGGTGACGTGATCGTCGGCATCAACGGCAAGGCGGTGGATCCCGACGCGCTCAACGCCGCGCTGGACCAGCTGCGCGGCGCGCCGGGCACCAAGATCACCCTCAGCGTTCTGCACCCGCATGCCGGCACGCCGGTCAATCTGACCCTGACCCGTGAGCGCATCCAGATCGCCAGCGTACGCTCGCGCCTGCTGGAACCAGGCTATGTCTACCTGCGCATCAGCCAGTTCCAGGACGATACCGTCGCCGAACTGACCCGCCAGATCGAGGCGTTGCAGAAGCAGGATGGCCCGCTCAAGGGTGCGGTGCTTGATCTGCGCTCAAACCCGGGCGGACTGGTGACGGCCGCGGTCGGCGTCGCCGACGATTTTCTCGACCACGGCACCATCGTCAGCACGCGCGGCCGCCTCAAGCAGGCCGACATGACCTTCACCGCTCAGGGTGGTGGCGACCTGCTCAGGGGCGCGCCGCTGGTGGTGCTGGTGGACAACGGCACCGCGTCGGCCGCCGAGATCGTTGCCGGAGCGCTCAAGGACAACCACCGCGCGGTGCTGATGGGCCGGCGCACCTTCGGCAAGGGTTCGGTGCAGACCGTGCTGCCGTTGCCGGGCGGCGAGGCGGTCAAGCTGACCACCGCGCGCTACTACACGCCGGACGGCGGCTCGATCCAGGCGCGCGGCATCGAGCCCGACATCCGGCTCGCCGACGCGACAGTCAAGCTGGATCAGGGACCGCAGCTGACCCAGCGCGAGGCCGACCTGCCCAACCATCTGGCCGGCGACAAGCGCGCCGGCAGCGCGCAGGGCGGCGCCGGCAAGCTGGCCGGCGACGACTACTGGCTGTCCGAGGCGCTGCACGTGCTGCAGGGGCTGGCGGTGGCGCGCGCCGCAACCGCGGCGCGGCCGACGGTTCAGTAGCCGGTGCCGAAGTTGTCGCCTTCGACCAGGTCGGCGGGCGCGTTGCCGCCGCCTTCGGCAAGGCGAATCTTCAGCGCCAGGCCGTCACGCGAATCGGCCTTGTTGAGCGCCTCCTCGAGTTCGATCTTGCCCTCCTTGTACAGGCGGTAGAGCGCCTGGTCGAAGGTCTGCATGCCGTCCTGCAGGCTGCGGTCCATCGCCTCCTTGATCTCGTGGATCTGGCCGCGGCGGATCATGTCGCGGATCAGCGGCGTGTTGATCAGCACCTCGACCGCGGGCAGGCGGCGGCCGTCCTTGCCGGTGACCAGGCGCTGGCTGATCACCGCGCGCATGTTCAGCGCCAGGTTCATCAGCACGTTGCGGTGTGCCGACTCGGTGAAGAAGTTGAGGATGCGTTCCAGCGTCTGGTCGGCGTTGTTTGAGTGCAGCGTGGCCAGGCACAGATGACCGGTCTCGGAGAACGAGATCGCCGCCTCCATGGTATTGGAGTCGCGGATCTCGCCGATCATGATCACGTCCGGCGCCTCGCGCATCGCGTTTTTCAGCGCCTCGTGGTAGCCGTGGGTGTCGAGGCCGACCTCGCGCTGGTTGACGATCGAACGCTTGTGCCGGTGCAGGAACTCGATCGGATCCTCGATGGTGAGGATGTGGCCCGGGATGTTCTGGTTGCGGTGGTCGATCATCGCCGCCAGCGTGGTCGACTTGCCCGAACCGGTGGAGCCGACCACCAGGATCAGCCCGCGCGGGTCCATGATCAGATCCTTGAAGATCTGCGGCAGTTTGAGCTGGTCGATGCTGGGGATCTCGCTCTTGATCGCGCGGATCACCATGCCGACTTCGCCGCGCTGCTTGAACACGTTGATGCGGAAGCGGCCGGCGTCCTTGACCGCGATCGCCATGTTCTGCTCGAGGTCGCGCTCGAACTGCGGCACCTGGCCCTCGTCCATCAGCGAATAGGCGATCTTCTTGACCATGCCGCTGGGCAGGCCGGTGTTGCCCAGCGGATAGAGCCGGCCCTCGACCTTGATGTACACGGGTGCGCCGGTGGTCAGGAACATGTCCGACGCACCCTTGTCCACCATCAGCTTGAGGAAATACCCGATATCCATGTCGCCCTCGCGTTGCCAAGCCCGAGCCGTCACACTGAGAATAGACCCAGCCCGAATCGGGGATCGTTATGGCACGCCCGTCGCCAAAAATCTATCGCACCGTTGCGCTTTTGAGCGTGTTGCTGCTGGCTGCCTGCGCGACCGCACCGCCGCCGGTCGACGCCATGCGCGGCGCCGAGTCGATGGTCCAGGCCGCCAAGGATGCGCAGGCTCCGATCTACGCCCCGCTGGAGCTGGGCGCGGCCGAGCAGCGGCTGGACGCCGCGCAGGCGATGATGGCCGCCCAGAAGTACGACAGCGCCGCCACGCTCGCCAGCGAAGCCGAGGCTGCGGCCGAATTGGCCCGCGCCAAGGCGCGTCTCGGCCAGTTGCGCGACGACATCCGCCGCCGCAGCGCCGACAATGCGCATCTGCGCAAGGATCTGCTCGAGCGCACGGCCGCGCCGCCCGCGGCGCCGGCCGAACCGGCCAGCGCGCCGCCGGCGACCGATGTGCTGCTGCCGGCACCGCCCGCCAGTGCTCCTGATGCCACGGACAACGGAGGTGGCCGATGAACCGCCTGCACGCACTGGCCGCGATGACCCTGCTGGCCGCACTGGGTGCCGTGTCGACACCGCTGCGCGCCGCCGACAAGCCCGACCTGGATTACCAGCGCCTCAGCGCCAGCCTTGCCACCTTGGCGCAGGACCCGACCCTCGGACGCTACGCGCTGGGCGAGCAGGCACGAGCGCGCGCAGCGCTGCAACGCCTGCTCGGCACCAGCGGCAAGCAGCGCCAGCATCTGCTCTATCTGGCCGAGCATCGGGTGGCGATCGCGCAGACCGAGGCCGAAGTCGAGGATGCGCAGACCAAGATGGCGCAGCTGGAGCGCGAGCACGACCGCATCCTGCTCGAAGCCAGCCGCCGTGATACCGAGACGGCGCGCAAGGAACTCGAGCGCCAACGTCTGCAGAGCATGGCCGCCAACGAGGAGGCGCAGCGGTTGCAGGCCCAGGGCCAGGCCTACGCCCAGCAAGCGCAGCAGTCGGCGCTGGAGGCGGCCCAGGCCACCAAGCTGGCGGCGGCGCAGTCGCAGTCGGCGACGCTGGCGAAGAAGGAGGCTGCCCTGGCCGAGGCGGCCGTGCGCGCGATGCGGGCACGGCTGGACACGTTGACGCCGACTCGCGGTGCGCGCGGCATGCAGATCACCCTCGAGGACTACGCTTTCGCACCGGGCCACGCCGAGTTGCGGCCGGAGGCACGCGGGCATCTGGGCAAACTGGTCGAGTTTGTGCAGGCGCACCCCGGCAAGCCGATCCTGATCGAGGGTTACACCGATTCGACCGGCAGTGCCGCCGGCAATCTGGCGCTGTCGCGGCAGCGCGCCCAGGCGGTGGCCGATGCCCTGACCGCCGCCGGCGTCAGCGCCGGACGCATCCGCGTGGCGGGTCGCGGCGAAGCCGATCCGGTGGCTTCCAACGCGACCGCCGCCGGTCGCGCCAGAAATCGCCGCGTGGTCGTGATCCTGCGTGATCGGTGATCATAAAATACTGATTTAAAAGGCTTTAAAGGCCATGGCGCCCGACATCGGCGGCGCCTTGCCAAGCCTGGTGGGCCGGAGTAGCGTCGGAGTCCCGAGGGGCTTGGCGCCTCCGGGAAACGAGAACCGCACCCCCATGCACTCCCTGGCCTGTCATCGAACGCCCGCCCCGACCGTCGGTGCGGGGACGTGCAGGCCGTTGTCCCCTGTGCTTTCACCCACGCGACGGCGGCGTCCGCGAACGTCGGCGTGCGCGTCTTTGCCACGAGGAGGTCGCACGATGTTCGAGAATCAGCAGCGGGAAGATGTCGAAGCTCTTCTGAAGGCCAACATCGAGTTCCGTCGTCTCTACCAGCGCCACCGCGAACTGGACAGCAAGGTTCACGACGCCGAACTGGGCGTGCTGCCCATGGACGACACGACGTTGGCCAGCATGAAGAGAGAAAAGCTCGTTGCCAAGGATCGCCTCACCCGCATGTGGGAAGTGCACCGACCACGCATGCACTGAAATCCCGCCGCGCCTGCCACCATCGAAGCCGCGACCGGCGCATTATCATGATCGCTTGCGTCGCCTGCGGGCGGCGTCCCTCGACCGCCGCGCATCGCGCGGCGGTCGCACATCCGGAGCGCGCATGATCCAGCCCAACGTCCTCGCCCTGATCGGCCGCACGCCGATGGTGCGGGCCCAGCATCTCGACAGCGGCCCCTGCGAGCTGTACCTGAAGCTCGAATGCATGAACCCCGGCGGTTCGATCAAGGACCGCATCGGCCTGGTGATGATCGAGCGTGCCGAACAGGCCGGACGCATCAAGCCCGGCGACACCCTGGTCGAGGGCACCGCCGGCAACACCGGCATCGGGCTGGCGCTGGTGGCGCAGCAGAAGGGCTACCGGCTGCTGCTGGTGGTGCCCGACAAGATGAGCCGCGAGAAGATCTTCAACCTCAAGGCGATGGGCGCGGAGGTCGTGCTGACCCGCTCCGACGTCGCCAAGGGCCATCCCGAGTACTACCAGGATCTGGCCAGGAAGATCGCCGAGGAGACGCCCGGCGCCTACTTCATCAACCAGTTCGGCAATCCCGACAACCCGGCCGCGCACGAGGAGTTCACCGGCCCCGAGATCCTCGAACAGATGGACGGCCGGCTGGATGCGATCGT
>Ga0307372_10009883_pt1 | contig 13037 bp, 13 predicted proteins | sample OX1MG_FD_202533 | JGI IMG/M metagenome (GOLD analysis project Ga0307372, IMG submission 202533) | Soil microbial communities from Risofladan, Vaasa, Finland - OX-1 | ecosystem: Environmental > Terrestrial > Soil > Coastal area > Acid sulfate soil | place: Finland: Risofladan, Vaasa | collected...
CCGGGTGCGGGCCCGGGTGCGGGCCGCGGTCCCGTCCTGAGCCTCGTGATCGTTAAGCTTCACCTTAACGATCACGAGATGAGTTACTAAGTGACGCTTAATCAACTGCGCACGTTCCTTGCCGTGGCCGAGACCGGCTCGGTCCGGGCTGCCGCGGCAGACCTGGTCGTGACCCAGGCCGCGGTGTCCGCCGCGCTTGCCGCGCTGCAGAAGTCGCTCGCCGTCGCGCTTGTCGTTCCCGACGGTCGCGGACTCAGGCTCACGGCGGCCGGGCAGGCATACGCCCGGTACGTCAGGACAGCCCTCGGGCTGCTCGAGGAGGCCGTGCTCGCTGCCAGGTCCGCGGCAGATCCCGACCGGGGTGAGCTGCGGATCGGGGCGGTGACCACCGCTGCCGAGCAGATCCTGCCCGCCATCCTCGGCGGGTTCCGGCGGTTGTACCCGGGCACCGGCGTCCGGCTCGAGGCCGGCAACCGGGAGCGGATCCATGCCCTGTTCGACCGCCATCAGGTGGACTTGATTCTCGGGGGTCGTCCCGAGCCGGGCTGGGATGTCACCGTCCATGCCGTACGCCGGCACGAACTGGTGGTGGTGGCCGCTCCCGAGCTGGCCGGACAGGTCGCTGCCGGTGATCCGATGGCCTGGCTGGCCAGGCAGACCTGGCTGCTGCGTGAGCCAGGATCGGGTACCAGGGCCAGCACTGACGCGCTGCTTGCCGATCTCGACATCACGCCGACTGTCCTGGTGGTGGGCTCGAACGGCGCGATCCGCGAGGCTGCCAAGGTCGGGCTTGGCGTGACGCTCGTGTCCGTCGACGGGGTAGCCGACGAACTTGCCGCCGGCGAGCTCGTCGCGCTCGACGTCCCGGGAACGCCGCTGCACCGTGACTGGTACCTGGTGGCCCATCCGGGCGATCTCATCCCGCCGGCCGCCCGGCTGGTAACCCACGCCGTCGGCACGGCCGGATTCCACGCCCCGCCAGTCCCGCCAGTCCCGCCAGTCCCGCCACCAACCGCGCCCTAGCAGCACCAATGGGCCATCGATGACGTCAGGACAGCACCAATGGGCCATCGATGAGGCCGTGTCGGGGATCGGAGGGGGCGACTGGGGTGAATGCGGGGGAGCGGGAGTGCTTAATGATAAGTAAATGCTTGTGAATAGTCGTTAAACTCTCAATAGACAGTCGAGTAGTCGGGTGGCACTGTGGTCTCCGGGAATCAAGCTGACGGAGGAGCCATGGCTGCGGGGCAGGAACGCTGGAGCGCGGGGGTCATCCCGTACACGCAAATGGGCTACTGGCAGCCCGACTACGTGCCGAAGGACACCGACGTGCTGGCGGCCTTCCGGATCACGCCGCAGCCCGGCGTGCCGCCGGAGGAGGCCGGCGCCGCTGTCGCAGGCGAATCCTCCACCGCGACGTGGACCGTCGTCTGGACCGACCGGCTCACCGCCTACGACCACTACCAGGCCAAGTGTTACCGGGTCGAGCAGGTCCCTGGCCGGGACGGCGAGTACATCGCCTACATCGCCTATGACGTAGACCTGTTCGAGGAAGGTTCCATCCCGAACCTGACGTCCTCGATCATCGGGAACGTCTTCGGCTTCAAGGCGCTGAAGGCATTGCGCCTGGAAGACATGCGCATCCCGCTGCACTACGTCAAGACGTACCAGGGGCCGCCGCACGGCATCGTGATGGAGCGCGAATACCTGAACAAGTACGGCCGGCCACTGCTCGGCGCGACGACCAAGCCCAAGCTGGGCTTGTCGGCCCGCAACTATGGCCGCGTGGTCTACGAGGGACTGCGCGGCGGGCTGGACTTCACCAAGGACGACGAGAACATCAACTCCCAGCCGTTCATGCGCTGGCGGGACAGGTTCCTGTTCACCATGGAAGCCGTCAACCGGGCACAGCAACGGACCGGCGAGGTCAAGGGTCACTACCTCAACGTGACCGCCGCGACCATGGAGGACATGTACGAGCGGGCCGAGTTCGCCAAGGATCTCGGCAGCATCGTGATCATGGCGGACCTGACCGTCGGCTACACCGCCCTGCACTCGCTGTCGCGATGGGCGCGCGACAACGGCGTGCTGCTGCACCTGCACCGGGCCGGGCATGGCACGTACACGCGCCAGAAGTCGCACGGCATCAGCTTCCGGGTGATCGCCAAGTGGTGCCGGCTGATCGGCGTGGACCACATTCACGCCGGGACTGTGGTCGGCAAGCTGGAAGGGGACCCGGCGAACACCCGCGGCTACTACGACACGCTACGGCAGTCCTTCGTCCCGGCGAACCTGGCTAACGGGATCTACTTCGACCAGGACTGGGGCTCGATGCCGGGCACCATGCCGGTGGCCTCCGGCGGCATCCACGCGGGCCAGTTGCACCAGCTGCTTGACTACCTCGGCGAGGACGTCGTGCTTCAGTTCGGCGGCGGCACCATCGGCCATCCGATGGGCATCGCGGCCGGAGCGGAGGCGAACCGGGTCGCCACCGAGGCAATGATCAAGGCACGCAACGAAGGCAGGGACTTTCTCGCCGAGGGACAGGACATCTTGCGCGCGGCGGCGAAGTACTGCCAGCCGTTGCAGGTAGCGCTCGACACTTGGGGCGACATCACCTTCAACTACGAATCCACCGATACGCCGGACCTCGTGGTCACGCCCACCGTTTGAGTTCGTTACCGCTGACAAGGAGCAACGCCGATGCGGCTTATGCAGGGAACTTTCTCGTCGCTGCCCGACTTCACCGACGCCGAGATCATGGCCCAGATCCAGTACGCCATCGACCGGGGCTGGGCGGTCGCGGTCGAGTTCACCGACGATCCGCACCCGCGCAACGTCCTGTGGGAGATGTGGGGCCTGCCGATGTTCGGTGTCGCCGACCCGGCTGCGGCGATGCTGGAGGTGAACGCGTGCCGGGACGCTTACCCGGATCACTACGTGCGAGTGACGGCATATGACTCGAGCCTGGGACGCCAGACGACGGCACTCAGCTTCATCGTCGGGCGGCCCGCTCATGAGCCCGGCTTCCGGCTGGACCGGCAGGAGACCTCGGACCGGCGCATGCGGTACTCCCTGCACGCCTATGCCGCCGACCGGCCGTCCGGCGAGCGTTACGAGCGCGGCCCGGCATGACCGGCCCTGGCCAGGTGGTCGCGCCGCGCGGCTTCGCCATGCCGCGGCCGCAGGCCGGCGGCCAGGCCGAGCCGGATACCGCCGTTGCGGGCGGGCTCGGGGCCGGGGCCGGGACCGCGGCGGCGGTGAGCGGACGGCCGGCGGCGGCGAGCGGACCGGCGGCGGCGGCGAGCGGACGGCCGGCGGCGGTGAGCGGACCGGCGGCGGCGGCGAGCGGATCGGCGGCGGCCGGGCGGCTGGACGCTGACTCGGTGGTCGACCTGGAGGCCGAGCAGCGGTCGCTGCGGATCTCCGGCATCCTGGACCGGCTCGACGCGGAGTTCGTGGGCCTGGCCCCGGTCAAGGCACGGGTGCGGGAGATCGCCGCCCTGCTGCTGATCGACCGGCTGCGCCAGCGGCATGGTCTGACTTCTTCTCGCCCGAGTCTGCACATGTGCTTCACCGGCAGCCCGGGGACCGGCAAGACCACGATCGCCATGCACATGGGCGCGCTGCTGCGCGAGCTTGGTTACCTGCGCACCGGCCAGCTGGTCAGTGTAACCCGAGACGACCTGGTCGGACAGTACGTCGGCCACACCGCGCCGAAGACCAAGGAAGTACTCAAACGGGCCATGGGCGGCGTGTTGTTCATCGACGAGGCCTATTACCTGTACCGGCCGGAGAACGAGCGCGACTACGGGCAAGAGTCGATCGAGATCTTGCTGCAGTTCATGGAATCGCACCGGGAGGACCTCGTGGTCATCCTGGCGGGCTACGCCGACCGGATGGACACCTTCTTCCGGTCCAATCCGGGCATGGCCTCGCGCATCGCCCATCACCTCGACTTCCCGGACTTCAGCATGGACGAGTTGCTGCAGATCGCTGGCCAGATGCTGGAGCGCGAGGAGTACCGGCTCTCGGCATCGGCTCAAGAGGCATTCGCCGAGTATGTCGCGCTGCGGATGACGCAGCCGAGGTTCGCCAACGCTCGTAGCATGCGCAACGCGATCGACCGGCTGCGGTTGCGCCAGGCCGGCCGGCTCGTAGCCGCGGGCGGTTCCGTGCGCCTGCGTGACCTCGTCGAGATCAGCGCGGCGGACGTCCGCGCCAGCCGGGTCTTCCGAGGCGTCCCGGCGGAGGCTCCCAGCGCCTGATCCGGGCTGCGAGCCGACCCGCCGCGCGTTGTCGTGCCGCGCGTCGTCCTGCCGCGCGTCGTCCTGCCGGACCGCGATGAACCCGGCCAGCCGGAGTTGACCTTGCCCCGGAGGGCGGGGTTTAAGCTCCGGGTGCAGCGAGCTAGCGGCAACGGGCGGGTGACGTGAGGATCAGTGACCTGGCACGGCAGGCCGGGGTGACGGTCAAGGCGGTGCGCTACTACGAGTCGCTGGGGCTGATCAGCCCCGCCAGGCTCGCCAATGGCTACCGTGACTACTCGCCAGACGAGGTTCGCCTCGTGCGCGAAATCCATGCGCTCGGCCGGCTTGGGATCGCTGCTGCGCGAACCCGCCCGTTCCTTGACTGCCTGGAGACTGGTCACCAGCATGCGGACGACTGCCCGTCCTCGCTGGCGGGGTATCGCGACGCCATCAGTGACCTCACGGAGCGGATCGAGACGCTCACCGCGCGCCGGGCGGCCCTGACCCGGCGGCTGCACGAGGCCGCCAGCCGAGGAACGGCCATCGGTACAGGCGATGTCGACGAAGCTGACGGCTGCGGCCTGGGACTTCTTCCTCCGGGACCGTCGGTGTCCGGTGACGACGGTGCCGCGGATCACCTGGCCGGGCTCAGGATGCCCGCCATCACGCTGGGCAGTACCTCGGGCGGCACGGTCACGCTTGACGCACTCGGCGCGGCCAGGTCGATCCTCTATCTTTACCCGCTGACCGGGCGGCTAGATGCCGACCTTCCCGACGGCTGGGGCACTATCCCCGGAGCGCGCGGCTGCACGGCGGAAGCACGCGGTTTCGCGGACCACCAGGTCGAGCGGACCGACCTGCCGCCCTTCGCCTTCGACCGGGCCTAACGCCACACGGGCCACCGCCATGGCGGCCACGACACGGTCATCATCGGCGACACGCTCCGCGACGTCGCTACGGCGCAGGCGGCCGGCGCGGCGAGCATCGCGGTGGCTACCGGGAATGTCAGCGCCGCGGATCTGCGAGCCGCGGGAGCCGACGTCGTGCTCCCTGACCTCACGGACACACCTGCCGTGCTCCGCGCGGTGACCGATCGGCTGCGGTACGGTCGGCCGTCTAGCGGCTGAAGTCAGGAGTCACGGGCTGGGAGCGCGATACGAGCGGCAGCGTCAGGCGGATAGTGGTACCGCGGTCGGGCGCGGTGATCACTTCGAGCTTCCCGTTCAGCAGCTCGGCCCGCTCCCGCATCCCGGACAGGCCGAACCCGGTCAGCGCGCCGTTGGCCGGCGGCGTCGTGGCGACGGTGCCGGCGTCGAAGCCGTGCCCGTCGTCGGTGACCTCGAGTACCACTCGCTCCGGCGAGGCTGTCAGCCTGATCCGGACTGACCGGGCGGCGGCGTGCTTGGCGACGTTCTGGAGTGCTTCCTGTGCCGTCCGGTACACGGCGGTCTCCAGGTGCTCGGACATCCGCTGGTCGGCCGCCTCGACCTGGACGTCGAGCTGCGGGAACGAATGACCCAGGCTGGCCAGGCTGGCGGCCAGGCCGAGGTCATCCAGCACCGGCGGCCGCAGCCCGGCAATGGCGAGCCTGGTTTCCTCCAGCGCGGCGGAGGCGAGCTCCTGTGCCCGGGTCACCTGCTGCGCTGCCAGTTCTGGCGCCGTCCCGATCGCGTCAGCCGCCGCGGACAGGTGGAAGAACAAGCTGACGATTCGCTGGCTGATGCCGTCGTGAATCTCCCCGGCCAGCCTGCGGCGTTCGTGCTCCTGCCACTCCATCGTCTGCTCAGCGAACCGCTCCAGTGCCTCTTCGCGCTCGGCCAGCCGCTGGTGCAGCCGGGCATTCTCGATCGCGCCCGCGACCAGCCCGGCGACCGAGCGCAGCAGGTCGACATCGGACGCGGCGAACTCGCGCCGCAGCTTGGTGTGCACGTTCAGGACGCCGACCAGGTGACCGAGCGGCGTGACGACGGGGACAGAAAGCATCGAGATGTAATCCTCGCCGCGCAGGGCGGGGATGTAGCGGTACCTGGGATCACCGGTCTTGTCCCCGACGATCACGACGGGCTCGCCCTTGTCGGCTACCCAGCCGGACACGCCTTCGCCGACGGCAAGCTCGATCTTCCCGACGAACTCGTCGAACGGAGGTGTCGCTCCGCGCAGTTGCAGCGTGCGTCCTCGCTCATCCAGCAGGTGGACGAAGCACACATCGGTCTCGGTAGTCTCGGTGACCAGGTTGGCCACGCCCTGCAGAATCCGGTCAAGGTCGAGCCCGGCCGAGATCGTGTCGATGACGCGGGAGAGCAGCCGTGCCTCGCCCTCGGCATCGCCGCCGCCCAGCAAATTGGTCAATGGAAGACGCCTTCCCGCAGGGCGGCGGCAACCGCCCCGGCCCGGTCAGAGACGCCGAGCTTGCGGTAGATGCCACGGGAGTGCGTCTTGACGGTCTCCTCGCCGACGACCAGCTTGGCGGCGATCGCCCGGTTGGACAGCCCGGCGACCAGCAGTGCGAGCACCTCGCTCTCCCGTTGGGTCAGGCCGAGGTGGGCTCCTGGCCAGAACTCCCCGCTGTGCAGCCGGGCGGCGGACAGCGCCACCCGGCCAGCCAGCGCCGGGTCGATCAGCACCTCGCCGTCGCAGATGCGGCGGAGGAAGTCCACGAGTTCGGCGCCCCTGATCCGCTTCAGCAGGAAACCGGCCGCACCTACCCGCAGCGCCTGGTACAGGTACTGCTCGTCGTCGTAGACGGTAAGGAACACCACCTTGCAGTCGGGCTGTGCGGCGAGAATGTCGCCGCACAGGTCCAGGCCGGACGAACCGCGCAGCCGGATGTCGAGCAGCACAATCTCCGGATGGACTTCGCCGACTAGCCGGAGCGCGTGCTGCGGTTCGCTGCTCTCCCCGAGGATCTCGACCTGGTCGGAGTAGGGATGGAGCATCGCCTTGAGACCGTCAAGCACCATCTGGTGATCATCGATGATCACCAGGCGCAATGGTCCGGGCTCGCGGTTCATGCCAAGAACGCTACCGACTGCCGGAGACTGGGCTGGCCCGCTGGTCATGCCGGGGGTACCTGGTGCGTCACGCTCGGGCCTCAAGCAGATGCCAGAGCAGCAGCAGTTGCGCGATCGCGAGCGCCTCGCTGCGCTTGCCTGGCGAGTACTCGCCCAAGCTGGCAGGTGGTGCGGTGCCCGGATCGATGGACAATTGCTCCCAGATCGCCTTCTCCACGATCTGGCTGTCCTCGCGCGGCGCGTACCCGTGTACGTGCAGGGCGTCGACCGGCCGGCCGTCGCAGTCCCTGATCAGTTTGAGGTGCACGGTGCGCCGGTCGTCGTCGGTCAGCACATGCGACAGGTCAGGATGGAGCACCGTGGGGCGCAGCAGGATCTCGGCGGACAGCGGAGTGCCTGGCACGGCCTCGTGGCCGGTGACGGGGGCGAACCTGATGGCCAGGTCGGCCCACTGCCGCTGGGGCCTGATGTAGGCGGCGGACTCGGCTTCGCGGCGCTCTAGCTCCGCGAGTACCTGTTCCGGGCGGTAACCACGCTCGTTGCAGTCGCGCCTGATCTTCCACTCCCGCCGGATCTCCTCCGGCGGGTCAAGATAGACGGTGATGTCGAAACAAGCGCGCGCTAGCTTGGAGTGCAAGGGGAGCAGCCCCTCGACGATCACGAAATCGCGGGGCTCGACCGGGACCGGCCGCACCAGTTTCCCGGTCCGGTGATCGTAGACCGGCTTGAGGATCGGCCGTCCGAGCGCGAGCAACTGCAGGTGCTGCTCCATGACGTCGATGTAGTTGCACTCGGGGTGCAGAACTGTGAACGGGATGTCCCTGCGCTCGGCGCGGTCGAACTTGTGGTAGTCGTCCACGCAGATGGCGGTCGCCCGGTCCCGCCCGAGTGCCTCGGCGATTCCCCTGGTAAGAGTCGTCTTGCCCGCTGCACTGTCGCCCGCGATGGCGATCATCACCGGGCGGCGGGCGTCCGTAGCCGCCTCCTGACGAAGCAGTCGCATCCGCTTGTCCGGCATGGTCACGACCTCGCCTCCGGCTGCTCTGCGATAGATGCGGACGGGACGGGCTCGCCGCCTGGTTCCCGTTCGCGGTGCATTTGCCACGGTAAGCGGGTCTACCTGCGGCGGCTTCCCCCGATCCGGGGAACCGGCGGGGGATGCCGCGGGACGGCCGCCGTGGTGCCGACGGCTAGAAACCGGAATGTCACGCAGCATGAAATACCGGACCCGGCCGGGTATGAGACCCGGGGCAGCGGTCGCCCGGCCCTTACGGCTGGCGAAGCTGAGCACCATGAATGCCGCGGGGAGGGGTTCGCGTTGCCGAAGACATCCTGCTCGGCGGCCGGGTCGAGGGCCGCCTGAGCGGCTCCCGGCCGTCGCGGTCGGTGGCCGTATTCCAGCAGACCGCCCCGGCGAGCGGCCAGGCGAAGGCGCGGCCGACCACTGCGGGCAGGCTGACGGCGAGTGATCGGCTGCCAGCGAGTGTCGTCGATGTCAGGAGCCCGCGCCAAGGTGACGTGGCCCTGCTGAAGGTGAGCCCGCCCCATCCGATGCCTGCCTTGCGGGTAGCGGGTCAGGGCGTCCCGTTCATCGAAACGAACGCGGACAATACCGCCGGAATGTCCGGCGGCCCGACCTTCGACCTGCGGGGGAAGCGTGCTCGGCACGGTGAGCTTCGGCCCGTCCGGGGAGCAGCGGGCGTTCAACTTCATCACGGACACCGGCGTCGTGAAGGACCTGCTTGCCAGAAACGGGGTGTCCACCAAGCTGACGGCGGCCGACCGGGCGTACCGGGCAGGCCAGCCTGGCTGACTACTACGCAGGGAAGTACCACGACGCGGTTGCCCAGTTCGATACCGTGCTCGCGGCGGAGCCCACTCACGCGCTGGCGGCGGATTCCGCGCGAAGGCGGTCGCGAACTATCCGAACGAGGTCACCGGCACTTCGCCGTGGGTATGGGCTGGCGTCGGCGCGGGTGTCTTCATCCTCCTGGTCGCCGGCGTCGCGGCGGCGGTCCTGATCACCAGCCGCCGCGGGCTGCGCGCGCCGATCATCGCCGGAGCTGCGCCGGGAGCCGGCCGCCTCGATGAGCGCGGAGGTCAGGGCAGTGCGGGTCGGGATTTCTGCCCGAATTGCGGTGCGCCGCGTGCCGCGGACGCGAAGTTCTGCGCTTCCTGCGGCCGGGCACTGACAGAGCCAGGAACCTCCGAGGAGAACGGGTGAGGCTGGCCGCCTCAGGCAAGCCTGAGGAACATCTGCTCGACTTGCTCCTGCGTCATGAGGGCTTCGCCTTCGCCGGTGGCGCACTGGCGCATGCCGTCCGCGACAATCTTGAAACCGGCCCGGTCGAGGGCATGGGACACGGCTGCGAGCTGGGTGACGATATCTGTGCAGTCACGGCCCGACTCGACCATCGAGATGACCCCGGCCAACTGCCCGTGGGCACGCCGCAGCCGGTTGAGTACCTGTCCTACCGCGTCTTCGTCGATCTTCATGGGTATTGCTTCCTCGTCAGGGTTAGTCCATAATACCCTACGGGGGTATTCGGTGGTGCCCGGCGTCACGCGATCTGCGGGACGCTCCGGACCAGCGTGTAGACCGCGACCAGGACGACGAGCACGGTAAACGCGGCCGCCAGGCGCTGGGGCCTGATCCGCCCGGCCAGATGACTGCCGCTGAGCGCGCCGATGACCGTGGCGCCGGCGAAGAGGCCGATGAGCGGCCAGTCGAGGCTCAGCTGGCCGTGGCCCGAACGGGCGGCCAGAGCCGCCACGCTGTTCACCGCGATGACCACCAGCGAAGTCCCTGCTGCGGTGGGCATGTCGAAGCCGAGCACGAGGACGAGTGCCGGGACGACCACGAATCCGCCGCCGACGCCAAAGAATCCCGTGATCAGCCCGACGGCGGTGGCGGCGGTGACGAGCAGCAGTACGCTGCGCCATGAGCCGCGCAGGCTCGCCCGGACCTGGCCCGGTTCCCTGAGCTGGCCCGGTTGCCTGAGCTGGCCCGGTTCCCTGACCTGGCCGGGCTTCCGAATCCGGCCGGATGGCAGCTTGCGCACGGTCATCAAGACGGCTACCACGACCATCAGCACCCCGAAGCCGGTGAGCAGTACGTCGGCGGGAACCGCCGCGCTGGCGCGGGAGCCCGCGTAAGAGCCGGCGATGCCTAGCACGCCGAACAGCAGGCCAGAGACGAGCTCGACGCGCCCGGCGCGGTAGTGCGTCACTGCCCCGAACACGGCGGCGATGCCCACCACGATCAGCGAAGCCGCCGTGGCCTGGTGCGGGCTCTCGCCGAGCAGGTAGACCAGGGCAGGAACGGTCAGGATCGAACCGCCGCCACCCAGCGCGCCGAGGCTGACCCCGATCAGGAGGCCAGCCGCGACAGCAAGCACGCTCATGCGGCCGTCGCGCGGGCGGGGCCGCCGACTACCGGCAGGCCGGCCGCCGCGGCATCGGCGAAGGCGTCGTCGACGGCTACCACCTCGTGGCCGGCCGCCTTCAGCAGCGAGGCGGCGATCGACGCCCGGTACCCGGACCGGCAGTGCACCCAGATCTCGGTACGCGGCAGCTCGGCCATCCGCGCCAGCAGTTCGTGCAGCGGGATATGGATCGCCCCGTCGAGATGGCCGTCGGCCCACTCGAGCGCACGCCGCACGTCGAGGACGGCGACTCGCCGGTGGTGCCGGACGGCCGCCAGGTCGGCGAAGCGAGCCACCTCGAAGGACGCCAGCGGCCGATCTGCCCAGTCCTGCGGCGTGCCGCTGGCCGCTCCGGCCAGCTTGTCGATGCCGATCCTGGTGAGGTCACGCTGCGCCGCCCGGACCTGCTCGGGACTGTCGCCAAGCAGCGTCAGCGGTGCGCCCCAGGGAATCAGCCAGCCGAGATAGTTGGTGAAGTCGTTGCCGTACTCGAAGCCGAGTGAGCCAGGCACGTGCCCGGCGGCGAACGCCCGCCTGGTCCGCAGGTCGACCACCCATTCGCCGGCGGCGATGCGCGCGGCTACGGTCGCGGCGTCCGCCGGAGCGGGAGCCGTCAGGTCAACGCCGGCCGGCCCGGCGGCGTTGGCCGGGCCCATGTGGGCGTAATACGCCGGGTAGGCGTCGAGTTCTGCGAGCAGCTCGGTGACGTAGCGGTCCTCGTCCAGCGTGAGCACCGGGTTGACCCGCTTCTCCTTGCCGATCGTGGACTCGTTGCCCTCCGACTGAGTGGCCGAGCAGAAGCTGCCGAATCCGTGTGTCGGGCAGACCGGCGTCTCGTCCGGCAGGTCCGCGAGCCGCCGCGCCGACGCGTGCTGCGCGGCGGCCAGCGCGGCCTTGTGGCCGGGGCCGAGCAAGTCGGGCCGGCCGGTGGAGCCGTACAGCAGCGATCCGCCGGTGAAGACCGCCGCGAGCTCGCCGGTGGCGGTGTCGGCGAGCGCGTAGGACAGGTGCGTGAACGTGTGCCCCGGGGTGGCGAGCACCGTCACCGTCATGGACTCGCCGACGGCGATCGTGTCGCCGTCCTCGACCGGCGTGCGCTCGAACGCGACGTCGTCGCGTGCGTTCACGTGGTAGGCCGCGCCAGTCTGGCGGGCGAGGGCAAGACCGCCGGTGACGTAGTCGTTGTGCAGGTGCGTCTCGAACACGTGGGTGATCGTCACGCCGCGCTCGGCGGCTACGGCCAGCACCCGGTCGATGTCCCGCTGCGGGTCCACGACGAGGGCGACCTGCCCGTCAGTCGCCAGGTAGCTGCGGTCACCGAGAGCGGGCGTGTCGATGCTGTTGATCTCGATCATGACGTCGGAGTGCTCCCGTCAGGCTCGGGCGTGGGTGACAAGGGGACCGCCCGCGCTTGCCCAGGCACCGGTCCCGCCTGCCACGGACCGCGCGTCGATTCCGGCCGACACCATCCAGGACGCTGCCGTCAGGCTGCGATTGCCGGACGCGCAGATGACGTAGACGGGCTCGCTGCGCGGAAGTTCGTTCAGGCGGCTGTGTACGGTGCTCATCGGCAGCAGCCTGGCGCCAGGAACGTGCCCTGACATGTACTCGAACGCCTCGCGCACGTCCACCACGACGGCTCCGTCACGATGCGCCGCGGCGAATGCCCGAACGTCGACCTCGCGTACCATGATCATCTCCTTCTATACCCCGGCGGGTATCTGACTGGACCCCGAACGATAGCCGAAGACGTGCCAGGAAGGCAAATACCCCGTGGGGTATGTGGCAAGTACTCCCCGAGCGGCTCGCTGGCGCGTGGCCCGCTCCGCCGCCGCGTACATCGCCCGTCAAGGGTGAGGGAACTATGCCTCGGCCTGGGCAGCATGCACAGCATGAGCAATGAGTCGCAGGGTAAGTCGGCCTGGTGGAAAGCCGGGCTACTGACGTTCGGCACGGCGGCGTTGGTCGCTGCCTGCAGTTCGAGCGGCGGAGGCGGGGCGACCAGCAGTGCGAGCAGCAGCTCGATGGCATCGAGCCCGGCGGCCAGCCCGTCGATGTCGGCGGGAGCGACCGGCTCGCCGGGGGCCAGCCAGCAGTTCCCGTGCACGCAGATCAAGGCGCTGAGCACCTCGCTGGATAACCTCACCCACATGCAGGTGACTACGGCGTCGGCGAGTCAGATCAGCGCGCAGCTGAAGACCATCGGCCAGCAGGTGACTGCGCTGAAGAGTACGGTCGGGTCTGTGTTCTCCAGTCAGCTCGACCAGCTCAGCACCGCGCTGAACCAGGTCAGGGCGGCAGCGCAGAATGTGGTCGCCAACCCGTCCACGGCGAACAAGCAAGCGCTGACC
>Ga0307372_10009884_pt1 | contig 13037 bp, 6 predicted proteins | sample OX1MG_FD_202533 | JGI IMG/M metagenome (GOLD analysis project Ga0307372, IMG submission 202533) | Soil microbial communities from Risofladan, Vaasa, Finland - OX-1 | ecosystem: Environmental > Terrestrial > Soil > Coastal area > Acid sulfate soil | place: Finland: Risofladan, Vaasa | collected...
GCGGCGGATCGAGGCATACGCTCCACGGGGCGCCTCGTACAGATACGGCGCCGCGGTCGTGGTATCGATCAGCGGGTCGGTGAGCCGACCCGGCTCACTCGCCATGCGGCTGTACAGATAGGCGAGGAATTGCGGATAGTCGCTCGGCTTGCGGATGCCCGCGCGGAAGGAGAGCAGATCGCCGAGATACTGATTCATGCCCTCATACACCCACAGCAGATCGGTGCGCTGCGGAATCTGATAGCTGAGCGTGGTCAGATCCCACGGCCGGCGGAACTTGCCGTTCCAGGAGTGGGAGAACTCGTGGGTGAGCAGGTCCCCGTCGCTCAGCTGCCAGGACGGGTCCGTCATGAACTTCGTCGGCGCGCGGTCATCGCTCGACTGATGATGCTCGATGCCCTCGATGGCGATCTTGTTCGAGAGCACCAGCAGCGAGTGGTAGTCGTACCAGTGGCGCGCGCCGTACAACGCAAGCGCCTCGGGCGTCATGTTCTTGTACGCGTCGAGGATTTTCGCCGGCACGTCGAGATCCTGCGGTTGGTCGGCGAACATATCGAGCACCTGCCGGGCGTCGCCCTGCTGCCAGAGCACCACGTGCTTTTGGTAGAGGCCGCAGTCGAGCGGCGAATCGACCAGCGTCGCGAGCGCAACCTCCTCGAAGTCGACCCGCTCGCCGTCGTGATGGGCCGCGCTGAGCGCCGTGCCGTACCCCCAGCCCTTCGGCAGGATGATGCTCGCCTTGAAATAGACGTGGTGATCGTTGGTGTCGTTCTGATAGAAAAGCGCGCGGTTCCAGTTGACGACCGCGAGATTCGGCGTCGCCATGACATCGGGCGAATTCAGCAGCACGGTGAACTGCACCGTGATCGAGGAGACGTGCCCCGGCACAGCGACGTGAAACGCGTACAGGTTCACCTGATCGCGCCGCCAGCTGAGCGGCTTGCCGTCGGCGCTTACCTTGATCTGCGAGACGTCGGCGAGCGGTCCGGTCGGCCCATGCTCGCCCGGAATCCACTTTGGGTAGACGAAGGTGAATTCGCCGGACTTGACCGGGATCTGCATGGTCGAAGTCATGAAGCCCCGGCCGGCGGTGCTTGCATCCAACACCAGGGTTTCGGGGTGGCTTTTCGTCGCGTAAACGGCGGCATTGGCGTTAGGTGTTGCGCCAAAGGCGGCGCACGCCGCGCCGAGTCCGAGCGCCGCAACACCGAGGCACGAGAGAGTCAGAAATCGCTTGATGGATTGCCCCTCATTAACGAAGCATGAAAGCCCAGACTCCGGCAACAATCACGGCCGCACATCCTAAGAAGAGCGACACGCGCCAGATGCGGGCGATTCGACCGGAAGTTCCTGGTGTCCATCCAGGAATCACGATCATGTAAAAGAGACAGAACACAATCGGTACCGCCGCCAGGGCGAGCGTGATCTTCTGTCCAGTCAATGCCAGGCGCGGCACGAGAACGGCTAGCGCGATCAAGAGAATGAACAGCACGATGGGTATCTCGAGGAGATACCCACGCTGGGACTCGCGCCGCCTCACGCGGGCGGGATAGCATGTCGTGGACCCAGACTTGGGCGAAGGAGGGTTCTGCGGCATCACCGGCCCTTGGTCGCGACCACGGCGAGGCCCTGCAGCACGAGGTCCGGGACGATCTCGCCGCGCGTGCGCATCGCCGCCGTGACCATGCCGGCGTCGCCGCCGGTGACGAACAGGCGCGGTTTCATGCCGCTGCTCTGCTCGATGGCTTCGGCGGCGCGGTCGGCCATTCCCGCCAGGGCGAAGACCGCGCCGCGCGAGACCGCGCCGATCGTGTTGTTCGCGAGCACCCCGGCCATCGACGGGGTGCTCAACTCGATCGCCCTGGCGATGTCGCTGGTCTTCATCAGCAGCGTTTCGCGCATCATGTGGATGCCGGGAGCGATCAGGCCTCCGAGGTGACGCCCGCCGCCATCGACGCCGTCCACCTTGACCGCGGTGCCGACGTCGACCACGCAAAGCGCGGAGCGCGCGATCGTCCAGGCGCCGATCACGGCGAGCCAGCGGTCGGGACCGAGCAAGGTCGGATCGAGGTAGCCGTTGGTCAGTTCGTGGAAGCTCGGGCTCGCGGCGACGAACTGCGCCTTGAGGCCGAAGTGCTTCTTCGTCAGGCGCGTCAATTTCTTGCCCATCGCCTCGCCGGCGACGTTCGCGAGCAGGACGCGTTCGGGCTTCTGGGCCGCCTCGAACAGCGCGGTGGTCCAAAACTTCGGTTTGGCGCCCCGGTGCACGATGGCTTGTTGGTGCGAGAGACCGGCGCTGGTCAGCCAGGCCCATTTCAGCCGGGTATTACCGACGTCGATCAGCAAAATCATTATGTCAGGGTCCGCTTTGCTCGTGCCGTGGGTCGCGATGAGGATCTCAAGGATAGCATTACTCGGGAAACCGGGGACTCCGCCCCGCTGCCGCCCGCGCCGCACGGGGTCCGGGCAGGTACACTGCAGTCGTCGCGCAGATCTCCGGGAGCCCGAGAACGCTTGAGACCGATTCAGTCCCCGACCCGCCGAACGTTCCCGGCCGCTTGATTCGATGGCGCCGGCCGTGCCGCCCTGCGATCGTCCGCTCGTCGTGCGCTGTGGCGCGTTCGGCGACATGGTGCTGCTGACCGCGTTGATTCGCGAGCTCAACGCGCGCTGGAGGGTTCCGGTCGACCTCGTGACCTCGGGGCCCTGGAGCGAGCCGCTGCTGCGCACGCAGCCGGGCGTCGGCGAGATCTACGCGTTGCGCAGCCGCAAGACTCCCTACTGGCTCTCTCCCAGCCAAGGCCTGCTGGTGCGCCGGCTGCGCGCGCGCGGACCATCGGCGACCTGGCTCTGCGACGATAGCGAGGAGTTGCGCGCCCTGTTGGCGCGCGGGGGCCTGCCGACCGAGGCGATCGTCGACGTGCGCGATCATCCGCGCACCGCCGGCGAGCACGCCACCGAGCAATGGCGCCGGCTCGCCGCGATCACGCCACCGCTGTGGAGGGATCGATCGGCGCCCGGCGCGTCCGCCGGGCTCACGGGCTGCAGCCTGCAGGTCGGCGCCGCCGACCGTGCGGATCTCGAGATATGGCTCGAGCGACGCGGCCTCGCCGGTGCACCGCTCATCCTGATGCAGGCCGGCAACAAGCGCACCATGCGCCGAGGCCTGAAGCGCCTGGCGGCGAATCACAAGTACTGGCCGAACGATCGCTGGGCCGCTGTGCTGCGCCGCGTGCACGAGGATCTGCCCCGCGCGAGGATCGTGCTGCTCGGCACCGGCCCGGAGGTCGCGCTCAACGAGCAGATCATGGCGCTCGCCGGCTGCGCGCGCGCCCACAACGCCGCCGACGATCTGCCGATATCGCGCCTGGTCGCGCTCATCGCGCGGGCGCAGGCCTTGATCAGTGTCGATTCCGGGCCCGCGCATGCCGCCGCCGCGGTCGGCTGTCCGCTGATCGTGCTGTTCGGCAAGGCCTCGCCGTCGCTCTACCGGCCGCTCGGTGTGCCCGCGGCGCCGGTCGAGCTGCTGCAAGGCGAGCTCGCCGGCGCACCGTCGCTGCTCGGCATCGACACCGCCGACGTGATCGCGGCGTGGCGGCGGCTGCTGCTGCGTCTCAGGCGCTGAGCAAGCGCATCATATCGGCGGTGACCAGCACGACGCCGCGCTGCGTGATCGTAAAGCGCTGCGCATCCGCGGCCGGATCGAAGCCGATCTGCGTGCCCTCCGGAATCGTGCAGCCCTCATCGATGATGCAGTGTCTGATCGCGCAGTGAGGGCCGATGGAAACCGACGGCAGCATGACCGCATTCTCGATGCGGCTGCCTTCCTCGATGCGCACAGCGGTCGACAGGAGCGACTGCGAGACGTGCGCCCCGGAGATGATGCAGCCGCCGGCGATCACCGAGTTGACCGCCATGCCGCGCCGCCCGTCCTCGTCGAGCACGAACTTCGCGGGCGGCTGTTGTGCCTGGTAGGTCCAGATGGGCCATTGGTGGTCGTAGACGTTGAGCTCCGGATCCAGGGCGACGAGCTCCATGTTCGCCTCGTAAAACGCGTCCAGGTTGCCGACGTCGCGCCAGTAGTTCTGGGCGCGCGTCTCGACGTCCTGGAACGGATACGCGAACACGCGCATCTTGCCGATCGCCGGCGGAATGATGTTCTTGCCGAAGTCGTGCTGGCTGCTCTCGTTCGCCGCGTCCTCGGTGAGCATCCTCGCGAGACGTTCGGTGCCGATCACGTAGATGCCCATGGATGCGCGGGCGAGATGCGCCTGACCGGGGATCGGATCCGGTGCGCGCGGCTTCTCGGAGAATTTCAAGACCCGGTTGGTATCGTCCGTGGTGACGATGCCGAACTCGTTCGCGCGCTCGACCGGCACGTCGACGACGCCCACGGTGATCGCCGCCTCGCATTGCTCGTGGTACGCGATCATCGGCCCGTAGTCCATCTTGTAGATGTGATCGCCGGCGAGGACGAGGACGTGCGTCGGATGGTGTGCGCGGATGAAGTCGAGGTTCTGGAACACCGCGTCGGCGGTGCCCCGATACCACATCTCGCCCATCTGCTGCTGCGCCGGTATCAGTTCGACGAACTCGCCGAACTCCCCGCGCAGGTAGCTCCAGCCGCGCCGAATGTGCTGGATCAGCGATTGCGCCTTGTATTGCGTGAGCACGGCGATCTGGCGGATTCCGGAATTGACGCAGTTCGACAGCACGAAATCGATGATGCGGAACTTGCCGCCGAACGGCGTTGCCGGCTTGCAGCGGTGCAGGGTCAGCGCCTGCAGCCGCTCGCCGCGTCCGCCCGCCATGATGACCGCCAGCGTGCCGCTGGTCAGGCGGCTCACATAGCGACCGGCGTTGCTGCGAGCGGCGTATCGTGTGCCAGTCATCGTTTCCCCGCGCCAGAGGCGCAATCGCCCGGCCGAAGCCGGCCCGCACAGACTGCCACAATCGTTGCGCGACCGCACGCGCTTTCGCCGCAGCGCGTTTGCTAGACTTGGGGACCGTGGCCGCGCTGAAAATTTGTCTGCTGACCTCGGAGATGCTGCCGTTCGCGAAGACCGGCGGGCTCGCCGACGTCGCCGCAGCGCTCCTGCGCCACGTCGGCCGCCTCGGCCACGACGTGCGCGCTTTCTTGCCGCTCTACCGGACCGTGCGCTCGGGCCCGTGGCGCTTGCACGAGGTGCCCGCGGTGTCGCAAGCCGCGCTCTCGCTCGGCGGAATCCGTTATGAATACTCGCTGAGGAGCGCGGTGCTGCCGGGCACCGACCGCAGCGTGTACTTGGTCGATTGTCCGCCGATGTTCGACCGGCGCACGTTTTACACGGAGGACGCCGACGAGTACCGGCGCTTCCTGCTCTTCACGCGGGCGGTCATCGAGTCCTGCCAGCGTCTCGGTTTCGCACCGGACGTGTTCCACTGCAACGACTGGCACACGGCCCTGCTGCCGTTGCTGCTGCGGACAGTATATGCGCGGGATCGATTGCTCGGCGCATCGCGCTCGGTGTTGACGATACACAACATCGGCTATCAGGGATTCATGCCGGCGGGTGCGCTCGCCGATCTCGCGCTCGGCTCCGGCGAGGCGCTGCTCGACGCCGACGATCTGGCGGGCGGCTTCATCAATGCTCTGAAGACCGGCATCCGCCATGCCGACGCGGTGACGACCGTGAGTCCGACCTACGCCCGCGAGATCTGCACGGCGCCGCTCGGGTCCGGCCTGCAGAATGCGCTGCGCGCGCGCGCCGACGGCGTTACCGGCATCCTGAACGGCGTCGACTACGCCGAGTGGGACCCGCGCCACGATCCGTATATCGGCACGCATTTCAGCGCCGAAGAACCGGCCGGCAAGTTCGCGAACAAGCGCGCGCTGATCGGCGCCGACGGCTTGGACGTCGATCCGGCGGCGCCGTTGATCGGCATGGTCGGGCGCCTGACCGAGCAGAAGGGCATCGATCTGCTGATCGACGCGCTGCCCGCGCTCCTCGAGCGGCGCCGCTGCGCATTGTCGCTGCTCGGCGCCGGGGACGCGCGCTACGTGGAGTTCTTCGAGAGCCTGCGACGGCGTTTTCCGGGACGGGTCGCGTTTCACCTGGGGTTTGACGAGGCGAAGGCGCACGCGATCGAAGCCGGGAGCGATGCGTTCCTGATGCCCTCGCGCTACGAGCCTTGCGGTCTGAACCAGATGTACAGCCTGCGCTACGGGACGATACCGATCGTGCGCCGTACCGGCGGTCTCGCCGACTCGGTCGTGCATTTCGATCCCGCAACCGGGATCGGCACGGGTTGCGTGTTCAACGACTACGATGCCGCCGCGGTCGGCTGGGCGCTCGAGACGACGCTCGGCTGGTTCGCGGAGCCTGACTCCTGGGGCCGGCTGATGCGCAACGCGATGGCGCAGGACTTTTCCTGGGACCGGCAAATCCTTCAGTACGAGGCCTTGTTCCGCGGCGTCGCGGCGCGCTCGGCTTCGAGCAAGGCATACCGGCGGCCGAAGGGCAGCGCGTAGATCCTCTCGACGCCGAGGCGTGCCGCCGCGACCCAGGCGGGCGGGGCGCCGTGTCCGACCGGCAGATGCACGCCGAGCGCGCGCGCCAGCGCGAGAATTCTCGGCGACCAGTCCCGTCCGCCGAGCTCTACCAGGAACCGCCGCTGCGAATCGGCGCCGATCGACGCCCGCAGGCGCTGCACACCGCGCGCCCCGACCGGCGCGGGGATTCGCGTCGCGGTGACCGTGGTGTACATGTCGACCCACGCGCGGGTCGTTTCGTCGGCGCCGATGAGCACGAGCGGGGCGCCGCCGAGGTCGGCGCGCAGCGTGCGGCCGATCGAGGCGAGGTCGTGCCAGCGGTCGACTTGGCGGTAGATCTGCGAGGCGGGGAACACCGAGAGCGCGCAATAGGCCGCGAGCAGGGCGGCGAGCGCCCCCGCCAGGTTCGCCCGCCCGGCGAGGCGCCAGCCGCCGAGTGCGAGCCCGGCCGCCGCGGCGATTCCGCCGGCGCAGATGGTGACGTAGAGCGCGCGCGAGGGCAGCGTCTGCCAAGCGTCGTAGCCGATCAATGCGGCGGCCGCGCCGGCCGCGACGCAGGCGAGGAGCAGCATCGCGGCCGTCGCGCGCACGGCGCGCAGATCCCAAGGATCGGGCGCGGCGGCGGCGTTCGCGGCCCACCAGCCGATGAGCAGTGCCGCCCCGGGCAACGCCGGCGCGAGATAGATGTCGCGCGCGGTCGCCGCGATCGACAGCAACGCGAGCGTCGGCAGCATGCAGGCCGCCGCGAAGCGCACGGCGCGCCGATCGGCGGCCGCCGCGCGACGCTGTGTCCACGCGCGCCGTACCGCCGCGGCGCCGAGCAGTGTCCAGGGCCAGAGATACAGCGGCAGCTCGAGCAGATACTTGCCGGGCGAATTCTGGTGGCCGCTCGTGTATTGCAGTCCCGCAGGCGCCGCCACCCGGGTGAACCGGCCGACGAGATTGTCCCAGAAGAAGACCTTGAGATGGGCCGCGCCGTCGCTGCCCGAATAGACCGACCAGACCCAGATCGAGATGACGAGCGCCTGCAGCAGCAGCCCTGCGTATAACTCCCAGCGCAGCAACTCGCGCCAGCGCCTCTCCCAGACGACGAGCGTCGCCAGCACGAGTGCGGGCACCATCCAGGCCGCACCGCTCTTCGCGAGGAAACCCGCGGCGAGCGCCGCGTGCATCAAGGTGTAGCCGCGCCAGCGCTCCTGCCGGCGCTCGGCGTAAAAGCCTTGATACTCGCCGAGCAGCGCGACCGACCCCGCCGCGAGCAACGGCGCGTCGGTCGCGAGCCAGATCGCCACCTGATAGGCGAGCAGAAACGTCGCGATCGCCGCGGCGGCGGCGAGCGCGGCGACGGGTCCGGCGCTGCGTCGCGCGAGCAGCAGCACCGCCCAGGCGGTGATCAGCGCGTACAGCAGATTCGGCAGGCGCGCCGCCCACGCGGACTTGCCGAAGGCGTGCATCGCCGCGCCGGCGGCCCAGTAGGCAAGCGGCGGCTTCTCGCAAAACGCCTCACCCGCGAGCAGCGGCACCGATTTCTCGGCCTGCCAGCTCATCCTCCACGAAAGGTCCGCCTCGCGCGGCTCATCGGGCGTCCAGTAGGCGCGTCCGAACATGCCGACGAACCATGCGGCGAGCACCGCGAGGCTGAGCCAGGCGAGGAGCGAGCGCGAGTTCTCAGGCACTGCGCACCGCCATGAAGTCGCGCAGATGGCGTCCCGTATGGCTGCGCGCCGCCGCGCGCGCGAGCGCCTCCGGGGGCCCCGCGGCGACGATGCGGCCGCCGCGCGCGCCGCCCTCGGGCCCGAGATCCACGATCCAGTCGGCTTCGGCCATCACGTCGAGATTGTGCTCGATCGCGATCACCGTGTTGCCCGAATCGATCAAGCGGTGCACCACGCGCAGCAAGCGATCGACGTCGGCCATGTGCAGTCCGACCGTCGGCTCGTCGAGCACATAGAGCGTGTGTTGGCGCGCGCGGCGCGGGCCGATCGGCGACCCGGCGTCCGGGCGGACCTTGGCGAGTTCCGTGACGAGCTTGATTCGCTGGCTCTCGCCGCCCGACAGGGTCGGGCTCGGCTGGCCGAGGCTCAGGTAGCCGAGCCCGACATCCGCGAGCAGCGCGAGCGCATGTTGGATGCGCCGATGCGCGGCGAAGAATTCGCCGGCCTCATCGACGCTCATGCCGAGCACCTCGCCGATGTTCTTGCCTTTGAATCTCACGTGCAGCGTTTCCTCGTTGAAGCGCCGGCCGCCGCAGGCATCGCAGAGCACCTGCACGTCGGGCAGGAAGTTCATCTCGATGCGCCGCATGCCCTGACCCTCGCAGCTCTCGCAGCGCCCGCCCGCCGTGTTGAACGAGAACCGGCTCGCCGAGTGCCCGCGGATCCGGGCGTCGGTCGTCTCGGCGAACAAGCGGCGAATCGCGTCCCAGAAGCCGACGTAAGTCGCCGGGCAGGATCGCGGCGTCTTGCCGATCGGCGTCTGATCGACTTCGAGGACGCGCGTGACCGCCTCGACACCGCGGATCCGCGCGCAGCCGATCAGCGCTGCCTCGCCGGCGCGCCGGGGCGCGAGCAGCCGCTGCAGGTTGCCGAGCAGGATCTCGCGCGCGAGCGTCGATTTGCCGGAGCCGGACACACCGGTGATGACGCAGAAGCGGCCGATCGGCAAGCGCACGTCGATGGTGTGCAGGTTGTGCAGATTCGCCCCGTCGATGGCGATCACCGGGGTGCGCCGGTCGATCGGCCGGCGCGGCGAGCGCGGGTGCAGCATCGGCCGTGCGAGGCAGCGGCCCGTCACCGACTCCTCGAGGCGCATGAGTTGCGCCGCGGTTCCCTGGGCGACGACGCGCCCGCCGCGCGCGCCGGCGCCCGGTCCGAGATCGATCACGCGATCGGCCCGGCGGATCGTGTCCTCGTCGTGCTCGACGACGATCAAGGTGTTGCCCTTGGCGCGCAAGGCCTCGAGCGTGTCGAGCAGCGCGCGATTGTCGCGCGGGTGCAGGCCGATCGTCGGCTCATCGAGGATGTAGCAAACGCCCCGCAGGTTCGAGCCGAGTTGCGCCGCGAGCCGGATGCGCTGCGCCTCGCCGCCCGAGAGCGTCGGCGCGCAACGGTCGAGCTGCAGGTAACCGAGACCGACCGACCGCAGGAACTGCGTGCGCGAGACGAGCTCCGCGAGCAGGTCGCGCGCGATCGCGGCTTCGCGGCCCTGCAGCTTGAATGCCGCGAGGGTCTTGGCAAACGCATCGACCGGCAGATGCGCGAGATCCGCGATCGATCTGCCGCGAAACTCGACCGCGAGCGCGGTCGGGTTCAGACGCCGGCCGCCGCAGGCGTGGCAGACGCCGGCCGCGTTCGCGCCCGCGTCCGCCGCCCAGGCGAGTTCCTCGCCGCTCTGCTCGGCGTCGAAGCCCGCAAGCTCGAGGCCGGTGCCGAAGCAGCACGCGCACCAGCCGTGCCTCGAGTTGTAGGAGAACAGGCGAGGATCGAGTGGCGCAAAGCCGGTGCCGCAGGACGGGCAGGCGCGTTTGGTCGAGAAAGTCTCGGCGGCGCCGCTGCGGCCGGCCGCGATATCCTCGACGATCACGACGCCGCGGCCGAACTCGAGGGCGCGCGCGAGCCCGGCGCGCAATTCGCGCTCGCCCCTCGCCGCCACGCGCACGGTGCCGATCGGCAGTTCGATGTCGTGTTCGACGAAGCGCTCGAGCCGCGGCCACCGGGCGGTCGGCAGCATCGCACCGTCGACGCGCAGCGCGGCGAATCCACGGCCGCGGGCCCATTTCGCGAGCGCCGTGTACAGTCCTTTGCGCGCGACCACGAGCGGCGCATACAGGGCGAGACTGCGGCCGCGAAATTTGCGCAGCAGGCGCGCGCCGATCGCCTCCTCGGTCTGCGGTTCGATCGGCACGCGGCAGTGTGGGCAGTGCTGCACGCCGAGCTTGACGTACAGCAGGCGCAGAAAGTGATGGATTTCGGTCAAGGTACCGACGGTGCTCTTGCGTCCGCCCCGGCTCGTGCGCTGCTCGATCGCGACCGTCGGCGGGATGCCGTAGATCGCATCCACGTCGGGGCGCGAGGAGGGTTGCACGAACTGCCGGGCGTAGGCGTTCAGCGATTCGAGGTAACGGCGCTGGCCTTCGGCGAAGACGATGTCGAAGGCGAGCGTGCTCTTGCCGCTGCCGGAAACGCCGGTGATCACGGTGAAGCGGTCGCGCTCGATGCTGACGTCGAGATCTTGCAGGTTGTGCTCGCGGGCGCCGCGGATCTCGATCGATTCGGCTCCCGGCGCGACCGCGGGCCGCGGTGCGCACTCGCCGGCAAACTGCGCCAAGGGCGTTGCCGCGTCGGCCTGCGCGAGCGCCCTGCCGGTGTGCGATGCCGGCGAGGCCATGACCTCGCGCGGCGTGCCGACGCACACCACCGTTCCGCCGCCCTCTCCGCCCTCCGGACCGAGATCGACGATCCAATCAGCCGCGCGGATGACGTCGAGATTGTGTTCGACCACCAACAGCGAATGACCGCTCTCGACCAGGCGACGGAAGGCGCGCAGCAGCTTGGCGATGTCCTCGAAGTGCAGCCCCGTCGTCGGCTCGTCGAATATGAACAAGCAGCCCGCGGCGCCCGCGGCGCGCGTCGCGGTGCGCGGCGCGAGGTGGGCGGCAAGCTTCAGCCGTTGCGCTTCGCCGCCGGATAAGGTCGGTACCGCCTGCCCGAGGCGCAGGTAGTCGAGACCGACGTCGGCGAGCGGCTGCAGGGCCGCCTCGATCTGCCGATCGCCGGCAAAGAAGCCGAGCGCCGCCGCTGCGGTCATGTCGAGCACGTCGGCGATACTCACTCGCGGGTGGCCGGGCCGCGACAGCTTGATCTCGAGCACCTCGCCGCGATAGCGCCGGCCGTCGCAGTCCGGGCAACGCAGGTAGACGTCGGAGAGGAACTGCATCTCGACGTGCTCGAAGCCGTTGCCGCCGCAACCCGGGCAGCGCCCGGTGCCGGCATTGAAGCTGAACGTGCCGGCCGTGTATTTGCGCGCGCGCGCTTCGGGCAGCGCGGCGAATCTGCCGCGGATCGCGTCGAACGCGCCGACGACGCTCGCCGGGTTCGAGCGCGTCGTGCGCCCGATCGGGTTCTGATCGATCATCACGACCTCGCCGACCGCCTCGGCGCCGCTCAGCCGCCGGTGGGGCCCCGGCGCCTCGGTCGCACGGCCCTTCGCGCGCAGCAGCGCGCGGTACAGCACGTCGTGCACGAGGGTCGATTTGCCGGACCCGCTGACGCCGGTGACGCAGACCAGCCGTTGCAGCGGGAATTCGACGTCGAGGTCGCGCAGGTTGTGCAGCGTCGCGCCCTCGATGCGCAGCGCGGCGCGCACCGGCGCCCCGTCGGCGGCCTCGGCCGCGGTTGCCGCGCCGGTGCGCCTGCGGCCGAACAGATAATCGGCGGTCAGGGAATCGCGCGCCGCGGCGAATTCCGGCAGCGTGCCGAAGAACACCACTTCGCCGCCGCGTTCGCCGGGCCCGGGACCGATGTCGAGGATGCGATCCGCCGCGCGCATGATCGCCGGATCGTGCTCGACGACGACCAGTGTATTGCCGGCATCGCGCAGGCGGCGCATCACCGCGGTGATGCGCTCAATGTCGCGCGCGTGCAATCCGATCGACGGCTCGTCGAGAACGAAGAGCGTGTTGACGAGCGAGGTGCCGAGCGCGGTCGTCAAATTGATGCGCTGAACCTCGCCGCCGGAGAGCGTCCGGGACTGGCGATCGAGGCTCAAATAGCCGACTCCCACCTGCGCAAGATAATGCAGGCGGGTGACGATCTCGGCGAGCAGCAGCCGCGCCGCCTCATCCTGCGGTGGCGCGAGCTCGAGCCGCAGGAAGAAGTCGAGGCAGCGATCGATCGGCAGCAGCGCCAGGTCGCGGATGTTCAAGCCCGGCGTGCCGATCCTCCAGAGCAGCGAATCGGGCTTGAGGCGCGCTCCGCCGCAGGCGCTGCACTCGCTGTATGAGCGATAGCGCGAGAGCAGCACGCGGATGTGCATCTTGTAGGCCTTGGTTTCGAGATAGGCGAAGAACCGGCCGATTCCGTACCAGACCTTGCGGCTCCAGCCGCCTTCGCCGCCGATGACCCATTGGCGGTGCGCCGCGGACAGATCCCGCCAGGCGACGTCGAGCGCAATGCCGCGCCGGCGCGCGAAGCGCAGCAGATCGGCCTGACATTGCGCGTACGCCTTGGTTTGCCAGGGCTTGACCGCGCCCATGCGCAGGCTCAGGCCCTCGTCGGGTATCACGAGGCCGTAATCCACGCCGATCGTGCGACCGAAGCCGCGGCAGGTCGCGCAGGCGCCGAGCGGGGAGTTGAAGCTGAACGCGCTCGGCGTCGGGTCCTGGTAGGCGATGTCGCAATCGGCGCAGTGCAGGCCGGTCGAGTAGCGCCACGGCGGCGCCGCGCCCTCGCGGTCCTGCAGCGGATAGACGTCGAGACGGCCTTCGCCGAGCCGCAGCGCCGCCTCG
>Ga0307372_10009886_pt1 | contig 13035 bp, 9 predicted proteins | sample OX1MG_FD_202533 | JGI IMG/M metagenome (GOLD analysis project Ga0307372, IMG submission 202533) | Soil microbial communities from Risofladan, Vaasa, Finland - OX-1 | ecosystem: Environmental > Terrestrial > Soil > Coastal area > Acid sulfate soil | place: Finland: Risofladan, Vaasa | collected...
ATGCTCAACAAGGGGGTTTGCCGGATCAAGATTCACCGTCCGTTCAAAGAGAACGCTCGCCCCGGAAGAAAGGATGACCCTGGCCCCTGGAAGGCATTCCGCGGCGCAGGCGCCAAACTTGACCTGCCCGCCATCGACTTCCAGGCTCAAAGCGAGATGCCGATTGGCATTGACGGCGGGACCCATCTGCAGGATGGGATACCAGTACTGCCGGAACGTCCTGGTTTCGTAAGGTTGAAGCCATGAGAAATCCGGCTGATTGTCAGTGTAGACGCCGGCCATCAGTTCAACGTAAGGACCGTCGGCGTCGGTCAGCTCACGGTCCCAGGCGTAACCAAACTCGGCATGACCCCAGGTCCAAAGCTTCTTCCCCGGAGAGACGTGGTGATCGGCGACGTGGACGAATCCTGCCTGCCGCGCATGGTCATAACCGCCAAAAAAATCGTAGCGCGACTCCGGCACCATATAAGAGGTAGGTACGGGAATGTTCTTGTACCAGCGAAGGTCAGAACCCCGCCTGTAGTCCACACCATAGTAGAAGCCGCGCGCGATGGGAAATTCGGAGGTGGCGCGTTTTGCATGGTCGGCAACAGAGGTCACATCGGGCGGGAAAAAAGCCTGATATTGCTCATGCGTATGGACCCCGACATTCGCCCACCAAAGGAAAGTCTGCACAAAGGGCGTGCGATTAAAGAGCCGGACCCGAGCCTCCACAATCGTCTTGCCCGGGTGCAGGCAGATTCCCACCATGCCCTTCATGCGGTTCATCGGCTCATGCTCGCTGAGCCACACGATCTTGCTGCCATCCGCGCACTCTTCAATCGAATGGTCAACCGGCATAAACGTGGAAGGGCGATGGTGCTGAGGCCAGTTGAACTCAACTCCGCCTGAAATCCATGGCCCGAGCAACCCCACCAGCGCAGGTTTAATGACGTGCTGATGATAGAAGAAATCGTAATTGCTTGCCTTATGCAGGCCGATGTGGATCCGTCCGCCAATTTCCGGCAGAATCATTAATTTGACATATTCGTTTTCCAGGAAGACGGCGCGATATTCCTGATCTCTTTTCTCATCTGATACGCGGTCGGTGAAGGGATTGGGGTATACCTTGCCGCTGCTTCCTTGATAGATGCGCTTCTCAAGAAACATCGGGTTGGGATCAGGCGCCGGAACCGGATAGGTGGGAATCGTTACCGTGTCCTCCCAGGCCTGGACGGATTCATTTTGCTTCATTGGACAAATGCTCGCCCTCTCATATGATTCCGTTGCCCATCCTGCTGTACTTTCGGTCCGGGATGCAGTGTCACCTTAAGCACGGACTATTCATGAAGCGTTGAAGCATGGTTAGGAGGGCGGAGTTTTAGCTCTGCCAAAAGAAGCGGGCTGATTATGCTCCTCCCTCTTTGCCTCGTGAACGGCTTGCCATTGCAAGCCGGTCACGAGGCAAGAAAGAGAAATGACCGCCAGGCTGTAACGGCGGGGCCGAGGACCCGCCCTCCTGGCCTCGCAGGCAAGATTCATGAATAATCCACCTTAGCGCATGCGGACTGGCGGTGAATCAACAGGTGCAGCGAGCGCCAACGGTCCTCCTGCAGGACAATGTAGTTACGCCCTCTTGCGCGCTCGGAACATTACAAGCCTGGCACATGGGCCCTTCATCCCGGACTCGGCCGCCCTGCAGGCACAGAGCATGTCACCACACAGCTCCGTGTGCGTTAACGGAAGGGATACTCTACAAGGGACTTTATTCAAATGCAACACTTTATACTTGTTCACATGACAGACAGGGGGGAAACTCCATTATGCTGGCCATGTTCTTGAGGGTTCCCAAAACTCACACCTTTTCAGACAGGTAAATCGGCCGAATCCGGGTTGGCCGATCCAATAACTTGCGAAGGCGTTTGTAGCACGGGTTTATGACGAGCTTGTTCGGGTGCTTCATGCAACAGTTTGAATCTGCATGACTTGCTGCCACGATACTTCCCGGCGAGTTCGTTCAGGCTCACCCCCATGGACCCGGCCTTTGAGAACAGCTTCGCGATCCATCCGGAGTTTTGGCCTTCCAATATGCCAGCCTTCCAGTCTCGCTCACCTGAGACCTGACCTGACCGGGTAGCTTTCTGACCCCTGATCAGGCTTTTACCCGGCGCATTTTGGGGATTTCAACGGATTGATTTGTCCCACAGTTCGAGGCTACCTTTAATTGTCCCCTAAGGAAAATTTCCGTTTTTGCCGATTAACGTCTGAGCGTGCGGGACCGAAAAACCGCACGGTAAGTAGGCTGAAATTATGGATACTGCCACTACAAACCAAACCGAAACGACGTCGCCGTTTGTGAAGAAGGCCGATCACCCCATCCGGGTCCTTGTGGCTGACGACCATCAGATTGTGCTGCAGGGCCTGAAGACCATCCTGGACCATGAAGGCTTCGAAATCGTTGGGGAAGCATCTGACGGCCGGGAAGCTGTCAGACGGACTTTGGAACTGCAACCTGATCTGGCGGTGTTGGATATCAGCATGCCTTACATGAACGGCATAGAGGCGGCCGCAGAGATCCGGAAGGCCACTCCCTCCGCGAAACTGATCCTGTTGACGGTGCATACGGAAAACCGGTATATCCTGGAAGCCTTGAAATCCGGAATCCGTGGTTATGTCCTTAAATCCAGGGCGGCGGGAGAACTGATTGAGGCGATCCGCGAGGTCCTTGGTGGCAGGATTTACCTCAGCCCCGGAATTTCTCAAACCGTAGTCGAAGCCTATCTTCAACAGGGTTCCGGCGAAAGCGAAACGCTGACCCGTCGAGAACTTCAGGTCCTTCAACTGGTGGCAGAGGGCAAGACAACCAAAGAGGTCGCTGCGGCGCTTGCCGTCAGCGCAAAGACGGCGGACTCTCATCGCAGCAACATTATGCACAAGCTCAACATGCATAGTGTGGCGGATTTGGTTCGATACGCCATCCGGCACGGTTTAGTGCAGCCTTAGGCGATTGAGGCGCCGGGAGTAAGGTGTTCCCAGGCGTTTGTCGGGTGTTTTCCTGTACCAATTCCTGTAATCGCCCAATTGTGGATGTATTCTCATGCACATATCATTAGGTTTGGAAGAACAATATGCAAAACATGTGAGACTCCATCGCCTGGGGGGATGGAGGAGATAAGTACCGACAACGCGGGTGGCCCGAGACGGGCGATGGTTGAGAGGGGGGATTTTGACAAACGCAGTGAAATCTCTAGATGGATGGGTTTGTAGAGGAAAAGAGTACGGATCGCAAACACAGGCTGGGACCGCGAAGAAAGAATCCGGGTTCGTCGCTGTCAGCGCGGTGATGAGGGATATACACGGCCAGATTCGCCAAATTGCGGATTATGACATCCCAGTATTGCTTTTGGGCGAAAGCGGAACCGGCAAGGGTGTAGCTGCGAGCATGATTCACGAACTATCGTGCCGCTCCGCCCAGCGGTTCATGAAGATCAACTGTGCAGCCCTTCCTTCGGAGCTTCTTGAAAGCGAGCTTTTCGGCTATGAGGCAGGCGCCTTTACGGGCGCATCAAAGGCGAAAGCAGGCAAGTTTGAGGCTTGCCACCGCGGAACGATTCTGCTGGACGAGATCGCCGAAATGCCGATCGGGCTTCAGGCAAAACTCCTGCACGTTCTTCAGGATGGAGAGTTTTCGCGCCTGGGCAGCTTTACGCCTACGCAAGTGGACGTCAGAGTCGTTGCCGCAACCAATACCACCATCTCCCAGGCGATTGCCTCAGGAACCTTCCGCCGCGATCTTTACTATCGCCTGAACGTCTATACGATCTGCCTGCCACCCTTGAGAGAGAGGCGGGAAGATATTCCCGGTCTCCTGGACCACTTTATTGCGCACTGGTCCGAGCAGATCGGCCATGCACCGTTGCCGGTATCACAGACGCTGCTGGATACCTGCATGGAGTACTCATGGCCGGGCAACATCCGGGAAATTGAAAATTTCGTCCGGCGCTACCTGATCATTGGGGATGAGACACAAGCGCTTCGACAGTTGCAGCAGGATGGTGCCGTCTATGGCGGCGGAGCCTTCCAAACGGTCAATCCGAGTGCTAACGGACAGGAATCGCAGCCGGGCGATCTGAAGCAAAAGGTGCGGCGCCTGAAAGAGGGAGCGGAAAGAGTCGCGATCTCCCGCGCCCTGTCCTTGACCGGAGGGAACCGTACGGAAGCCGCGCGGCTTCTGCATATCAGCGTCAGAGCGTTGCAATATAAGATTCGCAGCTTCTCTGGGGATCAGGCCGGGACACGGGCAAAGCCCGGCCCGCGAGAAGAGTTTGCAGTGCCGCTGGGACAACAGATTTAGCAGCAGGTTGCAGGATGTGACGGGTCTGTCATCACTGATTGCAGCCGGGAAACGGCCCTTTCGAACGGCCAGGGCCCCGCGAAGTTCATCCCTTGTGCAACAGTCCCTATGGCAAAAGAGGCGACAGGGGGATTTTGTCCCCCAAGGGCTGCCCAATGGCCTTGTCGCCTATCGCTCAACCAGCGCCAACGCCAAATTCTTGTCTGCCCCAATCCTCGCCCTTATCGGAGTCGCAAGCGTCAAAGAACCGATCGCCGCCCTCCCGCCAGCTTTCGCTTTGTCCCCAAAACATCCAGGGTCTTTGTTCGTGATGTGAAATCCTTTGCAAATTCTTCTGAACTCTGCCGGGTGAAAACGTCTGCACATTATTGTCGTTTACGTTTGACCAGGGCGCACTTTTTATATCCTCTGAAGCGCAAGAAAATTTCATGAATGGTCGCCCCGGTTCTTTGTACGAACTTTAGCAGTTTGCTGAAAAACCCCTCGCGCGGCGTCATCCTGAGCGAAGCGAAGGATCTGCTTTGTTTGTTTTCCAGAAGATACAGCAGATGCTTCGCTGCGCTCAGCATGACGGATGGCCTTTTTCAGCAGCCTGTTAAGGCGAGTTCTCGCTTGTTAGCAGGCCCACCGCCGTTTTGGAAACTCCGGCAGTCTTGCTAAACTGGACGCATGTTCCGCGCAAGGTTCAAGAAAGAAATCGTTGCCGAGTTTTTGCCGCCGGTTCGGTCGGGCAAAAGGCAGAAGGTCATTATTCTTTGCGATGGCATGCCTTCCATCCCCACAAAACAGCCGCTGGCGGAATTTTTGTCCCGCAAGGGCTACTGGGTGTTTTATCCGCGCTGGCGCGGAACGTGGGAAAGCGGCGGCGAATTTCTTAAAAAATCCCCGGTTGAAGATATCGCCGACGTCATCACCGCGCTCGAAAAAGGCCGGATCAGAGAAATTGCTTTCGGCCAGGAATTCCGCCTCTCTCCCGATTCGATTTTCGTTATCGGCGGAAGTTTCGGTGGGGCGGCGGCCATCCTTGCCTCGCTCGACCGCCGGGTGAAAAAGGTGATCGCCAACTGTCCGGTGGTCGATTGGAGCGTCCTGCTGCAGGGGCCGGAGAAGGAGACCTCCAACAAAAGCTATCCTGCCTACATCCGTGAAGCCTTCGGCAACGCTTACCGCCTGCCGGACAGGAACTGGAACAAGCTCCGGCGAGGCGATTTTTATAATCCGGCGCAGCACATCCGGGAACTGACCGCTTCAAAGATCATGATGTTCCATGCCAGGGATGATCCCTACATTCCCTGGAGGCTTGTGGACGGATTTGCAAAGCGCGCGCAAATCAAACTGAAGCTGCTGCCGCGTGGCGGCCACCTCAGCACCAGCCGGACCGTCCAGAAACACTGGCCCCGCATCATGAGGTTCTTCGATTCCTAACCAGAAGTCCGGACACAATTAGATCTCGAATTAATGCCGCCATGGGGCCGAATTTGCTTGACAAACGTGGCCTAGCGTGGTAGCCTTTTTCATGGCGGCGGATGGGCGGCAACGCTACAGAATAAGCAGTCCAGCCGGGCTGCCCGTATTGTTGTAAATTACTCGAAATGTGAGGGTGGCGAGTTTGGCCCCAAAAATGTGGGACAAAAATATTGTTTTTTTAAAAAACGAACCGGAGAAGTTATTGAAAACACTAAGAAATGGCTAAAAACGAACCTAAACGAACCGGAAAACGAAGCGGAGAAGTTGTTGAAAACATTAGTCTGTTGAAAAAACGAACCGAAAACGAACCGAAAACGAACCGAAAAATGAAGCGGCCCATGTTGTTGAAAATAAAAGAAGACTTAATATCACCCCGCGAACATTTTCAATCCCCGGCACACCCAATAGTCAGGCTCTTTACCGGCCTCCATTTTCATTAGCAAACCCCGCCGCCACGCTCGAAACCTTGTTACAATGGGCCGGTTCTGAATCCATTCCGTCCCAGGAGAAAACATGAAAGTTGCCGCAGTTCAAATGGACGTCAAAATTCTTGAGAACGAGCATAACCTCGCCAGGGTTCTCGAAAACCTGGAGCGCGCAGCGCGCGAGGGCGCGAAGCTCGTGGTCTTTCCCGAGTGCGCTCTTTCCGGCTACTGCTTTACCAGCCGCGAAGAGGCCATGCCCGCTGCCGAAACCGTGCCGGGTCCATCCACAGAAAAGATTGCCAAGGCTGCAAAGCGCCTGGGAGTCTCAACCGTGGTCGGGATGCTGGAGCGCGCAGGCGACCATCTCTACAACGTGGCGGCGGTCATCACCGCGGAGGGCATCCAGGGAACGCACCGCAAGATCCACCTGCCTTATCTTGGTATCGACCGCTATGACAAGCTGGGCGACGTTTCCTTCACCGTCTTCCAGACCGCGCAGGCGAAGATCGGCGTCAACATTTGCTACGATTGCAGCTTTCCGGAATCCGGCCGCGTGCTCAAGCTGAAAGGCGCGCAGATCCTGGCCATTCCTACCAACTGGCCGGTGGGTTCTGACACCTGGGCGCACATCCCGAAGGTGCGCGCCATTGAAAATCACATGTACGTGATCGCCGCCGACCGAGTGGGCGAAGAACGCGGCTTCCGCTTTGCAGGCCACTCGCAGATCATCGACGTCAGCGGCGAGGCGCTGGTGGAAGCCGGAGAGATTGAGGAAGCCATTCTTTATGCCGACGTGGAACCGTCGCTCGCGGACAAAAACCGAGTGGTGCGGATCAGCGGCGAATGGGAATACGACCGCATAGCCTCACGCCGACCGGAAATGTACGAACCGATTACCCGGCCGAAAGCCAGTGGCGCTTCAGGGGATTAAAGAGGATTTCTTCTGTAGCGGTGACTGGTAGCCGCGACACTGGTTTGGGTGTCGCGGGCCCTTCAAATACCCGCGACGGGCAAAGCACTGTCGCGGCTACACCTGGCGCGGATCAGATGTTGAAGAAGTAGAGGTCAGGCTCCTGCCGGGCTTCGCGAAGCAGCACCAGCGCCAATTCGCGCGCGTGATAATCCCCCCACATGGAGGATTCGCCGCACGGCGCCTTGCGGCCTTCCGGCACGTGGTCCCAACCCCGCGGCCGGTGGTAAATGGAATGTAAAATCAGTCCTTGATGCGACGGATCCGTTGACAAGTAAGGCTCTGCAAGCAACGTGCGGGCCACGGTCAGAGCTGCCTGCCGGTAGCGCTTGCCGTCCTCCGTGCGCTGCCGGACTCGCTCCAGATATTGGCCCAGCCGCCACAACCCCTGCGCGGCGATCGAGGCCGCAGAGCTGTCCACCGGCTCGAAATCGTTAAAAGGATCGGCCGGTCGCGCCAGATAATCGCCGAGTTTTGCGAGGCCCGGCGCGCCCGTATCCCAGTAAGGAATGCCATCGGTGGGAGTCTCGGCAAGATAATAATCAGCCGTCGCTTCAGCCGCGCGAAGCATCAGGGCCTCAAGCTTCTCGCGCCCGCCCAGCCCTTCAAATTCTTCCGTGGCCAGGCTGTGGAGAAATTCCAACTGCTCCGCAAAACCCAGGATCGCCCAGGCCAGGCCGCGCGTCCAGGTGGTGAAAGGCGAATAGCCCTGCTGAGTGCCGGGGCAACGGTAGTTGCCGTCTTTCGCGTTGAACAGCGACTCGTGCGCCACGCGCCCGCGCACATCGTAGCGGTCGCGGCCTTCGCCGTAATAGATGGAATACCGCGCCGTCGCCTCGGCGTGCTGCACCAGGCGCTCCAGCAGCGAAACCCGCCGGTCGGATTCCTCGTAGAGAGCGTGCCCGAGCCGGTGCGCAACGGCAAGCGAGCGGAGCGAGCGGATTGTATCCACAAAGAGAGAGTGGGCGCCGTTGAAGGAGCAGATGTACCCGCCGCCACCCGAAAGGCGCGACCAGCGAGCCGCCTGGACGGCGCCACTGGTTTTGAGAGCCAGCCGGTAGTAGCTCTCCTCCGGGTGCGTCGCCTGGATTTTGCCTTCGCTAGCCAGCCGGGCAAGATTGCCAAAGGTGCTGATGATGTTGAAGCCGTGATCGTGAACCCCCGTATGGGTGGTGTAGGATTCCATCCACTTCCGGGTTCCCTCGCGCCCGCACTCGAGGAACCACGGATCGCCGGTTGCCTCAAACTGCAGCAGCGCCGATCCGTACTGGAATCCCCGCGTCCAGTCGGTCCACTCGCGCGGCTGGTAGCTTCCCTGCGCGGTCACCACCGGCGGCCCGGAAGCAGGATTCCAGGCCTGCTCAATGGCCCGAATCCTGGCCGCCGACAGATCAAACAGCCGCTCCAGTTTGGAACGAAGTTTGCCGGGCGATAGTTCAAAATCGATCTGGAGCATGGCAGTCGTTACAGGCGGCGGAGGTGAAAACCGCCGTCCACGTTAATAACTTCACCGGTTGAAAAAGGATAGGTATCCTGCGCGATGGCCACCACCGCGCGGCCGACATCTTCCGGCGTACCCCACCGGGCGATGGGCGTGAGGCCCTCGGCAATCATGCGGTCGTATTTCTCCGGCACGCCCGCCGTCATGTCAGTGGCGATAATTCCTGGGCGGAGCTCGTAAACGTTGATGCCGTATTCGGCCAGGCGTACCGCAAAGAGCTGCGTGGCCATCGCCAGCCCCGCTTTGCTGACGCAGTAATCTCCGCGATTGACACTGGCTGCATAAGCCGAAACCGAAGAGATATTGATGACCCGGGGCTTCGGCCGCGCAGAGGGAAGATTCGGAAGCTTTGAGATCCAGCCATTCGCCACGGCCTGGGTCAGAAAGTAAGGCCCCTTCAGGTTGATGGCCATCAGGCGGTCAAAGCTTTCCTCAGTGGCGGCCAGCAGGTCGGCGCGCACCTTTGGGGCCACGCCGGCGTTGTTCACCAGAACATCAATCCAGCCCAGGTCGCGCTCGATAAACTCCATCAGGCGGGCGCGGCCTTGAGAGGTCGAGACGTCCGCCTGAACGGTTTCAAACTTTACCTTTTTCGCATCGGGCGCGGAATCCATGCACAGCCGCTTGCACTCTTCCGCTGCGGAGACATTGGTCGCGTAATTGATCGCCACTCCAAAGCCTGCACGCGTGAGGCTGAGGCAAATCCCCCTGCCAATTCCCCGCGAGCCACCCGTCACCAGGGCTGTTGGAAATTCAGGAAACATGACCTAAAACTATACCGGAGGAAATCGATGGAGTTGCAAAAATCTGTTGTTCGTGGAACAAAGGACTTGCGGGGGCATCGCCGATCGGTAGACACGATGGGATGATTGCAGTAGTATTCGGACGCTGCGCATCACGGGCTGGTTTTGACGAGCGCCACAAGGCCGCCCAGCGGCTGCGAAGGTCTGTGAGCCACGGGCGGTTGCTCGAAGAAGACCAGCGTTTCTGGAGGATGGGCTCTGACATGAAGACCAGTATCGCGGGTTCGACGCCTTCCGCGAACCCAGTACGGGGAATCCGGGTCCTGGTATTCCTGGTTGCGCTGTTCTGCGTGGTGGCGGGAACATCCCAACTGCAATCCCTTTTCGCAGCGCCTCCCGAACTGGCAAAACCGATTTCGCTTGATCCTGAAAATCCGCACTACTTTCTGTTTCGCGGCCATCCCACGGTGTTGATCACCTCGACGGAGCATTATGGCGCGGTCATGAACATGGATTTTGATTATCCGCTCTACCTGAGCGAACTTCACGCGCGGGGATTCAACCTCACGCGGCTTTTTTCGGGTGTTTATGTTGAAGATCCCACCGCGTTTAAAATTGCCAGAAACACGATGGCCCCGGCCCCGCTGCGGTTTATCTGTCCGTGGGCGCGGAGCACCCAGCCGGGATACGCCGGAGGCGGCGACAAGTTCGATCTTCACACCTGGGATAACGCGTACTTTCTCCGCTTGAAGGACTTCGTCGCGCAGGCGGGACAGCGTGGCATTGTTGTGGAGGTCGTTCTGTTCTGCCCTTATTACAAAGACCCGCAGTGGAACCTCAGCCCCATCAAGGCAAGCAACAACATCCAGGGTGTCGGAGACCTGCCGAGAACGAAGGCGCTGACCCTGCAAAACGGACCCCTGCTGGCAATCCAGGACGCCATGGTTCGCAAGATCGTCACGGAATTGCGCGACTTCGACAATGTGTATTACGAAATTTGCAACGAACCCTATTTCGGCGGCGTCACGATCGCCTGGCAGAACCATATTGCTGAGACGATCAGGAACACGGAGGCCGCGTTCCCGGCAAAGCATCTGATCGCCCAGAACATTTCAAACGGTTCCAAAAAGATTCAGAATCCCAACCCTTCCGTTTCCATCTTCAATTTCCACTATTCGCGCCCTCCAATGAGCGTGCCCTGGAACTACGGGCTGAATCGCGCCGTCTCGGATGACGAAACGGGCTTTCGCGGCACGGGCAACGGCGCGTACCGGCAGGAAGGATGGGACTTTATTCTGGCTGGCGGCGCTGTGTACGACAATCTTGACTATTCCTTCACTGTGGGACATGAAGACGGAACGTTCAAATTCCCATCCACACAACCGGGCGGAGGCGGCCACACCCTGCAAGCCCAGCTTTCTATTCTGAAGAAGTTCATTGAAAGCTTCGATTTCATCCACATGCACCCGGATAGCTCCGATGTCAGCGCCGTCGGCGCTGCGGCCAAAATATACGCCTTGGCGCAACCGGGAAAGGCTTACGCGGTCTATGTGGATGGCGGCGCTCCCCAGACAACGCTTCTCTTCAATGTTCCCGCCGGACGTTATCACGCCGAATGGATCAATCCGCGCACCGGGGCGGTCGACAAGTCTGAAGATGTAAACAGCGCGAACGGCAAACTCACCCTCGCTTCGCCTTCATACTCCGAAGACATTGCGCTCAGGCTCCTGCAACAGTGAAATAGAAAGACCGCTCAACACAATTTCCCCACGAAGAATCCAGCCGAAAACCTGGAAGAATCTACACACGGATTTGTCATTGTTTCACACCGCCCTTCTGCGGAGTCATGGAATAACCAACTCATTATCAAAGGATTACATAGACATCCAGAATGGCACGCGGACTGCACCTTCTGCCGGCGTGGGGCAATTGGAATCGTGACCCCCAGCACGACCTGAACAAAGCATAGACACCAGATGGGAGGGAAACGATGAAAAGATCCAAAATTTTCAAGACAATCTCATGCGCCGCATTCATCGCAGGCACCATTCCGTTGGGCTGGAGTGCAACTCACGCGCCCGGACAGGCACAGGCGAATACGAGTTCGGCTGCCCAGGCAATCAGTTCATCGGCGGCGATGGCTTCAACCCAGGGGCAATCCGCAGAACTCCGCAATGGCACAAAAATCTCGGCTGAACTGATGTCCAGCGTAGATGCTCGCAAAGCCAAGCCGGGTGACAAGGTGGTGGCGCGGGTTACGAAGAACGTCAAGCAACACGGCAAGACGGTGGTCCACAAGGGCGACAAACTCATCGGACATGTGACGAACGTGCAGGCAGCCGCCAACGGCAAGGCCGGTTCGGCGCTGGGCGTCAAATTCGACCAGCTTGTCGCCGGCCACTCCACAACACAGTTGAACACCGTGCTCACCTCGATCCTGTCGGTGCCGGGATCCAACGGCGGAGGGCAGGAACCCATGGAGCCTATATCCATGCCGGCGCCGGTCGCAGCACCGGCCGGCGGTGGGGGAGGATTGCTGGGTGGCGTTGGCGGAACGGTGGGTTCAGCCGCGGGCATAGCAGGCTCAGCCGTGGGCGGTGCAAATTCAACTGTAGGCGGAGTAGGCGGTACCTTGGGAGCTGCCACGCAATCGAGCCTGGGAGCCAATTCCGGCCTCAACCTCAGCACGCCTGCCCGGCAGATTCATCTGCAATCCCAGGCCTCTGCGGACCAGTCCACCGAGTTGGACTCCGTTATGGCTACGAGGAAGGGCAATCTGCGGCTCGAATCCGGAACTCAGATGCAATTTCGAGTTGCTGAAGATAGCGGCGCCCAGGCAAAACACTAGCGGGTGCATAACCTGTTAATGTCAAAAGGCCGGCCACGACCCAATGGCCGGCCTTTCTTGTTGCAATCGCTAAAGATCAGCGCTCCCACCGGCGGCGCTATCTTCCCATCCATCCTCCGTCCACTGTGAAAATAGTGCCGTTCACGTAGTCGGACGCAGAGGAGGCAAGGAAAACCGCCAGGCCCTGCAGGTCTTCAGGCTCTCCCCACCTTCCGGCGGGAATGCGCTCCAGAATGGCCTTGTTGCGCGCGGGGTCATTTCGGAGGGCAGTCGTGTTGTCCGTGCTGATATACCCCGGAGCAATCGCATTGACCTGAACTCCCCTGGCGGCCCATTCATTGGCCAGGGCCTTGGCCAGTTGGCCAATCCCGCCCTTGCTTGCCGCATAGCCAGGAACCGTGATTCCGCCCTGAAAAGTCAGCAGCGAGGCAATAAAGATGACTTTGCCGTTCCCTCTCGCGACCATGCCCTTGCCGATCTCCCGCGTGAGAATAAATTGCGAGTTGAGGTTGACTTCCATCAAGGTGTCCCAGTACTCATCGGGATAATCGGTAGCGGGTTTGCGAAGGATCGTCCCGGCATTGTTGACGAGAATGTCGATGACAGGAAAATCTTTTGCCAACCCTTCGATCAGCCGGTAAAGGGCCTTCCGGTCTGAAAAATCGCAGGCGTAACCTTTGAACCGGCGTTGGCGGGCGAGAACTTCCTTCTCGATTTCGCTGCCGGAAGATTCCATGGAACGGCTGAC
>Ga0307372_10009887_pt1 | contig 13035 bp, 14 predicted proteins | sample OX1MG_FD_202533 | JGI IMG/M metagenome (GOLD analysis project Ga0307372, IMG submission 202533) | Soil microbial communities from Risofladan, Vaasa, Finland - OX-1 | ecosystem: Environmental > Terrestrial > Soil > Coastal area > Acid sulfate soil | place: Finland: Risofladan, Vaasa | collected...
GATCAAGCCCTTCACCGCCTCCACCCACTGCCGCACCATGCGGAACAGGCGCGGGCCCACACGCGGCACCGAGGAGATGAGCTGCTCGATCTCGTCGCGCACGCGCTGGTAGGCCTGCCCGCGGGCGATGCGGTTTAGATAACCGGAGAGCGCGCCCACGTTGGGCGAGATCGACATCTCGTTGTCGTTCAGGATGACCAGCAGCTTGGGTTTCAGGTGCCCGGCCTGATTCAGGCCCTCGAGGCCGACGCCGCCGGTGAGGCCGGCATCGCCAATGACGGCGATGACGTAGTGGTCCTGCCCGGCCAGATCGCGCGCCGTGCACATGCCCAGCGCGGCCGAGATCGAGGTGCAGGCGTGGGCCACGTTGAAGGCGTCGTAGGGGCTCTCGTCCCGCACCGGAAAGCCGCTGATGCCGCCGTACTGGCGCAGGGTGGGAAAGCGGTCGCGGCGCCCGGTCAAAATTTTGTGGCCGTAGGCCTGGTGGCCCACGTCCCAAACGATTTTGTCGCGGGGCGCGTGAAACAGGTAATGCAGCGCCAGCGTCAGCTCGACCGTGCCCAGGCTGCTGGCCAAGTGCCCGCCCACTTTGGCCACGGTTGCGATCATGAAATCGCGCAGCTCCTCGGCCACGCGCGGCAGCTCGGCGCGCGGGACCTTTTTCAGGTCCGCGGGCGAATCGATGTGGGTAAGATACCGGTATTCCATGGCCTTGGCGATGGGGGCGGGGCTGTGTTCAGGCTACCATGGACGGCTCAGGAGGAATGGTGTCCCAGGACTGGATGGCGGAGGAAAAAGCGGCGGTGGAACGGCGCCTGGCGCAGGCAGCGCCCGCCGAGAACACACCGCCTGAGCCGCTGCACCGCGCGCTGCGCTACAGCCTGCTGGCGGGGGGCAAGCGGCTGCGTCCGCTACTGTGCCGCGCCGCCGCCCGCGCCATCGCCGGCCCTCGAAATGAAACCGGGGTGGACGCCGCCTGGACGCCGGCGCTGGCGGTGGAGATGATCCACACCTATTCGCTGATCCACGACGATCTGCCCGCCCTCGACAACGACGCCTTGCGCCGCGGCCGGCCCACCTGCCATGTGGTGTTTGGCGAGGCCATGGCCATCCTCGCCGGCGATGCGCTGCTGACGCTGGCGTTTGAGCAGTTGGCCGCCACCCCCGTGGCGCCGCCAGTCATCGTCGCCATGCTGCGCACACTGGCGCGCGCCGCCGGCACGCCCGCGGGCATGGTGGCCGGCCAGGTAGCGGACCTGGAGGCGGCGGCGCCGGCGTTGAGCCCCGCCGCGAGCCTCGCCGGGAACCGGGCGCTAACCCTGGAGACGGTGCGCGCCATCCACACCCGCAAGACGGCGGCTTTGATTGCCGCCAGCGTCGTGCTGGGCGGACTCGCCGCCCAAGCCTCGACCGCGCAACTGCAGGTGCTGGAACAGTTCGGGACGGCGATCGGGCTGGCTTTTCAGATCGTCGATGATCTGCTCGACCTCACCGGCTCCGACGCGCAACTGGGCAAAACCGCCGGTAAGGATGCCGCGCAGGCCAAAGCCACCTACCCCGCCGCCGTGGGCGCCGCCGCCGCGCACGCCGAAGCCCAGCGCCTGGAGCGCCAGGCGCGAGAGCTGATCGCCGGCTGGGGCGAGCCCGCCGCCCGGCTGCAGGCGCTGGCCACGCTCATGGTCGAGCGCCAGCATTGACTGGCGCGGGCCCCAGCGCGGCGCTGAGGTAAACTACCTCCATGCCGCTATACGAGTATCACTGTGCCGCCTGCGGCGCCGATTTCGAACATCTCGCCCGGCGCGCCGCCGCCCCCGACCCCGCCTGCCGCTGCGGCTCGGCCGCGGTCGAACGCATTCCCTACTCGCGCGTCGCCGTGGCGGTGAGATCCAGCGCCCCCCATGGCTGCGAAGGCGGCTGCGACGGGCCCTGCGCCGGCGGTTTTGAGGGTGGCGGCTGCGGCGGCGCGGGCGCCGTGAACTGAGCCCTGGACTAAGCCATCAACCCCGCCATGAAAACTTCCCTGCCCCCGCCCCGCGCTCCCCGCTACAACCGCTTCCAAACCGCGGTCTCCGGCGTGGCCTTTGTGCACACCGCCATCGACTCCCACTTCGACCCCTATACCGAAACGGCACGGCCGTTGCACATCTCCAGCGCCGAAATGGAAACGGTCCCACGCATCGAGGTGGGACCGTCTCCGACGGCGCCGCGCCGCTAGGCCGCTGCGGCCAAATTCGCCCTAAGCGGTGGCGCTCAGCGCCTGGCGGCGATCACTGGACCCGCTCGCCGTCAGGCGCGCCAACAGGCGGGCCGTGGCCAGATCGAGCGCGCCGAAACTGCCCTCCAAGGGGTTGCCGAGCAGCATCAGGTGCACGCGCAGCGCGGGCGCGCAGCGGACGCCCAACAGTTCGCCCCTATAACCCAGCGCGGCGCACTGCCGGCCTTCAGCCCCGCGCGCCTCGTCGGCTTCCATGCGGGCCCAGCCGCGGTCGAGCACGCGCTGGATGAAGCCGCCGATGCGCAACGTGCCCAGACCGGCGTCGTTGGACAAGAACGGCTCCAGGGGCCCCGGCACCAGGCGCCAGAAATCGACCCGCTGGGCACGGGTGCAGCGCCGCACCGCCGGCCCCAGCCGCGCCAGCGCCTGCTGCGGCAGCGCCGCCGGCATCTCCAGCCCCTGCGCCGCCTGCAGCAGCTCGGCCAGCGCGATGTCGGGCAGTGCCGCCCCCGGTCGTTCCAGCTTGACCATCAGCTCCCGCGCGGAATGCACCTGCGCCTTGCGGTAGATGGTCTTGAGATAGTCTTTCACTGTATTGACACTCAGATCGAGATCGAGCGCAATGTCCTTAACCGCTTTCGCTTCGAGTAATCCGCCAACAATCTGCTTTTCGCGCCGGGAAAATCCCGGCGAAAGAGCCGTCGTACTCATCATCGGCTTATCCTCCTTACTCGTGACTTGCCACCGTCCGCGACGATGACTCCCGATTGTGCGCCGCGCGGGCGCGGGGTTGAGTCTCAGAATTGACTCACAATTCTGTAACAATGCCGCCACATGGGCCGCCACATGGGCGGCCGCCGGGGCCGCCGCCGGGGCGGCCGCCGGGGCCGCCGCCGAGTGATACTTCGGACGAATCATGGCCGATCATGGTAGAGTGCGGCTGAGCGGGACGATATGACCCAAACGAGCAATTCCCCAGGCGGTTCCCAACCCAGCAGCTCCCAACCCTATGACGCGGTGATCGTCGGCTCCGGCGCCGGCGGCGGCATGGCCGCCTACGTCCTCACCCACGCCGGCGCCCGCTGTCTGTTATTGGAAGCCGGCGACTGGTACGACACCGCCCGCCAGTCGCACATGCTGGAGTGGCCCTATCAGGCGCCCCACCGCGGCGAGGGCGGCGGCACCTCCTCCTGGGGCTACTTCGACGCCTGCGTGGGCGGCTGGACGGTCAAGGGCGAGCCCTACACGCAGGCGCCGGGTTCGGACTTCCGCTGGTGGCGGGCGCGCATGCTCGGCGGACGCACCAACCACTGGGGCCGCATTTCGTTGCGCATGGGCCCCTACGACTTCAAGCCCTACTCGCGCGACGGCAAAGGTTTCGACTGGCCCATCAGCTACGATGACCTGGCGCCCTACTACGACAAAACCGAGGAATTAATCGGGGTCTTCGGCACGCCCGAGCATCTGGAAAATACCCCCGACGGCAAGTTTCTCCCCTCGCCCCGCCCGCGCTGCTACGAGCTCGAGATCCAGAAAGCCGCGCGCCAACTCAATATCCCCTGTGTGCCCTCGCGGCTGTCCATCCTGACGCGGCCGCTGAACGGCCGGCCGGCGTGCCACTACTGCGCCCAGTGCGGCCGCAGTTGCGCCACCGGGTCCAACTTCTCCTCTCCCACCGTGCTCATCCCCCCGGCGCAGGCCACTGGGAAACTCGAAATCCGCACCGGCGCCATGGCGCGCGCCGTCGTGGTGGGCGCCGACGGGCGCGCCACCGGGGTCAGCTATATCGACAAGGCCACGCGCCAGGAACGCCAGGTCAAAGCGCGCGTCATCGTCCTGGCCGCCAGCGCCTGCGAGACGGCGCGCATTCTGCTCAACTCGAAAAGCCCGCTCCATCCCGACGGCCTCGGCAACGGCAATGGGGTGGTGGGCCGCTACCTCATGGACACGGTCGGCTCGGCCGTGAGCGGGCATCTGCCGCAGTTGATGGGCCTGCCCCCGCACAACGACGACGGCGTTGGCGGCATGCACCTCTACATGCCTTGGTGGAACTACGGCCGCCAACTCAGAAACGAACTGCCCTTCGCCCGCGGCTATCATATCGAGATCGGCGGCGGCCACGGCGTGCCTGGCGCGGGCGTGCTGGGGGGCTCGCAGCGTATCCTGGGCGGCGGCTACGGCGCCGGACTGAAGCGCGGCCTGCGCCAGCTGTGGGGCTCGTCCATTAGCTTTTCCGGGCGCGGCGAGATGATTCCCAACGACAACAGCTACTGCGAGATCGACCCGCAGGTGGTCGATGAGTACGGTATCCCGGTGCTGAAGTTCCACTTCCAATGGAGCGAGGACGAGCTGCTGCAAGCCCGGCACATGCAGGAGACTTTCCGCGAGATCATCGAAGTGGCCGGCGGCACGGTCACCTCCTCGGCGGGCGCCGAGCGGAACTGGGGCATCTCCCACGGCGGCGAGATCATTCACGAGGTGGGCACGGTGCGCATGGGCAACGACCGGCGCACGTCGGTGCTCAACGATTACTGCCAGGCCTGGGACTGCCGCAACCTGTTCGTCACCGATGGGGGGCCGTTCTGCAGCAACGCCGACAAGAACCCCACGCTGTCGATCATGGCGCTGGCCTGGCGCACGTCCGAACATATCGCCACGCTGATGCAAAGGAGGGAGCTGTAATGGAACGCCGTGATGTCCTCAAAGTGCTAGGTACCGCCCCCGCCGCGGCGTTCTTGCCGGCCGCGGCTCTGACGGCGCCAGCGGCGGCGCAGGCCGCGCCGGCCACCGCCGCCACCCCCGCCGGACCCTATCAACCGCGGGCGCTCGACGCCCATGAGTACCGCCTGCTGACCGTCATCAGCGACCTCATCCTCCCCGCCGACGAGCGCACCGGCAGCGCCACCGACTGCGGCGTGCCCGCCTGCGTGGACGATTTCCTGACCATTCGCGGCGAGTTGCTGCTCGATCAAATCCGGGGCGGCTTTTTATGGCTCGACAGCGAGACCCGCCGCCAGCACGGCGTCGACTTCGCCAACGCCACCAAGGCGCAACAGACCGCCTTGATGGACCGCATCGCCTGGCCCGGCCGGGCCGCGCTCGCCGACCAGAACGCGGCCGCCTTTTTCAACCACCTGCGCGATCTGGTGGTCAACGCCTTCTACTCGAGCAAAATGGGCGTCAAAGACCTGCAGTACGAGGGCAACACCATGGTGATGCACTGGGTCGGCTGTCCCGCTACCGTACTGACCAAACTGGACACCAGCTACGCCGCCGCCCAGTGGCGCCTGCCGTTTCCACGCACCGGCGCTTAGGAGCCCGCAACGGGAGGCAGTGGGAGCGACCCAGCGAAGAGTCGCGAGCCGCCGAATACGCGTGCACTGGCGGGCCAAGTAGGGCTAAGATCGCCACAGTGCGCATTCATCTTGTCAACCCTAGTCACCTGTCGTTTGGCATCGCTGTCATCACCCCGCGTTGGCTGTTCGTGCTGGCCGCAGCCACGCCGCCGCAGTACGGCGACCCGATTATTACCGATGAGTGCTTGACGGCGCTGGACCCGGCGACGGTCGAGCCCGGCGATATTTGCGGCATCGGCATCCATACCGGCAACGCCCTGCGCGGCTACGAGCTGGGGCGTCAACTCCGCGCCCGGGGCGCGACTGTGATCTTTGGTGGCATCCACGCCACGCTCTATCCCGAGGAAGCGCGCCGCGAGGGCCAGGCGCACGCCATCGTGAGCGGAGATGGCGACGTGGTCTGGAAACGGGTGCTCGCCGATTGCAGCAGCGGCCTGCTGCAGGCGAACTACGACGGCGGCAGGGTGTCGGCCGAGGAGTTTATGCCAGCGCGCTGGGATCTGCTGCCGCCGGGGCGCTATATGTGGGGCTCGGTGCAAACCGTGCGCGGCTGTCCCAAACACTGTTCGTTTTGCTCGGTCTGGCGCACCGACGGCCAGAAGCCGCGCCAGCGCACGGCCGAGTTGGTGGTGGGCGAAGTGGTCGAGCTGCGGCGGCGCGGCTACCGCTTCGTCGCCCTCGCCGACGACAATTTCTATCCGGTTTCGCTGAACGACCTGCGGCTAGCCGAGCGCCAGTTGCAAAGCGGCAACGATCCTGGCGCCGCCGCCCGCCTGGCGGAGTTGCAGGCGATCCGCAGCGAGCGCTTTGAGCTGATGCACCAGCTCGCCCAACTGCCCCGGGATCTGGTGTTCTTCACCCAGATCACCATGGAGGTGGCCGACGACCCCGAGTTCCTCGACGCCATGCGCGCGGCCCACATCCGAGGCGCGCTGGTGGGGGTCGAGGCGGTCACGCCCGCCGGGCTCAAGGACGTCTACAAAGATTTCAACTCGACCGGCGAAGCCCTGGTCCAGCGCCTCGCCGCCTTCCGCCGGCACGACCTGCACGTGCTGGGGTCATTCATCTTCGGATTGCCCAGCGACCGCGCCGAAACCTTCGATGCCACCGTCGACGTGGCCTTGCGCGCCGGCATTACATTCGCTCAGTTCGTGATGCTGACGCCGTTTCCGGGCACGCTCGACTTCAAGAAATGGGAGGACGAGGTAGCGTCCAAGGCGCCGGCGATTGCGGGCGTACCGCTCGCCCGCCACTGGTTGATTCCGCAAGGCTCGCGGCCCAAGGTGTACGTGCCCCACCCCACCATGGAGGCTGACGAGATCCGCCGCCGCACGCAAGCCGTGTGGGACCGGTTCTATAGCTTGCGCTCCATCTGGGAGCGTTCGCGCTGTGTCGGCGGAATGAAAGGACGGCTGGCGTTTCTGTTTATTTCCAAGCTCTACCGGCAGATGTACGCCAACACCGGCATTTCCAGCGACAGCGCCCGAGTCAGCCGCTCGGCGCGCTGGGCGGCCCTGCTCGCCCGCCCCACGCGGCGGCTGTTCACGGCCGCACCCATGCCGGAGTTGCAGGCGCCGCCGGCCCGCGCCCTGAAATCGGCCTAGGTGGAATGGGACGGTGGCGGAGAGAGTGGGATTCGAACCCACGTTAGAGTTTCCCCTAAACACGCTTTCCAAGCGTGCGCCTTCAGCCACTCGGCCATCTCTCCCCCGGGCTGGCAGGCTCCATTATAGGGCCTGGGGGTTTTAAACACGCATGCGGATCACGGGGGGTGAGATGCGGAGCCGGCGCATCGAGGCGCCGGCGGGTGCGGCAACGCGGCCCAGCGCGGACAAACTGCGGCAGGCGCTGTTCAACATTCTGGGGCCGGCGGTGGGGGCAGGCTGGTTCGTCGATGCCTACGCCGGTTCGGGCGCGGTGGGGATCGAAGCCTGGAGCCGGGGGGCGCGGCCGGTGCTGTGGATCGAACGCGCGCCTCCCGCGTTGCGGGCGCTGCGCGCCAATCTCGCGGCCCTCGGCATCGCCGGCGCCGAGGCTCAAGTCATGGCGCGCGCGGTGGCGCCCGCGCTGGGCGCGATCGAGCACATACCCGAGTTCAGCGCCCGCGGCGGACACGTTTTTCTCGACCCGCCCTATGCCGACGTGCGCGAGTACACGCGCGCGCTGGAGGCGCTGGGGCGGTGCTCCCTGCCGCGCGTGCGCGTGATTGTGGAAGCCCGGCGCGGCATGGCGCTGCCGGAGCAGTGCGGGCGGCTGGGGCGCGAGCGCAGCGCCGTTTACGGCGATAGCCAGCTGGTTTTTTACACCGCTGCCGTCCATCCTGGCGCCGCTCCCGCTCCTGCCGTTCCCCTCGCCGCCGCCCCCCCTCCCGCCGCAAGCTGATTTTTTCCTTGCCGTCTTTTTCCCCTGCCGTCAAGGGCCGCTACGGGTGCGCGCGGAACGCGGCCGCAGTGGTGGTTGTAATTTGACGGATGGGGGTGTATCCAAGTAATTGCGATGTCGATTGAACTCCGCCCCGAACGCCTGCTCGCCCCGGCGCCGCCAACGCCGCCTGCGGCGGGGTTTGACAACCCGGAGCAGGAGGCGGCGTTTTTTTACGGGCTTTTCCTGCGCGGCTACAGCTACCAGGAACTGCGGCAGGACATCGAGGTGCCGGTCGAAGTGCAGAAGCAGTGGCAGCGGCACTCGGGCCGCGATCCCGGCTTCGCCTCCGTCGCCAGCCAGATGCTCAGCTACCGGCGGCGCGTGCTGGCCATTTTTCAGGCGTTGGTGGCCACCGAGCACGCCCTCGTACAATAGAAGTCCTTATGGCCTTCAAACCTGGCGTCACCGCCCCGCACACAGGAATCTACTGGTGCAGCGTCTGCAAGCTGCCTGGTCAGTTTGATCAAGGACAGGTCCTGCCCGAATGCCGCAACAAGTGCGGCCGCGGGGGCTGGGATTTCATCCGCCCGAGCGAGGCGCCGGCGGCGCCGTCCGCGCCTGCAGCAGGTGGCGGCACAACTCCGTAAAGTCGCTGGCGATCCAATCGGGCGCGGCCGCGCGCATCGCCGCCGGCGCGAAGCCGTAGCTCACACCCCACGTCCAGACGCCAGCGGCGCGCCCGGTGCGCACATCCACCGCGGAATCGCCGATCATCGCCGCCCGCGCGGCGTCGACGCCGCGCTCGGCGAGCAGTGTGTGCAATCCCACCGGATCGGGCTTCTTGCACTGGAAGCTGTCGCCGCCGTAGACGGCACAAAACCGGCCGCCCAGCCCCAACCCGTCCACAATCTCACGGCTGGGGCGCACCGGCTTATTGGTCAGCACCGCCATTTGGTAGCCGGCCGCGGCCAGCGCCTCCAGCCCCGCGCTCACCCCCGGATAGAGCACGGTGTGGTCCAACTTGTGCTCGGCATAATGGGCGAGGAACAGATCCAGCCCGCGCGCGGCCTGGGCCTCAGCCTCGTCCGCCGCCGCCTCGAGCCGCGGCGCGAGCGGCGAATCAGGCGATGAATCGAGCGGCACATCGAGCCCGAGCGCACGCTGCATGAGCCGCGCCGCCCCGTCACCGACGTAGCGTGCCACCACCGCCTCCGGCAGCGGCGCCCGCCCCATCGCCGTCAGCGCCGCGTTCACGCTGGCCACCAGGTCGGGGCCGGAATCGATTAGCGTCCCATCCAAATCCCAGACCAGCAGGTCGAGCGCGGGGAACGAAGAAAAGTTTTTGTCCCTAGCCAACCATTCAGCATAGCAGCCGCCGCCGGGCCGGCGCGGCTATGATCGATTGCGCTATACTGGTGCCGGAGCGGGCGCTGCTCCCCTCCTTCGAGGTGCCTCCATGTTTGACGGCCTGTTTCAACCCACTCACCTAGTCATTATCCTGATCATTTGCCTTCTGGTCTTTGGTCCCAAGAAGCTCCCTGAGCTGGGCAAAGGGCTGGGCGAGAGCATTCGCGAGTTCAAGAAGTCCATGGCCGAGGCCCGGGCCGAGAGTCCGGCCGAGGCCCCCAAGCCCGCCGAAGAGAAGAAATAGTCAAGAAAGTGGCTCGCCGCTTTTCGTTGGGTCGCTCCCGTGATGCTCGCACTGTGAGCGTCGCTCGCTTGTGGGCGGGCTCCGACTGGCGGCGCCCGCTCTGCTCCTAGCGCTTCCAAGCTGCCTCGATAGGCACGGCCGACGGAAGTAACCACGGCGGTAACCACGGCACTGCCTTGGGAACCGCTGCAGGCTCGCCGCAATTCAGCACTGCGAGCCGCCTCCCTGCGCGGTTGCACCCCCCCTTCTTCCCTTTCCCCCTTCAGCGGGGGATTGACCGCCTCTCCCCTGCCGTACTATGATTAGCACTCGAAGCCGAGGAGTGCTAATCGCGGCTTCGTAGACTATCCGAAGGAGAAAATACTCATGGCAAAGGTGCGACCGCTACATGACCGCCTGTTGGTCAAGCGGATCGAAGAGGGCGAAACGATCCGCGGGGGCATTATTATCCCCGACTCCGCCAAGGAGAAACCGCAGGAAGGGCAAGTCATCGCCGTGGGCAAAGGCAAGGTGACCGAAGAAGGGAAAGTTCTGCCACTGGATGTGAAAGAGGGCGACCGCATCCTGTTCGGCAAATACTCGGGCAGCGAAATCAAGCTGGATGGCGAAGATCTGCTGATTTTGCGCGAAGACGAAGTTCTGGGCGTGTTGAGCAAGTAGGCGCCCCCCATTCATCTGTCGATTATCAAGGCGAGATTCAAGGAGACAAGCTATGGCAAAGCGTATTGTGCACGGGGAAAATTCCCGTCAGGCGATCCTCCGCGGCGTCAACGTGCTGGCGGATGCGGTCAAGATCACGCTCGGGCCCAAGGGCCGGAACGTGGTGATTGAGAAAAAATTTGGCTCGCCCAACATCACCAAGGACGGGGTGACGGTGGCCAAGGAGATTGAGCTGCCCGACCCGCTCGAGAACATGGGCGCGCAAATGGTGCGCGAGGTGGCCTCGAAAACCTCTGACGTGGCCGGCGACGGCACCACGACAGCGACGGTGCTGGCCCAAGCCATCTTCCGCGAAGGCGTGAAGACGGTGGCCGCCGGCGCCAACCCCATGGCGCTGAAGCGCGGCATCGATAAGGCCGTCGCGGCTGCCGTGGAGGCGGTGCGGAAGATGTCCAAGCCGGTGCAGGGCGACATGATCGCCCAGGTGGGCACCATCTCGGCCAACAATGACTCCACCATCGGCGGCATCATCGCCGAGGCGATGAAGAAAGTCGGCAAGGATGGCGTGATCACGGTGGAAGAATCGCGCACCATGGAGACGCTGCTGGAGGTGGTCGAGGGCATGCAGTTTGACCGCGGCTATTTGTCCCCCTACTTCGTCACCGATCCCGACCGCATGGAAGTGGTGCTGGAGGATCCCTACATCCTCATCCACGAGAAGAAGATCAGCTCGATGAAGGACCTGCTGCCCTTGCTGGAGCAGATCGCGCGCGCCGGCAAGCCGCTCTTGTTGATTGCCGAAGACGTTGAGGGCGAAGCGCTGGCGACGCTGGTGGTCAACAAGCTGCGCGGCACGCTGCACGCTGCCGCCGTCAAGGCGCCCGGCTTCGGCGACCGCCGCAAGGCCATGCTGGAGGACATCGCCGTGCTCACCGGCGGCCAGTTCATCAGCGAGGAGTTGGGCATCAAGCTGGAGTCGGTGCAGTTGAACCAGCTCGGGCGGGTAAAGAAGGCGGTCATCGACAAGGACAACACCACCTTGGTCGAGGGCGGGGGCAAAACGGCCGAGATTGAAGGCCGCGTCAAGCAGCTCCGTACCCAGATCGACGACACCACCAGCGACTACGACCGCGAGAAGCTGCAGGAGCGGTTGGCGAAGCTGGTCGGCGGCGTCGCCGTCATCAAGGTCGGGGCTGCCACCGAGACCGAGATGAAGGAGAAGAAGGCGCGCGTCGAAGACGCCATGCACGCCACCCGCGCGGCGGTCGAGGAAGGTATCGTCCCCGGCGGCGGCGTGGCTCTGGTCCGCGCCGAAAAGGCCGTGGCCGCGCTCAAGCCCGACTCCGCCGATGAGAAGATCGGCATCGAGATCGTGCGTCGCGCGCTCGAAGAGCCGCTCCGCCAGATCGCCCAGAACGCTGGCCTCGAAGGCGCCATCGTGGTCGGCAAGGTGCGCGAGAACACCACCGACTCGAACTTCGGCTTCAACGCCCAGACCGAAACCTACGAGGACTTGGTCAAGGCGGGCGTGCTCGATCCCGCCAAGGTGACCCGCTTCGCCCTCCAGAACGCCGGCTCCATCGCCGGCCTCATGCTCACCACCGAAGCGCTGGTGGCCGAGATTCCGGAGGAGAAAAAAGACGCCGGCGGTGCCGGTGGACCGGGCGGCATGGGCGGCATGGGCGGCGGCATGTACTAAGGCCCAAATTGATCGCACTCAGGCCCCGGGTCACGTTCGTGATCCGGGGCTTTTTTTTGCGCCACCGCGCACCTGTGCATCTAGGTCGCACAGAGGAAACACCTATGAAGGCTCTAGCGGCAATCGGTTTAATCGCGGGCGTGATGGCGTTCACGGCGGCCGCGCCCGCCCAGGACCTGGTCATGGCGCCGTCGCATGTCCTGCCGGCGGCATCGATCCACCTCAACTTGGGCACCGACCACAACGGCAACACCACCGTCGACCTCAAGGCACAGCACATGGCTCAGCCCAGCAGCCTGAACCCGCCTCAAGACGTCTACGTGGTGTGGGTGCAGCGCCCGAACCAGCGGCCGCAGCGCAAAGGCCAGCTCAAGATCGACAACGATCTGAACGGCGAGCTCAAGTTCATCACCTCGGAGCGCCGCTTTGAGGTCTTTATCACCGCCGAAAGCGATCCCAACGTGGCCGAGCCCAGCGGCACCGAGGTGGCGCGCAGCGCCGTAGCCCGCAAGCAATAGGAGCGCCTTATTCCCTGGCCGGGGACGCGGGACGCCGGCGTTCGAGTCCTTGGTCGCGCCCCTCGCCCGGCTCCGGCCGCCGCTGCTTGATGCCGTCGTCCACCTGGCGCCAGAAGCGCACGAAATAGGTGTAGGCCGACACCAGCGCCACGATCACCACCGTCCACAGCGCGATCGTCCCCAGCAGGCGCACGTTCACTGGCCACCCCAAAAGTGGAATGACGGGGTACTTGTGAGCCACGATGATGATGCACACCGCCACCACTTGGCTGATCATTTTCGCCTTGCCCCACTCGTTGGCGGCGATGGCGTACCCCTGCGTGGCGGCGATGCTGCGCAGGCCGCTGACGGCGAACTCGCGGCCGATGATGATCACCACCATCCAGGCCGGCACCAGCGTGGGATCGAGTTGCACCAACGAGATGAAGGCAGCGGCGATCAGCAGCTTGTCGGCGATGGGATCGAGCAGAATACCCAGCGTCGTGATCTGCTGCCGCCGGCGGGCGAGGTAGCCGTCCAGCAGATCGGTAATGGCGGCGGCAAGAAAGATCGCCGTGCCGTAGATCTCCCGG
>Ga0307372_10009889_pt1 | contig 13034 bp, 8 predicted proteins | sample OX1MG_FD_202533 | JGI IMG/M metagenome (GOLD analysis project Ga0307372, IMG submission 202533) | Soil microbial communities from Risofladan, Vaasa, Finland - OX-1 | ecosystem: Environmental > Terrestrial > Soil > Coastal area > Acid sulfate soil | place: Finland: Risofladan, Vaasa | collected...
CATCGGCGGAATGGTGGGTGGTGGAATATTCGCCGTTCTTGGTTTGTCCATTGAACTTGCACGTGGCGCGGCCCCGATCGCGTTTCTCATCGCCGGCGTCGTGGCTTTCCTCACGGCTACTTCCTACGCTCGGCTTTCGGTCGCCTACCCAAGCCGGGGCGGGACCGTCACGTTCCTCAACGAGACCTTCGGGTCAGGCGTGTTCGTTGGTGGTCTCAACGTGCTGTTATGGTTCAGCTACGTCGTCATGATCTCGCTGTACCCCGCGGCCTTTGCCGGCTACGCCGACAGCCTTCTTCCGGGGCGACCATCAGGAGTGGTCGACCATCTCCTCCTGAGCGGCATCGTCATTGTCATCACTATCCTCAACATCGCCCGGGCCTCGATCGTCGGTCGCGCCGAGGAGTGGATCGTGGCCGCCAAGCTGGCCATCCTGGTCTTGGTCGTGGCCACTGCCTTCCACGGTGCTGACTGGTCCCACCTCTCGGCGAGAAAATGGGCCGATCCGCTCGCCATCGTTGGTGGCGGCATGGTGATCTTCGTCGCCTACGAGGGGTTCGAACTCATCTCCAACGCCGCTGAAGACGTACGCAATCCCCGGCGCACGCTCCCGCGTGCGCTCTATCTCTCGGTTGGGATCGTGATTGCGTTGTACGTGCTGGTCGCGATAGTGACGGTTGGGTCTCTGACCATCGATCAGGTCCACAGCGCGAGCTCCTACGTCCTCGCCGAGGCCGCACGTCCAGGCCTTGGACGGGTCGGCTTCGTGCTGGTGGCCGTGGCCGCATTGCTCTCCACAACGTCTGCCATCAATGCCACGCTGTATGGCACTGCTCGGCTCTCGTGGACAATCGCACGATCGGGGGAGCTTCCGGAGGGCTTCGACAAGAAGGTCTGGGACCGGCCCATTGAAGGCCTGCTGGTCACGACAGGACTCACCCTCGTAGTCGCCAACGCCTTTGACCTCAGCAGCATCGCTCTTACCGGTAGCGCGGCGTTCCTAATCATTTTCGCCGCGGTCAACGCCGCGGCAGCTCGCCTCGCCGAACGCACGACTCAACGCATTATTGCCGTGACGGCGTCCGCGGCATGTATCGCCTCGCTCGCAGCCCTGGTGATGGAAGAAAGGAGTCGCAACCTCTGGGGTGTGGTCATCGTTGGGGGACTCGTGGTCGGGTCATTCGCAACGGAAGCCGCATACCGGAAATTCACCAGGCGCGAGATCCCCTCCCACCTGGCTTCCCTGTCACGCGCGGTCGATGATCCCTCCTCGCCCGGAACCGCGGGGGCGGAGGGTGAGTAGTGCCACGTTGTCAGACCAGGAGCCGAGACGCGACGGAGTTTGAGTTCCACACTCCCCGCCACCGCCGTGAGGGCTGCTCATCGGCTCGTCTTGGCGATCAACGGTCTCAAATCAGACCGCATCTCGATCCTCAGCGGATCGAGAATCCGATACGCGAGCACTTTCACGCGGTCAGTCACCAAGAACCACGCCAACGCGTAGCCCCATACAAAGACCGCATAACCCCACCCCAGGGGCGTCATGAAGATCCCGTACACCGCGATGAGGGTCGCCAATGCCTGCGTGCCAAGTACGGCCAGCAAGAGAACCCGAGCGGGGCGTATCGACCAAAATGGCCCGCGTGTGCGGGCGAGGAAGATCGTCAGATGTCCGGCAACGGACAACGTCAGGTACATCAGGGTTTGAAGATGGGCGTGGTTAAGGTGAAATGCTTTGTCGCCAATGTAGAAGAGGCCAAACGCGGCTACGGGGCCGACAATGCCCAACACCGTGGCAATTCCAAGCACGAGGCTCATGTTCCAGGCCTCGGGCTGGTCCCTGTAACGAACATTGTCGTAGGCGATGGACAGGATTGCCCCGTCGTTGAGCAACGCCAGCATGACGATCTGGATCGCGGTCACGGGAAAGAAATTGAAGATCAAGATCACGAGCGTTATGAACACCAACACACGGAGTGTCTCGGCGATGCGGTAGATCGCATAGCTGTTCATCCGCTGAAAGATTTTCCGGCTCTCCTTGATCGCGTCGATGATTACCGACAGGCCGGGAGTCGTAAGCACGATGTCGGCTGCTGCGCGTGCGGCGTCAGTCGCGTCCGAGACGGCGATGCCACAGTCAGCTTTCTTCAGCGCAGGGGCATCGTTCACCCCGTCACCCGTCATTCCGACGATGTGACCCCGCTTCTGCAGGACGTCAACAATATGGAATTTGTGTTCGGGGAACACCTGGGCGAAGCCGTCGGCGTTCTCGATGGACTCAGCGACCGCTGTCATCACTTCGTGCTTGACGTCGCCCAGTCCGGCGGCATCGAGAATGGCCGCGCCCATCCCGAGTGTCTTAGCCGTTTCTTGCGCGATGGCCAGTGCATCGCCTGTGACCATCTTCACGTCCACGCCCATCTGGCCCGCGGTCGCTACGGTTGCCTTGGCATCTTCCCGTGGCGGGTCGAACAGGGGCAATACCCCGAGAAACTGCCATGGGCCCGTCCCTTCGGATCGCGCCACGCCCAACGAACGAAAACCCCGTGCGGCGAACGCGTTGACCGCTTCGTTGACGTTTGCCTTGACCTGAGCACCATTGGCTGACAGCTCCAGGATCACCTGGGGGGCGCCCTTCGTGGCTTTGAACGAGGACCCGTCCGGGGCTATGACTGCCACCTCCGTGCGTTTGCGCACTGCGTCGAACGGCTGGAAGTGGAGCATTTGATAACCCTGCAATGCCTGATCGCTCTTTAGGCCGCCCAGAACGGCCAGATCGATGGGATCGGCATCGTCGGCGCGCGACGCAAGCGCAGCATCGAGGATGACTTGTTCGGTAGGAATACCATTGACGGCAAAGGCATCACCCAAGGTCAGCTTGTTCTGGGTCAGGGTGCCGGTCTTGTCCGTGCAGAGTACGTCCACGCCCGCCTACTCCTCGATGGCGACCAACCGGCTCACGATGGCCTTCTTCGTGGCGAGGTGACGCGCGCCGACCGCCATCGTCACCGACAGCACCGTCGGCATGGCCACGGGAATCGCCGCCACGGTCAGGACCAAGGCGAATTGCAGCGTGGTGAAGATGGCGTCGCCACGGATGACCGAGACGACCGTGATCACGCTCACCAGGGCCACCGCGAGGAAGATCAGGAAGGTGCCGATCTTCAGCACCGCCCTCTGAAAGTGGCTGACGGTCTGCGCGTCCTGCACCAGGTCCGCCGTCTTGCCGAAGTAGGTATTCGCACCTGTGGCATAAACCAGGGCCCCGATCTCACCCTGTCGAATGATCGAAGCGGAATACACTGCCTCACCGGCATTGCGGGTGGCAGGCAGCGATTCCCCGGTTAGCGCGGACTGATCCACCTCGACCGGGTCTCCCTCCAGAAGACGCGCGTCCGCGGGCACGATGTCGCCCAAACGCAGGCGAATGACGTCGCCTGGCACCAATTCGCGTGACGACTGAACGAGCCATTTGCCGTCCCGCTTGACCCGGGCCCTGATCGCCAGCTCGGCCTTGAGGGCGGCAATGGCTTTGCCCGCCTGGTGGTCTTCCCAGAATCCGATGCCAGCATTGGCAAGGAGCAGGACAAGGATGATGAAGAAGTCCGGCCAGTGCCGGAGCACGCCGGACAGGATCACTGCCGCTTCGATCATCCAGGGGATGGGGCCCCAGAAATAGGTGAGCAGTTGCCGGAGCGGGTTGGTCTTGTTCTCTTCGATCTCGTTCGGTCCGTATTGGATTAGCCGCTTCTGCGCCTCCAACTGAGAGAGGCCATCCGGCGTCGATGCCAACCGCTTCTCCACCTCCGGCAGGGGCAGGGAGTTCAGGTCGTCGTTTGCTTCGGAATTCGAACCCGCTTTCGCCGCAGGAGCTTCGGGCTGGGCGCCGTTGGATTGCATTTGGTCATTCTCCAGCCTTTTTTGGCAGGTCCGCGCCTGGTTGTCCCGAAAGGGCCATCGGACTGCTCACTCGGGGTCGGCGCGGCTACTTCGGGTTGCCTCAGCATCGATCCGACGACCGGTGCTACCAGCGAGGGCGTGAGCAGAAATCTGTTCGTGACCACCCCACTTGCGGGGTAGCACGCAGCGTAACGATAGTGTCGAGTGTGCTCGTGAGCGGAGAAGGTGCGCCTGATTCGGCGTTCAGCGTGTCGGGGTCACGACGAGTCGCCCTCCGGTGCCCGCATGGCGCCGCCATACTGGGGCATGGCGGGTCCCAGTTGACCGCCCAACTGCCAGGAGGACGGATCAGGTTCTCCAGCTGTTAACGCTCAGGCGGCCTCGTCCGGGGTGGCTTTCCGCCGGACGTGGGTAACGCCCACCGGTCGGCATCGGCACCTCCAGCTCGGTCCAGTGGAATACGAGAAGTTTTTCAGGATCTCCGTACTGTCGGGCCGATCCTGGGAGACTCCAGCCATGGTCACGGTCCTCGTCTTCGCCGCCACTCTGGCCATCGCGGTCCTGGTTTCGCAGCTCGCCCACCGGACCGTGCTGTCCACAGCTGTGCTGTTCCTCGCCGCAGGCTTCGTCGCTGGGCCGGGGGTCTTGGGTGTCGACACCTTGACTCCGAGTCAGCCTGCAGTCCATGAGCTCGCCGACCTCGCCTTGTTCAGTGTGTTGTTCACCGACGGGATGGGGGCCGGCATCGGCGAGCTTCGGCGGGCGTGGCGCCTCCCGGGTCGAGCATTGCTCTTTGGCATGCCGCTTACGCTCGCGGCGATCGCCCTCCTGGCCCGGTACGTCGGTGGCCTTGGATGGACCGATGCCTTTCTGCTGGGCGCCGTCTTGAGCCCCACCGACCCGGTCTTTGCCGCCGCGCTCGTCGGCCGCGAGGGGGTCCCCGCGCGACTCCGGCAACTGCTTAACGTCGAGAGCGGCCTCAACGATGGCCTGGCGCTTCCCGTCGTCGTCGTGCTTCTTGCCGTCTCTTCGACGGGACCCGTCAACGCCGCGCACCTGGGCACCGACCTCGCGCTCGGGGTAGTCCTCGGGGTTGTCGTGCCGTGGGGCTTCATTTGCCTGGAACAGAGCCGGCTCTTTTCGGCCAGCGCGCTCTATGAGCCGCTGGGAATGTTCGCCGTCGGCCTCGGGCTGCTCGCGATCTGTCGGGTCACTGGGGCCAACGAGTTCCTCGCCGGGTTCGTCGGGGGGATCACCACTGCCTCGGTGAGCACGTCGGCCCGTGATGCCTTCCACCGCTTCGGTGAGCTTGTGACCGAGCTACTCAAACTGGCGGCTCTGCTCGCCTTCGGTGCGCTTGTCACCCCGGCCCTTCTCGGTGGGGTTGGTGTCGGGGGCTGGATCTTCGCCATCGCCGCGATCACCCTGGCCCGTCCAGCCGCCCTGACCATCTCCTTGTACCGAAGCTCTCTCCCGTGGCAAGAGCGGGCGTCGGCCGCGTGGTTCGGGCCAAAGGGCTTCGCCTCGGTCGTCTACGGACTGATGGTTCTTGAGTCACGCAACCCGTTGGCCGAGCGCATTTTCGCTCTCACAGTCGTGGCAGTGGCGATCTCCATTGTCGCTCACTCCTCGAGTGACATTCTGGTGGCTGGGTGGCTCGAACGGGACACGTCAACGTGAACTCAGCTTAGGGTGCCGAGTCTCAGTCGTCTGGCGTGAAGTGGGCCGGCATCCACCGCGGCATTGGCCGCGTTTCAGGGAGTCAGATGGCGGCAGAATCTTCTCAGATCGCCGCCCGATGACATCGCCGACAAGTGTCTCTGGCAGCCCGGATTGACCGCTCGTAAATGCCGGGATTGGGTAGGGGTGACGAAACTGTCTCCTGACGTGAGCCACGCGCAATCGTGCATGGCGGCGATCCCGAGTGAGTCGCCTTCGCACCCAGGTGCTTGACGGGAACTACACCCTGTCCCGGATGGACGCCGGAGCGCCATCAGTATCCCCGATTGACAGAATATCACTCAGACTCGGATTGCCATCGTCTGTAAAGGGCAATGAATTCGTCTTGCAACTCGGGACTCAGATCGTCGGGTTCCAGACGGCCAACGAGCCGGATCGTCGCTCGCATTTGTGCGAGGTACTCGGTGCAGTCGGGGCAGGCGACGAGGTGGCGCTCAAACCGACGGCTCTCGGCGCGCGACAGCTTGTCTTCGAGATAGTCGGTCACAAGCTCGACAGCCTGTTGACACACGATGTCACGTCGGCGGAGAAGCATTGCTAGACGTCCCCATATTCGACTTCGAGCATTCGGCGAAGGGTGCTCCGCCCACGATGCAAAAGGACCCGCTGATTGACATCGGAGATCTTGAGCACGTCTCGCACCTCCTGGCTGCTCAGTCCCTCAACGTCGTGCAACGTTACGACTTCTCGCTGGCCGCTCGGCAACTCGTTCAACGTGGACCGGATGCGATCGGCCAGCTTGTCGGCTTGCAGGCGGTCGTCAACACGATCGCTCCAGTGCTCGGGAGGGGAGATCCAGCTCCCGCCACCGTCGAATCGAGATGCCTCGACAGCCGACTCAGCGGATCCCATAGGGACACTCCTGTGTTCGCGTACTCCGGCTGACCGGGCGCGATTGACAAGAATGCGAAAGAGCCACGTCTTGAATGACGAGCGACCTTCGAACCGACCCAGACCACGTACCACTCCCAACCATGCGTCTTGGACGACCTCCTCGGCCACTGCTGCGTTGGGCACATACGTCCGGGCCACACGAAGCATGGAGTCGTGATAGCGGCCCACGAGTGTCACAAATGCCCGCTCATCTCCGTCCCGCAGGCGAGTAAGCAGCTCCAAGTCCTCTTCCACCGATCGAGAATCGTAGGGCGGATTCTGTTGGTTAGCAGCGCGGGTGTCGTTCACTTCGCCCGCAACAGCCAAAACCGGAGAATGTGATTTGTGCATTTCGGCGTAACGGCTGGCTTTGAACGGGGACTGATAAGTGGGGATGCCCCCCTCTCACAACGATGGAGGTCAATGAAATGCCAAGGATGAAGTCCCGCGCCACGCGCCTCGCGCTCGGCGCTGTCGTGCTCGGGGGCCTGACCGCCCTTGCCTCAGGTGGTCTGGCCTCTGCTGCGCCGCTCGCCGAGGGCGTTGTGTACACGCAGACGAATGCAACGAGCGGCAACAGCGTCCAGGTGTTCTTGCGTCAGGCAAACGGCACGCTGATCCCGGGTGGCGCATTTGCCACCGGTGGCACCGGCACCGGTGGCACCGGGTTGTCCCAGGGATCGGTAGAGCTGTCAGCGGACGGTCACACCCTGGTGGCGGTGAATGCCGGATCCAGCCAAATCTCGGACTTCACCGTCACGCGGGATGGGGGCTTACGCCTCATCAATACCATTTCCAGTGGGGGGACCGAACCCATCAGCGTCGCCATAGACGGCAGCCTCGTCGAGGTCCTCAATATCGGTGGTACCGCCAATGTCGCCGGCTTCGCTGCGACCAGCTTCGGGCTGATTCCGATTGCGGGCGCGAGCCAGCCCCTCAGCAGCGGGGCCTCCGGGGCCGAGGACGTCACCATCAGTCCCGACGGATCCCACGCTGTCGTCACGGAGAAGACCTCCAATACCATTGACACCTTTGCCATCGGGTCTGGAGGCACCCTTGCTCCTGTCGTGACCAGCCCTTCCGATGGGCCAGGAGCGTTCGCCTCGGTTTTCACTCACGACGGTCGGCTCCTCGTGGCTGATGCCGGCGGGTCGGGCGCATCGGCGCTCTCTCCTTATCAAGTAGACGTCGACGGGACGGTGGCCGCTACCGGGCCCGCCCTGCCGAATGCTCAGAGCGCCGCCTGCTGGATCACCCTGGGCAAGGGTGGGAACGTATTTGTTGCGAACGCCGGCAGCTCGTCGATCTCCACCTATCGAGTTCTGCACAACGGCAGCGTCGGATTCTTCGGCAACTTCAACGCTGGCGCAGGCGCGAAGCCGCTTGACCTGGCGACCGCACCTAACGGACGATTCCTGTACGAGCTCGACGGGGTCAACCACGTGATCTCCGCGTTCGCCGTTGGGCCGGTCGGGCAGCTGACGGCCATCAGCCAGCAGCCGATTCCGGCCAGCGCAGTGGGGCTCGCCGCGGGCTGAGCCAACGAATGCCCATTCCTCGGTCGATCTTCAGTGAGGACCACATGAGAAGCGGAGGGCCGGCTGTGGTGCTGGTTTCGGGCACCACAGCCGGCCCGAATCGTCCCGAAGCTCAGAAGAAGGGATGCTCTGACGGCAATCCGAGCTCATTGAAGCTTCTGCCCAAGACACCCACACCCGCTCCGAAATATCTGCAAGAGGCGCACCGTGATCCAAGGTGACCCCAGGCGCTATTGCGGCTACCGAGTCGGCTCCGAGACAACTCCGACCGGACCTGCTGTCCGCAATCGCTCGGCGAAGCCGTTACTGGGTGGGTGCCTTGGGGGCCTCACTGGATCCGCCCGATCCAGTGTGGGGCAGATGGCCATCGCGCCGTCTGACGACAGGCGGCTGGGCTGAGCCGCTCGACGCTGACTGGTTCAGCCAGACCAGTCACATGAACCCAGAGCAACCTCAGGTCTCTCCTATGGTTGCTCAGCATCGCCCCGTGACTGACAGTCGGCCCTCGCGATGTCGGGCAATACCTTCCAGGGCACACCCCTGCATCCCTTTGATGCCTTCTCGCGCACCCGCTCCGACCCCCTGCCGGGTGACGTTCGGTCCCCAGTGGTTGGATTTTGCCCGTTCTGACGACCTGAACATCGCCGCCACCTGGAAAGGTGACGGCCAAGGTGACGGTGATCCGGATCATGGCCACCCATGGACCGGTTGTCTCGTGTCGCGAACCTTGGGTGTTCGCCGCCGTGCTCTCGATAGGTCGCTTGGGGGTGGCCTCGGGGGCCGATTACTACCTCGACCATGTGGCCAACTCGGTCGACGACTACTACCTGGGCCGCGGCGAGGCCCCGGGACAGTGGATCGGCGCCACATCGGCCGGTCTCGACCTGACCGGAGCAGTGGATTCCGTCGTCCTGCGCAACCTGCTCGACGGCCGGGGCCGCGCCGGAGAGGACCTGGGCATCATGCGCCGGGCCGACCGTCGGCCCGGGTTCGACCTGACGTTCTCCGCTCCGAAGGGCGTGTCGCTCCTGTGGGCGTTCGGGTCGTCCGAGGTACGTGACGTCGTGTCGTCGGCCCATGACCGGGCCATCGCTGGCGTGATCGACCACCTGTCGGCCGAGGCCGCCTACGCCCGTCGTGGCAAAGACGGGAAGGAACTGATGAAGGCCAAGGGGTTCGTGGCCGCCGGCTTCCGGCACCGCACGAGCCGGTCCGGCGACCCGCAACTGCACACCCACGTCCTCATCCCGAACGTCGTCTGCGGAACCGACGGGCGATGGTCCGCCCCCGACATGCGCCAGCTCTACCAGTGGCAGAGGGCGGCCACCGCCATGTACCAGTCGGCGCTCCGGGCCGAGCTGGCCCCTCTCGGTGTGTCGTGGACCGTCGGACGCAACAGCCTGGGGGAGCTGTCCGACATCCCGAGAGGTGTCCTGCGGGCGTTCTCCAAGCGCCGGGTCGCTATCGAAGCCTCCCTCGAGGACAAGGGCTTCGGTTCCCAGCGTGCCGCCGAGGTGGCGGCCCTCGCCACCCGACCCCACAAGCCCGGTCATGTCGAGAACAACGACGTTCTTCGCCACGGGTGGGAAGCGGAACTCGCCGACGTCACCCTGGTAGATGACGTCCGGGAACCGAGGTCGGCCACGGTGGCCGATGTCACCCTGGCCCTCGGTGCTACCCCGGCGGTGTCGCTGTCCAAGGTGAAGTGCGAGGAGACCCTGGCCACACTGGCCGGCGAACGGTCGGTGGACCTGGCCGACTACGACCTCTCCGATCCGACGTCACCCCGGGTCGCACCTCTCACCCTGTTCGCCTCCACCTTCACCCACCGTGACGCCCTGGCGGCGGTGGCCCGGGCCCTCGATGCCAGTGCCTCCGAGGTGGCACAGCTCACCACCGAGCTCCTGCGACGCGACGGCGTGCTGTGGATGATCGGCGGCGACGACAACCGACAACCCGATGTCTCGGGCCGGGGCCGGGAACGGCGGGCGACCACGATCGGGGACCGGCGTTACACCACGCTCGAGATGCTCAGGGTGGAGGGCAGGATCGTGAACTCCGCCGTCCGGCGGGTAGGGCGCTTGGCCGGCCAGGTGAACCGGAGAACGATCGACGAGGTGCTGGCCTCCCACCACCATCTCGACGGCGAGCAGGCGGCCGGGGTGCGGAAGCTCCTCGGGTCGGGCAACGGTCTGGACGTGGTGATCGGCCAGGCCGGGACGGGGAAGTCGACCATGCTCGGGGTGGCCCGGGTCGGATGGCAGTCCGCCGGCTACCGGGTGCTGGGGACGGCCGTGGCCAGCAGGACCGCAGCCGAGCTCGAGGCGGGCTCCGGCATCGAATCGGTCACCATGGCCCGGCTGCTTCTCGATCTGGAGCGGGGGACGACCACGCTCACTGCCCGCCACGTGATCGTCGTCGACGAGGCGTCGCTCGTGGGCAGTCGTAGTCTGGACCGGCTCCAGGCCCAGGTCGACCGGGCCCGGGGGAAGCTGGTCCTGGTGGGTGACCACCGTCAGCTCTCGTCCATCGACGCCGGTGGTGCTCTGCGGGCGCTGTCCAACACGATGTCCTCCCATGTCATCGAGCTGACCACCAACCGCCGCCAGGCCCAGGTCGACCAGGAGTGGGAGCGCCAGGCCCTCGTCCAGCTCCGACAGGGTGACATCGCCGCGGCGGTCGCCGCCTACGAGGCCCACGACCGGATCACCGTGGCCGGTGACGTCGCCGACGCCCGTCACCAGCTGATCGACCGGTGGTGGAGCGTCCACGCCGAGGCCACCACGGCCATCCTGGCCGTCACCCGCTCCGACGTGGCCGCCCTGAACGACCTGGCCCGGCAACGCCGGCGCCAGGCGGGCGAGCTGGGGGAGGAGATCCGCCTGGCCTCGGGCAAGAGCTTCGCCGTCGGGGACCGCATCCTGTGCGAGAAGAACGCCCGTGCCCGCCTGGCCCACCCGGATCCGGGCGCCGACCGCTCCACCGTGGCCATCCGCAACGGGACGTTCGCCACCGTGGTGGCGGTCCCCGGCGACCGGGCCGGCAGCCCGTCGACCAGGGAAGGTGACATCGCCCCGCGCCGGGGTGACGTCTCCCCCGGACAACACCATGGCGCACTGGTGGCCGCGCTGGCCTCGGGACGACACGTCACCCTGGATGCCGAGTACCTGGAGGAGTCGACCAGCCTCGGCTACGCCCTCACGGTCTTCCGCTCCCAGGGCATCACCGTGGACCACGTCTTTCTCCTCGGCAACGACACCTTGTTCCAAGAGGCGGGCTACACCGCTCTCAGTCGGGGGCGGCTGTCCAACCACCTCTACGCCGTCGCCCCCGAGAGTCCCCGGGCCGAGATGGCCCACGGCGGCGAGATCCCCCCGCATCAAGATGCCCTGGCCGGCCTCGTCGAGGCTCTCTCGCACAGCCACGAACAGACCATGGCTCTCGAATCGCTCCCCGCTCACAGTGCCGGCGATGGGGAGCGGGCATCGACTGAGGCAAAAGGAGAACCGGCTGCTCAGCAGTCGGTCGAGGAATTGTTCCAGCGCTTCGGACGAGACCTGGCCAGGAACGACGAGCGGGCCCACGAACGCCCGACCCCGGTTTCAGACCACAGTTGGTCCTACGACGACGATCGTGGGTACGACCGCGGCTACGACGACGGCTTCGGACTGTGATCGGAGATGCGCCCGAAGTTTTCCAGTGCTCTGATCGAGCTGCCGTTGGGAGCAGCGCCCAGGAGCCGGCCCGGCCGGCTCCACATCCAGTGTCCCCGCGCCGGTGACCAGGCCCGTCAAGGCTTCCCCTACGGGCGGCCTTTCGGCCGGCCTTGACCGGCCTTCCCTCTGACCGGCTGGGATGTGCACGAGTCCGTGCAGCTGCTCGGTTGACCTGCGAAGGTGACACGCTCAGCCGTTGGGCGAAGTCGAGGGTGACCTGCGGTCCGACAACAAGGTGAGGTTCGGGAAAGCCCGCTGAGAATGTCACCTCGTCCCGTCTGGTGCGATTCTCGCTCAGGTGACGTTCGAGGTGACGCGCATCCGGATCATGAGTGCTTGATATGAGCCTGTATCCGCACCTGTCCGAGGCACTCCCTCAGCTGGCCACGCCCGAGGAGGTTGCGCCGCTACTTGGCATGACTCCCTTGGGGATCGTTCGGCAGTGTCGGGCGGGCAAGCTGCCCGGGGTCAAGGTCGGCGGCCGTTGGTTGGTCCATGTGGGCAAGTTGGCCGTACAACTCGATGAGGAGTCCCGCCCCCGCCCTCTACAGAAGCGAGCTGAGTGACGCGGCGAACGAGTTCGTGATGGAGACGACGCGATCGGCAGGAACGGCCGATCGGAAGCTGTCGATCGCCATGAGGGTTCCCTTGCTGGCCGGTCGGGAGAAGAGATCCAGCAGATGTCGAAGTCCGGTGGCGGTGACGTCCCCGGCCATCGGGTGGGCCAAGAGTTCCGAGAGAGTCTGCCGAATGGCGACGACGTCGCTCGTTTGCATGAGTCGAAAGATGTCGCCCGCGTCTTTGTCCAAGATCCGCCTCCGGCCGGGTTCGGCGACACGGTCGTGGATCTTGTGGGCTTTCGCCACGAGGAGCGCGGCGACACCGGCGATCTCTGTGGTGACCGTCCGGTCGTCGGTCGGATCGAGCCCGGTGATGATCATCGGGTCGTGGTCGACCAGAGCGGCTTCGAGTCCGACGGCGCGGCGGACGGCCCGCTTCTCATGGGGTGGGAAGTGGGCGCTTCGGCGACTGCCTGGTGGAGCAACGGCGGCCGGGACGATGAGGTCGACGGGGATGTCGAACGTCCTACCGTCGACTGTGGTCCGCGACAGCCAGACACCCGGTTCGTCGTGACCGTCGGACTGCGAGAGATGGAACCCAGCGTCCCTCATCGCCGTTTCGAGGCGTGGATCCCCCAGAAGAAATTCCGGATCGAGCGCGAGGTCCCCGTCGGTGGTGAACGGAGCAACGGCGAGGTCCGCCGAGC
>Ga0307372_10009890_pt1 | contig 13033 bp, 14 predicted proteins | sample OX1MG_FD_202533 | JGI IMG/M metagenome (GOLD analysis project Ga0307372, IMG submission 202533) | Soil microbial communities from Risofladan, Vaasa, Finland - OX-1 | ecosystem: Environmental > Terrestrial > Soil > Coastal area > Acid sulfate soil | place: Finland: Risofladan, Vaasa | collected...
GTTGGCGGCGGGTTGTCAGGGGCTGATCGCGCGCAGGAAGCTCTCTCCCAAACCGTAAGAATTCAGCCGTTTGAAGAAACGGGGGCGAATGCCGCTGGGCAAAAACGTGCCGCGAACTGTACCGTCAGGGTCTGCGTCGGCGTATTCAAAACTGAAAAGGGAGGAGAGAACGATGATTTCCTCTTCCAGGCCGACGACCTCGCTCAATTCGGTGACGCGGCGGCTGCCATCGCGCAGCCGCTCGACTTGGATTACGAGATCGAGAGCGCTGACCAGTTGACTGCGGATCGCATGGAGCGGCAGGTGATTGTTGGCGGTGAGCACCATATTTTCGACTCGCACCAGCGCATCGCGAGTGGAGTTGGCGTGAACCGTCGACATTGAGCCGCTATGCCCGGTGTTCATCGCCTGCAACATGTCAAAGGCTTCGGGACCGCGCACCTCGCCCACAATGATCCGGTCGGGGCGCATGCGCAGCGCATTGCGTACCAGATCGCGTTGCGTGACCTCGCCTTTGCCCTCGAGATCCGGCAGTCGCATTTCCATCCGCAGGACATGCGGCTGCTGCAGTTGCAGTTCGGCCGTGTCCTCGATCGTAACCACCCGCTCTCCCGGATGAATGTGGCCGGACAGGGCGTTGAGCAGCGTCGTCTTGCCTGACCCCGTACCGCCCGAGATCAGTATGTTGAGCCGGCAGCGCGCCGCAATTTCCAGCACCCGGGCGAGCGCGGGCGAAACGCTGTTTAACTCGATCATGCGCGCGAAACTGAGAAACGTGCGGTTGAACTTGCGGATCGAGATGCTCGGGCCGTTGAGAATGATCGGAGGGATGACCACGTTGACCCGGCTGCCGTCGGGCAGGCGTGCATCGAGCATGGGGCTCGACTCGTCAACGTAACGCCCGATCGATGACGCGATCTGCTGTGCCAGGTAAACAACGTGGCGATCGTCGCGAAAGTGCAACCCGGTCAGTTCCAGCTTGCCTCGCCGTTCAACGAAGATTTGCTGGGCCCCGTTCACCAGAATGTCCGACACGGTGTCGTCCTGCAGCAGGTTCTCCAGCGGGCCGAGACCGGTCAGGTCGTGCAACACCGTTGCGCTGAGCGTATCCTGCTCCTCCGGGTTCAGCAGCAGCCGCTCCCTGATCATGACCTCGCCGACAAGCTTCCGGATGCGATCAGCCAGTTCCGGCCGGGTCAGGCTCGCCGCCGCCGCGGGCTCGATCTCGGACAGGACGGCATTAAAGATCAGGTCGATCGGCGTGATGTCGCCTGGCGGGGCGCCGATCGGCGGGTGATCCGGCAGCCGCTTTGACGCTTCACTGATGGGGCTGGGGTCTCGACGCCCGCCGGGTCGAATTCCAAACATCAAAAGACCCCTTTCAGAGCAAGTGGCGCCGCCTAGTGAAACCGCGGCTTCACCTCCAGACATAACAGCTTGAGGGCGTTCAGCACTCCATCCTGCGGGATATGGCCGCCGCAATTCAGTTCGGCGAGGATGCCGTCGAGGCCGATCTCTTCCTCGACCTCGCGCAGCCGTGCCGTGAAGCCGTTCGGCTCGTCGATGATGACCTGGGTGGCGAGCGCCTCCTCGTAGGTCAGCGCCTGCAGCCGCTCGACCCGGCGCAGCCGCTGTGCGGCCACCTCGCCGCCGGCGCGGCGTGCCGAATCGAGCCCCAGTTCGGCCTGATAGCGGAAAAAGCTCATCAGGCTTTCCCTGGCCTCGGCGCGGGCGCGCTCGCGGGTTTCGGCGAGGTAGGCCGGGACCCGCAGGAACACTTTCCCGCGCCCCTTATGGCCGGCCGCCTCATAAGCGGCTCGGTAGGCCTTGATGCTTTCGGCTAGTTGCGAGAACGGCCCCTGCCGCACGGCGACAAAGATCGGCAGGCCGAGCCGGCCGATCTGCGGAAAGGTCTCGGGCGTCGCCGCCGCCATGCGCAGTTCCGGATAGGGCTTCTGATAGGGCTTCGGCGTCGCCGCGACGTTGGTAAAGCTGTGATATTTGCCCTCATAGGAAAAAGTCGGCTGGGTCCACGCCAGCTGCAATATTTCCAGCGTCTCGGCAAAGCGCTCGCGGCTTTCGGCATAGGAAATGCCGTAATCCTCGTAGGTGCGCACGACGCCGCTGCGGCCGATGCCGTAGATCAGCCTGCCGTGGCTGATCTGGTCGATCGTCGCGGCCTCCTCGGCGAGGCGCAGCGGGTGCGACAGGGGCAAGACCTGCACCGCGATGCCGATCTTGATCGCGCTGGTGCGCGCGGCGATGGCGCTGGCCACCATCATCGGCGCCGACATCACCGAGCGCTCCGGCGCGCCGTGCAACTCCGCCAGCCAGATCGCGTCGAGGCCGACCCGCTCGGCGACTTCGCACTCGGCGAGCGCCCGATCGAAGGCCGCGCTGTCGCCGCCCGCCGCAACCGGCGGAAATTCCATGAAGCTGCCGAATTCCATAGCCAAAAATCCCTGCGCGAGGCTGTCGCATCATCATGACGGGGGCGCGGGCGCGCAAGCAATGCATCATCCGAATGGCTCGGAGCGGCTGAAGGCAAGGCCGCTGCCGGGCCGCGGATGCGGCGCGCCGTCGCGCGGCGCTGGCGCGGCGGGCGTTGGGGCCGCTACAATCGGGCCGCCTACAAACCAAGCCCCGAAGGAGGCGGCGCCATGCGGATCCACAATCTTTATGCCGATGCCAACGGCCAGTCGCATTTCCGCGACATCGAGGTCGAATGGGTCGAGGAAGGTCGCGCCGGCAAGCTGTCGCAGCGGCTGCCGGCGACCGGCATCATCTTCCGCGAGGTGCAGCCGGCCTACGACCTCGACTGGCACCCGGCGCCGCGCCGGCAATACATCATCAACCTCGACGCCGGTGTGCAAATCACCGCCAGCGACGGCGAGGCGCGCATCATCGGCGCCGGCGAAGTGATCCTGGTCGAGGACACGACCGGCAAGGGGCATCTGTCAAAGGCGATCGAAGGCAAGATCCGCAACTGCATTTTCGTGCCGGTCGAATAGCGTCAATCCGGTCCAGCAATGCAATGCTCATAGCGCCAGTGGGAGAAGCGACATGGCACGCGACGGCTACCTGATCCTCGACAGCGATTTGCACATGATGGAGCCCGACGACCTGTGGGCGCGCTATCTCGACGGGCCGCACAAGGCCAACCCGCCGCGGTTCTTTGGCGGCCAGCGCCAGCAGCTCGCCGAGAGCAAGGATGACAAGAGCAACACCGACTCGATCATGGGCATGGAGGTTCAGGGGCTGGCGATCCCGGCCCACAACATGCAGAGCGGCGCGACCCTCTCCAGCAGCGAATTGCGCCGCCGCAGCCGCGCCCGGCACCCGCATTTCCAGATCGCGCGGGCGCGCGGCTATGACGCGCCCTCGACCCTCCAGGCGATGGACATCGAAGGCATTGACGTCGCGGTCATGTACGGCACCCGCGGGCGGCAGATCTTGTGCCACGACGATTTGAAGCCGGATTACGCCGCGGCCCTGGCGCGCGCCTACAACAACTGGGCCGCCGACTACTGCAAGACCGACCCGCAACGCCTGAAATTCGCCGCACAGATCGCGATGCATGACGTGCCGTCGGCGGTCGCCGAGACGCGCCGCTCGGTCCGGGAGCTGGGTGCGGTGGCGGTCATCGGCACCCCCAACCCGGTCAACGGCCAGCACCTCCATGACGAGGCCGTCGAGCCGCTGTGGGACGTGCTCGAGGAACTCGGCGTGCCGATCGGCTTCCACCCGACCGGCAATACCTCATTGAAGGACGATGCCGGCCGCCGCTATGTCGGTCACGCCAATTTCCACCCGATCGCGCATGCGATCCGCAACCCGGTCGAGTTGATGGGTGCGATCGCCAGCCTGACGACCGGCGGGGTGCTCGAACGCCATCCGAAACTGCGCGCCGCCTTTCTCGAAGGCACCGCGGGGTGGCTCTACTGGTGGCTGTGGCGGCTCGACGACCAGTGGGAGAAGTTCGGTCCCGGCTGCGAGCGGCCGCTGTCGATGCTGCCCAGCGAATACTTCCGCCGGCAATGCTACATCGCGCTCGATGTCGACGAGGAGCCGGCGGTCGATGTCGTCAACAAGATGGGTGCCGAATATTTTGTCGTATCGAGCGACTACCCGCATTCGGACGGCGCCTTCCCCGAGGCGATCGAGCAGTTCCTCGGCCTGCCGCTCGACGCCGCGCAGCGGAAGAAGATCCTGTGGGACAATTGCGCGCGGCTCTATGCGATTCCGACGCCCGCCGCCTCGTTGACCCGGCCAACGCCGCAAGCCAGCGCCGCCGAGTAATTTAGGAGCGAGGGCGGAGCGGGGCCTATCCCTTGCTTCGCCCGCGCTTTTCGGCGATCCCCGAGACGCCCTCGCGGCGGGTAAGTTCGCCGGCGACATCGCCCGGGGTGACATCGAGCGCGGCCCACAGCACGAAGAGGTGGTAGAGCACATCGGCGCTCTCGCCGATCAGCGCGGCGCGGTCGCCCCGCACCCCCTCGATCACCGCCTCGATCGCTTCCTCGCCGAATTTCTGCGAAATCTTCGCGGTGCCGCGGGCGAGCAGCGTTGCGGTGTAGGAGGCCGCCGGATCGTCGCCGCGGCGCGCCTCGATGACCCGCCACAGCCGCTCCAGCGCCTCGCCGAGCGTTTCAGCCACCTATCAGCCCCTTTTTTTGGGAGTTATCGCGTTAACTCCCGTTCCCCGCCGGCGGGGTAGGTGGTCTTCCCCCTCGTGGATCGATAAGGCGCGCCAAGATAGAAGCGGCCGAGGGGCCGCCGACGGCTACGATCGCGATCACTGTTGCGACGAAGGTACTCCAATATGACGCAATTGCGGCAATGACGAGGCCAGCCATTGCGATCACGAAAGCAAAGACTTGGGATCGATTTAAGCGCCGCTCGCTACCATCCGCCCGGTTTCGCTCAAGCCCTTGCCGATGCCTCGTTTGATCTTTTAGCCACGCGACGACCTCCATACCCATGCCAGCCTTGTACTCGTCATAGGCATGAAGCATCTCCGGGGAAGGAAAGGGGCTCCGGGAAACCGAGGCTGATATAGCTAGTACCGCAGCGGTCTTTTCTGGGGTGTCTATACCGACAACGCGCAAAGCCTCGACCGCTTCCGGCGGGATTATCGCCGGAAGCGGTTTCCCCGCCGACGCGTCGTCAGGGTCAGGCGAGTTCTCTTTCTCGCCGTCTGGCTTGTCGTTCGCTGGACCGCTCGCGTCCGTAATGCGCCTCCATCGGTTGGTGCCTCGCGCGGTCCGCAAGCAGGCCCTGGACGCAATACCAATCAAGGTATAGCGCCTCTGCGTCCGCTTTGAACGCAGCGAAGTCGGAGTCGATGAACGTCTCCTGGTTGCAGGGGATCGGGTCAAACCCCAGTCCCACACCGCGGATGATGTCGTGCGTCGCCGGCGTCAGATGGCTGACGACCACCCTCGCGAACCGCTTCATCCCATGCTCCCCCACGACCTTGGCTGATCTAATAGTGTCATGGCTCATGCTGTCAACGCTCGCTATTTCTCTCCCCCCACGGGTTACCAAGCTATGAAGGATATGGGAGGCGCTATGCTGCTGTATCAAGGTCGATCGACGGCTACACGGTTGTCCTGGTCGCAGACCGTGCCCACTGCGGCGACCTCCCGCCCCGTTTGGGCGCCGCATCACGCACTGTTCTTGAGCCACTTTTGTGGCATTTTTCGGGTCAGGCTGAAATTCGCCGAGGGAGTTTTTTCGTCACCCCCGCGAAAGCGACGCTTGCGCGGGAATGACGGGGAACGTGGGGTTTCCGCCCGGAGCAGCTTTCACGGCCTGACCGGGATGCCGGCGGCGGCGAGATGCGCCTTCGCCTCGCCGATCGAGAACGTGCCGAAATGGAAGATCGAGGCGGCCAGCACTGCTGTCGCGTGGCCGTCGCGGATGCCTTCGACGAGGTGATCGAGCGTGCCGACCCCGCCCGAGGCGATCACCGGCACCCGCACCGCGTCGGCGATCGTGCGGGTCAGCGGAATGTCGAACCCCGACTTGGTGCCGTCGCGGTCCATCGAGGTCAGCAGGATCTCGCCGGCGCCGTAATCGGTCAGCCGGCAGGCCCATTCGACCGCATCGAGCCCGGTCGGCCGCCGTCCGCCATGCGTGAAGACGCCCCACCGGGCGCCATTGGGGCCGCCACCGACGGCTTTCGCGTCGATCGCCGCGACGATGCACTGGCTGCCGAATTTCTCGGCCGCCTCGCGCACGAAATCGGGCCGCGCCACGGCGGCGGTGTTGATCGACACCTTGTCGGCGCCGGCCAGCAGCAGCGTGCGGATGTCATCGACGGTGCGCACTCCGCCGCCGACCGTCAGCGGCATGAAGCATTGCTCGGCGGTGCGCCGCACCACGTCGTAGAGCGTGTCGCGCCCCTCGTGGCTGGCGGTGATGTCGAGAAAGCACAATTCGTCGGCGCCCTCGCGGTCATAGAGGCGGGCCTGCTCGACCGGGTCGCCGGCATCGGTCAGGTCAACGAAGTTGACGCCCTTGACGACCCGTCCGTCCTTGACGTCGAGGCACGGGATGATGCGCATCTTCAGCATTAACGCCCTCCGCGCGCCGCCAGCCGCAGCGCCGCCTCCGGGTCGAGCCGCCCGTCATAGAGGGCGCGCCCGCAGATTGCGCCGGCGATGCCGTCCGCCGCCGCGGCGGCCAGCGCCGCGACATCGGCGAGCGATGCGATGCCGCCCGAGGCGATGACCGGCAGCTCGGTGTGTCGCGCGAATTCGGCGATCGCCGCGACATCGACCCCGGTCAGCGCGCCGTCGCGCGCGATGTCGGTGTAGACGATCGCCGCGACCCCGGCAGCGGCGAAGCGCTGCGCCAGGTCGACGGCGGCGATGTCGCTGGTCTCGGCCCAGCCTTCGACCGCGACCCGGCCGTCGCGCGCATCGATCCCGACGACGATCCGGCCGGGATAATCGGCGGCGGCGCGGCGCACCAGTTCGGGGTCGCGCAGGGCCGCCGTGCCGAGCACGACGCGATCGATGTTGAGATCGAGCCAATGGTCGATCGCGGCACGGTCGCGGATGCCGCCGCCGAGCTGGATCTTGACTTGCGGGACCGCGCCGCGGATCGCCCGCACCGCCGCGCCGTTGACCGAACGACCGGCAAAGGCGCCGTCGAGATCGACCACGTGTAGCCAGCGGAAGCCCAGCTCGGCAAACGCGCGCGCCTGCGCCGCCGGGTCGTCGTTGAACACGGTGGCGCTCGCCATCTCGCCGCGCACCAGCCGCACGCAGGCGCCGCCCTTAAGGTCGATGGCGGGATAGAGGATCATCCGACGATCACGCCGGCGGCACGTCGAGGCGCTTGAAATAGTAGTACCCGGCGACGATGCGCCCCTCGACCTGGGCGTAGCACGGGTGGGTGCCCCAGCGCCGGTAGCCGAGCCCCTCGTAAAGCCCGATCGCGGCCTCCTGGGTATCGCGCAGATCGAGGTTCAGCACGACGAGCCCGAGTTCGCGCGCCAGCCGCTCGATGTCCATCACAATGCGCCGCCCGATGCCGCGTCCCCGCGCCCAGGGCGCGACAAAGGCGCCGGCCAGCGTGCCGGCAAAGGCCTGCGCCTCGTTATTGCGCGGCGCCCGCGACAGCTGCGCCGAGCCGGCGATGACCCCGTCGAGCCGGCCGACGACGAGGCGCCGGTCCGGCACCACGAGCACGCCCTTCCAGTAGTTCTCCAGCACCTGGCGCGCCGGCACCTTGAGCCAGCCGAACCCGCCGCCTTCGCCGATCGCGCTTTCGGTCGCCTCGCACAGATCGTCGAGATCGGTGCCGGAATATTGGGTCAGATGCTCGACGGCGATCCGTCCGGCGGCGCTCCCGTGGCCGCTCATGGCCGCCATCCGAGGAAGTTGGCGATCAGCCGCAGCCCCGCCATCTGGCTCTTTTCCGGGTGGAATTGCGTGCCGATCAGATTGTCATGCCCGACGACCGCGGCCAGCGGGCTGCCGTAATCGGTCTCGGCGAGGAGGTCGGCCGGATCGGTCGGGCGAAACTGATAGCTGTGTACGAAATAGGCGTGCGTGCCGCGCGGCAGCCCGGCCAGCACCGGGTGGGCGGCGCGGGGCAGCAGCTCGTTCCAGCCCATGTGCGGGATCTTGAGCCGCGGGTCGGCCGGGGTTATCGCGACGACCTCGCCGGCGATCCAACCGAGCCCTTCGACCGTCTCGAACTCGCGACCGCGCTCGGCCATCAGCTGCATGCCGACGCAGATGCCGAGAAACGGCCGGCCGCGTCCGATCACCGCTTCGCACAGCGCCGCTTCGAGCCCGGGCACCGCGGCGAGGCCGCGCCGGCAGTCGGCAAAGGCGCCGACCCCGGGCAAGACGATGCGCTCGGCACTCGCGACCTGTTCCGGGTGGCTGGTGACGACGATCGCACCCGCGCTGCCGCTCTCGGAAGCGGCGCGCTCGAACGCCTTCGCCGCCGAGCGCAGATTGCCCGAGCCGTAATCGATGATCGCAGTCGTCATGCCAGCCAAGACCTAAACCAGACTGCCGCCGAGGGTACCCTTGGTCGACGGAACGGCGCCCTTGCGGCGCGGATCAATCTCGATCGCCTGCCGCAAGGCGCGGGCCAAGCCCTTGAAGCAGGATTCGACGATGTGGTGGTTGTTGTCGCCGTACAAGTTCTCGACGTGCAGCGTCGCGCCGGCCGATTGGGCGAAGGCCTGGAACCATTCCTTGAACAGTTCGGTGTCCATCTCGCCGAGCTTGGGCCGCGAGAACGCGACCTTCCAGACGAGATAGGGGCGGTTCGACAGGTCGATGGCGACCCGCGTCAGGGTCTCGTCGAACGGGATCATCGCGGCGCCGTAGCGCTGGATGCCGGCGCGGTCGCCCAAGGCCTGCGACACCGCTGCGCCGACGACGTAGCCGCTATCCTCGGTGGTGTGGTGAAAGTCGATGTGCAGGTCGCCCCTGGCGTTGAGCGCGAGGTCAATCAGGCTGTGCTTTGCCAGCTGCTCCAGCATGTGGTCGAGAAAGCCGATGCCGGTCGCGATCTCGGCCGTGCCGCTGCCGTCGAGCGCCACCCGGCCCGTGATCTGCGTCTCCCTGGTGTTGCGCTCGACGCTCGCGACCCGCATCGCAATTCTCCCGCTGGCCCGCTGGCGGCGCCCTTTTAACAAGATCGGCGCCAACCCGCCAGCCCGCGCCCGAAGATGGCGATACGCGCCGCCCTAACCCGCCATCTGCGAGCGCGGGCGGCGCACCAGCGGCATCAGGAAGAGGCCGATGACGAACATCGTGGCGAGCGCCAGGATCACGTCGTTAAAGGTCATCACCAGCGCCTCGCGCTCGACCAGCCGGCCCAGCAGCGTCAGCGCCGCCCGATGCGGGTCGCCCGGGATCAGCGACCCGAGGCGGCCGGTCTGCGCATCGAGAAACTGCTGCACCACCGGGCGCGCCGGGTTGATGTCCTCGATCAGCCGGTTCCAGTGGAAATGCAGCCGATCGTTCATGATCGTGCCGATCGTCGCCAGCACGATCGCGCCGCCCAGATCGCGGGTCAAGTTGTAAAGGCTGGAGCCGCTTTTCAGCCGGTCTTGCGTCAGCGCACCGAGCGAGATCATGTTGGCCGGCAGGTAGCAGAACATCAGCGCCACCCCGCGCAACGCCTGCGGCACCAGCAGTTCCCAAAAGCCCGACTGATTGGTCAGGCTGGCGGTCAGGTAGATCGCCACGCTGAACAGCGCCATGCCGATTGCCAGCATGACGCGCAGATCGAGCCGCCGCGCGATTTGCGCGGTGAACGGCGACATCAGCATTTGCGTGACGCCGGTGACGACGACCGTCTCGCCGATCTGGAACGCGCTGAAGCCGCGCACCTCCGCCAGAAACAACGGGATCAGGTAGGTCGCGCCATAAAGCCCGGTGCCAAGTACGAAGGTATAGAACGTGCCCAGCGCGAAGTTGCGGTTGACAAAAGTGCGCACGTCAACGATCGGCTGGCGATAGCTCAGCACCCGCCAGAAGAAGAACACCGCCGCAACGCCCGAGACGATCGCGGTGGCGAAAATCCTGTTGTCCGACAGCCAGTCCCAGCGCGGGCCCTCCTCGAGCACGTATTCGAGGCAGCCGAGAAAGGTTGCCATCAGCACAAGCCCGGTAAAGTCGAAAGTGCGCAGCAGCGACAGTTCGGGTCGGTCGATGTCGATCGTCAACCACACGACGATCGTGACGCAGATTCCCGGCAGGATGTTGACCAGGAACAGCCAATGCCAGGAGAAGGTATCGGTCAGATAGCCGCCGATCGTTGGCCCGAGAGTCGAGGACAGGTTGAGGATCAGCGAGATCAACACCATCAGGGAGGCAAGCCGCGGCCCGCTGAACTTGGTGTAGACGACCGGAAACACGGTGGGCGAAATGGCGCCGCCGCAAAACCCCTGCATCGCGCGGAACAGGATCATCTCGTCGAGGGTCGTCGCCGTCGAGCACAGCGCGCTCGCCACGGTAAAGCCGAGCGCCGCGCAGCAGAAGACGACGCGCGTCGACAGCATCCGCGACAGGGTCCCCGCCATCGGGACCATGACCACGTCGGCAATCAGATAGGCGGTCTGCACCCAGGCGATCTCGTCCGAGCTGGCCGACAGGCCGCCCTGGATCTGTAAGAGCGAGCTGGTGACGATCTGGACGTCCATGATCGCCATGAACTGGCCGAAGACCATCGCCAGGACGCCGATCCAGTCGCGCAGCGTCGGCTCGCGCGGCGTCCTGGGCGCGACCGGGGTGGGCTCCGCGGTCGGCCGCGACGGCGCCGTGGCGGCCGGCCCGCGGCTGGCGGCCGGCCCGCGACGGCTGCGCCGTAGCGAGGGGACGAGTGTCATCGGGGGCTGGCCGCGACTGGCGTCGCACTCTTCGCTTCGGCGCGGCCGATCACCGATTCCTGCGCCGCAGAGGCAGTGGACGGCCGGGTGCCGGTTTCGACCGTTACCGTGACCGAGAGCCCCGGGCGCAGCAGCTGCGCCAGCGGATTGTCCGGCGGCAGCGCGATGCGCACCGGCACGCGCTGCACGATCTTGGTGAAGTTGCCGGTCGCGTTATCCGGCGGCAACAGGCTGAACTCGGCGCCGCTGGCCGGCGCGAAGCTTTCGATGCGGCCTTTGATCGGGTGATCGGGATAGGCGTCGACCGAGATTTCCGCCGGCTGGCCCGGCCGCATATGGGTCAGCTGGGTTTCCTTGAAATTGGCGATCACATAGACGCTGGGCAGCGGCACGACGACCATCAGCTGCGAGCCCGGCTTGACGTATTGGCCCGGTTCGGCGGAACCGTTGCCGGTCACCCCGTCGACCGGCGCGCGGATGATCGTATTGCCGAATTCGTTGCGGGCGAGCCGCAGGTTGGCTGCCGCCTGCTGGCGCTTGGCCTTCTCTTCGTCGCGCTGGGCCCGTAGCACGCGCAGCGTGCCGATCGCGGCAACCAGCGCCGCGCGCTTTTGGGAGAGCGCCGCCGCTGCCTTGACGTCGTCCGCCTGGGCCGTCTCGAAGCGCTGCCGGCTGGCGACATCGCTCGCCATCAGCTCCTTGTAGCGCTGGTAATCCAGATCGGCGCGGGCCTTTTCGGCTTCCGCTGCGGCAACCTCGGCCTTGGCTTCGTCGATCATCGCGCGTTGCAGCTCAAGCCGGCTCTCGTCGGTTTCGACGGCGGCCTCCTCGCTGCTGACCGCAGCCTCGGCCTGCGCCACCTTGGCGGCGAAATCCTTGTCGTCGATCACGACAAGCGGCTGTCCCTTCTTGACGCGCTGGTTGTCGTCGACCGGCACTGTCTCGATGTAGCCCTCGATTTTCGGGCTGATCACCGTGATGTCGCTTTGCACATAGGCGTCGTCGGTCGCTTCCTCGAACCGCCAGACCGTCCACCACCGCCAGCCGCCGCCGCCGGCGAGCGCCAGGACGATCATCACAACAAGCAGCACCACAATCTTGCGCATGGTCGGGAAAATGCCGAACTAGACTGAACCGTTCAGTTCAGTCTAGTCTGCCTAAGAAATCGCCACCAGACGCATTTATCGGCGCCGCGCACATAGCAGGGCTCAACCAATGAGCATGCCGCAGGTTACCCGCCGCGCGGAACTGCGCGGCAAGGCCGACGCCATCCTCGCCGCCGCCGAGCATGCCTTCCTCGCTGCCGGGTTCGGCGCCGTGACGATGGATGCGATCGCCCGCCAGGCCGGCGTCTCCAAGGCGACCGTCTATGCCCATTTCGCCGGCAAGGAAGAGCTGTTCGGCGCCGTGGTGGCGCATCTGAGCGAACGCCGGTTCGACAAGTTCTCCGCCGAGGCGCTCGATCCGATCGACATCGCCGCCTCGCTGACCACGATCGCGGCGCGGTTTCTCGACCTCGTCCTGTCGCCGGAGGCGATCGCGCTCAACCGCATCATCATCGGCGAAGTCACCCGGTTTCCGGTGCTCGGGCAGGTTTTCTGGGAGGCGGGGCCGGCGCGCACCCGGGTCCAGATAGAGGCGTTTCTGCGCCGCGCGGCGGCGGCCGGCTCCCTCACCCTCACCGATCCGCAGCTCGCCGCCGAGCAGTTCGTCGCCCTGGCGCGCGGCGAAATCCACCTGCGCAGCCTGTTGCGGCTGGAAGCCCCTGGTGATCCGGCGGCGCTCGACGCCGCCGTCGCGAGCACCGTCGCGCTGTTCTTGCGCGCCTTCGGCGGGTCGCGACAGGGCGGCCGGCCGCGGTAGGTCAGGGGTTGGCGAGTTCGCGCAGTCGCTGCAGGCAGGCGGCCCGGTCGGCGGTGAAATCGCCCGCCTCCCACCAGCCCCGCACCGCGCCAAGCAGCCGGCCGACGCGCGGCCCGGGCGGGATGCCGAGCGCCGTCACGTCATGTCCGGCAAGCGGAAAGCGCGGCGGCTTCCAGGCCGCAGCGAGGGCGAGCCATTCGCCGAGCCGCGCCTCGTCGATGGCGCCCTCGGCGGCGACCAGCAGCGCGAGATCACGGTAGCGTTCGGCGCCCAGCCGGTAGAGCGCGTGGCGCTGCGCTCGCC
>Ga0307372_10009891_pt1 | contig 13032 bp, 11 predicted proteins | sample OX1MG_FD_202533 | JGI IMG/M metagenome (GOLD analysis project Ga0307372, IMG submission 202533) | Soil microbial communities from Risofladan, Vaasa, Finland - OX-1 | ecosystem: Environmental > Terrestrial > Soil > Coastal area > Acid sulfate soil | place: Finland: Risofladan, Vaasa | collected...
TTGGCACGGGTGAGCGCGGATGGTCGTTATACGCTTCATGCGATGGCTCATTGTCGTGGCGCTGCTTGCGGTCGCGAGTTGCTCGCTCTATCCGCCCCGCGGCGGGATCAACCACGGCGGCGGACGCGGCGTCGCCGGGATCGTCGCGCGCTATGGCATCCAACCGCTCGATCCCCGCTCGAACGTGCCGCTCACCAAGCAGGCGCTCGAGGCGTTGGAAAAAACGGATCCTCTGCGCCGCTACCGCGGCACGACCTATGACCTGACCGGCGGCAACCGCCTGCCGCCCGACTGGATCATTCAGACACCGGATCTATGGGGGAAACGGGCGGCGGCGCTGCGCTACGTGCCGCTCGATTGCCCGCATTGCGATGCCGATTTCCGTCTTCCGGTTTGCGTCCGGCCGCCCGACTGCCGCGCGGGCCGGTGCGGTCTGCTCGCGGCCTCGGTCGCGCGTCCGGGTGAACGGCCGCGGCGGTTCTGCCTCGGCCAATCGGACGCACTGATCGACGTCGTCTACAAGCTGGTCGTGTCGGCCCGGCATTCGGTCGATCTGACGATGCTGGCGCCGCCGCCGGATTTTCGGTTTCTGGCCGCGCTGCGCAATGCGATCACGTGGCTCGCCTATAGCGGCCGGCCGGTCACGATCCGTGCGATCGTCGGCGACTATCCCCCTCGCGGCGCCGATGCCAAGGCGCTGCTGGAGCAGCTCGTTCGCGATGCGCGCGCCGCGCCGATGTCGCGCCTGCGCGTCTACGCGGCGGCGACGCGGTCGTGCGACGTGGGCGCGGCCTGCCACGGCCTGGCGTGGAACCACGCCAAGATCGTCGCCGTCGACGGCCGCAAGGCGATCGTCGGCGGCCACAACATGTGGAGCCCCGATTACCTGGTACAGGACCCGGTGTTCGATCTCTCCATGATGGTCGAGGGCCCGGCGGCGCACGATGCGGAGCGCTTCGCCGATGCGCTCTGGGGATCGGTGTGCTCGCGCGCGCCGAATGACGGCGTGAACGACCATTTCGCCTATTTCGGCGCGCGCGCCAGCGACGTTGACGACAAGTGCGTCACCAAGATCGATCTGCCCGACGAGGGCAAGACGGCGGGCGGTGTTCCGATCCTCGCCGTCGGCCGGCTGGCGACGGGCATCGTGCCGGACTTCGCCGACCCGTCGCTCGTCGCGCGCAGCCTGATGCTCGGCGCGGCGACGCGGTCGATCCGGATGGTGCAGCAGGATGTCGCCTTCGCGCTCGGTGGCGGGATCGACCGCTCGTGGCCCGACAGCGCGCTCGACGCGCTCGCCGACCTGATCGCGAAGCAGCACGGCGAGGTCTGGCTCGTCCTTTCCAATCCCGGCGCCGCCGGCCCGGTCGGCACCTACAGCAACGGCGTGCCGCTCGCGGCCGTGGCGCAAGAGGTCAAGGATGTGGTCGCGCGGCGCAGCGGTCTCGAGGACCCCGAGCTCTCGCGCCTCCTGTGTCGGCGCTTCCATCTGGCGCCGCTGCGCTTCGGGCCGGATGCGGCCTGGCCCGACGGCAAGCCCATCGGCACGCACGCCAAGTTCTGGATGGTTGATGGCCGCGTCTTCTACATCGGCTCCGAGAACCTGTACCCGACCGATCTCCAGGAATTCGGCTTCATCGTCGAGGACGCGAAGGCGGCGGCCAAGCTGCGCAAGGCCTATTGGGACCCGGTGTGGAAATGGTCGCGCCGGGCGGCGATCTCGGGCGAGGACGCGCCGCGCTGCATTTTCCACGATGCAGGTGCGGCGGTTGCGGGCCGGGCGACGGCAGCGGGACCGCCGCACCGCACGCCCTGAGTTTCGGCGACCCTATCGCCGCCTCGCGTCAACCGGACCGGCAACGACGGTTTCGCGTTCAAGCCGGGTCGCTTGTGTCCGCCCCGGCGCCGGCGTTGTTGGCGCGTACGGGGCCTACGGCATCTGCCGCCACAGGCGCACGAATTCCCGCAATTGATCGCGCTCGAGGTCGGAGACCGCCCACAGCGCCATGCCGTGCTCGCGCCAGTGGATGACGTTGTAGCCGTTGCGCGCGGTGCTCGCGGGCGCCGTTGTCGCGCCGCGGTCGGGCCAGACGAAGAGATCGATCGTGTGCTTGCCGTGCGTGTAGACGAGCGCCGCGACGGTGCGGCCGGCGAGATAGTCGAGCCGCCCGCCCTCGAGCGGAAACCCCGCTTGCGCCAGCTCCTTCACCGGCGGGGCGAAATCGAGCCTGCCGTCGAACCACGGCTTCACCGTGTGCTGGTCGGTCGAGACGACATCGCGGAGATGGCCGGGCTGGAGCGCGCGGATGTGATCGTCCACGACCGCGGCGACGAGGTTCTGCCGGCCCGACGGCATCGCCACGAGCGTCACCGCCACGAGCGCGGCACCGGCCGCGAAGCTCAGCGCCTCGCGCCACCACCGGATCGGCCGGCGGCGCGGGCGGTCCGCGGCTGCGGCGGCGAGGCGCGCTTCGACGGCGCGGCGGAGCGCCGGGCTTGCCGCGTGACGGGTGGCGCCGCCCCGCAGCGCGGCGCGCGCGGCGGCAAGCTCGCGCCAGCGCCGCCGGCATGGCACGCAGCCCTCGCGATGCGCCGCCAGCCGCGCCGCCTCGGCCGCATCGAGCTCGCCGTCGAATTCGGCCTGGACGAGGAGCGCCTTGTCGCAATCCATCACGGTCCATCTCCTTGCCGGGCGGCGGCGGCGAGCATGCGGCGGGCGCGCCACAGCCGCGACATGACGGTGCCGATCGGCGCCTCCGTCACCTGCGCGATCTCGCGATAGGACAGCTCCTCGAGCTCGCGCAGCACGAGCGCCTCGCGCAGCTCCACGGGGAGGGTCCCGAGCAGCCCGTCGAGCTGTTGGCGCGCGCGCGCGCGGATCAGCGCGGCCTCGGGGTCGTCGCCGGAATCCGCCGGCTCGGGCGCTGGCGCGCAATCCTCGGCGGCGAGCGGCACGAGGTTGAGCCCGCGCCTCATCCGAAGTGCGGCCATGGCCGTGTTGCGCACGATCTGCAGCACCCAGGCGCGGGCATTGACGCCGCGGTAGCTCGGGAAATAGGTGAGCGCGCGCAGCATCGCCTCCTGGACGACGTCCTCCGCCTCGTCCGCGCTGCCCATGAGCCAGCGTGCGAGGTTGTAGGCCGCATCGAGATGCGGCAGCGCCACCGCGGCGAAGGAGCCGGATTCGGGCATCATGGAAGGATTATGATCGCCGGCGCGGCGATTTTATTCCCGAAAAAATTCCTGGCCCGGCAAGAATATCTCGGCAGCCGTCCCGGTCTCCATCCGCGACGCATGGCTTCATGCGCAACCAAGGAGACCTCGATGCAGGAAGGATCGATCGCCCGCCGCCGTCTCTTGAAATGCATGATGTGGGGCAGCGCCGGCGTGCTTTGGACCGTGAACGGCGGCGTGCCGCGCCCGTTCCAGCTCGACCGCGCGGCGCAGGCGGCCGAGCCGCCGGCAGGCGAATGGGGCTTCGTGCAGATCAGTGATTCCCATATCGGGTTCAAGCTCGCGCCCAACCCCGATCCCGGGGCGACGCTGCGCGAGGCGCTGGCGCTGGCGCGCGCGGGTGCGGGCACGCGTCCGGCGTTCATGATCCACACCGGCGATTTGAGCCATCTGGCGAAGCCCGAGCAGTTCGATGCGGCCGCCGAGATCATCAAGGGCGCGGGCCTCGAGACCTGGTATGTGCCCGGCGAGCACGATGTCATCGGCGACGGCGGCAAGGGCTTCTTCGCGCGGTTCGGCCGCGCCAAGGGCACGGCCGGCTGGTACAGCTTCGATGCGGGCGGCGTCCATTTCGTCGGCCTCGTCAATGTCCTCGATCTTGCCGCCGGCGGCCAGGGCCGGCTCGGTGCGGCGCAGATCGAATGGCTCGAAGACGACCTCAAGGGAAAAGGCGCCAGCACGCCCATCGTAGTCTTCGCGCACATGCCGCTGTGGTCGATCTATCCGCCATGGGGCTGGGGCACCGAAGATGCCGCGCCGGCGCTCGCCTATCTGAAGCGGTTCGGCTCGGTCACGGTTCTCAACGGCCATATCCATCAGGTGATGCAGAAGGTCGAAGGCACCGTCACGTTCCGCACCGCCTACTCGACCGCCTTTCCGCAGGCGGCGCCGGGCACGCCGGGAGCCAGTCCCGGTCCGCTCAAAGTACCGGCCGAGAAGCTGAAATCGCTCCTCGGCCTGCGCCGCGTCGACTACGCCCACGACAACGGCGTCACCGTCGCCGACGCCACGCTCGGCGCGTAAAGGGGGCGCGATGTTGATTTTCTGGTGGGGCCGCCGCGGCGTCATCGTCATGGCGGCGGCCCTGGCCGTGCTCGTCGGCGCCGGCCTGTGGCTCGGCTGGCGCAGCGTCGCGGCCCCAGGCACCGGCAACGCCATCGCCATCGACGGGTTCGCCTTCCGCCCGGCCAGCATCACGGTGGCGCGCGGCACGAAGGTGGTGTGGACCAACGATGATGGCGACGTGCATACGGTGACGAGCGCCGACGATCCGAAGCTCTTCACGTCGCCGGCGCTCGATTCAGGCGACGGCTTCGCCTACGCGTTCAACCGCGCGGGCACGTTCCGCTATATCTGCTCGGTCCATCCCTATATGCACGGCACGATCATCGTGAAATAGGCAGAGCCTTTGACGCGGCCCGCTTTGCGTCTAGGATTGCGGAAATCCTAGGCCCGGGGAGGGGCGCATGAACGGCACGCCATTCAAGCTCGCAACCTTTGCCGCCACCGGCGGCGGCAGTTTCGCCGCCATCGTGCTGGGCGACGACGCGATCGGGATTGCCGGCGCCTATCGGGCATTCCGCGACGCGCGCGGCGGCAAGGGCGGCGCGCTCGGCGCCACCGACGGCCTGTTCGAGCTGCTCCAGGATTGGGACGCGAATTTCCCGGTGCTGCAGGAGATGGTCGCGTTCATCGAGCGGGAGGGGGTGAAGAGCGACCGCTTCCAGGGCGCGACCGCCCGGCTCGGCGATCTCCGGCCGCTCGCCCCGGTGCTGCGGCCCGGCAAGATCCTCAACGCGGCGCAGAACTTCCAGGAACATGTCGACGAGATGATCCGCGCCGGCATGTCGCCCCAGGGCAAGACCTTCACCGGCGAGAAGGCGAGCTCGCATCCCTATCTTTTCCTCAAGGCGGGGACGTGTCTCGCCGGCGCCCATGACGACATCGCCATTCCGCGCGGCATGACCAAGATCGACTGGGAAGCCGAATTGTGCTTCGCCATCGGCCGCCAGGGGAAGCACATCAAGGCCGGCCGCGCGCTCGACCACATCGCCGGCTTCCTGACCGGCAACGATGTCTCGTGCCGCGATTTGCAGATCCGCCCCGACCGCCCCGGGCTGCGCTCGGACTGGTTCGGCGGCAAGTGCCACGACAATTTCGCGCCGATGGGCCCGTTCCTGGTGCCGCGCCCATTCGTGCCCCACCACATGAAGCTGCGCATTGAGCTGACCGTCAACGGCGAGACCAAGCAGAACGGCAGCACGTCGCAGTTCATCTATTCGCCCGAGGAGCAGATCGCGTTCGTCTCGAACATTCTGCGGCTCGAGCCGGGCGACCTGTTCTACGGCGGCACCTGCGGCGGGGTCGGCCAGGGCACCAACACGTTCCTGAAGGTCGGCGACGTGATGGAGACCGAGGTCGAGGGGCTCGGCCGGATGCGCAACCGCTTCGTCGCCGAACCGGCCGAAATCTAAGACGACAATTCAAGGGAGGAAAACATGCGCGTGGGGGATACCATCCTCGGCGCCGTCGCCACTGCGGCGATGGCGGGATTCCTATGGCACGGGTCCGCGGCGGCGGCCGAGCCGGTCAAGATCGGCTGCAGCATGGCGATGACCGGCGGGGTCGCCGGGATCGGCAAGCAGATCATGATCTCGCTCGAGATCTGGCGCGACCAGGTCAACGCCAATGGCGGGCTCCTGGGGCGGCCGGTTCAGCTCGACTGCTATGACGACCAGAGCAATCCCGCCAACGTTCCCGGCATCTACACCAAGCTCATCGACATCGACAAGGTCGATCTCCTGATCGGACCCTATGCCACCAACATGGTCGCGGCGGCGATACCGGTGATCATGCAGAAGGACAAGATGACGATCGGCCTGGTCGCCAACGCCGCCAATCACGTGTTCCACTATCCGCGCTATTTCTCGATGAACGCGACCGGCCCCGATCCCGAGGGCTCGTACTCGACCGGCTTCTTCGCGATTGCCGGCGCGCAGAATCCGCGGCCGAAGACGATCGCCATGCTCGGCGCCGACGCGGAATACGGCCACAATGCCATCGACGGCACGCGCAAGAACGCCAAGAAGCTCGGCTACGACGTCGTCTATGATCGATACTATCCGCCGGATGTCACCGACTGCACGCCGATCATGCGCGCCGTCCAGGCGACCCATCCCGACATCGTCTTCGTCGCCGCCTATCCGCCCGACACCGTGTGCGTCGTCCGTGCGGCGGCCGAAATCGGGCTCGACACCAAGATCTTCGGCGGCGCGCTGGTCGGGCTCGGCATCACCTCGATCAAGCTTCAGCTCGGCCCGTTGATGAACGGCATGATCAACAACACCGTGTTCGCGCCGGCTAAGACGCTGATGACGCCGGAAGCGGCGGAGCTGATCAAGCTCTACCAGGCGCGGGCCGCCAAGGAAAAGGGCGTCGATCCCCTGGGCTACGTGTTTCCGCCGTTCGGCTATGCGGCGGGCCAGGTCCTGGCCGCGGCGGTGACGGCGACCAAGAGTTTCGATGCGGACAAGCTCGCCCAGTACCTGCACACGCACACAATCCAGACCGTCCTTCGCCCCATCGCCTTCAACAGCGACGGCGAGTGGACGGAATCGGGGCGGATCTTCACGCAGTTCCGCCACGTCGTCCCCAACGACATCGATCAGTTCCGCACCATGGAACACGAGGCGATCGTGTGGCCGGACAAATACAAGACCGGGGACTTCATCTATCCCTATGACAAGGCAAAAAAATAGTCGAACCCGACGAGGAGAGGAGACGGGCATGAAGGCGATGACGAGACTTGCCACGGGTCTTTGCGCGGTCGCCGCGCTCGGGCTTGCGTGGCCGGCGGCGGCGGCCCCACCGGTCAAGATCGGCTGCAGCATGGCCTTGACCGGCGGCGTCGCCGTCAACGGCAAACAGGTGATGATCGGATTCGAGCTCTGGCGTGACGACATCAACGCCAAGGGCGGATTGTTGGGCCGCAAGGTCGAACTCGACTGCTATGACGACCAGAGCAACCCGGCGCTGGTGCCGGGCATCTACACCAAGCTGATCGAGATCGACAAGGTCGATCTCACCGTCGGCCCCTATGCCACCAACATGGCGGTGCCGGCGATCCCGGTGCTGATGCAGCACAAGATGACCACCATCGCGGTCACCGCGCTCGCTGCCAACAGCCATTTCCACTACCCCGGATATTTCGTGATGCTGCCGAGCGGGCCGCAGCCGAAGCTCGCCTTCTCCGCCGGGTTCTTCGACGTCGCCATGACGATGAATCCCAAGCCCAAGACCGTGGCGCTCGCCGCCGCGGACGCCGAGTTCGCCAAGAATTCGGTCGACGGCGCGCGCGAGAACGCCAAGGCGCACGGGCTCAAGATCGTCTACGACAAGGCCTATCCGCCGACCACGACCGACTACACGCCGATCATCCGCGCCATCCAGGCGACGCATCCCGACATCGTCTACGACTCCGGCTACAACCCCGATACGATCGGCATGATCAACGCCGCCCACGAGGTTGGCCTCAAGGCGATGATGTTCGGCGGCAACATGATCGGGCTCGCCTCGACCACCGGGCGGATGCAGATGGGTCCGCTCGCCAACGGCATCGTCTATAACGACGCGTTCTCGCCGGCGTTCAAATTCCCGGGCCTTCAGGCGGTGCTGGCGAAATATCGGGTGCGGGCGAAGGCGGCGGGCACCGACCCGCTGGGCTATGGCTACATTCCCTTCGCCTATGGCGCGCTCCAGATCCTGGGCGATGCCGTCACCGCGACCGGCGGCTTCGACCAGCAGAAGATCGCGCAATACATCCACACCCACACGTTCTCGACGGTGGCCGGCGACATCACCTTCGGACCTGACGGCGAATGGACCAAGGCGCGGGTCATCACCGAGCAGTTCCGCGGCATCACGTCGGGCGCGGTCGAGCAGTTCGAGGACCCCAAGAAGGTCGTCGTCCTTGCGCCGGCAGAATACAAGACCGGCGATCTCGTCTACCCGTACAGCGCCAAATAGCGGCGCCTATCGCGTGCCGAGCGGAGCGGCGGTGTCCTCGAGCGGGCGCCGCTCCGCATCGACGCCGATGGTCCCTTCGACTGCGGCGGCGATGGCCTTGCGGACCGCCGCCCACGACGCGCAACTTGTGTCGGCACGGCGCCGAAGTTGGGCCACGATAATAGGACGCAAGCGCGCTATCGCTTGTGCCGCAAAGAATTGCTATTCTTGGGCAAAATCGCCGCAGCGGACGGGGACCGGGCGGCGAAGGAGGAAACATGGCGCAAGCGCAGACGCTCGACATCACGCGTTTCATCGACGAACGGAAGATGACGTGGTTCAACGCCAAGATCGTCATCTTGTGCTTCTTCATCATCCTGTTCGATGGCTATGACATCGGCGCGGTCGGCTATGCCGGTCCGTCGCTGGTCAAGGCGTGGGGCATCACCAGCATGGCCGAGCTGGGCACGGCGTTCAGCGCCGGCCTGTTCGGCATTCTGTTCGGTTCGCCGATCTTCGGCTGGATCGGCGATCATTACGGCCGCATCAAGGCGCTGGTCGTGTCGTGCCTGGTGATCGGCATCTTCAGCCTGGCGACCATGACGGCGACCGACCTCAGCTCGCTCATCGTCCTGCGTTTTCTCACCGGCATCGGCATCGGCGGCATGTTGCCCAACGTGATCGCGCTCAACGCCGAATTCGCGCCGCGGCGCGCGCGGGCGACCATGATCATCGTGATGTTCACGGGCATCACCTTCGGCGGCGCGGTGCCCGGACCGATCGCGCGGGAATTCGTTCCCACCTATGGCTGGCAGGTGCTGTTCTTCATCGGCGGCGTCGCGCCCCTCGTCATGGCCATCCTGGCGCTGCTGTTCCTGCCGGAATCGATCAAATATCTCGCGGTCAAGACCGACCGCCGCGACAAGGTCGAGCGGATGCTGCGCAGCATGACGCCGTCGGTGCAGTTCGGCGCCGGCACCCGCTTCGTCGTTTCCGACGAGCAGGTCTACAAGGCGTTCCGGCCGAGTCAGCTCTTTGCCGATGGGCTGCAGTGGATCACGCCGCTGCTGTGGATCTGCTTCATCTGCAACCTGATGTCGTTCTATTTCGTCAACTCCTGGCTGCCGACGGTGCTGACCGCGGCGCACATGCCGATGTCGACGGCGGTGCTCAGCACCACGATCTTCCAGATCGGCGGCACGTTGGGCGGCCTTTCCCTCAGCCGTCCGATCGACAAGATGGGACTGGCGCCGGTCTGCGTCCTGTTCGTGATCTCACTCGTCGTCGCGCCGTTTCTCGGCTATGCGGCCGGCGCGGACTGGCTGCTCTGGACCGCGATCTTCTTCAGCGGCTTCACGCTGCTCGGCCTGCAGTTCGGGCTCAACGCGACCTCGGCGCTAATCTATCCCACCTCGATCCGCTCCAACGGCTCGGGCTGGGCGTTTGCGGTCGGACGCTTCGGCTCGGTCGCGGGGCCGATCGTCGCCGGCGTGCTGATCGGCATGAAGCTGTCGATCGAGCATCTGTTCCTGTTCCTGCTGCTGCCGCTGGCGATCGGCACGATCTGCAGCATCATCCTGGCGCGGCTCTATTTCGCCCGCTTCCACGGCATGGGGCTGCACCGCCGCGATACGCTCGAGGAGGCGGCCCGGGTCACGCGGTAGCGACACGGGCGGCGGGGCGCGGCGGCGGCGTCATGCCCCCGCCGCGCCGATGCGGCTGGTTCAGCGCGCCTCGTCCGCGCCCAGCTCGGCCTCGATTTCAGCCTCGATTTCGACATTGTGCTCGCCGACGAGCGGCGGCGCGAAATTATGCGCGCGCGGCCGCGCGCCGTCGACCCGAACCGGGCAGGCGATGGTGACGACGCGCCCGGCTTCCCCATGCTCGAGCGCCAGCGCCGTCTCCAGCGCCGCGACCTGCGGGTCCTGGAGCGCCTCGCCGAGCCGGTGGATCGGCGCGAACGGCACGTCGGTCTTGACCAGCCGCTCCAGCCACGCCGCCCGCGGCCGCGCGGCAAAGCGCGCGGCGAGCGCCGTCTCGAGCGCGGCGAAATGCGCGACGCGGCTTTGATGCGTGGCAAAGCGCTCGTCGGCGGCGAGATCCTCGGCCGCGAGCGCGCCCAGGAGCTCGGTCCAGAACTTCTCGCGGGTCGAAAGCTGGAGCGCGATGAGCGCGCCGTCGCCGCAGCGGAAGGCGAAGGACTGCGACCGTCTGACCCGGCTGAAGCGGTCGCCGTCGACGCCGCCGGCGGTAAAGTTGGTATAGGCGTCGTGAATGAAGGCCATCGAGGATTCGAGCATGTTGACCTCGACGCGCCGCCCGCGCCCGGTGCGGTTGCGCTCGACCAGCGCGCCCAGGATGCCGGTGCAGGCATACATGCCGGTGACGTTGTCGGTAATGGTCGGGCCGAAGCAATGCGGGTCGTCGGGATCGACGAAGAGGCTCGCAATGCCGCTCAGCGCCTGACCGACCGCATCGAAGGCGGGGCGGTCGCGATAGGGGCCGAGGCTGCCGAAGCCGGTGATCGAGCAGTGGACGAGGCGGGGATGGTCGCGCGCGAGTGCCGCGGGGTCGAGCCCCAGGCGTTGCAGCACGCCGGGGCGGAAATTGTCGAGCAGCACGTCCGCGCGCGCGACCAGGCGGGCGAGCGTGCGGCGTCCCTTGGCGGTGCCGAGATCGAGCGCCAGGCTGCGCTTGTTGCGGTTATAGGCGACGAAGGTGGCGCCATAGAGGCCGCCATGGCCGCGGCGGAAGGGGTCGCCTTCGGGCGGCTCGACCTTGATCACGTCGGCGCCGAGATCGGCGAGCATCATGCCCGCGAGCGGCGCCGTGATGAAGGCACCGAGATCGATGACGCGAATTCCCTCGAGCATCGGTTCCCGCCTCCCGCCTTCAATGGACCGTTTGTCCGCCATCGGCCATCACCGTCGCGCCGTGGACGAACGAGGCGGCATCGGACACCAGGAAGGCGGCGACATTGGCGATCTCGCGGCATTCGGCGAGGCGGTTGAGCGGGACCTGCCGCTCCAGCCGCTCGCGGCTGGTCAAGCCGCGATCGAGATAGGAGCGGAAGCGCGGGCTCAGGGTCGGGCCGGGGCAGAGCGCGTTGACGCGCAGGCCGCGCGGCCCGTAATCGACCGCAAGCTGCCGCGTCAGGTTCACCACCGCGCCCTTGGCGGCGCAATAGGCCGGCATCTCGGCATTGCCGATCACGCCGAAGCTCGACGCGATATTGAGGATGGCGGGCTTCTCGGCCTGGAGCAGCAGCGGAATGAACGTGCGGCACATGTAGAACACGGCGTCGAGATCGACGGCCACGATCGCGCGCCACTTCGCGGTCTCGAGTTCGGTGATCTTGCTGCGGAAATTATCGCCGGCATTGTTGATCACCGCCTTGACGCGCCCCCATTTCGCCGCGATCGCCCGGCCCAGCGCCTCGACCTCGGCCTCGGCGGCGACGTCGGCGACGAAGCATTCGCAGCGCCCGCCCTGGGCCGCGATCAGCGCCGCGGTCTCGTCGAGCGCGGCGGCCCGGCGCCCGACGACAGCGACCGTGGCGCCCAGCTCGGCCAGGGTCTCGGCACAGGCCCGGCCGATGCCGCCGCCGCCGCCGGTCACGACCGCCACCTCGCCCGCAAACCGCAGCGAATCGAGCATGCGCGCCTCCCCGCCGGCAAACTCTAACATCCCTCCGGCGCAGGGCAATGCCGCTGGCGGCCGTCATAGAACCGCAATAATCCTGTCATGGAACCGAAACGCCAGGGCGCCAGGATAGCCGCGACCCGAATTACCATCGGGTCGTGCGGTTGATGGTCTCGACGGCGGATCGCGCGCTCCGCTTGGCACGTGCCAAGCGGCGCGATTCATAAATCCGCCAATTCGTCACCGGAGAGTTGACGGAATCAAGAATGGGTCATTGTCGCTCGATAAGCGGGGACGTTCACCTGTGCAAACTGAGGCCCTGGCACACCGGCTCATTGTCATCGCCGATGCGATCCAACACGACGCCGGTGCGCATGCGCCGGGCGTGCGCGGCACGCCGTCACCCTTATCGAACGGCCCTTGTCCCAGTGGTGCGTGAACTCGGAGCGCCATGACCGCGCAGGCACCCAACTTTCAACGTCAGAGGAATCCCGTGTCCCGATCCACGGCGTCGCGGCTAATCGGGGCAACACGACGCCGCAATTGCGGTAACGAGCCCAACTGTTCATCAACGAGGGAGCTTCCCAATGGTCCGAAAGGCTTTCACTGATTTCTACCGGCGCGCGTTCCATCGGGGACGCATGCCATTGCTAGGGCTTGGCGCAACGGCAATCTTCTTGGCGTCGGCGCCAATGTCGATTGCGGCTACGCAGATCGTAGGAGCGGGATCGACCTTCGACTATCCGTTCTTTTCGAAAGCCTTCTATGAATACAGTCAGAAGCATTCCAACGTGACGGTGAACTACCAATCGATCGGAAGCGGCGGCGGCATCCAGCAATTTACCGCTCGAACGGTCGACTTCGGCGCCACCGATGTGCCGATGAATTCGAAGGAACTTTCCCGTGCGCCCGGCGAGGTTCTGCAAATTCCCGTCACGCTTGGCGGCGCGGGGATCGCGTACAATCTGGCGGGCATCAAGAAGGGCCTGCATCTGACGCGCGAGGTGGTGGCCGACATCTACCTGGGCAAAATCACCAAATGGAACGATCCGGCCATCGAAAAACTCAACCCGGGCGTCAAGCTCCCAGATATGGCGATCACGGTCGTGCATCGCTCCGACGGGTCCGGAACGACCTATATCTTCACCGATT
>Ga0307372_10009892_pt1 | contig 13031 bp, 11 predicted proteins | sample OX1MG_FD_202533 | JGI IMG/M metagenome (GOLD analysis project Ga0307372, IMG submission 202533) | Soil microbial communities from Risofladan, Vaasa, Finland - OX-1 | ecosystem: Environmental > Terrestrial > Soil > Coastal area > Acid sulfate soil | place: Finland: Risofladan, Vaasa | collected...
GCCGAAGCCCAAAAGTGGGTGGCAGACTACTACGAGACTTTCAAGCGCGAGTGTGTGCCGATCGGCCATACGGTTAACCCGAACGTCGCTATGGTGACGAGCTTCTCCTGCCATCCGGATGCCGCTGAGGCATCTCGTCGCGGCTTCGATGGGTTCAAGTTTTTCCAGTTCGGGCTCGGGCATCATTACGCCTTCGGCACTCACAAGCCCGGCCGCACTGACATCTGGAAACACTACACGATGCTCAAGGACGAACTCGGCGAACGCGACCTCGACTTCCTCGGCGGCGGCACCGACGGTATCGGTACGCCAGACCAGTTGCGTGCCCACCTCCGCCGCTTTGCCGATGCGGGCGTGGACCAGACGGTCTTCATCCAACAGGGCGGGAAGAACAAGCACGAGCACATCTGCGAGTCGCTCGAACTGTTTGCAAAAGAAGTGCTGCCCGAGTTCAAGGCAGAGGAAGAGGCCCGTCTCAAGCGCAAGGACGACGAGCTTGCGCCATACATCGAGGCGGCCTTCAAGCGGAAGCAGTGGATGGCCCCGCTCGCGGATTCTGAAATTCCCCAGTATCAGGCCTATGGCGCCATGGTGGCGGAAGTCGACCCGGCAACACTCGACGCGGCCAACCGCGCACGGGTCATGCGCTGGCGTCAGATGCGGGAGATCCTGGCCAAAGCCTGAGGCGTGATTAGCGGAGCCGGGCGGCGTGACCGGCGGGCAACTATCGGAGAGCCGTGGAAAGCTATCCGCGGGATCGTTGGCGCGCAGATAGCTTTCCACGGAACCTCGCTGCCATGTCATGGATCTCCCCGGTGTTGGACGGGGGCGGACGGGCCGATGATCGGGATACGCCGGCGAAGCGGGCAGCCGCCGCGCAAATACGGGGAGACCGCTATGGACGCACCGCACATCCGCATCTGCCAGCATTGCTCAATCCCCTATGACTGGCGCCGCTCGCCGAGCAGTTGGCTGAAGATGACGTACTGCGGCTCCCTGTGTGAACGGGCAGACCTCGGTTTCACGATTGAGACGCTTTTGCACAACACTCCGGTCGTACGCTCGGCCTGGCGCCAGTTGATGGCTGCCTGAGCCAATGCCTGACACTGCCTTTCCGTAAGTGAGTTGGTTAATGCAACGCACTCGACGGTATGGGTATGCGGGCTCTACGCTGGATCTGTGACCTTCCGACGAAGGCACCGGCCGGAGAATCCGGCCCAGGGAGCAAACGTGGACACGCCAATTGGACCCGGCCCAACCGGGATGAACCTCAACCACATCAAAGTCTGTTCGCGCTGCAGCCTCCGCTACGATTGGCGAAAGTCACCCAGCACTCTGAAAATGACCTACTGCAGTTCACTCTGTGAGTTCGGCGACCTCGGGTTCACACTCGATGCGCTAATGAAGCTGGAGCGGGTAAGCCGTGACGCCGTGGCTGTCCCCGCGGAGGAGCCGGTGGCGCCCCTCGTCTGACCATCGATAACTCAAACATTCAGAGGCCGTCCCAAGGGACGGCCTCTTCCATTCTCAGCCACCGGCCCAATCGAAGAAGATGCCCATCGTCTCCTCCCGCCGGGCGTTGGCAAGGACGTAGGCATCCACGCAACGTCCTGGCGGAAAGACGTGCGTGTTCAAACCATCCAGGCGGAAGCGGCCGTCGCGGAGAAGATCGAAAAACAGCTGGTAGACGCCAGGCTCATCGGCTCGGGGAATGTGTGAGTCGTGCGCCCCGACGATGGTCAGCCCGCGCGTGATGAATTCCGAAGTCAGGTGCTGCTGGCCCGGGCGCCCACTATCGCCGAGCAGCACCAGGCGCCCTCGATCGCCCACCAGCGCGAGTGCCTGCGCGAACACGTCGGTGTTCCCCGTGGTATCGATCACTTTTGGCGGGAGGTGGCCGCCCGATGCTGTGCGGACGTCGCTCCCGATATTCGCCGCAGACGCGGCGATGGTCGCCGTCGCGCCGCCCGCACGGGCCATCTCGAGGCGGACCGCGGCCGGGTCCACCACGACGATGGTTTGTGCTCCCGCGACATGCGCCCAGCGCACCGACATCTGGCCGACGGGGCCCGCACCTATCACCAGCACGCGCTCGCCAGCCCGATAGTCCGCAGCTCGGGCACCAACAAATGCGATCTTGGCCAGCGCAAACCAGGCGGCCAGGCGCGGCTCGATCCCCGGTGGCACCGGCACGCATTCGGCCGCCGGCAGGATAGCGTGCGAGGCATGAGGTGGGCGGCAGGCGACCATCGCGCCGGTGGCCAGCCCCTCGACAGCGGCGCCCACTTCGTCGACATGGCCGACCATGGCATACCCCGGGTAGAACGGATACTGCCCGGCCCAGCGCTCCCAATGAGTACCGGTGTCGAAGGCGCGGTTAAAAGCGATGTTTTCGGTGCCGGTGCTCATCAGCGAGCAGACGGCGCGCACCCGGACTTCGCCGGGGCCCGGGTGGGGATCGGGAAATGACTCAAGTTCGACGCGCTGCTTCGCCGTGAAGACGATGCGCGACGCCACCAGGCTATTTCACCAGGGGCGTGTCGTCGCGATTGGCCCATTCACGCATGGAGCCGTCGTACACGCGCACATCGTCGTGTCCAAGCAGGGTGAGCACGAAAGCGGCGTGAGCGGCGCGAATGCCGCCCTGGCAATAGGTTATGACGGGCCTATCGCGCGAGATTCCGGCCTCGGCGAGGAGTGACTGCAACTCCTCCGCAGGGAGAAACTGGCGTGAATCGTCGCTGGCGACAAAGCGCACCCATTCGAGGTGTTTGGCATTCGGGACGCGCCCGGAACGCCGGTTGCCGCGGTCGTTCGTCCCTTCCCATTCCGCGTCGGTCCGCGCATCAAGGACGTGACAGCCGGGGCCAGCATGCATCTCTTTGAGCATCTCGGCCGTCGCGCAAATCGCCGGGTTCGGCCGAGCGGTGAAAGTAGCGGCACGGGGCTTGCTGGCGTGGAAGGTGACGGGGCGGCCCTCGCTGAGCCACCGGTGCCAGCCACCATTGAGCACCTTCACATTCGTGTGCCCGTAATAATTCAACACCCACCAGAGCCGCGACGCGACAAGGGCATTGTTGTCGTCGTAGGTCACGACTGTCGTGTCCGGGCCAACTCCGAGTTTGCCCATGAGCGCCTCGAACTGGGCCGGGGGCATGACCAGCACGCCGTGATCGGAGCCAGCCGGGTCGTCTTCTTTGATGTAGAAGTGGACCGGCAATTGGACCGCACCGGGGATGTGCGCGCGGCGGTAGGCCTCCACGGTGGCGCAATCGATGATGCGCACGTCCGGGTCGGCGGCATGATCCGCCAGCCAATCCGGCTCGCATAGCAGTTCGGGACGGGCGTAAGGCAAGGTTGGCCTCCAATGTCGAAGACAGATTGTGAACAGATTCTACGCCGCCGACGGTGCGCTGGCGCCATCACTGCGTGAGGGCGGCGATGCAGGCCTCGCGGATTGTCCAGATGGCATCGCCGGAAAGGCCCCTGGCCTCGGGAGTGGTCGCCCAAGCGTCGATGAATCGGTGGTGCATGGTCCGCTTGTAGTCGCCGATGTCGTCGGGAGCAATGGCCTCTTCATAGAGAAAGTGGCCAATCGGCTCGGAGCCCTCGCCCCCGCGGCGGCTGACGTCCACGCGCCGTCCGTCAAGGGCAAGGTAGCAATGGGCTTCGGGCACGTGGTCGAGGCCGCTCCCTGCAAGGACAGCGCCAACACCAGGCGTGTTCGCCTCGCTCATCTCATAGATGCCGAGACGGAGCTCGGCGGCGACGCCCTGTTCGTCGAGGAGCCGGGCCAGGAGCGCGTGCTTCGTGCTGCAGGTTCCACGGCCCTCTGCGAGTGGTGCAATCGGGTTTTCGGGCATCGAATTACGGCCGTAGGGCAGCTGCCAGACGAACTCGAACGCTTCCCGCAGCGTGGTCACATCCTTCTCGATAAACGCTGCACTGACGTCTCCGCCGCGAGCGAGGGGCCGCTCCGGTACGGCGTCGAGGGTGTTCCACATTTCCATCTCAGAGGTGATCGCGGAAGTACTGGACGATCCGCCGCTCTTCGTATTCAAGGTCAGACTGGCTGCGGGGCATGTGGCGCTCCTCCGGGAAGATGAGCAGGTCATAATCCTTGCCGGCTTCCGCGAGGGCACGGACCAGGCGCGCCGTATGCCGGAAGTGGACGTTTTCATCGACCATGCCGTGCACAATCAGCAGTCGCCCTGCGAGGTCGCGGACGTGGTTGAGCACCGAGCTTTCGAAATACCCCTCCGGGTTCGATTGGGGGGTGCCCATATAGCGCTCGGTGTAGCCGGTGTCATATCCGTCCCAGTCGGTCACCGGGGCGCCGGCGACGCCAGCCATGAAGACACCCGGCGCTTTCATCAACGCCATGCAGGTCATGTAGCCGCCATAGCTCCAACCGTAGATCCCGGTCCGGCCGGTATCGGCGTATGAGAGCGAGGCGAGGTAGCGCACCCCTGCAAGTTGATCGGCGACTTCGACGGTACCCATGCGTCCGGCGAGCGCCGCCTCGAAGGCGAGTCCACGGTTGAAGCCCCCGCGGTTGTCGAGTTTGAAGACGACGAAGCCCTCTTGAGCGAGGAATTGCGCCCGCAGGTCGGCTGTGAGACTCCAGTCATCCAGCACCCGCTGGACGTGTGGGCCGCCGTAGACGGAGATCACGACCGGATATCTTTTGGCGGGCTCAAGGTTCGGTGGCCGATAGATTGCACCGTAGAGCAGGGCGCCGTCGTCCGCCTGCAGTGTGACGAACTCCGGCGGCCGCAGACCCAGCGCCTCCGAGGTGGCTTCCGGTTGCTCGAAGAGCACGGCGCGCTCGGTGCCAGCGGCATCGCGGAGGACGATCCGGGCGGCCGCTCGGGTCGAGCTGTGGCTGTCGATCAGCCAATCGCCCCCGGGCGAGAGCACGGCGCCATGGACACCCTCCCCGGACGTCACTTGCGTTGATTCGCCGCCATCGAGCGAAGCGCAGTACACCTGGCGCTGCAGCACGCTCTCTTTTGTCCCGACGAAGTAGACGAGCCGCCGCGCTTCATCGACCCCCACAACGTGTGTCACGACCCACTCGCCGGCGGTCAACTGCTGAACCTCCCGTCCGCCGGCGTCATAGAGATAGAGGTGGCGGAAACCGTCACGCTCGCTGCTCCAGAGCAACTCTCCCGTCTTCAGGAAGCGCGCGTCGTTGGAGAGGTTGAGCCACGGCTCGCCGCGTTCCTCAAGAATTAGTCGGGGTTGGCCGTTGCTGCGTTCGAAGGCAATCAGCCGCAGCGTCTTCTGATCGCGCGAGAGTATCTGCGCCGTGAGCACACCGTCGGGCCGCCAGCCGGCGCGGGCGATGTAGATGTCGGGGTCGGGGCCAAGGTCCATCCAGCTCGTGACGCCGCTGGCCACGTCAACCATGCCGAGCTCCAGGACCGCGTTTGGCTGGCCCGAGAAGGGATAGCGGTGATACTCAATATCGACTTCTCCCTTGCCCTGGTGGACGATGGGGTAGCTCGGGATGTGGCGGCTGTCGGCGCGGATATACGCCAGCGAACGGCCGTCCGGGCTCCACCAGAAGCCGTGGTCGCGGTCCAACTCTTCCTGGGCGATAAACTCTGCGAGCCCATTCGTGAGGCCGTCCTCCGCATCAGCGGTGAGCCGGCGCGGTGCGCCTCCAGCAACCGGCAGGACATAGAGGTCGCCGTCACGCACGAATGCCACGTGCGTACCGTCTCTGCTGAGTTGTGGGTCGTTGGCGTCATCCGTGCCGGAGCATGCCGCCAACGGTGCGTAGCCGATACTGAGGGAAAGCCCGCTCGGGCCAGGAACGAGCAGCACGGGCGGGTTTGCCTCAGGCGCAAACTGGTAGTCAGTGACCCCAAGCTCGCGCAGCCGTGCGCGTTCGCGGCGCAGTTCCTCTTCGCGGGAGAGGCTCGACTCCGATGTGGACGACGGGGGCGGGCCAGCAAGGACGCGGCGCTCGCCCGTTGCAATGTCGTAATGCCAGAGGCTCCGGACGAGATTGCCCTCTTCGCTGAAGAGGTAGGTGATGCCTCGTCCGTCGGGGGTGAATTCGGCGCGTGCCGGGACAACACTTCCCGGCCGCGGCAGCCGCGCGACGTCGGCGATGGTGAGCCGTTCGAACGGCCCGGGCATCAGGAGCGCCCCTCCTGGCGGAGCGCTTCGACGCCGGCAATCGACTTCGGGATGGCAGCGCTGAGCACTTCGGAGCCTGTCTGCGTGACCAGCACGTCGTCCTCGATGCGAATGCCACCGAATGGCATCAGTGAATCGACACGGCTCCAGTTCACCGCGTCGCGGAAGGTTTCGCGGAGAGCGGGATCTTCCAAGATTGCGGGGATGAAATAGATGCCAGGTTCGACGGTCACCACGTAGTGCTCTCCCAGGGGGAGATCCGCCCGCAACCATTTGAGGCCAAAGCGGTCACTCGGCATCCGGCCGGCCAGGCAACCACCAGCGTCGTGGGTCGATAGGCCGATCATATGGCCAAGCCCGTGCGGGAAGAAGAGCGCGTGGGCATCCCGTTCCACCAGGTCTTGCGGCTTTCCCCGCAGGATGCCGAGGTCGACGAGCCCGGTAGCGATCCGCTGGCACGCCTGCAGGTGCAGGTCGCGGTACTCCACGCCCGGGCGGACCGCATCGATGGCAGCCTGCTGCACTTTGTGGACAAGCTGGTAAAGGTCGCGCTGGATGCCGCTGAACTGACGGGCGACAGGGAATGTTCGCGTTATGTCGCTAGCATACCCGGCGAACTCGGCTGCGGCGTCCACGAGGACGAGGTCGCCCTCGCAGAGCAGCCGCCCGCCAGGCGTGCTGTGCAGGATGGCGGCGTTTGGCCCGCTCCCCACAATGGAGCCATAGGCGGTGCGATCGCCGCCGTGACGGAAGAACTCCGCTTCGACCTCAACCTGGAGTTGGCGTTCGCTCATCCCCGGCAGGGCGAGCCGCATCGCCGCCAGGTGTCCCGGCACCGAAGCCTCGACGGCAGCGCGCATGCGGCCAATCTCATCTGCAGACTTCGCACGCCGCTGTTCGGCGATGACCATGCTGAGCCGTTCGGAGGCAGCCTCATCCACGGTGGCTTCGAGCACCTGCCAGCGCTGGAGTCCATAGGCGCCCGGGCGCTGGAGGAAGTCATGATTCCCCGCCAGGGCGAGCGGCTCGCCACGCCGCGCTTCCAGCCAGTCGCCAAGTGCATGTGACGGCTGGACCTGCTCGATTCCGCTTGCCGCCGCGATCTCTGCAAGCGCCCGGCCGTCTCCGACCCAAACGCGCTCTTCGAGTGAGGCTACCGGGGCGAAGAGCGACCACCCCTCGCCGGGGTCGAAAGCGAGGACTGCAGCTGCGACGCCAACGCCTGCAAGATAGGTGAACTCGGGGTGCGCGTGGAAATCGTGGTAACCATCGGTGCCGGCGATTGGGAGCGGCAGCCCCGAGGCGATAAGCACCGTGCCCTTCGCAATATCCCAGGCGTTGGCCGTTTGCGTCCGGCGCGTACGTACGAAGCTGGAATCATCCATAGGGTGCCAGTCTACCGAAACTGCGGCACTCCAGCCGGGAACCGCGGGTCAGTACTGCGCTGCCGCCTCGCGGAGGGCGGCCGAAACCTGTTCGCGAAGCTCGACCGGCCCGATCACCTTTGCCGCGGCGCCCCAGCCCAACACCCACGGAACGAACTCCAGCAGGCTTGGGAGGACCAATCTCAGAAGGACACCGCCATCCGCCAGGTCCGCTAGCTGCTGTGACGGATGCCAGTTCGTCTCCCGGACGCGCTCCGCCACGTCCGGCCGGAATTCGACCGCAACGTCGTACTGTTCATCGCCGAAGACCACTCCGCCCCAGCTCTGTTGGAGTTGCCTTCGCACCTCGTCGAGGGCATCGGGCACGAATTTGTGCCCGGTGAGGACCGCCGACTGCACGCGGTCGAGCTTGAAAACGCGCACCTGGTGGTGCTCAGCGCTGTATCCGATGACATAGGTCGCAGCGCCACTCGCACTCGGTTCGAGCAGGTAGGGGTCGAGGTCCGTGGTGCGTCCCGCTGCGGCTGTGGCCGAGCGGTACGTAATTTTGACCGTTTCAGAATGCGCCCATGCGTCGGTGAGCGTGCGAAGGATAGCGACCTGGCCGTCGTTCGCTGGGCGCGACCGCAATTCAGCGATAGAGCTGCGCACCTGGGTGGCGAGGTTTCCCGGCAACGTGTCACCGATCTTTTCGAGTGCAGCTATCCCGTCCGGGTCGCGTTCGTCGGCGTGGCGGGCGAAGAGCCGCGCCGCGAGGTAGACGGCGCGTGCTTCCTGGAGGGTGAAGCGGACCGGGCTGAGCGGGTGGTCGGCGCCGGCGAGGATGCTGTAGCGGCGAGCTTCGTAGACAAGGGGCAGCCCAAGTTCGCTCTCGATTGCGACGATATCCCGCTGGATCGTGCGCTGGCTGTAGCCAGTAGCGTCGGCGAGTTCCTTTGCCGTCATGCCGCCGCGCTGGCGGAGGAGATTCTCAATGCGCACGAGCCGCGTTGCGCGCCGCACTTGCTCGGTCATGCCCGCCCTCCGGGTACAGAGATCGTGCGCGCAGCCCACGCGAACGTCCTGGCGAGCATGGTGCGATTTCGCGACAAATATTGTCGTGATACCGCTTACGATTGTGAAGATTCCGTCGTTGTGGGAGGACGGGACGGGAACTCGCCCCAGGCTTAGGATCGTTTTACATGGCAACCACGCGCGAACTCGGACCCGTCATCCACGTCTCCGCCGAAGCTGTCGGCCAGCCCGGCCAGCGCCGCTTCCGGCTGCGCGCCCTCAATGATCGGGGCGAATCGGTCTCACTCTGGCTCGAAAAGGAACAGCTTTCGGCCCTCGGCGAGGCGATTGAAGGCCTCCTCAAGAACGAGGGTTATCAGTACCAGCGGCTTCCACTCGACGATATGGAGCCGGCACCGGTGCTCCCGCTGGATTCCTCCCTCGAAATCCAGGTCCTGCAGCTATCGCTCGGCATCAACCGCAGCGTGGAACGAATCGTGCTGATCGGGGGTGATCGGAGCGACCCGGATGAATCGGACGCGATGACGCTCTCGTTCGAATTTGCGTTTCGGAAGGCCTATGAACTGCGGCGGCAGATTGCCGAAGTCGTCGCCGCCGGGAGACCCAGCTGCCCGCTCTGCACCGCGCCGATGGACCCGGAAGGGCATGTCTGCGTCCGCAGCAACGGTCACCATCCTCACTGAGCGAAGGACTTCTCCTGGCCAGATCCCGAGGCTCCATCCTTCTATGGGCCTGGCGAAGCCGTCCTGGATGCCGGTGGAATAGTCGCGGTGACGCTGGCTGGGGCAGGCGTGCCCGTTGCAGGTGTTGTCGCGGGCGACGCGGAGCCGCCTGCCGTCGGGCTCGCGCCGGGAGACGCTGTCCCAGTGCTCGTTGCCCCCGGAGACGGTGACGCCGCCGGCGTCGCGGAAGCGGTCGCGGTCGCGGTCGCAGCAGGCGTCAGCGTCGGAGTTTCAGTGGCAGGTGGCGGCGCCGTGGAGGGCGGTGGCGGGATGTACTCAGGCATCGGCTGCAACGCATCGGCGGTGGCGGTGACCAGGAAGCTGCTCTGAAGCCCGATGACTTCGATGAACGTGTTCCCCCGCTCGAAGGCAATCTCGTTGCCCTGGGCATCATAGAAGCGCGTGCGCGCGGTCCGATCGGCCTTTTTCCAGACGCCTGCGATCGCCTGTCCGTCGAAGAACACTGTCGCCGGGCCGCTGCCAATCTGGTCCAACAGCACGTGGCCGCTCGAATCCACCACCTGTGAGGGGACAGTCATGACAACGACATTGGTGAAGTGGAGCTGTTGCTTGGTCTGGCCATCGATGTGCGGGCCGCCGAATTCAAACCGGAGATAGCTGTTGGTCGCCGCATCCCACTTCCATTGGACGAGTTGGGAGAAAGAACGATTACCCTCGAAGTCCACTTCAATGCCGCCGGCGGGCTTCCCAACCGGGGGAGGGTCGCCGGGGTTTCGAAAGAGCCACGGCGCGACGGTGGGCGGGCCCTTGTAGCCGGCCCTGTCGGCAGCCGCGCGCAGCGCAGCCGTGCTGGTGACGAGATTGTGCGGCGCGTAGCGTGAAGGATCCCGGTAGTAGGCGCTCGTCGCGACTCCGCCGAATGCCGTCAGATCCTTGATGCCCCAGCTCTGGATCTGGCCCCCCGAGTCAGCCGCATTGCTCGTGTCCGCCTCGCCGGCATGAGCATAGAGCGCATCCAATTCACTCACCCAGATCACAAAGGGCGTGCGCGCGGAGCGCACCGGTTCAATAAAGCTGGCGCCCTGCCGCCAATAGACCGCCATGAACCGCGTGATCCCGCCCTCGACGAACGCTTCATACACCAGGTCCGCCTTATCCAGCCCGGTCTGGGGGTAGGCGTCAGCACTGTTGTCCAGCATGACTGCGATGGGCAGGAGGTCCTTGCGCGCCTGCCATTCGGCATCAGTCATGGGCACGCCGTCAAGGATTCCGGCATGGAGGATAGGCGTCGGGCTGGCGATGGCTGTGCTCGTCGGACTCGCAGTCGCGGTCGCGGTGGCCATCCCGGTGGGCGATGCAGCGGGGGCGCTGGTAGCGGAGCTCCTGCTGTTGAGCGCGACAACGGTGAAGACCGTCCCACCCACAATGACCGCGACGACACCGACGGTGGCAGCGATCACCACTCGATTCCGCAGTCGTGCCGCCAACCACACGCTCATGGCCGCCGATGCTACGGACAGCCAGGGCCCGAAGCAATGCTGGCGGGTCAAGCTTGCGTTACAGTGACGCGACCACCCCGGGGAGGTCGCCGATGCCGCAGCCAGCAATCCAGGGCGAAGCGCCCGCATTCGAACTCAAAGACCAGCAAGGCAATGCCGTCAGCCTCATCAGCCTGCGGGGGAAATGGGTCGTCCTCTACTTCTATCCCAGGGACAACACGCCGGGCTGTACGAAGGAAGCCTGTAGCTTTCGCGACAACCACGCCGCCATCCAGGCACTCGGCGCAGTGATTGTCGGCGTGAGCGCGGACAGTGCCGTCTCGCACCAGAAGTTCGCGGAAAAGTACGACCTGCCGTTTACGCTCCTCATCGACGACAACGATCACTCGGTCGCGCGGGCCTATGGCGCCTTCGGCATGAAGAAGAACTACGGCAAGGAGTATGAGGGGGTGATCCGGTCCACGGTGATCATCGACCCACGGGGCCGCGTGGCTAAGACCTGGGCAAGCGTGAAACCGGACGCGCACGGCGAGCAGGTGTTGGAGTGGCTGAAGGCCAACGCACGCTCGTGAGCGGGCCGCTTACCCTTTAGTTCGCGTCCCTCTACCATCATCTGCATGTCTGCTTGCCTGCGATTCGAAGAGAAGACCCCTCCGCACGCCCTGCCTGGCGACCACGCGATGTGGCCCCGCGACCGCATTGTCGATGTGCGGCACATCAAGGTGCAGGTCGCGCTCGACGTGCCTGAGAAGAGTGTCAGCGGGGTGGCGACGCACACCATCGCCCCGCTGAGCGATGGCGTGCGCTGGGTAGAGTTCGATGCCATAGAAATGCAGATCGAGGGGGTGACGGCAGGCAAGGTCGCAGCGCCCTTCGAATACGACGGACGCAAGCTGCGGTTTGATATCGGCCCGGGACGGAAACGTGGCGAGGAGGTTGTGGTTGCTGTCAGCTATCGGGCGACGCCGCGCCTTGGCCTGTACTTCATCGCTCCCGACGAGGGCTATCCCGAAAAGCCGGCGCAGGTGTGGTCACAGTGCCAGGACGAGGACACACGCTACTGGATCCCCTGCTTCGATTACCCCAACCAGAAGCAGACCACCGAGATGATCGCGACGGTGCCGGGCGCCTGGTACGCCCTCTCAAATGGCCGCCTGCTCCAGGAAAAGAAAAATCGGGATGGGACGAAAACCTTCCACTGGCACCAGGACCGCCCGCATTCGACGTACCTGATCACCCTCGCTGCCGGCGAATTCAGCCGCATCGACGCGAGCCGCGATGACCTGACCATCGACTACTTCGTTGAGGCAAAGGATGTCGGCGACGCCAGCCGCACTTTCGTCCACACTCCCGCCATGATCGGCCTCTTCGAACGCGTCACGGGCGTACCGTTCCCGTGGGCGAAATACAGCCAGGTCGTCGTGCGCGACTTCGTCTTCGGAGGGATGGAGAACACCAGCGCCACGACGATGACCGAGAACATCCTCCTGGACAGCAAGGCGGCGAGGGATTTTTCGAGCGATGACCTGATCTCGCACGAGCTCGCGCACATGTGGAGCGGCGACCTGCTCACGTGCCGCGATTGGTCGCACGGTTGGCTCAACGAGAGCTTCGCGACGTTCTTCGAATTCCTCTGGCGCGACGAGCACCTGGGCGTCGACGAATACCGCCACGGGCTCATCGAGAACACCGAGATCTATCTCGGCGAGCGCTATCGGCGCCCAATCGTCACCAATGTGTACCACGAGCCCATCGACATTTTCGACCGGCACCTCTATGAAAAAGGCTCGCTCGTCCTGAATACGCTCCGCGGGGTACTCGGCGACGAAGCTTTCTTTCGCTCGCTGCAACGATACTTCCGGGACAACCAGGAGCGGAGCGTGATCACGCAGGACCTCGCCAACGCGATCGAGGCTGAGACCGGACGCAACCTCGACTGGTTCTTCGACCAGTGGGCGTACCGGCCGGGCCACCCGGAGTTCAAAGTTTCCTGGAGCTGGGACGACACCACAAACGCCGCGACCGTGACGGTTCGCCAGACCCAGAAGACCGATGACGGGACGCCCGTTTTCCGTGTGCCAGTGACGATCGACTTTCGCAAGGGTCGCGGGCGGCCGCAATCCTTCCAGGCGGAAGTCACCGCCTCCGAGCACACCTTCGTGTTCCCCTTGAAGTCGAAACCGGACCTCTGCCGCTTCGACCCCTACAACCGCGTGCTCAAGACGCTGGACTTTGAGAAGTCGCTGGGCGAGTGGCGGCTCCAACTCAAGCTCGACGACGACATCGCCGGGCGCATAGCC
>Ga0307372_10009893_pt1 | contig 13027 bp, 9 predicted proteins | sample OX1MG_FD_202533 | JGI IMG/M metagenome (GOLD analysis project Ga0307372, IMG submission 202533) | Soil microbial communities from Risofladan, Vaasa, Finland - OX-1 | ecosystem: Environmental > Terrestrial > Soil > Coastal area > Acid sulfate soil | place: Finland: Risofladan, Vaasa | collected...
GAAGATGACTGTGATTGCCGAAAACCAAAACCCGGATTGCTGCGGCAGATAGAGAAACGTTTCGACCTTAGTCTTAAAGGTATTCCCGCCATCGGGGACAGTCTACGCGACATCGAGGCGGCCCAGGTTGTGGGGGCGCGTGCCATCCTGGTACGCACTGGAAACGGCGAACAGACATTACGGCAGCTCACCACTCTAGAGAATGTCGAAATCTTTACGGATCTTGCAGCAGCCGCTAGCCAATTAATCAAGGAATTGAACCCGTGATTTTCATACGTTCGCTGCTATACAACCTGTTCATGGGTGCGACTGCCGTATTATTTAGCATCCCCGTGGCCTTGGCCGCACCTTTTCCATCAGGAAAACGTTTAGGACACTGGATCGCGCGCCAATGGGTTATCTGGCAATTCTTCATGCTCAGACACGTGTGCAGACTGCATTACCAGATCCAGGGTCTCGAGAATATTCCCCAAGGAAATGCCATCAGCTATTGGAAACACCAGTCCACTTGGGAAACCATGTTGCAGCTGTTGATTTTTCCGGCGCAGAGCTGGGTGATCAAGCGTGAGTTATTCTGGCTGCCGGTGATAGGCCAGGCTATCTATGCACTGGAACCCATCGCCATCGATCGCAAATCGGGGCATTCTGCTGTGAAACAGGTCCTGGAGATGGGCGTACAGAGGTTAAATGCCGGCTTATGGGTGATGATTTGCCCGGAGGGGACGCGTATGCCGCCGGGTACTACCCGTCGTTACGGTTTATCGGGCGCGTTGCTGGCGGAAAAAACCGGTAAACCCATTGTCCCCGTAGCCCACAATGCAGGCGACTTCTGGAAACGCAATGCGTTCCTGAAGTACCCGGGTACGGTGCAAGTACGTGTCGGCAAAGCCGTATATACAAATGGGCGCAAGCCGGAAGATGTGAACGCAGAGATCCAGAAATGGATCGAGGCACAGATGCAGCAGATCAGCCCAGGTTATGCGGGCACTAAGTTGGAACTTAATACAGGGAATAATTAGACATCTAAATTCGCCACTTCCAAGGCATTCTTCTCGATAAATTCACGCCGCGGTTCCACCGCATCGCCCATAAGCGTGGTGAAGATATCATCGGCGCTGCGTGCGTCCTCGACACGCACCTTGAGCAGACGGCGGGTCTGCATATTCATGGTGGTTTCCCACAGCTGTTCGGGGTTCATTTCACCCAGACCTTTGTAACGCTGGATGGCCTGGCCATGTTTGGCTTCTTCTATAAGCCAGTTCATGACTTCCTTGAAGCTGGTGACTTCCTGACGGTGATCTCCACGGGTCACATAGGCGCCTTCGCCGATCAGACCGTCCAGTTGTTGCGCCAGTGCAGCAATACTCTTGTACTCACCGGAGGCAAAAAATTCGCGATGAATTAGTTTGTCGGTGGACAATCCATGATGCATACGCGTGATCTTGATACTCGGAACTTCGCGGCTGGCATCCTTATGGAGTGCCACACGGTAGTGTGTACCACTGCCATCGTCGGTATTCAATCGCTCTTCAAGGGTCTTTGTCCAACCATTGAGCCAATTCGCATCAGTGAACTTATCTGTGGTAACCGCAGGAACATACAGTAATTTTTCCAATACACGCTCATCATAACGCCGCGTCCAGCGCCGGTTCATAGCTATCACTTCCATGTAACGCGCCGCTAGCGCTTCCAATGACGTGCTGTTCATGGCAGCCGCGTTGGCTTTGATGCAAAGTTTTGTATTTTCAGTCGCAGATCGCAGCAATAGTGCGTTCAGTTCCGCGTCATCTTTTACATACTGTTCCTGTTTGCCACGTTTCACTTTGTATAGCGGCGGTTGGGCTATATATATATGACCACGCGCGATAAGTTCGGGCATTTGCCGGTAAAAAAACGTTAGCAACAGAGTCCGGATATGCGAACCATCCACATCCGCGTCAGTCATTATGATGATGCGGTGATAACGCAGGGTTTCAATATTGAATTCTTCTGCGCCGATTCCACATCCGAGAGCTGTGATGAGTGTGCCTACCTCGACGGATGACAGCATCTTGTCGAAGCGTGCCTTTTCAACATTCAGAATCTTACCTTTGAGTGGCAGGATCGCCTGATATTTGCGATCACGGCCTTGTTTGGCGGATCCGCCGGCCGAATCGCCCTCCACCAGAAATAATTCAGAAAGCGCCGGATCGCGCTCCTGGCAGTCTGCCAGTTTTCCAGGCAAACCGGCCACATCCAATGCACCTTTACGGCGCGTCATTTCGCGGGCCTTACGTGCTGCCTCGCGCGCACGCGCCGCATCTATGACCTTGCCGATAATTATCTTGGCTTCCGCAGGTTTTTCTAGCAGAAATTCTTCAAATTTTTCTGCCATCAATGATTCCACCGCCCCTTTCACTTCCGATGACACCAGCTTGTCTTTCGTCTGCGAAGAAAACTTCGGGTCTGGTAGCTTCACTGAGACAATGGCGGTCAGACCTTCACGTGCATCGTCGCCCGTCAAGGGGATCTTTTCCTTTTTCAGGCGCGCTTCTTTCTCGATGTAATTATTTACCGTGCGCGTGAGCGCAGCTCGGAAACCAGCCAGGTGCATGCCCCCATCCCGCTGCGGGATGTTGTTGGTAAAGCAATACACTGTTTCCTGATAAGAATCATTCCATTGCAACGCAATCTCGACAGTGGTGCGTTCGCGCTCTGTGAGAAAATAGAACACAGTTGAGTGCAGCGCAGTTTTATTCCGATTTAAATGCTGCACGAAGGCCTTGATACCCCCCTGGTACTGAAAGACATCATGCTTATCAGTGCGCTGGTCATTGAGCAGAATGTGCACGCCAGAATTCAGAAATGACAGCTCCTGCAGACGCCTCACCAGGGTTTCATAATTGAACTGTATGTGGGTAAAAGTCTTGGAGCTGGGTTTGAATCGGATCTCTGTGCCGTTGCCTTGGGCTTCGCCGACTACCTTGAGTGGATAGACAGGATCACCGTAACGGTATTCTTGCTCGTGTAATTTCCCATCCCGTTTGATGAGCAGGTGTAAGTGCTCTGAAAGAGCGTTTACCACTGATACTCCAACTCCATGCAGCCCTCCAGCCACTTTGTAGGAGTTATCATCGAACTTACCTCCAGCATGCAGCACCGTCATAATGACCTCGGCTGCAGAGCGTCCCTCTTCCTTATGTAAATCTACAGGGATACCGCGGCCATTATCTATGACCGTAACTGACTCATCTTCATGAATTGTAACGGAAATTTCCGTGCAGTAGCCGGCGAGAGCCTCATCGATCGAGTTATCCACCACTTCGAAAACCATATGGTGGAGCCCGGTACCGTCGTCGGTATCTCCGATGTACATACCAGGACGCTTACGGACTGCATCGAGGCCCTTTAAGACCTTGATATTACTGGAATCGTAGCGTTTATTCTCAGGCATGGTGGGGCGTTCCAGAAGCACTAGACATTATACCATTGAGTCTATTTTCCCTTGTTTCACGTGGAACAGTTTTGCTACCCGTTCCATTATCAATGGCGATGCTTCAATCGCAGTGATATACGTCTGGGCATGGGTTTCATCGATACGTTCTAATAACCGAGCCAAATGATAAGCATCAAGTTCAGAAGCCAAATCATCCAACAGTAAGGTACAAGGACGACCTGTTAGTATGCGGTAAACCGCCGCTTGAGCTAACAACAACGACCCAGCCAATACCTTTTCTTGACCACTGGAAACCCGTTCCTGTGCAGCTTTGCCATCTACTTTTATCAGCATTTCCGCCCTGTGTGGCCCAAACTGGGTCGTGCCAGAACTTTGATCCCTGTCGAAAGCGTTTCGCAGGGCCTCCAATAAATTCTGGCTTTCTGGCCACCCGGGACGGTATTCAAAACTGATGTCGAGTCCACCTAATGCTTGGCCTGCCCAGGACTTTGCGGTTGGTAGCAGATTCACCAAATATTGCTGTCGTAAACGATCCAAAGTCTCTCCCTGAGAAACCAACTCTCCATCCCAGCTCGCGACTTCTCGTTGGGACTTACCATTTCTTAATAATGTATTGCGCTGTCGCAACGCTCGTTGGTATCGCCGCCAGGCAGGAAAAAAGACGGGTTCCACGTGAAACACGCCCCAGTCTAAAAATTGACGACGGCAACGTGGCCCACCCCGGATAAGTTGGTGCGCTTGGCTGTCAATGAGTTGAACAGGTAGGTTTTCAGACAATTGAGCTAAAGTTGCCAGTACCTTTCCACCAATAATTGCCTGCAATTGACTGCCATCTCGAACCAGCCCAATGCGCATTGGTGTGGAAAAACCAGTGATTTGTCCGCTAATCTGAAATCCCTGTGCGCCTGCATACACAGCTGACCCGAGGTTCGCCGTCTTGAAGGAACGCCCCCGGCCCAAGAGAAAAATGCTTTCAATCAGGCTGGTTTTACCTGAAGCATTTTCTCCATAGAGCAGATTCAGTGTGGGGGCAAATTCGAGGTCGGCAGAGGTAAAACAGCGAAAATTCCGCAGTGATATGTTCGATAGCCCCATAATGACCGTTAGTCAGAGTCGCATGGGCATAACTACATAACGACACCCCTCGTTTTCTGGGGAACGGATTAGACAACTGCTGTTTGCATCGGTCAGGGTGACATGTACCTGCTCACTCTCAAGTGCTGCTAAGGCATCGAGAAGGTAGGTCACGTTAAAACCGATTTCCAGTTCGTTACCCTGATACTGGACCTCTAACTCGTCTTCAGCCTCTTCCTGTTCCGGGTTATGTGCCATGACTTTCAGATGCTTCGGTGATAACTGCAACCTCACACCCCTATATTTCTCATTTGAAAGTATCGCAGCCCGGCCCAAGGTCTCTCGCAGATGCTGTCGGTTGGCTATAAAGACCTTATCACCACCTTTTGGGACCACACGTTCATACTCAGGAAATCTTCCATCTATGAGCTTTGAAGTAAATCTGAGGCCTGGCAACGTTACGCGCAGATGATTAGTGCCTAATTCAATTTTGGCTTGGGTATCGTTCTCTGCCAATAATCTTTGTAACTCGAGTATGCCTTTACGGGGCACAATTACCTGCTGCAATGGGCCTTCCGCCACGGTCGTTTGTAGATCACATAGTGCTAATCGGTGTCCGTCTGTAGCCACAGCGCGCAAGCGGTTTTCGCCAGTCTCCAACAATATTCCATTTAAATAATAGCGGACATCCTGTTGGGCCATTGAAAACGCTGTTCTAGCGATGAGATCACGCAACTGTTTTTGACTGATAGCAAAACTACGCTGTCCACGGATATCATCAACAGATGGGAAATCAGCGGCAGGTAGGGTGGATAAACTAAAGCGGCTGCGCCCTGAACGCAAAGAGAGCTTTCCCTTGTCCAGATAAACAGTAAGTTTCGCACCCTCCGGTAACGCTCTACAGATATCCAGTAGCTTGCGCGCTGGAACAGTTATTTCACCTTTCTCCTGTACTTCCACATTGGTATCTGCCACCAGCTCGACTTCCATATCTGTAGCAGTAACTGCCAACCCGGCATCACCTACTGAAAGCAATAGGTTAGCGAGTATCGGCATGGTTTGCCTTCGTTCAACGACGCCAACTACTGCCTGGACAGGTGAGAGGAGGGTGTCCCTAAGAGTTTCGAATTTCATTTATCCACCTATATCATTAATCTTGAATATATATAGTTTTAAATATTTAGTAATAGTAATTAAATGATGCAATGGAGTTCATAACTCTATTTTTATAATATATTTCAATATGTTATAGTATTGTAAAGGTGTTGAGCAGTGGTCTGGTTGTGTATAAATAGGCTGTTGGTGAAATGTGGGTAACTTGAGCTTAGATGTTAGATCACAGTTTATACACAGATTTTCAACCAGATAGCGTTCTAATCAAGGTCTGATAATCATCGTCAAATCTGGGGTCTATACCCCGTAATTCCTGTACTTTGCGGCAGGCATGTAGAACCGTTGTATGGTCGCGACCGCCAAACGCATCACCAATTTCAGGCAAGCTGTGGGTTGTTAGGCCTTTAGCTAGACTCATGGCAATCTGTCGGGGTCTGGCTATAGAACGGCTGCGTTTTTTAGAGAGCATGTCACTGATACGCACGTGAAAGAAATCAGCCACGGTCTTCTGGATGTTATCTAAAGTGACCAATCGATCCTGGCGTGCAAGGATATCCTTTAGCCATTCCCGGGTGTTTTCTAAGCTCACAGCTTGGCCGGTAAACCGTGCATTGGCCGCCACTCGGCGTAGCGCACCTTCCAGTTCCCGGATGTTGGAACTTACGCGTTGAGCAATGAAAAATGCCACTTCGTCCGGCAATGCAACATTTTCCAGGATTGCTTTTTTCATCAAGATCGCTACCCGGGTTTCCAGCTCAGGTGGCTCGATCGGTACTGTCAAACCCCAGCCGAACCGCGATTTAAGACGTTCTTCCAGGCCCTCGACTTCCTTTGGATAACGATCGCAGGTCAGGATTACCTGTTGTTGTCCCTCTAGTAAGGCATTGAAGGTATGGAAAAACTCTTCTTGGGAACGTTCCTTACCTACGAAGAACTGAATGTCGTCGATAAGCAGCGCATCCAGGGTGCGATACTGACGTTTAAATTCGTTGATGGTGTTATGTTGCAGAGCCCGCACCATCTCATTTACAAAACGCTCTGAATGGACATAGGCAACCCGGGCCTGCGGATTACGCAGCTGGATCAGGTGACCGATACTCTGCATCAGGTGGGTTTTGCCGAGGCCAACCCCCCCATAAATGAACAGTGGGTTATATGCCCTACCGGGATTCTCTGCGACTTGGCGGGCTGCAGCCAGCGCGAACTGGTTGGATTTACCCTCGACGAATGTCTCGAAGGTATAGAGGGGGTTAATTCCCGCACCCGGAGTGGGCACGACATTGCCGCCAATTGGGGCAGCGGGGCTGTGGACAGAGAGTTCCTGAACTGTCCCGACCTCCAAGGACACCCGGCGGTCCCTGTCCTCGGCCAACTCCCGTGCTAGCTTGGAGATCCGCGTCAGGAAGCGGTCTTTGACCCAATCCATGACAAAGCGGTTGGGCGCAAGTAAGCGCAGCGTATGACTGTCTTCCTGAGCGTGTAGTGGCCGGATCCAAGTGTTGAGCTCTTGCTCCGTGAGCTCGTGCTCCAAATGATCCACACACCGCGTCCACAGCGATGCCATGCTAGACCCCCGGCGATTAGATTGATTCAGTTCTGCTTGTCAGTGCTTTGACGGCACTGCGCGAAGGAGTATAGAAGTCTATACCGGTTCAATAGAGTTATCCACAGGACTGAATTCATGAAAAAGATGCTCACATATTGACAGCAGACCGATGCACACGTCTAATATCGACCTTTTGCCCACGCGCCCTTGAACGCGGCGCATCCGACCGGTCATCAGCATGAAAAGAACTTATCAACCCAGCATCATTCGCCGGAAGCGCACCCACGGTTTTCGCGCACGCATGGCAACCAAACGCGGACGTCAGGTATTGAACGCCCGCCGCGCTAAAGGCCGGGCGAGACTCTGCCCCTAAGCCCGACCAAAAACGGGTTCCCCCCTGCAGCGCGGCTGCGTATACCAGCAGAATTCAACCGCGCCTTTCGCATCGGGGCACGTATCACAGATTCCTGCTTCCGTGTGTACGTAATCCCGGGTCAGGATGTGGCACGCTTGGGTATCACTGTGGCACGCAAGGCCGTATCCAATGCCACCGCGCGCAATCGAATTAAACGCCAAATACGCGAGAGTTTCCGTAGTCACCGCGCCATACTTCCGGCTGTGGACATCGTAGTTCAGGCTAAGCAACCAACAGCTTCAGCGGATAACATCGCAATACGCAACAGCCTTGAGTGGCATTGGCAGGAATTAATAAAACAATGCGCAGCATCCTGATTCTTTTAATCCGTGGTTACCAGTATTTTGTCAGCCCATTGTTAGGCCGGCATTGCCGTTTCGAACCCTCCTGTTCTGTATATGCCCAGCAAGCCATACAGCGCTTCGGTGCAATACGCGGCACTTGGCTTGCGACCCAGCGTATCCTGCGCTGCCATCCGCTACATCCCGGCGGATATGATCCGGTGCCCAACGTGAAACACCATCATGGATAACCGCCGGCTGTTTTTGTTCGCGGCGTTAGTCATGGTCGCATTCCTGATTTATCAGGCATGGATGCAGGACTATGGTCCTAAAACTCCAGCGCCACAGCCGCTTGTTGCGAATACCACAGCTGTGCCTGCGCCGGAGATTCCCACAGCACCTAATGCACCGGCTTCGACCGCAAATGCTGCCAGCAGCGCAGAAGCGGTGCCTAACCCCGGTGTTACTAAGCTGCCTGTGGGCGAGCAGATCCATGTACGCACCGACGTGCTGGACGTGATTATCGACACGGCGGGCGGTGATATCCGTCAGGCAAAGTTGCCGAAATATCCGGTGGAACTGAAAAAGCCGCAACTGGTCAAGGTATTGAACAGCGATAATGCCGAGCTGCTGATTGCTCAATCAGGTCTGCAGACCCACTCTGGACCCATGGCACCCACTTATGAAGCGCTGTATTCGGCCAGCCAGAAACAATACGAGCTAGCGCCGGATCAAAAAACCCTGAGAGTGACGTTCAGATGGAAAGACAAGCAGGGGCTGGAGGTACTGAAAACCTATACCTTCAACCGCGGCAGTTACCAGATCGGTCTTTCCTACAGCCTGCACAATGGTTCTTCCGAACCCTGGAGTGGTGCGCAGTACCTGCAATTCGAAAATCAATACACCGAGGAAAGCCATAGCCTGTTCAGCGCGCAGCGCTATGACTACCAACGGGTGGCGATGTATGACAGTGACGGCTATCACCAGGACGAGTTCAAGGATTTGAGCGAAAAGCCGGTGAACAAGACCACGGCGGGAGGATGGATTGCCGTTGTAAACCATTATTTTCTGGCGGCTGCGATACCCGAAGACCCAGCACCCACGAAGAATGCTGGAGATGAACAACTGACCAAACCCGCGGAAAATCTCTATTACACACGTTCCTTGGATAACTCGCGTTATTTTGTCGGCACTATCACCGCTCTGAGGACGGTTGCGCCAGGCGCCAGTACCACATTTGCAGACAAGTTTTTCATCGGTCCGAAATTACAGACGCGGCTGGCACAGGTGGCGCCGGGACTCGAACTTACCGTCGATTATGGCAAGCTCACTATCATCGCTGAACCAATTTTCAAGCTGTTGAACCTGATCCATCGCTTCATCGGCAACTGGGGTTGGTCCATCCTGGTGCTGACGCTGTTGTTCAAACTGCTGTTTTATCCCCTGAACCAGATCAGCGGACGTTCCATGGCCAAGATGCGGCGTGTGCAACCGCGTCTCAAAGCCCTGCAGGAACGTTACAAGGATGATAAGCAGCGTCTTGGTCAGGCCACCATGGAGTTCTACAAGAAGGAGAAGATAAATCCCATGGGTGGCTGTCTGCCGATGCTGGTGCAGATGCCGATCTTCTTCGCCTTGTACTATGTACTGGTTTACAGCGTAGAACTGCGGCAGTCCCCGTGGCTCAGCTGGATCCATGACCTGTCTGCGCCGGATCCTCTTTACATCCTGCCGGTGGTTTACGGCGTGGTGATGTTCATCCAGCAGCGCATCAGTCCACAGCCTACCACCGACAAGATGCAGCAACGCATCATGATGGCCATGCCGCTGGGCATCGCGGTGCTGTACGCGGTGTTGCCATCCGGGCTGGCGCTGTATTACGTCGCCAATTCGATCCTGACTATCGCACAGCAGTGGCGCATCAACAGCGTCGTAGGTATGGATAACAAGAAGCACGCCGCCAAGGAAAAATAAGCAATAGCATTATTGTTTCAGGCGCGTGTCAATTAAGACTTTTGTTTGCAGCGTCCGATGTACTGGACATTTATCGGCGATCTCCAGCAAATGTTGCTTCTGTTCGGCACTCAGCGTCCCGTGCAATTCGATTTCCCGTTCAAACTTGTCGATTTTGCCTGATTGGTTTTCGCAGTCATCACAATCCTGGGCATGAATCTTGTCATGCGTCAGATGCACACGCACACTTTCCAATGGCCATTGCTTGCGGTCTGCATACATGCGTAGGGTAATTGCAGTGCAAGCGCCCAAGGCACTGGTGAGATAGCTATAGGGTGAGGGTCCGGCATCGCTGCCGCCCACATCTCTCGGTTCGTCTGCCAACAAGTGGTGCGAGCCCGCATACACCTCAGCCCGGTAATGATCCCTGTTGATATGGACAACTACTTCGCCTTCTTCCGCCAGGCTGACTGAAGTCTTGACGCCCAGTTCGCCCAGATATTTTGTGGCCCAGGCAGCCAGCAGCAGGCCCACATATTCGGAATCCTCCGGGCGCGACAACAGATGGTCCGCACCCGAGAGTGATATGAAACTCTTGGGATGAAAGGCAGCGGTGAAGATCAGCCCGGCGTTGCTGATGTCTACCGTGGCATCGGTGGGTGAGTGGAAGATCAGCAACGGCTTGCGCAGCGCGTGGATGTTCTGTTGCCATTGCTGGTCTTTCAGATCATCCAGGAATGCTTTCTTGAAGTGGAACTTGCGTCCCGCCAGCATTAGGTCGGCTTCGCCGCGCTGTTCGATGACCTGGCGGGCGTCGCCCAGCAGGCCAGCTACATGTTCCGGATTCGCGGGTGCCGCCACGGTAGCCACCGCCATACAGCTGGGAATCAGATGTGCGGCTTCCAGCACCGCGGTTCCGCCCAATGAATGGCCTATCAAGATCTTGGGTGCCTGGTAATTTTTTTCGAGAAATGCCGCCGCCTGCACCAGGTCGGAGATGTTGGTGCTGAGCGTGGTGTCTTCAAACACACCCTGGCTCTCGCCGATACCGGTGAAATCGAAGCGCAGTACCGCGATGCCTTGCATGCACAGTGCCCGGGCGATGTCCACGGCGGCGCGCACATCCTTGCCGCAGGTGAAGCAATGGGCGTAGAGCGCATACGCGTGAGGTTTGCCATGGGCGGGCATCTCGATTCGACCCGCCAATTGCTGGCCGGCCGCATTGGGGAATTGGACGGGTTCTACGGACATGATTATTCCTGCCTTTTTAGGTCGTGATGATCGTGAAACAGCCTTAAACTGATTTTCCCATGAAATCCGCCGCGACATTTATGTACGACACCATCGCCGCCATCGCCACGCCCGCCGGACGCGGCGGCATTGGCATCGTGCGTGTATCGGGTCTCGCAGTCCCGGCTATCGCTGCAGCAATGCTCGGCGCTGTACCAGCGCCCCGACAGGCGTTATTGCGAACATTCGTGGATGCCGATGGCACACAATTGGACAGCGGCATCGTGCTATTTTTTCCTGCGCCGCTGTCCTTCACGGGTGAAGACGTGCTCGAGCTGCATGGCCACGGCGGTCCCGTGGTCCTGTCGCTGGTGCTCAAGCGCGTGTGTGAGTTAGGTGCGCGCCTGGCACGACCCGGTGAATTTTCGGAACGCGCATTCCTCAACAACAAGCTGGATCTGTCGCAGGCGGAAGCCATCGCCGATCTCATCGACAGCGGCAGCGAACAGGCGGCGCGTGCCGCCATGCGTTCGCTGCGCGGCGAGTTTTCCACGCGTGTCCATGAGCTGGTGGAAGCACTCATCGCTTTGCGCATGTTCGTGGAGGCCGCCATCGATTTCCCCGACGAGGAACTGGATTTCCTGAGTGATGGCAAGGTGGCGGAGCGCCTCGCAAACATCCGTACACAGTTTGAAGCATTGAATGCCGCCGCTGTCCAGGGCAGCCTATTGCGTGAGGGCATGACCGTGGTCATCGCCGGCCGGCCGAATGCCGGCAAATCCAGTCTGCTGAACCGTCTCGCTGGCCACGATGCCGCCATCGTCACGGAGATTCCCGGTACCACCCGAGATCTCCTGCGGGAAAATATAAACTTGGACGGGTTGCCGCTGCATGTCATCGACACCGCCGGTCTGCGCGATAGCGGCGATGTGGTGGAGCAGGAAGGTGTACGCCGCGCGTGGGAAGCCATCCGCTCGGCCGACCGGGTATTGCTGGTGATGGACGACACCCAAGGATTTTGCGCCGAGGACACACACAGCCTGCAGCAGTTTCCCGCAAACCTGCCGGTCACACTGGTATATAACAAGATCGATCTCACGGGCCGCCGACCCGAATTGAATGCAAGCGGTGGATCTGCATACGTGGCGCTGTCCGCCAAAACCGGCCAGGGCCTGGAATTACTCAGGAACCATCTGAAAACTGCTGCCGGTTTTCACCACACTGTTGGCGGCACCTTCATGGCCCGTAGCCGACACCTGCAAGCCCTGGAGCGGGCGCGCGATCATCTGGATGAAGCGCAACTGCGTTTGCAGGAGCGCGCCAGCGAACTGCTGGCGGAAGAATTGCGGCTTGCGCAGCTGTGCATGAGCGAGATTACCGGTGAGTTTACCAGTGAGGATCTATTGACGAGGATATTCTCGAGTTTCTGTATCGGCAAATGAATCACAACCAGAAACGCGGGTTGAAGATTCTAGGGTTTGTATAACTGTTCCGAAAACGGGTTGGGTTGTGTGTTCCAAATGGAAGGACGGAATACCGGTGAGATCGCCGGCAGCTGAACAGGCCGCTTTTCATGTTGCCAGTGCTTGTAATCAAACGGACGGTAGCCCCCATAGATCTGACTGACAGTTGAGACTTCCTGTGTGGAATCGGAGCTGCTCACGCTCGCCTGGTCTTGTGATTCCTGCCAGGCCAGGATCTGGTTATATTGCTGCTGGGTTTCCTGGGTCACAATGCTCTGGTACCACTGATTGATGCTGGCAATCCACGCTTGGTTTTGTGTTTCCGTCTGCGCATCTACCGCCGGTAGATCCGCCAGCTGCATACGTGTCACCGGCTGTTCCGGTTTGACCGGGGCTTTGTCGCTGTAATGCACCACCCCTTGGCTGTCCACCCATTTATAGATCTGCTGGCCGTCCGCAAATACGGCCGCTGAAAATAAGCTTGCAGCAAGGACAATTAAAAATCTGAGGTACTGT
>Ga0307372_10009898_pt1 | contig 13022 bp, 14 predicted proteins | sample OX1MG_FD_202533 | JGI IMG/M metagenome (GOLD analysis project Ga0307372, IMG submission 202533) | Soil microbial communities from Risofladan, Vaasa, Finland - OX-1 | ecosystem: Environmental > Terrestrial > Soil > Coastal area > Acid sulfate soil | place: Finland: Risofladan, Vaasa | collected...
CCGGTCTATGCGGGCGAGGCATCGCCCGAGCTGCTCCAGGCGCTCGCCAGCCTCTAGATTCCGCGGCGATGGGAATCGCCGATCCGTCCAAGCGCCTGGAGGCGATGCCTCCCTACATGTTCGCCGAGCTGGAGCGACGGGTCGCGGACAAGCGCGCGGCCGGAATCGACGTGATCAGCCTCGGCATCGGCGATCCCGACCAGCCCACCTACCCCCACATCGTCAAGGCGATGCAAGAGGCCGTTGCCGATCCCCTCAATCAGAGGTACCCGAGCAATCGCGGCCGAAGCGAGTTCCGCCAGGCATTCGCCGAGTTCTACCGCCGGCGCTTCGGGGTGGAGATCGACCCCCAGAGCGAGGTGATCCCGGCGATCGGCGCCAAGGAGTGCATTTACAATCTCTGCTTCGCCTTTCTCGATCCGGGAGGCGTGGCGCTGGCCTCTGACCCCGGCTACCCGGTCTACACCGGCGGCCCGATTCTTGCCGGGGCGAGGGCCGAGTTGCTGCCCCTGATCCCCGAGCTCGGCTTCGCCCCCGACCTTGGCGCGGTGCCCCCCGAGGTCGCCGCCAGGGCGCGGCTGATGTTCCTCAACTACCCGAACAACCCCAGCGGCGCCGTCGTCCCGGTCGGCTTCTTTGAGCTGGTGGTCTCCTTTGCCCGCGAGCACGAGATCCTCGTCGTCCACGACAACGCCTACTCGGAGACGACCTATGACGGCTACGTTGCGCCCAGCTTCCTGGCGACGCCCGGCGCCAGAGAGGTTGGTGTGGAGGTCTTCTCGCTCTCCAAGGGCTACAACATGACCGGCTGGCGCTGCGCCGCGATCCTCGGCAATGCCCAGGCGATCGAGACCTACTGGCGGCTGAAGACAAACGTCGACTCCGGGCTTTTCGACGCGGTGCAGCTGGCCGGCATCGCCGCGCTGAACAGCCCGCGCGGGGCGCTGGAGGCGATGAACGCGACATACGCCCGCCGCCGCGACCTGGTGGTCGGCGCCCTGCGCGAGATCGGCGTCGAGGTGCAGGCGCCGAAGGGGACGATCTACATCTGGGCGCCGGTTCCCGCGGGGCACAGCTCGAGCTCGTTCTCCGAGCAGGTACTGGAGGAGGCGGCGGTGATCGTCTCACCAGGATCGATGTATGGGCCGAGCGGTGAGGGCTTCTTTCGCATCTCGCTCACCACCCCCGATGATCGGATCGAAGAGGCGGTGGGGCGGATCAGGAAGTACCTGGCGCCCGCTTAGCCCAGTAGCGGTCCAGGCCGCGCCATTGGTACTCCGGCGGCACGCACTGGATCATCTCGGCCGCCGCCTCCTCGCTCGCGGCGCTCTCGGCGACGCGGGAGCGGTGGAGCTCCTCGTAATCGGCGGCGGAGAGGTCGCGGGCCAGCCGGGCCTCTTCGCCCAGGCGCTCACGCACCAGAGCCAGGTGTGGGGCGGGGTCCTCAACCGTGCCGAAGTGGGTGATGGCAAGGCGCTCGGGCGCCCAGTCTTCAACCGTCCGGATCGATTCGCTCCAGGCCTCGATGTCTATGTCCGGCGGAGGGGTGGGCGGGACGATGAGGTCGACGCCGGGGATCGAGACCGCGGCCACGTCACCGACGAAGGCGGTCCCCATCTCCTCGTGCAGGTAGCAGACATGATGGGAGGCGTGGCCGGGGGTGTAGGCCACCCGCATCCCCAGGACGCGCTCGCCGCCCACCAGGGGCTTCACGTTGTCCACCGGGACCGGCACGATCTCCCCCCAAAGGCGCCCCATCTGGTCGCCGTAGAGGCGCTCGGCGCTGGCCAGGAGCCTTGAGGGATCGATGAGATGGGGTGCTCCGCGCTCGTGGACGTAGACCTCCAGATCCGGCCAGCGCCGCACCAGCGCGCCTGTCGCCGCCGCGTGGTCGAGGTGGATGTGGGTCAGCAACACCGCCCGCGGACGATCGCCGTCGAGCGCCGCCAGCAGCGTCTGCAGCGAAGACTCGGGACCGGGGTCGACCAGGGTCCCGTCGAGCTCCCAGCAGGCGATCACGTGCGGGCGCCCGAGGTGCATGAGGTCGATCGCGCGCATCGACGAGGGCCGGCTCAGACGGGGGCGGCGGCGGGTAGCCTGCCTTCCGCCTCCAGGGTTTCGCGCAGTCCCTGCTCGAGGCCGCGCGGCGCATAGCCCAGTTTGTCGGTCGCCTTTGCGTGGCTGGCCCAGAAGGTGACGCCGTCGGCGGAGGAGATCAGCTCACGCAGGTTGGGCGGCTGTCCCATCACCTTGCCCACCAGCGGCCCGATCGGGACCATCGCCTTCATCACCGCGGTCGGGATCGCGTGTTGTGGTGCCTTGCGCCCGGTGAGCGCGGCGACAACGTCGATCGCCTCGCGCACGGTGCTCACCGGACCGCTCAGCACGTAGGCCTCCCCCGACTCGCCAAGGTCGAGGACAAGGAGGATCCCCGCCGCGACGTCCTCCACGTGGGAGAGGCAGATCCCCAGCTCGGGGAAGGGGATCAGCGGCATCCTGCCGGCGAGGAACTGGTTCACCAGCTCGGCGATCGAGGATGTGTCGCCCGGGCCATAGACCCCACCGGGCTGGACGATCGAGCAGGGCAGGCCCTGCTCGCGGGTCATCCGCTTGGCGATCTGGTGCGCCTCCCACTTGGTTTCCTCATAGCATGAGGTGAACCCCGTGCCCGGGTGTTCATAGGTCTCGTCGACGACCTTGCCGTGGGTGTTGCCGAAGGCGCCTACGGTGGAGACGTAGACGACCTTGGGGAGGCCGGCAGCCAGCGCGGCGCCGAGGACGCGTTCGGTGCCGCCAACGTTGGCTTCGCGCATCGCCTGCCGCTGGGAGGCGGGGATGCCGACCTCATACACCGCGGCGGCGTGGATCACCGCGTCACAGCCCTCCATCGCGCCGCGGATCACCTTCGCGTCGTCGAGGTCGCCGGGGACGAGGTCGCAGCCCAGATCGGTGAGCCCCTTCGCTTTCTCCGGCCGGCGCACGAGGCAGGCCACCTCCTCACCGCGGGCGCGGAGCTGGCGCACGACCTCGCCGCCGATGAAACCGGTGCCTCCGGTGATGAAAACCCTCATCCCGCATAACCCTAGCCTCTTGGGCTGGGCGAGCGCCGGGGTCCGGCGCCCCGCCCGGGAGCGAGGCGGGGGGTGTCCGGCTCCTACCTACAATGGGTCCGAGTGCAGCGTTCGAGAAACGGCCGTGACACGCAGACCCACAATGATGGGGGCGGTGGTGGTGCCGGCGTTTCCAACCCTAGGGCGCGCCAGCGGGCAGTGGCGATCGGGATCGCCGATGGGCGCGATCGGGGCGACACCCTTGCCGAGCTGAAGGAGCTGCTGCGCACCGCCGGGGTTGCGACGGCGGGCGAGGCGACCCAGCAGCGGGCGGCCCCCGACCCAGACCGCTATTTCGGTCGCGGCAGGCTGGCCGAGTTAAAGGAGCAGGTCGCGGCCTGGGATGCGAACCTCGTCGCCTGCGACGACGAGCTGGCGCCGCGCCAGGAGCGCAATCTGGAGGCGGCGCTCGGCGTGCCGGTGATCGACCGCACCGCGGTGATCCTCGACATCTTCGCCGACCACGCCCACTCGGCCGAGGGCAAGCTCCAGGTTGAGCTGGCCCAGCTGGAGTACAACCTGGCGCGCATGCGGGGCCTGTGGACCCATCTCGAGCGGCTGGGAGGCGGAATCGGCACCAGGGGTCCAGGCGAGTCCCAGATCGAGACCGACCGCCGCCTCGCTCGCGACCGGATCGCGGCCCTGCGCCGGCGCCTGACCCGTCTTGAGCGCAACCGCGGTGTGATGCGCGCACGCCGCGAGCGCTCCTCGATCCCGCGGATCGCCCTCGCCGGATACACCAATGCGGGCAAGTCGACGTTGTTGAACGCGATCACCGGCGCCGAGGCCGGCGTCGGCGACATGCTCTTCCACACCCTCGACCCGACGACCCGCAGCTTCGAGCTCTCCGGTCGCGACTGCCTGCTGACGGACACCGTGGGCTTCATCGAGAAGCTCCCCCACCAGCTGGTCGAGGCTTTCAAGGCGACGCTGGAGGAGACGACGCTGGCCGACCTCGTCGTGCAGGTGCTCGACGCGGCGGCGGGAGCCGAGCGGCGGGTGGTCGAGATGAAGGCCGTGGACGAGGTTCTGGCGGAGATCGGCGCCGGAGAGAAGCCGCGAGTTCTTGTCCTCAACAAGGCCGACCTGCTCGACGCCGAGGGGAGGCACGATGTAGGCATCGAGCACCCCGACGCGGTGCTGGTCTCCGCTCTAACCGGAGAGGGCCTGGACGCGCTCCGCCGGCAGATCGGAGAGGCCTTTGAGGAGACGCTGGCCTACGTCGAGCTATTGGTGCCCTATGCGCAGGGTGGGCGGTTGCACGAGCTCTACGAGGTGGCCGGCGAGCTGGAGCGCAGGGAGCGCGACGACGGGGTGCTGGTACGGGCCAGGGTTCCGCTTGCCGAGATGCACCGCTTTGATGACCTGAGGACAACCGGCAACGGGGCGGCGCGGGTGCGAGCCTCGGATTAGGCTGAGGCGCCGTGGAGCTCAGGGTCTCAAAACTTGAGGACGGCGCGGTGCTGCCCACCAGGGCGCATGAGGGAGACGCCGGCCTGGATCTCTACGCCTGCGAGGCGGCGCAGATCGGGCCGGGGGAGAGGCGGAGCGTGGGCACCGGGGTCGCGGTGGAGATACCGCCGGGCCACGCCGGATTGGTCCTACCGCGCTCCGGGCTCGCCCGCGATCACGGAATCTCGCTGCCGAACAGCCCCGGGCTGATCGACGCTGGATATCGGGGGGAGCTACGGGTGCTGCTGCTGAACACCGACCGCACCGAGACCTTCCGCCTGGAACCGGGGGAGCGGATCGCGCAGCTGGTGATCGCTCCGATCGCGCTCGTCCAGCCGGTCGAGGTCGAGGCGCTTGCCAACTCCGCCCGCGGAGTCGGCGGCTTCGGCTCCAGCGGCCGCTGAGCCAGCTAACCGCTGAATCTGCCGGACACGTAAGGTTCGTGTCCATGTCATCCGAGCGCTACAAGTGGATCGCGCTTTCCAACACGACCCTCGCGGTGCTGCTGGCGACCCTCGACGCCTCGATCACCTTGATCGCGATGCCGGCCATCTTCCGCGGCATCCATCTCGACCCGCTGATCCCGGCCAACAGCTTCTACCTGCTGTGGATGATCCTCGGCTACCTGGTCGTATCCAGCGTCCTCATCGTCAGCCTCGGCCGCCTCGGCGATATGTACGGGCGGGTGAGGATCTACAACCTGGGCTTCGTCATCTACACGATCGCCTCCCTGCTCCTGGCGCTGGACTGGATGAGCGGCCGCGCCGGTGCCACCTACCTGATCGTCTTCCGCATCGTGCAGGGCATCGGCGGCGCCTGCCTGCTGGCCAACGCGGCGGCGATCATCACCGATGCATTCCCGGCCGACCAACGCGGCATGGCGCTGGGCATCAACAACATCGTCGGGGTCAGCGGGATGTTCGTGGGGCTGATCCTCGGCGGCCTGCTCGCGCCGATCGACTGGCGCCTGGTCTTCCTCGTCTCCGTTCCCGTCGGGCTCTTCGGCACCGTCTGGGCCTACCTCAAACTCGAGGAGCGCAGCCTGCCGCGACCAGCCTCGATCGATTGGTGGGGGAACGTCACCTTCGCCCTCGGCCTGATCCTGGTGATGGTCGCGGTGACCTATGGGATTCGCCCCTACGGCGGCCACCCGACCGGATGGAGCAGCCCGCTGGTGATCGCCCTACTCGGCTGCTCGGCGATCTCCCTGGCGGCCTTCGCGCTGATCGAGAGCCGCGTCGCCGAGCCGATGTTTCGGCTGGCGCTGTTTCGCATCCGGGCCTTTACCTTCGGCACCCTCTCGACCTTTCTGGCCGCCGTCGCCCGGGGGGGCCTGATGTTCATGCTGATCATCTGGCTGCAGGGCATCTGGCTGCCAGAGCACGGCTACAGCTTCACCGAAACGCCCCTCTGGGCAGGGATCTACATGTTGCCCCTGACCGTTGGCATGCTCCTGGCGGGACCGACCTCGGGCTACCTCTCCGACCGCTACGGGGCCCGCTCCTTCGCCACCGGCGGCATGCTCGGGGCGGCGTTCAGCTTCGGATTGCTGATGCTCTTGCCCACCGATTTCTCCTTCCCCGTCTTCGCCGGGATCCTTTTCTTGAACGGGGTCTCGATGGGTATGTTCGCCTCGCCCAATCGGGCCGCCGTTATGAACAGCCTGCCTCCAGAGGATCGCGGCGCCGGCGGCGGCATGAACCAGACCTTCCAGAACTCCGCCCAGGTGCTCTCGATCGGAATCTTCTTCACCCTGCTGATCGTCGGCCTCGCCTCGAGCCTGCCGGCGGCGATGAGCAGCGGCCTCCAGGCTCATGGCATCTCTCCCGCGATCGCCGGCAAAGTCGGTCAGACGCCGCCGATCTCGATCCTCTTCGCCGCCTTCCTCGGCTACAACCCGATCCAGCATCTGGTCGGCACCGGCGCTCTGCAGGCGCTGCCGGCACACGCTCATGCGCTGCTCGCCGGCCCCGAATTCTTCCCCCACCTGATCTCCGTCCCATTCCGGGACGGGCTCCACACGGCGTTCATCTTCGCGATCGTCGCCTGTCTCGTCGCCGCCGCGGCCTCCCTGATGCGCGGCGGCCGCTATCACCATGCCGACCAAACCGCCCGCGAGGCAGGGACGCGCGGCCAGATCCCCAAACTGGAGGAGCAACATGCACGTTGAGTGGCACGGCCAGTCCGCCTTCACCCTCTCTGGCCGGAGGCCAAGGTGTTCATCGACCCCTTCGCCGACATGTCGCCGATGGCCGAGCGCGGGGTCCGTTTCGACTACCCGCCGATCGAAGTCGACGAGGTCGACCTTCTGCTCGTCACCCATGAGCACCTTGACCACAACGGCGTCGAGGCGATCTCCGGCGAGCCGGCGATCCTGCGTTCGACCGCGGGCCGACTCGAGTCTCCGCTCGGCGAGGTGGTGGCGATTGCCTCCGAGCACGACGAAAACGCCGGTACCGAACGCGGCCCCAATACGATTTTCGTCTTCACTCTCGACGGGGTGCGCATCGCGCACTTCGGCGATTTCGGCCAGGCCGGGCTGCGGCCCGAGCAGCGGGCCGCGATCGGCGAGGTCGACATGGTCATCCTCCCGGTCGGCGCCGGGCCGACGATCGGCGCGGCGCAGGCGGCGAGGATCGTCGAGGAGCTGAAGCCGCGCTGGGTGGTGCCGATGCACTACCGCACCGAGCGCATCGGCTTCCTCGAGAGCGAGGAGGAGTTCGTCGATCGGATGCCGCGGGTGCAGAGGCTCGAGTCCCCGAGTTTCGACACCGCCGACCTGGAGCAGGGCGAGGGCCCGTTGACCGTCGTTCCCGCTGCTCCAGCGCCGGCCTAGACCTAGGTCGCGGGGACGCCGGCCGCCGCCCGCGCCCCCGCGTGGGCGGCTTCCTCCAGATCGTCGACGAGCGGCTCCAGCTCGGGCCTGGCGCCGTAGCGTCGCTCCAGCGCCAGGGCGGCCAGCCGATCCGCCAGCCAGGCGTTCTTGGGGAGCAGGGGCCCGTGCAGGTAGGTGCCGATCAGGTTGTCGCGCCGGACTCCCTCGAATCCGTCTTTGCCGTTGTTGCCGAAGCCCTTGACCACCCGGCCCAGGGGGCGGGCGCCCGGCCCGAGGTAGGTGCGCCCGCCATGGTTCTCAAAGCCGGCGATCAGCCGAGGGCCATCGCCCAAGTCGGCGTCGATAGCGACGTTGCCGATCAAGCGCGGGCCCGGCCCGCGCACGGTCTCAAGCTCGACCAGCCCGAGTCCCGCCAGTCTCTCCTCGCCGAGCTGGTAGCTGTGGCCGAGCAGCTGGTAGCCGCCGCAGACCGCGAGGAGGACGGCCCCATCCCCTACCGCCGAAGCCAGCGCCTCTCGCTTGCTGGCGACCATATCCGCGGCGACCATCCGCTGGTCGCGATCCTGTCCGCCGCCGATGTAAATGAGGTCGTGGGCGGCAGGGTCGAAGCGCTCTCCGGGTCCAGCGGCAGCGTAGGAGAACCGGATGCCGCGCCACTCACAACGGCGCTGAAGGAAGATGATGTTGCCACGATCAGCGTAGATGTTCATCTGATCCGGATAGAGGGCCAGCAGCCGCAGCTCCATCACCTCACCGCCTCCAGCAGGACGACCGTGGAGCCAACGTGGGCCTCGGTTGCGCCAACCTGGCGCCGGCCGGCGGGCGCCAGCCCCGCCTGAACTCCCTCGCGCTCCAGAGTCGCGGCGCTGAGCCGCCCCAGACTGACCAGATCGACCTCCTGACCCCGCTCACCGGCGGGTGAGAGCGCCTGGCGCAGCCGCCGAACGACGATCGAGCCGGCCTCCAGGCCGATCTCTATGGGCAAGCTCGTAAAGACCCACCCGTCGACCTCGCGCACGTCGGGAGAGGGCACACCCGCCCCGCCGGCTCCAACTTCCTCCACGATTGCCAACGCGACCCTCCCGCCGGGCCGCAGATGCCCGGCTGCGCAGCGCAGACAATCAATCCGCTCCTGCGCCCCGGCGAAGAGCTGCACCAGCTGCATCGGCGCGAGCACCAAGCCGAACTCCCGTCCCAGCTCAAAACTCCGGGCATCGCCAAGCGCCAGATCCACCCCCAGGCCGACCGCCCGCTGGCGGAATGCGGCGAGCAGCGCAGCATCGGCGTCAAGCCCGGTCACCCTGTGGCCCCTGCTCGCCAGATGCAGTCCAACCCGGCCGGTCCCGCAGCCCAGGTCGAGAACCTCCCCCTGGGCCTGGTCGGCCAGCTCGCGCCACAGCGCCAGGTCCGCCGAATAGGTCCCGCACTCGGCATCGTGCCAGGCAACGGAGCCGCGGGGGATCGGAGCGGTGGCGTCGGGCTCGGGGGCCCCGAGAAGGCCCTCGCCCACAGCAACCGCCCGCCCCCGGAGACCGAGCTCCCCGGCGCGAGGCTGCCGTCCCTCTGCGGTCACCGCCAGAACTCCTTGGCCAACCCGCGCCCGGCAAGCAGCTTGCGCAGCTCGAGCAGGGCGGTGTAGGTGGGCAGGGCGAAGAGCCGACGCTCGGCCCCGGCGACGGCGCGGTCGAGTGAGGCCTCGATATCTGGCTCGACCTCGATCCGGCCCTGATCCCACCCGGCGTACTTCAGTCGTAGCGCCATCTCCGCGGCCCGCGTTCCCGCGCAGATTACCCGCCCCACGGCCCCCCCAAGCAACTCGAAGTCAGCGTCCCAGATCCAGGAGACGTCTCGCCCGTCGGCGATTCGGTCGTTGAGGGCGATCCAGAGGTCCAGCTCCCCGCTGCCCGCCTCCTGGCGCAGCGTGCGCAGGACCTCGTTGGCGCCGGCCGGGTTCTTGATCAGCAGGATTGAGACCGCAACGGGGCCAACATCGATCGTCTCGACCCGGCCAAACGCGGCGCGCATCTTGCCCAGGGCGGTGGAGATCCGCTCGGGGACGACGCCGAGCTCGAGCCCCGCCGCAATCGCCGCCAGCGCGTTGTAGACGTTATAGAGACCGGGGAAGGGGAGCTCGAGGCCCAGCTCGCCCGCCGGGGTGCGGACCTCGACCCGCGATCCACTCATGCCCCGCAGCTCGATCTTGGTCGCCGCAATCTGGGGCAGCGGACGGCCGGCGCCGCAGTGAGGGCAGGAGTAGTGACCGAGATGGCCGACGAAGGCGCGCTCGTAGGCGTAGGGGTGGCCGCAGCGGCGGCAGTGCTTGGCGTCGAAGGCATGCTGGAACTCGCCCACCGCCTGGCCCGGGTCCTCGATCCCGAAGTAGACCACGCCCGGCCGGGGGCGCTCCTCGGCGTCGCGCCCGAGGTCGGCGATCAGAGGGTCATCGGCGTTGAGCACAAAGCGCATCGATCCGGCCCGCTCGGTGACCATCCTCGCCCACTCATCGGCAAGCGCCTCCGTCTCCCCGTAGCGGTCGAGCTGGTCGCGGAAGAGGTTGCCCAGCACGATCAGCGAGGGCCGGAGTTGCGCCGTGACCCGGGGCAGCCAGGCCTCGTCGACCTCGAACAGCCCCTCGTGCCCGCCCTGTTCCAGCAGCGCGGTGGCGACTCCCCAGGTCATGTTCGAGCCGGCTCGGTTGTGGACCGGCTGGCGCCCATCGGCGGCGAGGACGGCGGCGATCATCGCGGTCGTCGTCGTCTTGCCGTTGGTCGCGCTGACGATCGTCGTGCCGCGGTCAAGCCGGACCCCCAGCCGGGCGATCGCCTCCGGCTCGAGGCGCAGCAGAGCCCGACCCGGGAGGGTCGTCCCTCCGCCGCGCCCGCTGGCGCGACTGGCGGCACCAATGGCGCGCGCCGCCGCCACCTTCGCCCCGAACAGCGCGCCGTTACTCACCCGGCGGGGCCAGCACGCCCAACGCGCGCGGAAGCAGGCGCAGCGAGGCGGGCAGGTCGGTCAGATGCTCGCCGTCGGCGTAAACAGCGAGCGGCCGACTGGCGCTCAACTCCAATCGCGGGGTGCGAAAGATACGCACCTCATCCTCCTCGACGTGGGTGCCTTTGAACACCTTGGGCAGGTTACCCAGGAACTTCAGCTTGCCCACCTCGCCGATCGTGACGACGTCGAATTCGCCATCGGCCAGGTCGGCGGCCGGGGCGATGAACATCCCGCCGCCGTAGGCCCTGCTGTTGGCGGCCGAGACCGAGTAGCCGCTGAAGCGGATGCGCTCCTCGCCGGCCACCAGCGTGAAGCGCACCGGCTTCCAACGGGCCAGGGTGCGCAGCGCGGCCAAGATGTAGACCAGGTTGCCGCCCAGGCGCGAGTCGTTGGCGGTCCGGTTGGCCTCGGACTCAAACCCGGCGCTGGCGATACCGAGGAAGCGTCGCCCATTCGCCTCACCGACGTCGATCACTCGGATATGTCCGGCGGCGATCGTCTCCACCGCCCCCTCGGGCTCCGTGGGGACCTCGAGTACCCGCGCCAGGTCGTTACCGCGGCCGGCGGGGACGATTCCGAGCGGGGTCTCGGCGCCGGCCATCGCGCCGCCGACGGCCCCCACCAGGCCGTCGCCGCTCATCACCACCGGCACCTCACCCGCCTCGATCGCCAACAGCGCCTGCTCGACGCCGTGCTCGAGGCCGCGCGTCAGCTGCGCCCTGAACTCGATCCTGCGCGCGTCCAGTGCGGCCTCCACCCTGGGCAGCAACTTCAGCGTCCCACCCCCGGCCGAGGAGGGGTTGACCAGCAGCGCCAGGGGCATACCGTCGATCGCCATCATCGATGCTGGCAGCCTAGGTGGGTGCCGCCCCGGGGGTCGCCGTCGCGAAGGCGCCCGACCAAAAAGTTGCCGTCGCCCGCCGTGGCGGCGTCGACCTGATCGATTCCGTGGCGCTCAAGCCGCCGCCGCAGGCGCGCTGGGCTCTGGGCAAAGAGCCCGCCCGGGGGGGCCGAGCGAGCGAGGATCAGGTGCCCGCCCGGGCGCAGCACGCGGGCTATCTCGCCAATCGAGGGGCGCGCGTCGAGCTGGGCGACCAGGTCGAACAGATCGTCGGGGTAGGGGAGAGACGCCGCCCTACCGACCTTGAAGGCGATGCGACCCTCGGGATCGAGCCCGACTCTGGCGGTAGCGGCCCGGACAGCTGCCTCCGAGGGGTCGACGCCGCGCAGCCGGGTTCGGGGGAACTCTCGGGCGAGGAAGAGCACCGCTTCGCCCTCTCCACAACCTATGACCAGGGCTCGCTCGGGGGAGCGAGGGACCCGCAATGCGGCGGCAGCCAGCGGCGTGAGAGGGGGCGTGGACAGGCCTCGATGATCGCAAGTGGGCGCGGCTGGGTTGCGATCATCTAGTCTTCCGCGCCGATGGAGGAGCAGAGCTTCGATCGCCGCCTGGTCATTCTCGCCGTCTTCGCCCTGGTCGCCGCCGCGATCGTGGCGGCGATCCTGATCGGCCGCAACAGCGGTGGCACGAACACGGCCAGCGTCGCCGGCTGCAAGCAGGTGGAAGCGCCGCAGCCCAAGCAGGTGAGCCTGAAGGCGCCCAAGCAGACGGTGAAGCCGGGCGAAAAGTTGACCGCAGTGGTGAAGACCAGCTGCGGGACTTTCGACATTGCGCTGAGCACGAAGCTGGCGCCCAAGACGACCAACTCCTTTGCCTACCTCGCCAGGCAGGGCCTCTACAACGACCTCACCTTCCATCGGATATTGAAAGAATTCGTGATCCAGGGCGGCGATCCACTCGGAACCGGCGCCGGCGGTCCCGGTTACACGGTGGTCGAGAAGCCCCCGGCGCACCTCGCCTACTCCCCGGGGACGGTGGCGATGGCCAAGAGTTCGAGCCAGCCGCCGGGTGCCTCCGGCAGCCAGTTCTTCGTCGTTACCGGCTCAAAAGGGGCCGGCCTGCCGCCCGAATACGCCCTGGTCGGAAAGGTCAGCAAGGGCTTGGAAGTGGTCGCTCGGATCGGCGAAGTGCCAGTCAGCACTGGAGAAGCTGGAACACCCAAACAGACGATCCTGATCGAAAAGATGACGATCGAAAAGGGCTAGGCATGGCCAAGGTCGACCTCGGAGACCGAGCACCCGATATTGAACTGCCCGGAACCGGGGCCAAGACCTACCGGCTCGCCGACTACCGCGGACGCAAGGTGATCCTGGCCTTCTATCCGGGCGATTTCACCGCGGTCTGCACCAAGCAGTTCTGCTCCTACCGAGACGAGAGCGAGCGGCTGGACAAGCTTGGCGCCCAGGTGCTCGGGATCTCTCCCCAGTCCGTCGATTCGCACGAGCGCTTCACCGAGGAGAAGCGCCTCAACGTGCCGTTGCTGGCCGACGAGGACCGCCGGGTTGCACGCGCCTACGGGGTCCTGGCCGGGCCGATGGTGCGCCGGGCGATCTTCATCGTCGACGAGGAGGGGATCGTCCGCCACCGCAAGGTGACGCTGGTCGGCCTCAGCTTCGAGACCGTCGACGATCTGGAAAGCGCTCTCGCCTCGCTGTCCTGATGCCGGCGGCGGGCGAGCCGACCCCCTTTGCCGTCGGTGAGAGCCCCGAGATCCGCGGCGAGAGGGTGG
>Ga0307372_10009900_pt1 | contig 13020 bp, 12 predicted proteins | sample OX1MG_FD_202533 | JGI IMG/M metagenome (GOLD analysis project Ga0307372, IMG submission 202533) | Soil microbial communities from Risofladan, Vaasa, Finland - OX-1 | ecosystem: Environmental > Terrestrial > Soil > Coastal area > Acid sulfate soil | place: Finland: Risofladan, Vaasa | collected...
TCGTATTTGAGCACGCGGCGCAGCCGCCACTCGCACACGCCAATCTCCTGGACCATAAGCATCTCGAGCGCGCCGATTGGTTTACGGTCGGCAATCAGCGCGGCCATCATCGCGCGGAATTCCGCCGATGCGCGCGCGCCTTCGACCTTGGGGATCACCAGCCTGCGCATAAGCACGCCGCTTCGGGAGTGAATCCCGTGCCGCGCGGAGTTCATCGCCGAGCGTGCCTTGCCTGCCGCGGTCCGCGGTCCGGTGGAAAGCTGGGCATTGGCGCGATTGGCCGCGAGTTTGCGGTCGGAAATGGTGTGGCGCTCGGGCTCGGGCAGCGCTGAAAGGTTGGGGTCGCCTGCACATGGCATTTGCTCTTCCATGTTCCCCATTCTAAACGGATTCGGAATTCGCGTAAGGCTGAACAGTTCAGCCATGAACAAATCTGGCAAAAATTCTAACGATCGTTAGGGACCTCGCGCGCGGCCTGGTGGCACCGGCTTGAGCCGGTGCGGGGTCACGGGCTAAAGCCGGTGCCACGAAGATAGCCCGGATTCCGCGAAAAAAATCAGTAGTGGGCGAGCAAGTCATTGATGTCGGGGCTGCCCAGTCCGGTTCCCAAATCGTAGCCGGGACCGACCTGATAGCCGGGAAACGTATCGCAGCGCGAGTACGGGCAATTCTCACCCACGTTCGATACGTCAACCAACGCATCACTGCTCGCAGCCGCCATTGCCGGGTGAGGGGTATTGAATTCGATGGCGGCAGCATGAAGACTCTCGTGTAACACTTTTGAAGGGGGTATCATGCGCAGGTTTCTCAAAGCCGCGGCCGTCCTGTTCGCCACCCAACTCTCTATTGTTGTGTCAGCATTCGCCTCGTCGCCGGATTTGGCGACGACTCAGGCCGAGTTCGTTGAGTACACGTGCCAGATACAAATGGATTTCGGCGCGCGTCCGTTCACCCGGACGAACCAACAGGTGATGAATGATCGCTCCGCTGATGAGGTCCAGGATGATCTCGGGTTCGCGCTTCGCGCGTACAACGCCTTCAAGCAGCCCACGAACCAAGCGGCGGCGCGGAAGCAGGTAATCTCTCCAATACACTGCCATCAACTCAGGGTTGTTCGGGACGGAGCCAATCAGCCTGGCCGCGAGCTTCTTGTAGCCGGGGCTCGTAAACGTCGCCGCAAGTGCATCGATCAGGGGTTCAGGCGATCCGCTTAGCTTCACTCGATTGATTGTTTGACGCTCGGCCGTTCCCCGTGCGGAGGCAATCGCTTGCGCAATCAGATCCTCCTTCGAGGACCATCTGCGATATAGCGTCGTCCGGGCGACGCCGGCGGTGTCGGCGATCTGTTCGATACTTGCGCCTTCAATTCCTCGTTCAATAAACACCTTCAGGGCGGCTCGCAAAATCGCTCGATCTGCCGCTTTGCTGCGCGGACGTCCCGGACCGCTCCCTGTTTTGTTCGCTTCTTGAACAGCGATGCCTGCCGAAGTTTTCACGTTGAATGCAGACTCCTAGAGCGGATGTCCGAATAATCCGGTATGCGCGCTGATGCCGCCGTCCGCGACTACAATGCTCCCGGTCATGAAAGAGGAATCGTCGCTGGCCAGAAACAACACGACGCGCGCGATCTCCTCGGGAAGCCCGAGCCTGCCGATTGGGTGATGGTCTTCAAGGAGCCGTCGCCCCTCGCCTTCGCCTAGAGCGCGCAGGAGAGGAGGGGTGGCGATACTGCCGGGACAGACAGCATTCACACGGATGTTCTTCCGCGCATACTCAATGGCGCCCGTGCGAGTCAGATTGATCACGCCGGCCTTTGCCGCGTTGTAGGCGCCGAGCATGTAATCCGCGGCCAGTCCGGAGACCGACGCGGTGTTGACGATCACCCCGCCGCCCTGTGCGACCATTTGAGGCAGGGCATAGCGCATCCCATAAAATACGCCGGAGAGCGATACCGCGATTGCTCGCTGCCAACTTTCGACTGGCATATCGCCGACGGGAGCAACGGCGCCGGCTGTGGCCACGTTGTTGTGCAGGATATCGAGCCGGCCGAACCGGTCGACCGCAAACTTAACCATCGACTCGACCTCGGCAGGCTCGCCGACATTGGCTTTGTGGAACACAGCAGAGGCTCCGATCTCCTCGGCAATTCGACGGCCATCTTCTTCGTCAATGTCAGCGACGATGACGGTCGCGCCTTCATCGCCAAATAACTTTGCGGTGGCAGCACCGATACCCGACGCCGCGCCCGTGATCAGGCTCACTTTGTTCTCGAGTTTTCCCATTGCAGTAACTCCTCCTTCGGCAGCGCGCGCGCATGCACAAGGCAAATGGATGTATATGCCATCATTACGCTACATGAGTGTAGCGATATTTGTCAAGCTTCGGGAAACCAAAAGAAACATATAGTGAGTTTAGGTTCGCTGCCTCCTCACTCGCGCTTGATTTCTCTAACGCGGCGATCGTCTCTGGGCGCAACGAATTTCGGATCGCGAAGGTGGTGATCGAGCGTCCCGTGAAGGAATCTGATCGCCGCGACCTTCCGGAGGTTAAGCGCGGCGATAGCGTCAGTCTCGCGCTCAGCTACTCGAGCTGCACGGGTTCGCTCCAATGGAGTTGGGGGTACTCCGACGGATATGGGCGCATTTCTTGCGCTAAGCCTCGACGGACCGCCGTCACCGGGTTTCAATCAGTGTCTATGCACATGTGGTCAGCCGTCGGGTCCGAATGGCAGCATCACCTGCACGCTGGGATCGGGCATCACCCCTTAGGAGATCTATGCATAACTGGCTGGAGTGCTTGATTCCCTCTCCTTGTCCTAAGGAGAGGGGATCGACTGCGCCGTTATGTAGTTATGCAAAAGCTCTCCCGAGGGAGACCTTTGCTAAGTGGATGCCGGCTCGGGAAGGCGAGATTCCTCGCGAACCTCGCCGCGCGGGACAAGGCGTACGAGGCGCGGCGGATCGCCCGCACGCGCTCGGAATGACACGAGAAATAGGGAAAACCTTGTCATTCCGAGCGCGAATGTAAGGCCAGTTTCGCGCCGTGCGTCGCGACTCGCGTCGCGCGCATCGCGAGGAATCTCGCCAGTCGCGAAAGCAGCCCCGAGGAATGAGCTGCGCAAAGGTCCCGGAGGGGATGGGTATCCGCAGGAGGCGCGCGGGAACATCAGCATGCGGAGAGGGCGCGTCGCGAAGCGCCCCTACGAATCCGAGCGGTGTTCGTCGGACGCGGCTCGGCCCGCGTTGCACCTGCCATCGTGCATGGAGATTTCTTGGCTTTCGATGTGATAGGGATTGAATCCACGTGATTCATCACGAATACTTTCGTTTGAGACTTTTTGCAGGGGGGTATCATGCACAGGTTTCTCAAAGCCGCGGCTATCGCGGTAGCCGTTCAGATCTTTGTTGTCGGATTGGCGTTCGCGTCGTCTCTGGATTCGGCGCCGAACGCCGCGACTCCGTTCGTGATTTGCAACAATCAGCGCTACGCGCTGTGCGCCGAGGCTAGCTGCTTCGTTTACGACTCGGTCGCCTATTGCAAGTGCGATGTCAAGCGCGGCGATAGCATCAGCCTCCAGCTTAGCTACACGAGCCCGACGGGCGAGCGAAACGTCTGCGATGTGAACCGGGAAGGAAAGCATAATGGCTATATGGTCAGCACTTTCAGCCTTCCCAGTAACGTGGTGAAGGGCGGCAGCGCCGCCGTCTATACCTGCCCTGGATCGGCTAACGCCGGAAGTGGAGTGAGTGCTCCTGTGGCTTATGGGCAATGCGACGGCGCAATTTGCGCCAACAGCAGCAGGGGGCAGAAGTTTCCCGGCTTCGACGGGCGGCTGCGCCGTAATGAGAACATCTGCTCGTGCCCGGTCTCGACCGATGCGACGCCGGGCAGCTCGGACGGCGCCGGATACCAGATCTTCGGGCCGTACAATCCCAGCGCCGCAGCGGGGAGCAGATGCGATGCCAGTGCCTGCGCGGCTTGCAGCGTCCCAAACCCGACAGCGAATGGAACCACGATTCCGGTGGGCGCTCCAACCGGTTCGGGGGAATTTCTTGCGCTGACCCTCGACGGTCCACCGCCTCCGGTTCTCAATCAGTGTCTGTGCACATGCAGTCCGGCCGTGGGTCCGAATGGCAGCATAACCTGTACGCTGGGAGCGGATCTCACTCCATAGTCAGTAGCGCGGGACTGACATACGCAGGGTGTGGGTGCCTCGCGGGATTAGGGATTCCTCGCGCGCCAGACACGCGCGGGAATGACATATGAGGAATGGTTGAGGGGTGGAAGTGAGTGCCAGGTTGTCGGGTACGGCGTTAGGGATTCCACGCTCGCGGCGGCCGGAGCCTGCCCTTCGGCAGGCTCCGTCTGGCGCGCGAGGAATCCCTTATTCCGGTCGGGTGCCATCATGCGCGGATTGAGCTACTGCGTGTACATCATGAGCAGCCCATCGCGAACGCTGTACACTGGAGTTACCAACGACCTCGAGCGTCGGATTACAGAGCATCGGCACGCGCCGCCGGAGGCATTCGTGGCGCGATACCGGTTGAGGCTTCTCGTGTACTTCGAGGAGTACAGCGACGTTAATCAAGCGATCGCGCGCGAGAAGGAGATCAAGCGGATGACGCGGAGGCGAAAGCTCGCGATGATCGAGTCGGCGAATCCCGAGTGGAAGGACTTGAGCGCCGGGTCGTAAAACGCGGGATTAGGGATTCCTCGCGCGCCAGACACGCGCGGGAATGACATAGGGCGAAGGGTTGAGGGGGGAATGAGTGCCGGGGCGTAGGGTGCGGCATTAGGGATTCCTCGCGCGCGGCAGCCGGAGCCTGCCCTGAGCCTGCCGAAGGGCACGCGGGAATGACATATGGGGGAGGGTGGGTGAGGAAGGTGGTTGTGGAGTTGAGTGCCCAGTCGTAAGGTGTGACGTTCGGGATTTCCTTCGGCTTCGCTCAGGGCGGGCTATCTGGTGCGGCGGCAACGCTCGGGTGCGACATCAGGGGAAGATTGCCCCGCGGAAGGCGCGCGGATTTTCAGGTGCGCGCGGCGATCAGGTATGGCTACTCGCATCTTCACTCCGCTCCCGCTACCGATTATGTCATTCCCGCGCGTGTCTGGCGCGCGAGGAATCCCGGTTTGTGGTCGTTTAGGCGATACGCGGGAATAGCGATTCCACGCGCGCGGCGGCCGGAGCCTGCCCTGAGCCTGCCGAAGGGCGCGGGAATGACATAGGGCTTCGGTCAGGGGGGCTCTCCGCGGGGGCGCGTTACAACGTGCGTTTGAAGGAGATGCTGGCGAGGGTCAGCATCAGGCCCATGAAGATGACCAGGAATAGCAGGTCATTGGTGACGGCGGCGAAGTCGGCGCCTTTGAAGAGGATGGATTTGATCGCGCTGACGGAATGGGTTTCCGGGTTGTAGCGGGCAAACGCTCTGAGCCAGGGCGGGAAGCTTTCGATTGGGTAGATCGCGCCGCTGGGAAAAAACAAAATCACGTTCAGGAATCCGGCGAACGTGCCGACCAGTCTTGGATGACCGGCGCGGCCGAGAAGTGAGAATGTCATCGCGAGCAGGCCGGTCGAGCTGATTATAATTATCCCGATCAGCGTAAGCAGCGCGGGCCATCCGCCGGCGATCGTTCCGCGCGTGACGAGTAGTCCGATGAACAAGACCAGAATCGCGGCGGTGCTGGTGACCAGCACTCCGCTGCCCAGAATTCCCGCGGCGATATTCCATCGCGACAGCGGCGTGACCAGGTAGCACTCGGTGACGCCCATGAACTTGTCCATTACCCAGTTGAATACGCCCGCCATCAGCGAGCCCATGAATATCGCCATCACGATCACGCCCGGGATCAGTGAGCGGTCGTAATCGACGTACTCGAAGAGCCAGCTCGGGCGCATCACGATTTGATTGAGCTTCGGTTCGCGCGCGGTGACGAAATTGATCCTGATCGCGGCGGCCGCGTCGGCCATCACGGCTTCCAGGGTCGAGGCGCTGACGGAATCGACGTTGTCGGTGAACAGGCCGATCTCGGCCACGCGTCCTTCGGCTACATCGTGGCTGAAGTTGGCTGGAATAATCACCACGCCTTTGAACTCGCCATTGCGGACGTCGGCGATCGCTTCGCCGGGGTTGGACATGAAGGTGATCTCGACGGTCTTGGGGCCGGCTTGCAGCGCCAGCATCTGCTCGACGACGCGGCGGGCGTATTCGCCGTGATCCTGCGCGACGACGGCGACCGGCAGATGCTTTAGCTGGCCCTGGAACGAGTTGCCGATAATTATGAGATAGATGATCGGCATCAGGATGGTCGAGACCAGGGTGAGCGGATTGCGCATCAGCTTCAGCAGGTCGCGGCGCATGACGGCGAGAGTCTTCATTGGATTTGTTTTGGCTAGCGCTGCTGCGGCATCCCGGCGCCGACCAGGAAGCTGATTTTTTTGGCCGCCTCGTCGCGCAGGGTCCGGCCGGTGAAGCGGATGAAGACGTCTTCGAGCGAGAGGCGATGGACGCTGATCGAGGTGACGTGGGCGCCGAGCGCCTCGACGCGGTCAATGAGGCGCGGGATGATATGGGCGCCGTCGTCGGTGGCGATAGTCAGTCTGCCGCCGCCGTCTTCGATCACTTCCTGGGCGTAGGTCTCGGCGCGCAGGGCAACGGCTACGCGCGCGGCGTCGCCCGAGACTTCTATCTCGACGCGGTCGGCGCCGTTGACGAGCTTCTTGAGCCCGATCGGAGTATCGAGGGCGATAATCTTTCCGTGATCGACGATTGCGATCCGGTCGCAGAGCTGCTCGGCCTCGTCCATGTAATGGGTGGTCAGCGAGACGGTGATTTCGCTCTCGTTGCGCAGCTCGGCAAGCAGGTCCCAGACCGCGTGGCGGCTTTGCGGGTCGAGTCCGATGGTCGGCTCGTCGAGGAACAGGACTTGCGGCGAATGAATCAGGCCGCGCGCAATTTCCAGCCGCCGGCGCATTCCGCCCGAGTACGTGGCGACCAGATCATGTTGGCGCTCGGTCAGCTTGACCAGGTCGAGCAGGCGCTTGCCGCGCTTGCGCCGCTCGGCGCGCGGGACGCCGTAGAAGGCGCCATAGATGTCGATATTTTCCCATCCGGTGAGATCGAGGTCCGAGGTGAGCGCCTGCGGGATGACGCCGATTTTCTGGCGGACGCGGCGCGGATGACGCACCACGTCGTCGCCGGCGACGGTCGCCTTGCCGCTGGTCGGCGGGATCAGCGTCGTCAGCATCCTGACCAGCGTGGTCTTGCCGGCGCCGTTGGGGCCGAGCAAGCCGAAGACCTCGCCGCGGCTGACCTCGAAGCTGACGCTCTCGACGGCGGTGAAGCTACCGAAGCGCTTGGTCAGATTTTCGGTGTGAATCGCTGCCGAGCCGGGTTGCATTTCCATTTTGATTGTCGCGCAAAAAAGTGACTTCGGCGGTCATGCCGGGCTTCAAGTCGCCGCCGCCCTGCAGGACCTGGACTTTGACGTAGAAGGTGCGGATATCCTGGCGGCCGCGGCGGACGTCGTGCTCGGTCGCGAACTGGCCTTCCTGGCCGATCGCCATCACGCGCCCGGTGAAGGTCAGCGGAGGAATGGTCGGCAGGCGCACGCGCGCGGGCTTGCCGATATAGAGCGAGCCCAAGTCGGTTTCCTGGACGTCGACGCGCGCCCAGATGGTCGAGAGATCATCGACGGTCAGAATCGGGGTGCCGGGCGTGACCCATTCGCCGACCTCGAGCGCCTTGTTGACGATTACCCCATCGACGGGCGCGAGGATTTTCGTGTCCTTCAACTGATCCTGGTAGAAGTTGACGCTGGCGCGCGCGCTCGCGACCGCGGCGAGATCCTGCGCGACGGCGGTCTGGGCGTCGTCACGGTCTTTGGCCGGGATAATATGTTCGGCGAAAAGCGCCTGGTCGCGGGTCAAATCGCGCCGCGCCTGGGCCAGATCGGCGTTGGCCTTTTGCAGGTTGGCCTGCGCCTGGTTCAACTGATTGCGCAGATCGATATCCTCGATTTCGCACACCGCCTGCCCGCGCCTCACCTCGTCGCCTTCGATCAGGCTGAGCGCGGTGATTCGCCCGGCGATGCGGCTCGTGATGTTGACTTCCGGCGCCTCGATTATTCCGACCGCGTCGATCTTGGTGGTATCGACGGGAGGCCACAGGAATTTGCTCCCGAAGATGTAGAAGCCCCAGCCGAGCGCGGCGAGGATCGCGACCGTGACAGTTCGCCGGATAATTTTTTGAATCATATGACAGCTACTGGGTGTGTCCGGTGCGGCGGCCGTTGAGGTTGGACTCGGCGCCGACCGCGCGCATCACCATCGCGCCGAACTCGGCGGTGATTTCCTCGATCGGGCGGCGCGCCTCGTAATGGAGCATCACCGAGCGCATCCCGCCGAGGATCGCGTGGGTCGCAAGCAGAGGGTCGCCGGTGCGGAACACTCCGGCCTGCATCCCTTCTTCGATCAGCGCGGTGAAAAAGCGCACGCCGCGATCGCGCCATCCCTGAATCAGCCGGTTGCGCGCCCGCGCCATCCGCGGCTCCTCGGTCGAAATAAGGCGCAGCAGGTCGCGGCGCTGGTCGTAGAACTGAATCGCCAGCGTGACGGCGTGCCGCAAGCGTTCTTTCACGGGAGATTCGGGACCGACGGTCGAGGCATAGGAGCGCGCGATCGTCTCGAGGCCGTCGCTCAGAATCTCGAGGTACAGGTCTTCCTTGGACTGGAAGTAGAGGTAGAGCGTTCCCTTGGCGACGGCGGCGGCCTCGGCCACGCGGTCCATCGTGACGGCCTGGTAGGGCTCGTATGCGAACAGATGCAGCCCCGAGGCGAGAATTCGCTCGCGCTTGGAAGGGGGACGCGCAGGCGGGGGCGCGATCGGGGGCGGGAGAGCATGAGCAACAGCGGCTGCGCGTTTCATAAACTGACCAGTCAGTCATTCTCATTGGGAACTGAAAACGAGTCAAGCGCATCGCCCGCGGCGGTTCCGGGCGCGGCCGTCGGCAGTGTCGTTATTATGCGGAACCGGCGTTACGCAGAACCGGCAGAACCTCGGTCGCGAATCGCTTGAGCGAGCGCATCGCCAGCTTCGGGTCGAGACCCGGCTGCTGCATCGATATGGCGAGTTCCGTCGCGGGGGTGTGCGCGATGAAGCGCCGGAGTTGCTCGATCACGCGCTGTGGCGGACCGATGATAGAGCTTTTTCTGAGCGCCTCGGCGTCGGGACGATAGCGGCCCGCAGTCTCGATACCGCCGTCGCCCAGCCATTTTCCATACAACTCCATTTGATAGATCAAGCCGGGCGCGATTTCCGCCCACGCCTGGTCTTCGCTGTCGGCAACATAAACCTGCCGGGTGTTTACGACACTATATGCGGCCGGATCCTTGCCGAGCGCGCGCAACGCATCATGGTACTGATGGATTTCGGCCGACCCGAGATTGCAGGCGAAACCCAAGTCGAGTTTTGCGCTGCGTTTGATCGATTCCGGCGCCATCCCGCCCCACAGCAGTTCCGGACCTTTGGGGCTCACCGGCCTGGGCAGCACGCGAGCGTTTTTGAAGCTGAAGTACTTGCCCTCGAAGCTGAAGCGCTCGCCGGTCCATGCGCGCTTCATGATCTCGATTCCTTCAAGCGTGCGGCCGAGGCGCTGCTTGCGCGGAATCTGGAAGATTTCGAACTCCTCATGGCGATAACCCACGCCGATACCGAGCCGCAGGCGGCCGTTCGAGATAACGTCGATCAGGGCGGCATCCTCTGCCAGGCGCAGCGGATGATAGAACGGTCCGAGCAGAACGAAGGTGCCGATCTTGACGCGGCTGGTGCGCGCGGCCATCGCCGAGAGCATCGGCGTCACCGCCGACAGGTAGCCATCATCGACAAAGTGATGCTCGGTGGTCCAGACCGAATCGAAGCCGGCACGGTCGAGGTATTCGATCTGCTCGAACATCGCGGAATAGAAATCCGCGTCGCCAATCGTCGATAGTTCGGGCGGGTTGCGGAATCCCATCAGGTAACCGAATTTGATCATCGCGTTTTTCCTTGCCTTGATTTTCAGCCGGCGATAGCCACGGGACAAGCCGCGGCGGCGTCTTCAAAAATGCCGCGCGATCAGCTAAACCGTCAAGATCTCCGCGCGTGCGCGCCCGTAGCTCAACTGGACAGAGCATCAGACTTCGGATCTGAGGGTTGGGGGTTCGAATCCCTCCGGGCGCGCCATTCCTTCCTCGATCGGATTTTCTTCAGCCTCTGCCCGCGATGTCGAGGGCGACTCCGCCGCAGGCGAGTTCCTATGCGCGGTGGGATGCGGAAACGCGGACGGGAGCGTGAACAAGCAGTGCGTGCGAGACAGAAGTGCCTTGAGGTCGACGGTTCTTAAATCTGTCGAAATCGCTTCAAGACCTCTTGCGCTCTCTCCTGCGTCAGGTCGAGCAGCAGCAGGAACTGCTGAATCTCCGCATCGTTGACGGAAACAAATCGTCGCGAGGCTTCCGACATCATTAGTATGTCGCGTCGATCTTCGTCAAACCACAAGGCATGGGTGGTAATATCCGCTCGGTGACGGCTCTGAGCCAGGAATCGGTCCAGCCTGGTCATCTGCTCCGTCAACCACGGCTGCGAGGCGAGGTTCGCATCGAAGAGTTGCCGGATCATGGCTGAATCAGGTTCCATGTCCTTGATTACGGTTCCCCATTTTCCGCGAAGCCACATCGGTGGCACGCAGCATCGTGAATGTCCGCAAATAACTATATGCCTGAGAGCGAGCTGATCGAGCGCGTACGCCACGGTGCCCCAAGCTGAATCGCCACCGGATTTTGCGGCGCTGATTGTCGGTGGCTTCTCGGGAAGCGTTCCGCCCAAATTCTGCAATATGCAGCGGGGCTCCAACGAATAGACAAATGCCGACAATAAAGGGCTCTCGGAGCAACATATGAGGAGCGCGTTGGCGGGTTGATTTCCCGCCGGGTCAATTTCGCGCTTCGGTGTCATCGTGGTTCCTCCGCAACTGCCGCAGTTTTGATTTTGCCGATGAGGCGCAGCAGTCCATCGAGAATTGTGAATGGATGGGGTGGGCAACCCGGAATATACAGATCGACCGGCAACATACTATTCGCGCCACCCAGAACCTCGGGATGGCCGCGAAACGGACCGCCGGCGATTGCGCACGCGCCGACTGCGATTACTATTTTCGGATCCGGTATGGCGTCGTAAGTCTTTTGCAGCGCCAGGCTCATGTTCCTGGTCACTGGACCGGTAATCAGAAGACCGTCCGCATGCCGTGGCGACGCAACGAACTGGATTCCGAAGCGTCCCAGGTCAAATACTACTGTGTTGAGCACGTTGATGTCCGCCTCGCATCCATTGCATCCGCCGGCGCTGACCTGCCTGAGCTTCAGCGAGCGGCCGAGAATGCAATGGATGTCGCCGGCCATGCGATGCGCGAGCTTCAGAGATTGGCCCGTCCCCAGAACCAGATCGTCCCGATCGCTCGCCGCGAGGCGGTATTGCCGGCTGAACCGGATCGCGCCTTCCGGACATGCATTGGAGCATTCGGGACAGAAGAGGCACCGTCCGAGGTCGATCGTCAGAGCCCCGTTCGTTGATATTGCGTCGGTCGGACAAGCATCAACACAGGCTTTGCAACCGGACGGACATCGCGAGTCGTCGATTATCGGGGCGCCGCGGAACCGCTCCGGCATCGTCGGTTCAACCTCGGGAAACGGCAGCGTGCGTTTGCCTTGCCGAAGCCGGGTAGTCAGTAGATTAGCCACTGAGTATCCTCACAGATCGTGACCGCAGTAGGACAGATTGAAACTCTTGTTGCAGAGCGGGAAATCCGAGATTTGCTGGTCACGCATTGCGATCGCCAGACCCATCCAGTTACGAAATGACGGATCGATAACCTTGTAGCGCGCAAAGCACCCGTTGCGATCGGTGATTGCCACGTGCGCGATCTCTCCGCGCCATCCTTCGGCCAGGGAAACCACAAGGTGCGAGTGCATCAGCGGCCCAACCGCGACGCGAGTCGGACCTTCAGGCAACGAGGCGAGTTGCTCTCGAACGAAGACGCCGGAGCGTTGGATCTCGAGCCATCGCACCCACGCGCGGGCGAAAACGTCACCCGTGTCCCACTTGGATATGGGAATCTGCACGAACCTGTAGACGCCACTCGGAAAGTCCTGCCGGATGTCGCGTTCGACACCGCAGGCTCGCGCGGCTGGTCCGACTAGTCCAAGCGCCGCGCAAGTGCGGATCGTGATCGCACCGGTGTCCTGAAAGCGGGCCTGCACCGAGGGCGCGTCCCACATGAGGCGGACGGCATCTTCGACATCCTTCAATGCCGCGTCGAGACGGCGGGTGAGTTCCAGCGCGAGCTTCGCGTCCACGTCGAGCAAGACGCCCCCGGGTCTGATCATTCCGCGGCCGAAGCGGCTTCCACAGATTTCCGCGGTCAGGTTCAGGAAGTCGCCGCGAATCCGGCCGCAGTACGCGGCTGTTGGCAGATAGCCGACGTCGCCCGCCAATGCTCCAAGGTCTCCGCAGTGATTTGCGAGACGCTCGAGCTCGAGCGCTATTGCGCGCAGCACCTGTGCGCGGGCGGGAACCGCGGCGCTGGCGAGGCCTTCGACCGCCTCGCAATACGCAGTCGCATGCCCAATCGAAGTATCGCCTGACAACGTCTCGATCTCATGGATCGTGCGCTTTCCCGGCCCGCCGACGAGAGCCGGCTCAACGCCGCGATGCTGGTAGCCGAGTGATATTTCCAGGTGGAACACACGCTCGCCGTAACATTGGAAGCGAAAATGTCCCGGTTCGATGATTCCGGCGTGTACGGGGCCGACGGCGACCTCGTGGACTTCGTCTCCGCTGACGGCGAAGAAATCAGTTACGCCGGGGGTTGGTGCTTGCGCGACGCCATCGGTCCGATATGGCGCGTGGAACCGGATCGGCTTGAGCCAAGGATGTCCTTGCGGCTCGACCTTCCACTGCTCGGCGATTTCGCGCTCGAACCAATGCG
>Ga0307372_10009901_pt1 | contig 13020 bp, 10 predicted proteins | sample OX1MG_FD_202533 | JGI IMG/M metagenome (GOLD analysis project Ga0307372, IMG submission 202533) | Soil microbial communities from Risofladan, Vaasa, Finland - OX-1 | ecosystem: Environmental > Terrestrial > Soil > Coastal area > Acid sulfate soil | place: Finland: Risofladan, Vaasa | collected...
TGGTCGCCCGTGGACCTCGCTACTCAGTCCTTTGGCCAGTCCATCAGTGTCACTCCCGTCCAGATGATCAATGCTGTCGCCGCGGCCATCAACGGTGGGCACCTCATGAAGCCGCACCTGGTGAAGGCCGAAGTCACCGCCGATGGCGTGACTCACCCCATCGCCCCCCAGGTCATTGGTACACCCATCACCGCTCAGACGAGCGCAACCATCCGCTCGATGCTGCACGCTGTCGTCCAACAGGACCCGCCAAACGAAAGCCTCCGCAACCCGACAAACTACACGGCGGGCGGCAAATCCGGCACCGCTAATATCCCGGTTTACGGCACCTACAACAACACGCAGGTCGCCTCGTTCATCGGGTTCGCCCCCTGGAACGATCCCAAGATCCTCATTCTCATAACGCTCGACAACAATGCGGACGGGGCCACCGGCACGATGGCCGCGGGGCCCATCTTTTCGAAGATGGCCGACGACATCCTCGCCTACATGGGTGTCCCGCCGGACAAAGGTCCGAACAAACCATGAGCGAGTATCTAACGACAGGGTTCGTGGCCGACGCGATGCGCCGCCGGGGGTATGAGGTCCATATCGGGCCCGACATGCCGATAACCGGGGGCGCTGCCGATTCGCGGCTGGTCGCCCCCGGCGATCTTTTCACCGCGTTTGCCGGGGAACACGCGGACGGCAACCGCTTCGTCGATCAGGCTTTGGCCGCCGGCGCGGTCGCGGCGATCTGCGAGCGCGTCCCAGGAGCGACCTGTCCCGGCCGGACGCTCGTCGTCGCCCCCGACGCGACGAAGGCACTGGGCGAACTGGCACACGACTGGCGGCGAGAGTGCGGCGCACAGGTCGTCGGGATCACGGGCACGGTCGGAAAGACCACCGCCAAGGACATGATTGCTGCGGCACTGGCGACGAAGTTCCGGACGCATAAGAGCAGCGGGAACTTTAACTCGCGCGAAGGGCTGCCCCTCGCGCTCTTGAGTCTCCGCCGTGACCACGAGGTCTCGGTCCTCGAAATGGGCATGGATAGCGCCGGCGAAATCGCCTACCTCTGCGAAATCGCAGAGCCGTCTGTTGGCGTGGTCCTCAACATCGGCCTGACCCACGTCTCGAAGCTCGGAAGCGTCGAGGCCATCGCCCGAGAGAAGCTGTCGCTCGCCCGTTCGCTGCCGGCAGATGGCACTGCCGTCCTCAACCTGGACGACGAACGCATCGCCGCCGCGATCGGCAGCCTGAACTGCCGGCTGATCACATTTGGTCGGGCCGGCGGGCGCAGCGCTACGGTCACCTACGGCAACTTGAGGAGTGCTGGATTCGACGGCGTTCGATTCTCTGTCTCGGTGGGGGGACGCACCTTTGCTTGCCACTCCAGCATCCCCGGCACCCACACCGCCCCGGCCGCGATCGTTGCCATTGGTGTCGGCATGGCCCTCGGCATGCAGCCCGGCGAAGCGACCGACGCCGTCGACCGGGCCAGCGTCCTGGGGCGAGCACGGGTCATCACCCTGGCCAACGGTGCCACTGTCATCGATGACCGCTACAACTCCAGCCCCGAATCCCTTGCCGGCGCCCTGCGGATGTTGGCCGAATTGCCGCCGCGGCGCATCGCCCTGCTTGGGCGCATGGCCGAACTGGGCGAATTTGAAGAGTCTGAACACCGCCGGGCGGGCGCGATCGCGGGCGCGAGTTGCGACCTGCTTCTCGCCGTCGGGCCCGCCGGCGCTGTCCTCGCGGAAGCGGCGCGTGAGTCCGGGTCGGCCGCAGTCCAATGGTTCGCCACCAAAGAAGCAGCCGCCGAGGCACTTGCCAACGAGCTGACAGCCGGCGACACCGTCCTCATCAAAGCGTCGCGCGGAGAAGCCTTCGAGACGATTCTCCCGATCCTGGGGGTACCGGCGTGATCCACGCGCTCGTTTCCGGGTGCATCACGTTCGTGCTCGCGCTCGTGCTGGGTGCACCGATCCTGCGCTACCTCCGTTCCAAGAAGGCCGGCAAGCAGATTGGCGAATATCAGCCCGAATCCCACCAGAAGAAGGCGGGCACGCCCACTTTTGGCGGCTTCATGATCTGGGTGCCTACCCTGATCGTGACGGCAATCGCCGTGGACTGGTGGCGACACCACTCCATCCTTCTGCCGCTCGTCATGATCGGCGTCACCGGTACCGCCGGGTTCGTCGACGACCTGGGCACGCTCCAACACCGCCGCCAGACCGGGCTCTCGTGGCGGTTCAAGATCGGGTTCCTCACCGTGCTCGCAATTGGCGCGGCCTTCGTGCTCTATGAGTACATCGATGTGCAGTCGATCAACATCCCCTGGCAGGGCAAGTACGAACTCGGGTTCTGGTATATCCCCATCGCAGTCGCCGTCATCGTCGGCACCACCACGGCGGTCGCGATCAGCGACGGGCTCGACGCACTCGCCGGCGGCACCACACTGCTCGCGTTCCTCGCCTATGGCATCATCGCGTTCATCCAGGGGCAACAGTTCGTCGCCACCTTCGCGTTCATCATTGCCGGCGCGAACCTCGGCTTTCTCTGGTACAACGCGCATCCCGCCCTCGTGATCATGGGCGACACGGGTGCCCTCGCGCTCGGCTCCAGCCTCGCCGTGGTCGCGCTGATGACCGGACAGTGGCTTGTCCTCCCCATTATTGGCGTGGTCTTCGTCGCTGAAGCGATGAGCAACGTCATCCAGATCGGCTACTTCAAATGGAGCGGTGGGAAGCGCGTGTTCAAGCGCGCCCCCTTTCATCATCACCTCGAAGAGAGCGGCTGGGCCGAAACCCAGGTGGTGACGCGCTTCTGGCTCGTCGGGATCGCTGCCGCCATGCTCGGCGTGGCCCTCGCCCTGGCGGTGCCACCGTGACGACAACGCAGCGTGACCCGGCGCCTTCGTTCGACCCCGCCGAGCTTGCCGGACGGCGCGTTCTGGTCTATTCGCTTGGGATCGAGGGGCGCGACCTCGCCCGCTTCATGGTGAGTCATGGCGCCGCGGTCACGGTGAGCGATACCCGCACCGACGACCAGCTTGCTGCCGCCGCGGCCGTCGCCCCCGAGGGGGTAGCCGCGCTTGTCACCGGCCAACCGTTGCTCGACCCGGCCGGATTCGACCTCGTGGCCGTGTCGCAATCAGTCCTGCGCAGTAACCCCGCGCTGCTCCGCGCCCGCGAACTCGGCATCCCCACGACCTCGCAGATGCGTCTTTTTCTCCAACTCTGCCGCGGCCGCACGATCGGCATCACCGGTTCCAGCGGCAAATCCACCACCACCGCGCTCGTCGGCGCCATGGCGGCTGAGGCAGACGTTCGCCACATCGTGGGCGGGAACATCGGCGAAGCGCTGCTCGGGCGCCTCGATGAAATCGACGAACAAACCACGGTCATCCTGGAGATCAGCCATACGCAGCTCCAGTACACCGACCGTTCGCCACACATCGCCGCCATCACGAACATCACGCCGAACCACCTCGACCAGTTCAGTTGGGATGAGTACGTCGGGCTCAAGCGCAACATCCTCGCCCGGCAGTCGCGTGAAGACGCAGCCGTGATGAACGCCGACGACCACACCAGCCGGGCCCTCATGGCGGCCGTCCATGGCCGCCTCGTGCGGACGAGTCTCGCCGGGGAGGTCCAGGGCGACGGTGCCTGGCTCGAAGGCTCGCGCATCGTGGTGCGCGAGGGCACAGAACGAAGCGACGCCGTCCGCCGTGACCAGGTGCATCTGCGTGGCCGCCACAACCTCGCCAACGTCGTCATGGCCTGTGCCATCGGGCATGGGGCCGGCTTCAGTGCGGCTTCCATGGCGAGCGCTTGCACGGCCTTCCGCGGCGTGCCACACCGCCTGGAGGTAGTCGGCAGCGCCGGCGGTGTGACCTGGGTGAACGACAGCATCGCCACCAGCCCGGAGCGGACGATCGCGGGCCTGCAGGCCTTTACAGAGCCCGTCGTCTTGCTGCTCGGCGGACGGGAAAAGAACCTCCCGCTTGACGGACTGAGGGAGCTGGCGAGGCAGCGATGCCGAGCCATCGTCTGCTTTGGCGAGGCCGGCCGGGTCTTCTTCGACGCGGTGCGCACCGCCGTCCCGGCAGCGACGCTGGTGGCCACACTTTCGGAGGCCGTCGAGGCTGCTGCTCGCTCATCACAGCCGGGCGATGTCGTCTTGCTCTCGCCGGCAGGCACGAGCTTCGACGCCTATCCCAACTTCGAAGCCCGCGGCGAGGAGTTTCGCCGCCTCGCCCAGGATCGCCCGGAATTTCGCCCGGAGGTGACGTCATAGCTGCTGCATCACGGACTGGCGAATGGGTGCCAGGACACCCCGACTATGCACTCATCGCACTCACCGTCGTGTTCACGATCACCGGGCTCGTGGCCGTCTATAGCGCAAGCTTCGTCATCGGCCTCGCGGACTTTGGCGATTCCAACCATTTCATTGTCCGCCAGGCTCTCTGGGCCACACTCGGGTCTGTCCTGTTAATCATTGCAGCGCGCACCGACTACCGGAAGTATCGGCCGCTCGCTGTGCCGATAATGGGCGCGACCATCCTCTGCCTGATCGCCGTGCTGGTTATCGGTGTCGATGCTGGGGGCGCTCGGCGCTGGCTTGGTCAGGGCGAACTCAGTATCCAGCCCGCCGAATTCGCCAAGCTCACCGTCATCATCTATCTGTCGGCCTGGCTTTGCGGGAAGGGCGATAGCATCCGCAGCTTTGAAGAAGGCCTGATCCCCTTTGTCGTCATCATCGGCCTCGTGGGCGCGTTGATCATGCTCGAGCCAAACCTCGGCACGACGTTCATCATCCTCATGATCACTGTCACCATGTTCTGGGTGGCCGGTGCCTCCGTCCTCCAGATGGGCGCTCTCTTCGCCGCCGGGTTCGTCTCCGTCGCGGTGCTCGCAACCATGGCCGGCTATCGCGCCGCCCGCATCACGACCTTCTTCAACGCCCAGGCGGACCCGCTGGGCCACGGCTACCAGACCCTCCAAACGCTCATCGCCCTCGGCAACGGTGGCCTCACGGGCCTCGGCCTCGGCGCCAGCCGGGCAAAGTTCTTCTACATTCCTGAGAGCCACACGGATGGCGTGTTCGCCATCATCGGCGAAGAGATGGGGCTTGTCGCCGCCGCCGCCATTTTGTTGCTCTACGTGACGCTCATGATCCGCGGCTTCCAAATTGCGCGCCGCTCCCGCGATGATTTCGGCCGCCTGATCGCCACCGGGATCACCACGTGGGTGATCGTCCAGGCTCTGCTTAACATCGGCGGCATCACACGGGTGATCCCACTCACCGGCGTCCCTCTCCCCTTCTTAAGCTACGGTGGCAGCGCCCTGGCCGCGGAGATGCTCGCCATCGGCGTCCTCATGAGCGTCTCTCGCTATGGCAGCGACCGTGGCGGCTACATGGACCGTGAGCCACGCGCACGCCGCCGCATTGTCCGGAGGTCGCAATAATGCGTGTCGCGCTCACCGGCGGCGGCACGGGCGGCCACATCCTCCCGGCACTCACGGTGTTGGAGGCATTGCGGAGCTGCGCCCGAGACGGCGTCGACGCCCGCTTCTTCGGCCCCGAGAACCGGGGCGAGCGCGCGTTGGTCGAAGCCGGCGGCGTTGACTTCGAGCCCGTGCCCGCGGCCGCGCTTCATGGCAAAGGGCCGATGCGCGTGGCCCGGGGGCTCGCCACACTCGCCCGCGGTACCTTTGTTGCCCGCCGGAAGCTCGCGGCATTCAGGCCAGACGTGGTCTTCGGCACTGGCGGCTACGGCAGCTTCCCCGTGAGTCTCGCCGCCCGGCTCCTGCGCGTCCCGATGCTGGTCTACTTGCCGGACGTGCTCCCCGGCTGGGCAGTCCGTGCTGAACGCCACCTCGCTACCCGCATGGTCACAACCACCACGGCCGCCCTTGAATGGCTCCCTGCCCACAAGACCACCGTCACGGGGTACCCGGTGCGCCGTGCCTTCTTCGATCAGACCAGGCAGCAGGCTCGCGCAGCCCTCGGGCTGAGCCCGTCCGAGCGCGTCGTCGTTGTTGCCGGCGCCACCCAGGGCGCCCATGCCCTTAACCAGGCGGTCTTCCGCAGCCTCCGCGACATCGTTGAGGAGTGCACTCTCTTCCACATCACGGGTCAGACGGACTTCGCCCAGGCCGGCGGGTTCCACAGTGAGCTCGGCCCCGACCTCCAGGGCCGCTATCGTGTCCATTCCTATCGCGACGACCTGGCCCCCGTGCTGCTCTCCGCCGACATCGCCGTGATGCGGGCAGGCGCCAGCGCCCTCGGTGAACTGCCCGCAGCGAACCTGCCAGCCATCCTCGTGCCTGCGGGCTACGCCGGCGGCCACCAGGGTGCGAATGCCCGGTGGCTGGCCGATGCAGGCGCCGCAGTCGTGATGCTGGAGTCCGAACTCCACGGCCTTGCTGCCAGGCTGCTCGCCCTCCTCGACGATAAAGCGCGCCTCGCAGCGATGCGCACGGCCGCCGCTGCCCTCGCGCGGCCGCAGGCGGCGGAAGCTATCGCCGGTGTCATCCTGGAGGTTGCACGCAAGTGACAGCCATCCACGGTCCCGTGCACCTGGTGGGCGTCGGCGGCATGCATATGTCGGCCATCGCTCTGCTCCTGCTCGAACGGGGGATCACCGTAAGCGGCAGCGACCTCCGTCCCTCTGCACTGACGGCGAAGGTCGCGGCTATGGGCGGCAACGTGTTCCTGGGCCACGCCGCTGCAAACGTTGGTGATGCTGCACTCGTCGTGACGACTGCCGCCGCCAGCGACGACAACCCCGAAATCACGGCTGCGCACGCGCGTGGCATCCCCGTCATCCTGCGTGCCGAGATGGTCGCGCGGCTCATGGAGGGCAAACGCGTCCTCGCCGTTGCTGGCGCACACGGTAAGACCACTACGGCCAGCCTCATCGCCTTCGTCCTCCGCGAAGCCGGGTTGAAGCCGATGTATCTCCTTGGCGGCGAAAGCATCGACCTCGGGGGCCACGCTGCCTGGGGCGACGGTGACCTATGCGTGGTGGAAGCGGACGAATATAAGCGCGCCTTCCACGAATACAGCCCCTCCGTCGCGGTGATCACGAACGTAGAACCCGACCACCTTGACTACTACGGCAACGAATCCGCCTATCGCGAAGCCTTCGTCGAGTTCGCGAAGAAGGTCAAGCCCGGCGGCCGCCTCATCGCCTGCTGGGACGATGCCGGCGCTCGGGCGGTGAGCGAGCAGGTCGAAGACCAACCGGTCGCGGTAGAGAGCTATGGCATCGAGGGTACGCGCTTCTGGAGCGCCAACGAGATTCTGAAGCGTGAACGTGGTGCTGAGTTCCTGCTGGCACGTGGCGGCGCGGCCATCGGCCGCCTGTCCGTCTCCGTCCCCGGCGACCACTTCATCCGCAATGCCGTAGCGGCCGCTGCCGTTTGCCTGAACGAAGGCGTCTCCTTCGAAACGTTGAGCAAGGCGCTGGCCAAAGTACGCGGGGCGCACCGCCGCTTCGAGCGCGTCGGCGAAGCGAACGGCGTCCTCGTGATGGACGACTACGCGCACCACCCCACCGAGGTCCGAAGCACCATCGCAACCGCGCGTACCGCCTTTCCCGGGCGCCACCTCGTCGTCGTGTATCAGCCCCACACCTACAGCCGGATCTCCTACCTCTGGGATGAGTGGATCGCCTGCTGGAGCGGCATCGACCAGCTGATCGTGCTGGAGACCTACGCCGCTCGCGAAGATCCGCTGCCCGGGCGCGGAGCCCGTGACCTTGCCGCCTCAGTCGTTGGCGTCGATACGCACTACGCACCGGACTTCGATGAAGCCGCAGCTCTCGCGGTCCGCCTCGCCAACCCTGGCGACGTCATCTTCACCATGGGCGCCGGCGATGTCGTTGAAGTCGGCCCGAAGATCCTGGAGCTGCTCCAATGACGGCAATCGAACGGCTGGTAGCGTCGTTTGCGCGCTTTGGCGAGGCGAAACTTGCCGAGCCGCTCTCACGCCACACCACGTTTGGTGTGGGCGGGCCTGCAGACATCTTCCTGACGGTGCGCGATGCGGCGGGGCTGGCCGGCGCCACGAAGGCAGCCGCTCAGGAAGGGCTGGACCTCTTCGTCCTCGGCAGCGGCAGCAACATCCTGGTGGCCGATGCAGGCATCCGCGGCCTCGTCCTCGATAACCGGGCGCGCCGCGAAGTGGCGAGCGACGGTGGGCTCGCCTACCGGCTTGAGAGTGGTGCGAGCTTCGCCGCGTTTGCCCGCCGGATGTGCCGGTTGGGGCTGGACGGCCTGGCGTGGGCCGTTGGTATCCCCGGCACGCTCGGTGGCGCCGTCGTCTACAACGCCGGCGCCTATGGCGGCTGCCTCGCCGACGTGCTCACGCGCGTGCGCTTGCAGGATTCGCAGGATGGTGACGCCTGGGTTGCGGCGGCTGACCTCGGCCTCGTCTACCGGGGCAGCGTCTTCACGCGCGGCCAGTTCGTGGGCAGGACCGTCCTCGAAGCCGAAGTGGAGCTCGCCCCTGGCGACGCTGCCGCCCTGATGGCGCAGGCCGCCGCCCTCGATGCCCGCCGCCTGGCCGCGCAGCCCCGTGGCCGCAATGCCGGTTCGACCTTCAAGAACCCGCCCGAGCGGCCTGCCTGGTGGCTCATCGATGCCGTCGGGCTGCGCGGGGCCACTCGCGGAGACGCTGCCATTAGCGATAAGCACTGCAACTTCTTCGTGAACTATGGCAACGCACGGGCGGCCGATGTTGCCTGGCTCATCCAAGAAGCCGAGCGTCGGGTGAAGGAGCAATTTGGGATCACGCTGGAACGCGAACTAGCCTTCGTCGGGGCGTGGTCGTGACGCGGCGGCGCGTGGCAATCATCCTCGGGGGACGCTCTGGCGAGCACGAAGTCAGCTTGCGCAGCGCGCGAGGTGTGATCGCCGCCCTCGACCGCGACCGCTGGGAGCCGGTGCCGGTCGGTATCACGCGCACCGGCACGTGGCTGAGCACGGGACAAACGCAGCGCCTCCTCGATTCCGGCGCCGAGCGGTTCACGGGCGGCGATGGTGCTGTCTTGCTCGGCGCGGAAGCGATGTCCGCTCTCTTCGCATGTGACCTCGCCTTCCCACTCGTCCACGGGACCTATGGCGAAGACGGTTCCCTGCAAGGCTTCCTGGAGATCGCTGGCATCCCATACACCGGCTGCGGTGTGGCTGCGAGTGCCATTGGCATGGATAAATCACTCATGAAGGCACTTTTTCGTGAAGCAGGGGTGCCTGTGCCATTGTATTCCGTTATCCGATCATGGGAGTATGCGCTTAACGAAATGCAAGCGCTCCGCCTCGTCGAAGAACATCTCGGGTATCCGTGCTTTGTAAAGCCCGCGAACGGTGGTTCCAGCGTGGGCGTCACCAGGGCGTCGTCGCGCGAAGACCTGCCCGCGGCCTTTCGCGCAGCCTTCGCCTACGACGATACGGTCGTCGTCGAAGAAGCTATCCGCGGGCGCGAGGTCGAATGCTCCGTGCTTGGCAATGAACATCCCGAAGCGAGCGTCGTCGGCGAGATCATCCCTGACCGCGAGTTCTACGACTACGACAGCAAGTACTCCCCTCATTCCACCACCGCCCTCGAAATTCCGGCGCGGCTCCCCCGTGCCACCGCCGAAGAGGTCCGGGATCTCGCCCTGCGCATGTACCAGGTGATGGGCTGCGAGGGCTATGCGCGCGTCGATTTCTTCGTCACCGCGACGGGCGTCGTTGCCAATGAGGTGAACACCATTCCGGGTTTCACGAGCATCAGCATGTATCCGAAGCTCTGGGAGGCATCGGGCGTGGACTACACGCGCCTCCTGTCCCGGATTCTCGATCTCGCCCTCGATCGGCACGAGCGGAGGTCGGCGCGATGATCATCAAGCGCGACCGCAAACCCCGGCGCAACTGGCCAAGGATGATCGTCCGGCGCAACACTCCGGTTATCGGCGAACACCGCCCGAAGACCATCGTCCGGCGTACGCCCGGGCGAGGCGTGGAGCCTCCCGGCGGCGGGCGTATGGATCCCCCGCGCGGGAGCTGGTTCCCAGACATCCCAAAGCGGTGGATTGCGCTCGCCGCGACCTTGACCATCCTGGTGGGCCTGGCTGGCGGAGGCGTGTGGCTATATCAGTCACCGTTCTTCAAGGTCACCCGCATCCAGGTGCAGGGCAACCGCACAGTCCCCACGGACACCGTGCTGAGTGCGGCGGACGTGCTCGGCCAGAGCATGTTTACGGCCGACCTCGCGAGCGCCCAGAAGGCGCTCTACGCACTCCCCCTCGTCTCCTCGGTGCGCATCGTCCGGGCGTGGCCCCACACGGTGAAGATCACCGTCCAGGAACGGCAACCCTGGGGCACGTGGCGCCAGGGCGGCGTTGACTACACGATCGACCGTGAGGGTGTCGTCCTCGGCATGAATCCCGCACCCCCTGGTTCCCCCGTGATCGTCAGCTCCGAACTCGGCTCGCACATCCTCGGCGACCGTGTCGACTATCAGGCCGTCGCCGCGGCCGCGGAGATCTACCAGAAGCTGCCCGCCGTGCTCGGCACGACCGTCACGGAGGTGGCGTTCGTCCCCGGCAAGGGCGTCCAGGTCACGACCGCAAACCACCAGACGGCGCTCCTGGGGGACTCGAGCTCGATTTCCTACAAGCTTGCCGTCTGGGCTGCGGTCGTTAGCGCCGCCCAAAAGCAGAAGCTCACCTACCACACAATCGACCTCCGGTATGGAAACAGGCCGGTACTCCAATGACGGCTGCGACAAGGATGGGCAGGTAATGACAACTCGGCGGCGAAGCACAGTAGCAGCAATCGATGTGGGGTCGACGAAGGTCGCCGTGCTCGTTGGCGACCTTGGCGATGCCGGTGAGACGCGCCTGCTTGGCGTTGGCGTCGCCCCGGCCTCGGGCCTTTCGCGCGGGGTCATCGACAACATCCAGTCGGCCCGCGAAGCCGTCTCGATCGCCGTCGAAAAGGCCGAACAGGCATGCGGGATGCGCATCCTCAGCGCGGTCGTCGGGATCAGCGGCAATCATCTTGCGTCCCAGAACAACCGCGGCATCATCGCCATCCCCGACCGCACGCGTCCCATTTCAGCCGACGACCGGTCTCGGGTCCTGGAGTCGGCCAGCCAGATCAGCATCCCCACCAATCGCCAGGTGATCCATGTCCTCCCGCGGGGCTACTGGGTAGAGGGCACAGACCCGGTGAGCGACCCCGTCGGCATGTTCGGCGGCCGCCTTGATGCAGAGACCCACATCGTCAGTGGCGCTGTCTCAGCGGTGCAAAACCTCACCAAGTGCATCGAAGGCGCGGGTGTCCAGGTCGATGAAATCGTCCTCGAATCCATCGCCTCCGCGACCTGTGTGCTCCGGGAGCAGGAGCGGATGCAGGGCGTTGCCGTCGTCGATATCGGCGGAAGCATCACCTCCGTCGCTGTCTACGACGAAGGCACCGTCGCCCACACCGTCTGCCTTCCCATCGCAGGCTCGCATCTCACACACGATTTGGCCCGCGTGCTGCGCTGCCCGTGGGAGAGCGCGGAAGAGGTGAAGTGCACCTATGGGGCCGCATTCGCCGACCCCTCCATGGGCAGCGAGACTGTCGAGATCCAGGCGTTCGGGACCCAGACGCAGAAGGTGGTGCCGCTTATCCATATCTGCGAAATCCTCCAGGCCCGGAGCGAGGAGATCCTCGAAATGGTCGGCCTCGAACTCAAACGCGCCGGTTACCTGGATAAACTCGCGGCCGGGATCGTGCTCACCGGCGGCACCAGCCAGCTCCGAGGCCTCTGCGAAGTGGCCGAAGCGCGCCTGGGCATACCCGCGCGGCTGGGGCGTCCGACAGGCTACACCGGCCTTTCAGACCTGATCGGCACGCCCGCCTTTGCGACATCCATCGGGCTCGTCGAATACGCACTCGGCACCCGCGAACGTGTGACAGAAACTGCCGGGCCGCATTTTGAATTGGCAGCGGGCGGCTTCTTCCGCCGGCTGGCATCGCTTGGGCGGGCGCTTATGCCCCAATAACCAGGAACAACGGAGGAACTGGAATGAGCCTCACCGACTTCACCCGCAGTCAAGAGCCATTCGTGGAAGGGAGATACACGGCAATGAGCATTCGATACGACACGGAACTACTGCCCGATATCAAAGTCATCGGGGTCGGAGGTGGCGGCTGCAATGCCGTCAACCGCATGGTGCGGTCCAAGATCCCCGGCGTGACCTTCGTCGCCTGCAATACCGATGCCCAGGCGCTGATGTCATCCGAGGCAGCCAACCGCATCCGCATCGGTGAAAAGCTCACCCGCGGCCTCGGCGTCGGCGGTGACCCGGCCCGCGGCGAACGGGCCGCCGATGAGAGCCGCGACGAACTCTATGAGCTCCTGCGCGGCACCGAGATGGTCTTCGTGACCGCCGGCATGGGCGGAGGCACGGGGACCGGCGCGGCGCCCGTCGTGGCGGAAATCGCCAAGGACTGCGGTGCGCTCACCATCGGCGTCGTCACGAAGCCCTTCGCCTGGGAAGGTGCGCGCCGCGCCAAGCAGGCCGAAGATGGCCTCGCCCGCTTGCGTGAGAAGGTCGATACGCTCATCGCCATCCCCAACGCCCGCCTCGTTGATATCTGCGCGCCGGATTGCACCATCGAACAGGCTTTCGAAACCGCAGACGACGTGCTCCGGCAGGCGATCCAGTCTATCTCAAACATCATCAGCCAGAACGGCTCGATTAACCTCGACTTCAACGACGTGCGCACCACCATGAGCGAAGCCGGCCCGGCCCTGCTTGCGGTTGGCCATGGCTCAGGCGAAAACCGCGCCGTCGAGGCTGCCCGCGCCGCTACCACGAGCCCGCTCCTCGATACCTCTATCGATGGCGCCCACAATGTGCTCTTCAACATCACCCACAACGGCAACCTGCAACTGCGCGAACTCGATATGGCCGCACGCGTCGTTGCAGAAGTTGTCGACCCCAGCGCAAACATCATTTTCGGCACCGTCGTGGATCCCAAGGTCGGCGACGAG
>Ga0307372_10009902_pt1 | contig 13020 bp, 11 predicted proteins | sample OX1MG_FD_202533 | JGI IMG/M metagenome (GOLD analysis project Ga0307372, IMG submission 202533) | Soil microbial communities from Risofladan, Vaasa, Finland - OX-1 | ecosystem: Environmental > Terrestrial > Soil > Coastal area > Acid sulfate soil | place: Finland: Risofladan, Vaasa | collected...
ACCGCCCGGACACCGACCGGGCGTACCTCGCACATCAACCAGGCCACTGCCGAGGCCAGGCGCGGGAAGCCGCCCGCGACCTCATGTACCGGTTCACCCTGCATCGACAGCACCACGCCGTCGGCGTCCACCTCCACCGCATCTACCGGCTTGACGAAGCGTCGGACCACAGCGCGGTCGGCACGGGACAGCACGCTGACCGAAAAGCCGCCACCCTCGTCGATCAGCCCGCAGGTGACCGACCCGCGCTCGACCGATACGGCAACCAACTTTGGCGTCGTGGCCACCTGCATCACCCAGTTGGCGGTCATCAGGTTCCTCCGGTCCCCCGATCGGCTGCCCACCACGAACAGACCGGTGGGCAACGACCACAGCACGCGTCGTCGAAGGCGGTCGTACTCCGCCGGCTCCCTGCCCTCGGGGGTCGGGCCGAGGTCGCCGGTGGCCGTCGGCACCGTCAGCGTCCCCGAAGCATTCGCAGGGCCTGCCGGCAGGAGCGGTGCACCGTTCAGTTCCCGAACGGATCGTTGTTGGGCGCCGGCCGGGTGGTAGAGGTCGAGGGCGTACGTCCGGTGACGGCCACGATTCGGTCGGTCGCATCCTTCAGCAACGTGGCGAGCCGGAGCCGCTCGGACCGGGACCTCCGGAGCAGCGACTCTGTTCCAGACGCGCCGTTGAAGCAGTCATTGCCTGCCGACGAGGCGTCCTCGTAGGCGGTGTTGAGTGCAGTGGTCAACTGGTCGTCGGGCGTGGGGAGATTGCCGATGTCGGTCTCCGCATCCGTGGTGATCAGTGCGCATACCGTCTTGATCGCCGCCGGTGGGTCATGGCGTGACAGGGCCAGGTCGATATTGCGACTGTCCACCTCGAGTGTTCCGATGGCCGCCCCACCCCCCGCCCCGGCCACCCAGGTGGAGACCCGAGCCGCAGGCGGTCCGGACTGCTCCTGTCCGGCACAGCCGGCGGCCAGCGTGCACCCGAGCAACGCCACGGCGGTGGCGATCAACGGGGAGGGGCATCGATGCACTAGGCCGGAATACCGGTCCAGTCGGGTTGCCACGATGGATCCAACTGGCGCAGGAACAGCGCGCAGCGCTCCTCCTCGGCGTGCTCGCCGATGGCACCGGCTGCGGAGCGCAAGCCATCGAGGCAACGCAAGAACCCCCGGTTGGTCTCCTGCGACCACCGGACCAGGCCCGATCCCTTCCACCCTGCCCCCCGCAATGCATCCAGCCCGCGGTGGTAGCCAACCCGGAAGCAGGCATAGGCCTCCACGTCGTCGCGGGCCAAGGAGCCGAGCGCGGCCCAGGCGGCCAGCGACCGAGGATCCGAGCGCACCACGTCGGCCACAGCGTGCCTCCGCCGCTCCCCGGGTTGGGACATAGCGGCCTCGAGTCCCGACCGCACCGATTCCGACTCGGTGGGCAGCACTGTTTCAGGGAGACCCGACGTCAGTCGGACCGGAGAGACATCGGACGGGCCAGGGGAGCTGCTCATGGCCGCCAGTGTACGACCGCGTCGGATCCCGACCGGTCGGCCCCGAGGCGGCGGGGACGAGGCGGTCAGCCGAATCGAACCAGGTGGTAGTGGGTCTTGCCGATACGGAGCACGACATACCGTTCGGCCACCAGATCCGCGGTGCCGACACGTCGGCCCGGGTCATCGTCGCGGCGATTGTTGAGGTAGGCCCCTCCCTGCTCGACGATGGTTCGGGCGCGGCCCTTGGAGGGAGCCATGCCGACCTCGACCAGCAGGTCGACCATGGTGACGCCCTGGTCGAGGCGGTCCCGATCCATGGTGGTCGACGGAGCATCGGAGAAGATGTCGAGGATCGACCGTTCGTCCAACCGGGTCAGCCCCTCCCCGAACAGGGCCGCTGCAGCCTGCTCGGCCCGCTCGGCCTCGGACACTCCGTGAACCAACGTGCAGACCTGGCGGGCCAGCTCCCGTTGGGCCTGGCGGCGCTCGGGGTGGGATGAGGTGGCCTCGTCCAGCTCGAGGATCGCCTCGTGCGGGAGAAAGGTGAAGTAGCGGAGGTAGGTCCCGACGACGGCGTCCTCGATGCGAACGAAGTACTGGTAGAGCTGGTACGGACTAGTGCGATCGGGATCGAGCCACACCGAGCCGGACTCGGTCTTCCCGAATTTGGTCCCGTCGGCTTTCAACACCAACGGTGTGGTCAGGCCCCAGACCTCCTCGTGGCGAACCCTCCGGACCAGGTCGATGCCGGCAGTGATGTTGCCCCACTGATCGCTTCCGCCCAACTGGAGCCGACAGCCGAACGTATCGAAGAGGTGGAGGTAGTCGTAGGCCTGGAGCAACATGTAGCTGAACTCGGTGTACGAGATTCCCTGCTCCGCTCGGGCCAATCGGGACTTCACCGAGTCCTTGGACACCATCTGGTTGACGGTGAAGTGCTTGCCGACATCGCGCAGGAAGTCGAAGAGGGACAGCGGCTCGAGCCAGTCGGCGTTGTTGACCAGGAGCGCCCGCTGATCGGGGGTCCCACCCGTGAAGTCGATGAACTGCTCGAGTTGGGCGTGGATCCCCTGCACGTTGCTGTGCAGCTCCTCCTTCGACAGCAAGGAGCGCTCCTCCGACTTGCCCCCGGGATCACCGACGAACCCGGTTCCCCCGCCGGCCACGGCGATGGGTCGGTGCCCGGCCTGTTGGAGTCGCCGGAGATTGCAGAGCTGCAACAGGTGCCCCACATGCAGGCTGTCGGCCGTCGGGTCGAATCCGCTGTAGGCGGTGAGCTGACCGGTGTCGAGTCGGTCCTCCAGCGCAGGATCGGTGAGCTGGTGGATCAACCCTCGGAAGCGGAGGTCCTCGACGCAGTGGGCCATGCCTCAGCCTGTCACGTCCCCGGGTCCATCGGATGCGACCCGACGCTACGATCGGGACCCGTTTCGACCCGATCATCCGCCCCATCCGTCCCACCGGCCCCAAAGGCGAGGAGCACCATGCTCAATCCGTATCTGCACGGGAACTACGCACCGGTGCTCGAGGAGCGGAGCGATGATCACGAGCTGCCGGTGACGGGGGTCATTCCTCCCGAGCTGACCGGTCAGCTCCTCCGCAACGGCCCCAATCCCTCGGTGATCCCCGCCGACGAATCCGACTACCACTGGTTCGGAGGTGACGGGATGATCCATGCCATCTCGCTGGAGGACGGCCGAGCGGTGGGCTACCGCAATCGTTGGGTGAGGACCCGCGCCTTGGCGGCGACGCTGGACACCGCCCCCCCGAACGGTCCGAGTGAGCCCATCGACGGCCCAGCCAACACCCACGTCATCCGGCACGCCGGCACGACCCTGGCCCTGGTCGAATCGGGATTCCCCCATGCCCTCAGTCCGGACCTCGATCGGGCCCGGATCCACGACTTCGACGGTGGATTGGCCTCCCCCATGACGGCCCACCCCAAGCTCGATCCGGTGAGCGGGGAACTGGTCTTCTTCGGTAGCGACGTGTTCGGCCCACCCTTCTTGCGTTATCACGTCGTCGACGCCGCCGGAGGGCTCACCCGAACCGAGGCCATCGACATCCCCCGGGCCACCATGATCCACGACTTCGGGGTGACCGCCACCCGGGTGGTCTTCCTCGATCTTCCGGTGGTCTTCGACCTCGACCTGGCGGCCATGGGTCGACCCCTCCCCTACCGTTGGATGCCCGACGCCGGGGCCCGGGTCGGCGTCATGCCTCGGGGACGGGGCAACGACGACGTCCGTTGGATCGGCATCGACCCGGTCTATGTGTTCCACGTGCTCAACGCCTACGACGACGGTGACACAGTGGTGATGGACGTCATCCGCTACGACCGTGCCTTCGACACCGGCCCCGGACAGGCCGTCGCCTCGGACCTGCCGGTCCTGGCCCGTTGGACCATCAACCTGGCCACGGGCCGGGTCGGCGAGCGGCGGCTCGACGACGTGCCGGTCGAGTTCCCCCGGATCGACGACGTGGTGGCCGGCCGACGCCACCGGTACGGCTACTGCACCCGCCTCGGAGACCGGGCCGACGAGCCGGCCCAGCTGGGCCTGGTCAAGTACGACCTCGCCCGCGACGAGTCGACCCGCTTCGATCCGGGTGAGCGCCGTGCCCCCGGGGAACCGGTCTTCGTCCGGGCCACCGATGGCCGGGGTGAGGACGAGGGCTGGATCCTGTGTGTCGTCTACGACGCCGGTCGCGACGCCAGCGACCTGATCATCCTCGATGCCACGGCGTTCGCCGGCCCGCCGGTGGCCACGGTCCATCTTCCCGCCCGGGTGCCGTTCGGATTCCACGGATCGTGGGTGCCCATCGATTCCTGACCTGGGGCCCGGTGGGACTGGTGACTCCGTCATGAGCGCCCAGGTGACACCAGAATTCGGCCGGTCCGTGGGAAACTGGCCCCCGGGTACACCGTGGCCCGTCTCCCGTCGGCGTTCGGCCGGCGCCGGTCGAGCCCAACGGATCCCCTCCAACCTTGCCATCCGACGACCCACCCCGCAGATCCCGCCCCACGGGACGCTCCTCAGGGAGCCCGACCGGCCGGCCGCGTGCATCGTCTCCGCCCCCAACCCGGCAGAAGCAGAGGAGCCCGGAGTTCCCCGGTCCGATCCTCGGCGGGCAGGTGTCCATCCCCACCAGACGGGAGCGACGCCGGGCCAAGAAGAACCGGCGCCGTCCCGGGGAGCGGATCTTGCGGGCCACCATCGGCTTCGTCGTGGTCCTGTTGCTGATCGTCGGATTGGGATACGGCTACTTCCGCTACCAGTGGAGCAAGATCTCCTCCAGCCCCTGCACCACCTGCATCGCCGCGGCCAACGGCGCTCCGTACAACGTGCTCCTGATCGGCTCGGACAGCCGGGCCGGCGAGAGCGCGGCAGATGCTCAGCACTTCGGTTCGGCATCCACCACCACCGGTCAACGGAGCGACACCATCAAGATCATCCACATCGACCCGACGGCGGGCACGGCATCCTCGCTGTCCATCCCCCGGGACACCTATGTGAGCCTCTCCGACCGGGCCGCCACCAGCCAGCTCTCCACCGACAACAAGATCAATGCCGCCTTCGACAACGGACCCGACGCCCTGATCCAGACAATCCAGAACACATTCGGCATCCCGATCAGCCATTACATCGTGATCAACTTCTTCGGCCTTCGGGATGCCGTCAACGCCCTCGGGGGCGTCAGCCTGGACTTTCCCTTTCCGGTGCGGGACCACAACACCGCCACCGGGGTCAACGAGTCGGGCCTCTTCGTCCCCCAACCCGGCTGCCAGGTCATCGACGGCACCGCGGCACTGGCCCTCTCCCGGTCGCGGTACTTCGAGTACTACGCGGGCGGCCAATGGCACACCGACCCCAGCTCCGACATCGGAAGGATCCAGCGCCAGAACCTGATCATCTCGGCCGCCTTGAACAAGGCCAAGTCCACGTACAACCCCCTCCGGCTCAATGCGCTGCTGACCTCATCGGTGCACGACTTCAGCAAGGATGACGGGCTTTCGGCTACCGACCTCCTGTCGTTGGCCGAGCGCTACCACGCCTTCTCGGGCTCGAACCTCCAGGCCTCCACCCTGCCGACCACCTCGGCCCAGACCCCGGGGGGCTCCGATGTGCTGGTGGTGCAACCGGACCAGGCATCCCAGTTGATCACCCAGTTCCTCGGTGGCCCGGTCGGGACGGTCTCCACACCACCCCTCGATGAATACGGCCAGGCGTTGACCTTTCCGGTCGCCACCACGACGACCACACCTCCCGCCGCCACGGCGAGCACCGCTCCGCCCTCTTCCACGAAGAGCACCGCCGGGGCGCCCGCCCAGTCGACCGAGCCCTCGTACGATCCCCGTCCCTGCTGACCAGTCGTCGGCTCAGCCGGCGGGCGGGTGGGCCACCCAGCTGCCGGCGCGGTCGACCGCCTCGACGATGGCGGCATTGATCCGATCGTGAAGGGCCACATTGTCGGGAGCCCGGGGTAGCTGGACCCGGATCACCGACATGCCCCCCTGCTCCAGCTGACGATCGAGGGCCTCCTCCAGGCCGGTCGGGCCCATCCCCCCGTCCACCTCGCCCACCGACCAGCCGAACCCCTTGGCCACGGCGGCAGGATCGGGAGACTGAGGGGTGGCGAACAGGGTCTCGAACAGCTCCGGGTCGAGGACCCAGGCCGGCTCCAGGAACGAGAAGATCCCGCCTCCCCCGTTGTCCGCCACCACCACCGTGAGGTCTACCTCCAACCCGTCAGCCCGAACCAGGGCCGAGACGTCGTGGAGGAAGGCCAGATCGCCCACCAGCGCCACCGTCGGTCCGGGTGCGGCAAGGGCCACGCCCAATGCTGTCGACACCACACCGTCGATGCCGTTGGCCCCGCGATTGGCCACGACTCTGGGTGCCTGCTCCCGTGGCCCGGCAAATGCCTCGAGATCCCGGACCGGCATGGACGAGGACACCACCAACGTGGCGGTGGGGGGCAGCTGCCCGAACAAGCGGTGGGCCAACGATGGTTCCGTCATCGGTCCATCGGCAACGGCCGAGGCCGGCGACGCTCCATCCGGTCCCCCACCTCCGAGCAGGTGCCGGATGGTCGACGTTGCGGCAGCCTCAGCCCTCCGCCAGTCGGTGATCCAGGGACCGGTGCCACGCTGGTCCCTTGCAGTAGTGGCCTGTCCCCTCACGTAGCGCTCGGCCTCGTGGCAGAACAGCGTCGGGTCGGATCGGATGAACCGGGTTGCCTGGTGCTCGGGGTCGCGCCAGCGCCCCCACGGGTCCACCACCAGGCAGTGGGCGCCGCGCTCCACTGCTGACGACAGGTAGCCATTGACGACAGTGGAAACCCAGCGCTCTCCCAGACAGAGCACGACCTCGGGCGAGTGACTGGCAACGAAGGCTTCTGAACGGAGGAGGCCGTCGGCGGCCCCGACCACCATCGGGTCGAGGCTGCGAAGCCCCGACCGGGGATCGGCCAGCACCGGCCAGCCGAGCAGGGCGGCGAGGGCCAGCACGGTCGCCAGGTCGCCGCACTGCGCCCCGGCCACGATCAGGCCCCGGTGCGCCGGACGCAGCCGACCCGACTCCACCAGGTCCGGAACGCATCCGGGTGGCGGACCGAGTGGACCGCCGTCCACCACATGCCACGGCGATCGGTCCGGCCGGCCCGGCGGCAGCTCCCCTACCCGGTCGGGATCCCCAAGGAGAGGCGGGCGGAAGGGCAGGTTGAGGTGGACCGGGCCAGGCCCCCTCGGACTCGACCTGGCCTCGGCGACGGCCCGGCACGCCCACGACCGCCACGATGACCGGGTTGTCGACGTGGCCACCCCGGGGTCGGAGAACCAGCGGACCGCCCCACCGAAGAGGTGGGTCTGGTCGATGGTCTGGGGGGCCCCGACCGCTCGAAGCTCCGGTGGTCGGTCAGCGGTGCAGGCGAGCAACGGGACCCCGGCCAGATCGGCTTCCACCACCGCGGCGTGGAGCTCAGCCGCTGCGGTCCCACTGGTGGTGAGCACCAGGGCGGGCAGGCCGGTGGCCATCCCGATCCCGAGGGCGGTGAATCCGGCCGAACGCTCGTCGAGGCGGACATGGACGGTCATGCCGGGGTGGGCGGCCAACGCCACGGCCAGCGGCGTCGACCGGGAGCCAGGGCAGACCACGGCGCGACCTACCCCGCCGCGGACCCACTCGTCGACCAGGGTGGCGGCGAACGCGGCCTGGGTATCGGCATCGCCGGCCCCGACTCCTGCCGTCGATACGCTCACCCCGATCCCCCATGTCGCCGGCCCCACCACCATGCCCTCCACCGCCGTGCCCTCCGCCACCATGCCCTCCGCCCCCGCCGGCCCCTTCCCTTCACGCCGAGGTCACGGGAAGCGGGCCGAGCCTGGTGCTGGCCCACGGGTTCACCCAGACCGGGCGGGTGTGGGGATCGATGGACCGCGACCTGGCCGGCGACCACCAGGTCACCGTGGTCGACATGCCGGGTCACGCCGACTCGACCTCGGTGGCGGCGAACCTGGTCGAGGGAGCCCAGCTGCTGGCCCGGGCCGGCGGGACGGCAAGCTACCTCGGCTACTCGATGGGAGCGCGGTTCTGCCTCCACCTGGCCCTGGCCCGACCGGAACTGGTCGAGAGCCTGGTACTCGTCTCGGCCACCGCCGGTATCGACGACCCCGGCGAGCGTGACCGGCGTCGCCGGGCGGACGAAGCGCTGGCCGAGGAGCTCGACCCGTCGGGTGGTGGTGCCCCGGCCCTGTCGGTGGAGGTATTCCTCCGCCGCTGGCTGGACGGTCCGCTGTTCACCGGCATCAGCGACGAGGCCGCCGGGTTCGACGAGCGGATGCGGAACCGCGGGCCCGGACTCGCCTCCAGCCTCCGTCTGGCCGGAACCGGAACCCAGCCGCCGTCGTGGCACCGGCTGGGCGAACTGTCGATGCCCGTGCTCATCGTCACCGGCGCCGATGATGAGAAGTTCACCGCCTTGGGGGCGCGGATGGCTGCTGCCATCGGCTCCAACGCCACCTGGGCCGTGGTGGACGGTGCTGGCCACGCACCCCACCTCCAGCGCCCGGAGGAAGTGGCCCGGCTGGTCCGCGCCCACCTCGCCGGGGCGATGGCCACCTGAGGTGGTCACGCCACCCACGGGATCCACAGCCACAACGAGGTGGCGAGGAGGATGCCGAACACCAACTGCAGTCGACCGGTTCCGGCCAGCACAGGCAGGAGGGCGCGACCGGACGCTTCGCTGCTCACTAGCCGGGCCGGCGCCGCGGTGAGCGGTGCAGCCGCGAGGGGCAGGAGGGCGATGGCCGGTCGAGCAGCATGGACCACGTCGGTCATCGACACCCCGGCCCAGATCGCCACACCGATGAAGGGAAGTCCCACACACAGGAGATACAGGCGTCCGGCCGCTCGCCTTCCCACGCGCACGGCCAGCGTTCGCTTGCCCGTGACGGCGTCGGTTTCGATGTCCCGGACGTTGTTGGCCAGCAGCAACGCCGTCGCCAGCAGGCCCACGGCCACGGCCGCCATCCACACCGTCGCCTCGCCGAGGCTGAAGGTCTGCACGTAGTAGGTGCCGACCGTGGCGACCAGACCGAAGAACACGAACACGAACACCTCGCCGAGCCCGACGTAGCCATAGGGGCGGGGACCGCCGGTGTAGAACCAACCGGCGGCCAGACAGGCGGCCCCGACGACCAGGATCCACCACGACGTGGCCCAGGCCAGGCCGAGGCCCGCGACGCCGGCCACCCCGAAGGCCATCAGTGCGGCCCGCTTGACAGAACCGGGCGACGCCAGTCCCGATGCCACCAGCCGAACCGGCCCCACCCGGACCTCGTCGGTGCCTCGGATGCCATCGGAGTAGTCGTTGGCGTAGTTGGTGCCCACCTGGATGGCGAGCGCCACCACGAGGGCGGCGAGGGCGTACCACCACGAGTGGGCCGGGCTGTGGGCGCGCCGGCTGAAGGGATGTGCGGCCGCGGTTCCCACGATCACCGGAACGATGGCGGCGGGCAGGGTGCGCGGCCGGGCACCGAGTACCCAACGCTTGACCGGGCCGGGCTCGGTCGTGGCGACGCCGCCGGCGGTCACGGCGCGGACCGGGCGACGGGGCGGCCGCTCACGGACGGCGGGGGAAGCGGCCGAAGTCGGGGGGCCGGTGCTCCTGGTAGGCGTTACGGCCCTCTTGGCCTTCTTCGCTCATGTAGAAGAGCATGGTGGCGTCGCCGGCGAACTGCTGGAGGCCGGCCAGACCATCATCGGCCGCATGGAGCCCCCCCTTCAACATCCGGAGAGCCAACGGGGACAGTGAGAGCATCTGGCGGCACCACGCCACGGTCTCCCGCTCCAGGTCCGCCAGGGGTACCACCTCGTTGACCAGTCCCCAGTCGAGGGCGGTGGCGGCGTCGTACTGGCGGCAGAGGAACCAGACCTCCTTGGCCCGCTTCAATCCGATGGTGCGCGCCAGCAGGCTGGCCCCGTACCCACCGTCGAAACTGCCGACCTTCGGCCCGGTCTGACCGAACCGGGCGTTGTCGGCCGCGATGGTCAGATCGCACACCAGATGGAGGATGTGTCCACCACCGATGGCGTACCCGGCCACCATGGCCACCACCGGTTTGGGGAGCCGTCGGATCTGGACCTGGAGGTCGAGCACGTTGAGCCTCCCGATCCCCTGCTGGGCCACGGCGTCGTTCCCGAGGTAGCCGTCGTCCCCCCTGATCCTCTGGTCGCCACCGGAGCAGAAGGCATCGGGACCCTGTCCGGTCAGGATGATCGCACCGACCGTCGGATCGTCGCGGGCTGTGGTGAAGGCGTCCGCCAGCTCGAACAGGGTCTGGGGCCGGAAGGCGTTGCGCACCTCCGGCCGGTCGATGGTCACTTTGGCCATGCCCTCGGCCACGTCGAGATGAATGTCGCGGTAGTCGCCACGGCGCTCCCACTCCGGCAGGGGTTGCTCCCGAAACCGGTCAACGGGGTCGTCCGGTGGACCCGTGATCACCGTCTCGGAGGAGGCCGGTCCCCCGGTTGCGCCTCGATCTGACCGCTCCGGCGAAACCATTCGACCATTCACTCCTAGAGTTGCTACTCGTACGGTCGCCTAGGCTAGCCCCATGCCGGACCTCGTAGCGGTCGATCTGCCGGCGGGCCAGGGCTTCGTGGATGCCCTCCACCGGGCGTGGGACGCCGGCAACGCCGTATTCCCCATCGACCCCCGGCTACCGCCACCAGCTGTCGCCACCCTGGTGGAGGCGTTGCGACCCACCGTCGTCATCGATGGCGAAGGATCGCACCGTCTCGACGGAGGGATGCCCACGGAACCAGGTGACGCGCTGGTGATCGCCACCAGCGGCACCACCGGAGCCCCCAAGGGAGTCGTGCACACCCACCACTCCATCGAGGCATCGGCACGAGCCACATCGGCGAGGCTCGACGTCGATCCGCGGTCGGATCGGTGGGTGGCCTGTCTCCCGCTGGCCCATGTCGGCGGTCTTTCGGTGGTGACCCGAGCCCTGATCACCGGCACCCCCTGCACGATCCTCGAACGGTTCGACCCCGGGGAGGTCGAACGCCTGGCCCGGCAGGGCGCCACCCTGGTCTCGCTGGTGGCCTCGGCGCTCCGCCGTCTCGATCCGGCGGGGTACCGGTCGGTGCTGGTGGGCGGCGCAGCTCCCCCCGAGGCCCTCCCCGACAACGTCATCACCACGTACGGCATGACCGAAACGGGGTCCGGCATCGTCTATGACGGCATGCCCCTGGCGGGCGCCGAGCTTCGCATCGGCGGGCCCGGCTGTGGATCGGCCGATGAGCTCCAGGTGCGGGGGGCGATGCTGCTGCGTTGCTACCGCGATGGGACCGATCCGAAGGACCCCGACGGGTGGTTCCCCACCGGTGACGCGGGATACCTCGATCCGGACGGCACCCTCACCGTCCATGGGCGCATCGACGAGGTCGTCGTCACGGGAGGCGAGAAGGTCTGGCCGGGCCCGGTCGAACGGGTACTCGGGACACATCCCGGCGTCGACCAGGTCGCGGTGTGGAAGCGGTCTGATGGCGAATGGGGGGAGCGGGTGGTTGCCTGGGTAGTTCCGGTCGACCGTTCGGCTCCCCCGGATCTCGACGACCTTCGCACGCTGGTGACCGAGCAGCTGGCCCCGTGGTGCGCGCCTCGCCAGTTGGCCATCGTCGCCTCCCTCCCCCGGACACCGAGTGGCAAGGTCCGGCGAGCCGACTTGCCGTGACCTCCGGACCCGGCACGGCACACGGAGAGCACTGCTCACGAGAGCCCGCCGCTGGCCATGCACAGGGCCCCACCGTCGATCACCAGCGTGTGGCCCGTGATCCACGAGGCGGCGTCGGAGCAGAGGAACAGCGCGGCGTTGGCGATGTCGTCGACCTGGCCGAGGCGTCGAAGGGGAAGGCGAGCGGCAATGGCCTCCTCGCCCGATTCCCACAGGGCCCGAGCGAACTCCGTCTTCACCAGCCCCGGAGCCAGGGCGTTCACCCGCACCTGTGGGCCGAGCTCCCCGGCCAGTTGACTGGTCAAGTGGATGACCGCAGCCTTGGTCACGTTGTACCAACCGATGCCGCCTTCGACGGCGAGCCCGCCGATCGAGGCCAGATTGAGGACCACACCCCCGCGGTCGGCCATGCCCGCACGCCACGCCGCCTGGACCCATTCGAGGTAGCCGGTCTGGTTCACCCGCACCGTCTTGTCGGCCCGAACGGAGTCGAGTTCGATGATCGGCCCGTAGTAGGGATTGGTGGCCGCATTGTTCACCAGGATGTCGATGGAGCCGAATCGCTCCACGGTGGTCTGCACGCAGGCCTCGGCCTGCTCAGACACCCCGGCGTTGGCCACGCACCAGTCCACGTCGCCGGCGCGGTCCCCGCCGGCCGCGGCGATGGCGGCGGCCGACTCGGTCAGCGCCTCGGCCTTGCGCGACGAGATCATCACCGAGGCTCCCGCGTCCGAGAACGCCGCGGCAATGGCTCGGCCGATCCCACGAGATGCCCCGGTCACGAGCGCGGTCTTGCCGTCGAGTCGCAGTTCCATGGTCGTAGACCCTAGGACCGGCTTGCCATACTGACACCTGGGCAGTCGCCCGTTTCCAGATCGAGGAGTGTCGCGACCCCGTGTCGAGCAGGCAACTGGTCGACCGGAGCGCGCAGATGAGGAGTGGTCACCGATGACAATGCCGGCCGACGTGGGCATCGTGGACACCATGGTGGGGTTTCCCCATCCCGACATGAAAGAGGTCTACCGGTTCATCACCACCCAGACCAAGGACACCGAGTCCAAGGAGGAGTTCGACTTCCCGGTCGAGTACCTGTTCAAGGATGGAACCGGCAAGGCGCTGGAGGGTTCGGCCGATCCGGTCGGGATCACCCTCCGGGAGATGGACCTGTGGGGTGTCGAGCGGGCGATGATCGGCGTGGACGATCTGGCCGGCTCCGGAGCGGAGGCGCTGAAGCGGCATCCCGACCGGTTCATCCCCTCCTCGTCCGCCGACCCCAACGAGGGGATGAAGGGCATCCG
>Ga0307372_10009904_pt1 | contig 13019 bp, 10 predicted proteins | sample OX1MG_FD_202533 | JGI IMG/M metagenome (GOLD analysis project Ga0307372, IMG submission 202533) | Soil microbial communities from Risofladan, Vaasa, Finland - OX-1 | ecosystem: Environmental > Terrestrial > Soil > Coastal area > Acid sulfate soil | place: Finland: Risofladan, Vaasa | collected...
CCAAGGCGGGCGCGCAACACGCTGTTCGCCGCCAGCCGCCGGGCGGATGCGTACCAGTCCCGATAGTCCTCGGGCGTACAGAGATAGCCTTCCTGGCCATCGCGGAGCAGATCCTGTATTCCCCCGGCCCGGAACGCCAGTACCGGCAGACCCGAGGCCATCGCTTCCTGCACCACCTGCCCGAAGGTCTCGGTAAGCGAGGGAAAGGCGAAGAGATCGGCCGAGGCATAGAGGGCGGCCAGATCCGCTCCATGGCGCTGACCGAGGAAACTCACGGGCAACGCACGAAAGCGTGATTCCAATGCGGCACGATGGGGTCCATCGCCGACCAGCACGAGCCGTGCCCGTGGAATCTGAGCGATCAGCGGCCCGAGATATCCCAGATTCTTCTCGGTGGAAAGCCGGCCCACATACAGGATGAGCAGGTCTTCGTCCGCGCGCAGCAAGATGCGGCGCACGGCGTCGGAACGACGGACGGGTGTGAACAGCGCTGTATCCACCCCACGGCCGAGCACCCGTACCGGTGCTATTCCCTGGGCCAGCAACTCGCGCCGCGTGCTTTCGGTCGGCGCGTAGGTGATCTGACAAGCGTTATGCAACCGGGTCACATGCCACCGCGCCAGTCCGACACAGGCTCCCAGTCCGAAATACCGAGCATAGCGCGGCACATCCGTCATGTAGTGGGCGGCTACCGGCACGCCCAGCAGGCGGCCGGCTCGGCAGCCCCGCATTCCCAGGGCAAAAGGACTGGCAAGGTGCAGGACGTCCGGCGCCCAGGCGCGTAGAAGCCGCGCCATCCCAGTGCCGAACAGCGAAATCGTAAGATCAGGATAGGGCGGAAAGGGAAGTCCGCCGAAGCGTGCCACGGGATAGCCCTCGTGCTCGGTGGGACCGGGGCCGGCGGCGAGGACCAGTGCCTCATGATTGTGAAGGCGTAGGTAGCGAAGCAGTTCGAGAAGTGTCCGTACCACGCCATCGGTGCGGGGAAGAAACGATTCCGTCACAATCGCCACACGAATTGGTCGACCTCCCTGCCCCGATCTTTCCTAACATCTCGACCATAACACGGGCAGGTTAAGCCTCCATCAACGGTGATTTAAGTCTTTGTTAAAGCAGGTGCAGTCGGGGGTAGCAGACTATGCGCCATGATTGCGCCCTAGTTGAGCTCGACTGTCTCGCCTGTCGCGATATAGATCGTGGTCTCCGCGACATTCGCCATGCGATCGGCGATGCGCTCGATATCGCGAGCCACGAACAGTGTGTAGGTGGCCCGCGCGATGGTGCCTGAGTCCTCGACCATTTCGGTCAGCAAGTCGCGAAACAGCGCGGCATAGGCGCTGTCGACGCCGTCGTCCACCTTGCAGACGGCGCGCGCGAGATCCACGTCGCCCTCGGCATAGCTTCGTAGTCCGTCTCTCAGCATGCCTTCCGCCTGGGTGATCAACTGATCAAGGTCGCCCTGATCGCCGATGAGCGGCGGCGCCGCCAGGCGGAGCGCCGCGCGCGCGATGTCCCTGGCATGGTCGCCGATCCGCTCGAAGTCGGAGGCCACCCGCGAGACACCGAGGATGCGTCGCAGATCCCGAGCGACGGGCGCCTGCAAGGCCAGCAGGATCGAGGCATCGTCAAGAATCTGGCGCTCCAGGCGATTCAGGCCGGGATCCTCATCCACGACTCGTGAGGCAAGAACCGGATCATAGGTCGTGAATGCCTTAATCGCTTGCGCGACCGCGGCGGCTGCTTGTTCACCCAGGAGCACGGTGGCCGCACTGAGCTCGTCTAGCTGTTGCGCGAATCGTTCGCGTGTCACGAGATTCCTCCCTTGAGTGCTCTGGCGTGGTAGCGTCCCAATCCGGGCCGGCCTACCCGAATCTGCCGGTCACATAGTCCTCGGTACGCTTATCCTTCGGGGTATTGAACATGGCTTTGGTGGGGCCTTCCTCGACGAGCACGCCCGCGCGGTCGTCCATATCCACCATCATGAAGGCGGTTCGGTCGGAGACGCGGGCTGCCTGCTGCATATTGTGGGTCACGATGACGATGGTGTAGTGATCGCGAAGCTCGGCGATCAGCTCCTCGACCTTGAGGGTCGCGATCGGGTCCAGGGCCGAGCATGGCTCGTCCATGAGAATGACGTCCGGACGCACGGCCAGGGCGCGCGCGATACAGAGGCGCTGCTGCTGGCCGCCGGACAGCGCGGTCGCGGGGGCCTTCAGCCGGTCCTTTACCTCATCCCAGAGCGCGGCGTCCCGTAGCGCCTGCTCCGCGACCTCGCGCGGGTTCATCCCCCGCTGTCTCCCGGTCAGCTTGAGGCCGGCGAGCACATTCTCAATGATGGATTTGGTCGGGAAGGGGTTTGGCCGCTGAAAGACCATCCCCACCAACCGGCGAACCTGCACCGGGTCGGTGCCGGGCGCGTAAATATCCTCGCTATCCAGCAGCACCTTCCCCTGGACGTAGGCGCCGGCTATCACTTCGTGCAGGCGATTCAAGCAGCGGAGGAGCGTGGACTTACCGCAGCCCGAGGGTCCAATGATCGCGGTCACCGTGTTCGGTTCAACGCGCAAGGTGACATCCTTGACCGCGTGTTTGGCGCCGTAATAGGCATTCAGGCGTTCAACAGACATACCGTGTCCAGTCGTGACGATCACGGGTCGGACCTGGCTGGCCCGCATGGCATTCATAACTCTAGCCCCTTGCGACAGCGCGGCGCGCGGCGACGAGTCGCGCCAGCAGATTGAGGACGACAACCAGCAGAAAGAGCAACATCACCCCTGCGTAGGCGACCGGATAGTCCTGGGTTGGATCCACGGGGCTAGCCACGGCCTGAAAGATTTGCAGTGACAACGCCGGCACGGGTTGGGTGAGCCCGATAAAGCCGTTGTTGTTCCCCAGAACCGTGAAGATGAGCGGCGCCGTTTCTCCGGCCACCCGGGCAACGCCCAAGATGATGCCGGTGATAATGCCGCTAAGCGCCGCCGGCATGACAATGCTGACGATGGTGCGCCAGCGGCTGATGCCGAGCGCCAGGCCGCCCTCGCGCAAGGCATCAGGCACGAGTCGCACCACGGCTTCGGTCGAGCGCGTGACGGTCGGGAACATGAGCAATCCAAGAGCCAGACCGCCGGCGTAGGCCGAGAAGTGCTTGGTGGTCAGGACCAGGACGCTGTAGGCGACAATGCCGGCGACAATGCTGGGTAAGCCCGCCATGACGTCGGCGGTGAACCGGACCACATCCCCGAAGCGATTGCGCCCGTATTCGGCAAGGTACAGTCCGGACATCACACCGATCGGCAGGCCAACCACACAGGCCAGGCCGATCAAGATCAGCGTACCCTTCAGACCCTCGATCAACTGCCCACCGGCGGGAGACTGCTCGGTAAGTATGCTGGGGAAGTGACCAATGAGCGCCGGCCACCCTTGCTGGACGACATAGGCTCCGACCGCGAAGAGGGGAATGAGCACGATGATCGCGCTCAGGATCATGGCTCCGGCCATCAGCCGGTCCACCGCCTTTCGCCGGCGAAAGCGCGCGCCACCGAGCGTGCGCGGAGAGGAAGCCGCGGCGATCCCCATTACACCACCTGCCCACTACCACGTGAAACCGACCACACCAACAGCCGAGCAAAGGCATTGAGCGCCACGGACACCAGGAACAAGATCAGCGCGAGCTCAAACAATCCCGCGAGTTGCAGATCCGCGGCCTCTCCGAGGCTCGCGGCGATCCGGCTTGCCAGCGTATCGGCCCCATGAAATAGGTTCGGCCCGATGTAGACATTATTGCCGATCACCATGGTCACGGCGATCGTTTCCCCCACCGCTCGACCGAGGGCCAGGATGAGCGCGCCGATGATGCCCGGCCGCGCGAACGGCAGCACCGCGCCGCGGATCATCTCCCACCGCGTGGCCCCGAGCGCAAGCATCGCTTCCCGCTGATGATCGGGCACCACGCGGATCACGTCCCGCGAGATGGCGGTCACCGTGGGGACGATCATCACGGCCAGGACCAGTGAGGCGGTAAGCAGACTGTGCCCACCACTGACGTCATCACCGAAGAACGGGGTCCAGCCAAGGGCGCGCTGTAGGGCCGGGTCAACGTCTTGTTGCATGAGGGGGATAACCACGAACACCCCCCAAACTCCAAAGACGACGCTAGGAATGGCGGCCAGAAGCTCGACCAGAAAGGAAACCGGCACCCGAAACCAACGCGGGAGATGCATCTCCACGAGCAGCAACGCGACTCCGATCCCCACCAATCCCGCCATGAGAAGCGCCAGCAACGCCGTCACGAGGGTGCCGAAGATGAATGGGCGAGCGCCAAACAGCATTTTAACCGTAGGATCCCAGACATCGGAGCTCACGAAGCCCCAGCCGTATTTGGTGAGGGTTGGCCACGAGTTATAGAGGATCGTGGTCACCGTGACCGCCGCGATCACGAGGATCAGCAACGCGAAGAAGGTGGCTACCCCCTGGAAGAGGGCGTCGCCATGGAGCCCGCGGCGGCCGCCAATCCCATGGCTGGTAGATTGCGCGGCTGGTTTAGATATTGCCTCTTGCACTGCTCGTACCGCTCCATCCACGAAACGCCCACGGGCAGGGCAGGAGCGTGATGTATATCACGCTCCCGCCCTGCCCAATACCTACGCGCGGTGTCTGAATCTACTTACCGGTGAAGAGGGGCTTACCTCGGTAGGTGACCGACTTGATCTTTGCTTCGTCGAGCTTCACGATGTTCGGCGCGAGCGGGGCATAGCGTAGCGATCCGGATGACGCATAGCTCTGCCCGTTGTGGATGACCCACCACAGGAAATTCAGCAGGGCGCCATAGCGCACCGAATCCGGCGCTTTTTGGTGAATCAGGGCCCAGCTGAACCCGGAAATCGGGTACGATGCCTTCCCCGGGCTGTCCACGATAATAGCACGGAGGTCGCTGGGCACGCTGCCGGCATTCGCCGCGTCCGCGGACGCGCCGGCCGTGCTCGGGGGAACGAACTCACCCGCCTTATTCTTCATCAGGGCATCCGTCTGCTGCGTCGAAATAGCATACGAGAGCTCAACGTAGCCAATGCCGCCTGGTGACTGCTTCACGATGGCGGCCACGCCGGCGTTGCCTCGGCCACCCTCGCCGGTCGGCCAGTTAATCGTGGTGGACGCGCCCACGTTGGACTTCCAGTCCGCGCTTACGGCGCTGAGATAACTGGCGAAGATGAAGGTCGTGCCGCTGCCGTCGGATCGATGGGCGACCACGATGGGAATACTGGGGAGCGAAACGCCACTATTCAGGGCGGCGATGGCCTTATCGTCCCACTTGGTAATTTTGCCCTCGTAGATCTGGGCCAGGGTCGGTCCATCAAGCTTCACCTGCGCGTGGACGCTGGGCAGATTATAGATCACCGCTTCCGGGCCCAGGGTGACGGGTATGTGCAGCACGTCACCGCCCGCCTTCTGAATCTGGGCGTCGGTCATCGGGCCATCGGTGGCGCCGAAATCGACCGTGCCGGCGGTGAATTGAGCGATACCGGCGCCGCTGCCGATGCTTTGATAATTAATCCGCGTTGTCTTGCTGACCGTATTACCGTAGGTGAATGCCCACTTTAGCATCAGCGGATAGACAAAGGTCGAACCGGCCCCGTTCAGGAAGAGGGTCGAGGCGGTCTTTGTCCGTGCCTGCGCATTCGGGGTGGTGGTGCCGGCCACCAACGACGACGCCACGGTGACTGCCCCGGCGAGCATCGCCAGCCGTGCACGCCGTGATTTGCTCTGCATGTCGAATCCTTCTCGCTGCTTGTACGGTAGTAAGGCAACCACAGGTCGTGGCAACCTGGGCACGATCTTACTTGCGGATCTGCCTGGCTTGGAAACATCGGAACCGCCGGCCGGCAGTATCCGTCACTCGGGAGCGGGGTGGGCTATCGGTCCATCCCATGACCTCCCTCATTACGGTAGCAGGGGCCGTTTAACCAACGATTAAGGGTGTGTTAAATCCTTGTTAAGCGGATGGGCCGCTCAACCACGTCGCGCGGCATGGTCGCGTACGGATTATTGTTTGGCGCCAGGCAGGAAGAGCATACCGTGCGGACTGCCGAAGCCGATCGCGACCGGCGTGATAATACCGGTCCCCTGGTCGACGATGCCGAGCATGCCGGCCACGCCGGAATCATTCGGGGTCGTGCCGTAGACGGTGCCGGGCAGGAACGTTGAGGAGCGGACCGCGTAGATAGTGTTGGCTGAGGTGTCGCTGATCAGGAGGGTTCCCTGCGCGCTTGTAGCCCATACCGTATCGTCCACTTGATTACCAACCGGTAACGTGGTTATGGACTGATACTTCGTACCAAGCAGGGCAATGAAGATCAGTTGCGAACCGGCTTGGTTGTCGAGCACGATATTTCCCTGAGGATTAATCGTCAGTGAGTCGGGATCGATCACGTTCAGCGCCACCGTGGCGTTGGTGTTCGATGTGAGATCGATAGCAGTGCCGTTCCCCATCAGTACCGGAGTCACCGATGCCTTCCCATGGCTCAAGGTGATGCGGTCAAGGGCCGGATAGATGTTGACGCCGTTCTTGTCGAGATTGGGATTCGAGGCGGATATCAGCGCCACGCCATGAGTGAAGGCGAGATCGTCGAAGCCGCCGCCATGCGCCGTCGCGGCGAAGGCGTACGGGGTCTCCGCCCCACTGGCCGGATCGATGGTCACCAATCGTGGATTCCCATCCTCATTCGAGACTGCCCAGAGCAGATGGGTAGTAGGATTCATTCGCAGCCCGTCGCAGTGGCCCAGTACGGAAAAGGTGCGCACGATCTGCCCCGACAAGGTGTACTCCACCACCGTGCTCGACTGATTGTCGGTGCCATCCTTGGCAGTGATATTCTGATAGCCGACGAAGACATGCCGGCCATCGGTGAGAATAGAATCAGGGTTCGTATAGTTAGTGGTACCGGTGGCGAACACCGAAACCTGATAACCTGCCAGGGCGACAACCGGCAGGATCGTGGTGGTGGCCGCGTGCGCCTGCTTACCGCCTGACGGGCCGATGAGACCAAGCGTGAGCGCGGGGACAAGCAAGCAAGCACCGAGGCCGCGCCGGATAGGAATGAACATGGTGGACTCTCCTTCTTGTTGGTAGGGGTGTCCCGAGCGGACAACCGCGCCACTCCGGCGTCTATGTTTTGGTCCACCCCAACGAGTGCAACCTTACCGCATAGACATTAAGAAGGAATTAACCATGCGTTAATAGAAGATTAAAGGTCAATCGCGCGGTATGCCTTAACGTGGGCTTAACAAGGGTTTAATATTCAGGCGTTATCCTTACTCGTATGCAGAGCATGAACGATCTAGGCATGGAACAAGTCGCTGGGCAGACGAGCAATCTAGCAGCCGTGTCCTCGGATGCGATTTCCCAGGTTTATCCCCGGGTGCTCTTCGCCGGCCAGCACACCGATAGGCTCGCGAATCTGCAAGAATTTCTGGAGGATCGTAACTGTACGGTGCTGCACTGCGCGCTGCGCGCTGAGTTGCCGCGGCGGATGCGCGCGTTGACCCCGCACCTTGTCGTGATCTCTGAACCCATGCTCCTTGACCTGCTCGATGCGTGCCGAAGGGTGCGCATCGCCGCGCGGGTTCCGATCCTGGTACTTGGTCAGAGCAAGACCGAGGATGAGGAGGTGCTCTGCTTAGAGTACGGAGCCGATACATACCTGGCGCCAGGGGCTTCGGTACGGCGCCTCCATGCCCATGCGGCGGCTCTGCTGCAGCGCGGCCTGGGGCAGGTATATGCCAAAGCGGAGACGCTGCTGGTCTTCGGTGAGGTGCGCATCGACCTCCAGCGGCAACGAGTATATCGGGGTGAGCGCGAGGTGGTGCTTCCGCCAAAGGAATATGCGTTGCTGCGGTTCTTGGTTGAGCACGTAGGACAGGCAATGTCACGGCAGGCCCTATGGGAAGGGGTATGGCAGTCAAGTCTTGCGCTAGATCGGCGGACAGTCGATGTCCATATCCATTGGCTCCGCGAGAAGCTTGAGATCGACGTAGCGAATCCGAAGCTGATCCGGACCGTGCGCCGAGTCGGGTACTGCTTCGATCCGTGAAGGTGTCGCGCGGATCGTTGGGTGGATGTTAAGCACCCGCGGCCCAGCCAGACGGTTCGTCCGTGTGGGCTCATTACGCAAATGTCCTCTGAACCCGACGACACTGCCGCCAACCTTTCCATGCCTGGTCCCACCGACCAGTCTCCCGCTCGGTCCTCTATCGAAACCATGGAGTGCTGGTCTGATGTAGCCAGCGCACATACACTCAGACGATCTCCGGCGGAGAGCACGGGCCTACCGCGACAGAGCACTAGGAGTTGGAACGGGAAACCATCCAGCGGCTCTCACTGGCGGTCGATAGGGTGAGCAGGCGGCGAGGCCGGATGCCCTGGATGCATAGGATTGTCTAAGAAGCACGGGCCAGGGGTAATGCTCTGGGTAGGCTGACGTAGACACTGGCAGGTGGCCGGTAGGGGCAGGCGCCGCCCCTCCATGTGTGGGTGCGGCGGTTTCCTTGTGGGAGACGCCAGCGGCAAAAGCTCTGGCGCGTGCATTCCACCTGCTGGTCCGCGAGCGTGGCTTTCCGAGGACCGAGCTTAACCCAGATTTAATGGCCCATTAACGGCAACCAAATATACACCTGTTACGGTGTGCTACGTGGAGTGCATCGCGGAGGTTCCGTGCCCTTGCCTACTCTCGGGCTCTACAGGTAATGGCGTTCGGTGGCGCGGTAGCCAGTGCGGTAAGTCCCCCATGTCATATCGGAGAAAGAAGGAGATACATATGCGTTTCACAAGCCGAACAGCTCTATTCGCGGTCGCGGCGTGCACGGCGGTCGCCGGGCTCAGCCCCACTCCTCGGACGCATGCTCAAACGCGAGCGCTTGCCGGGGGATCGCTGGTGCTGTATGGCGCGGAAGGATATGACGTCACCACCGGCAAGGTGTTCGGGCAGGCAACCGGCACGAATGTCCAGGTTCTCGATGACCATACGGGTATTATTATCGCCAAGATTCAAGCGGAGGGAGCCAACCCGAAGTGGGACGTAGTCTGGTTCGATGGTGACGCGGCCATGCAAGCGCTCAACAACCAGGGTCTCCTCTACAAGTGGACGCCCGCGAACGTAGCGAACTATACCCCACTTGGCGCCTCGCTGACCCCGTCGGACCATGCATTCTTCCCAACCGGCGTCACGGCGGCGGGAACGATTGTCTACAATACCCACAAACTCAGCCCCGCCCAGGCGCCAAAGGACTGGAGTGATTTGCTCAAGCCACAATTCAAGAACAATGTGGCGATGAGCGATCCGGCATACTCAGGCCCAGCCTATTCGATGATCGCGGGAACCTTGCTCCGCCTTGGCGGAACGGGGAGAGCGCTTACCGCGGGCGAAGCGTTCTATACGGCGCTGAAGAACAACGGCCCAATCAAGTTCAATCAATCAAACGAACCGACCCTTAACCAGGTGGAAACGGGCGCCCGGCTAGTGGGGATCGTTCAGGACGCGACGTATTTCGCCACGAAAGCCACGGGCGCTCCCTTGGCGATTGTCTATCCGACCAGCGGTGTAACCGTCCTGCCGGGCGTCATTGCCATCAACGCGAAATCCAAGCACCTCCAGGCGGCTGAGGCGTTTGTCAACTATGTCCTCTCGCGGGCCGGTCAAAACGTGATGGTGCACGATCCCAACGACAGCGATTCCTATTTCTCGCCCATCATTAAGGGAGTGGCGGCCTTGCCTGGCCGCCAGACCGCGGGCATCAACTGGCAGCGTCTGGACTATGTATGGGCGGGCGCCAATAACGCCCGGATCAAGGCCTGGTTCCACACGCATATCGTCCAATAGGATGTCTTCATTCGCCGCGAATGAACCTGACGGGCGGCGATGGGCGGGGCGCCGGCGCCGGGTGAGCACTGTTGTCTTCTCCGGCACGGCAACCCTGACGCTCCTGGTGCTGGTGCTCTATCCGCTGGTGGCCATCCTCATTCAGAGCATCCTGCCTGACTTGTTTGCCGTGCCCGCGCGTCTGTCAGTCTCGCTTGACCCTTTCGGCCGTGTTTTCAGCAATCCTGAAGTCCTTGGCGCACTGATCAACACTGCTTGGCTGGGAGCAGCGGTTGCCTGCTTCGGTACGCTGCTTGGCGCCGGGATGGCCGTACTGATCAAGCGTACCGATCTGCCTGGGCGGAGGCTCTTCAACGCGCTGGTCTGGGTCACCCTGTTCACCCCCACCTATTTGATTGCGCTTGCCTGGGAGTTACTTTTTAGCCGCGGCGGCTTCATCGACAGCGCCATCGCACCGCTCCCCGATGGCGTGATCAACACCATCTTTTCGCCCGTGGGCCTGATCATGCTCCTGGTTCTCCGTCTCGCTCCCTTCGCCTATCTCGCGACCAGCGCCGCCCTGCACCGCCTCGGCGCGGAGTATGACGAGGCGGCACGGCTGGTGGGAGCGCCCTTGCTCCAACGGTGGCTGCGGATTAACGGCCCGTTGCTTGCCCCCGCGCTACTGGCAGGCGCGCTGATCATCTTCGCCGAGGCGATTTCTGATTATGGGACCGCGGCGACCATTGCCCAGCAGGCCGGCTTCAATCTGGTGACCTATGAGCTATACGCGGCAATCAACAGTGTGCCGGTCGATTTTGCTCTGAGTGCCGCCCTCTCGTGCCTGCTTGTGGCGATCATCGCCATTGCCTTGCTCCTGCAAACGCGCGTGCTGCGCGCCCGCTCCTACCAGGTTATTACAGGGCGATCAAGGTCCGCGCGTCAGGTCCAGCTTGGCCTATGGCGCATTCCGGCGATGGCCGCCATTGGGCTGTACTTCGCCGCCGCGCTCGTCCTGCCGCTCCTGGCGACCGGCGGCATGAGTTGCATGCGCAATCTCAGCGGCGGGTTCGTTTCCGCGAATCTTGGCTGGGACAACTATCGCATTGCCCTGAACACCGGCGGCGAAGCGCTCTTGGCCTTGTGGCGCAGCACCCTATTGGCCCTGGGAGCGGCCACGCTCGTCGCTTTTCTCGGTCTTGCCATCGCCTTTACGATCGAACGGACCCGGTTGCCTGGGCGGCGCCTCCTCCGGTTACTAACCACTGTCACCTTAGCCTTGCCTGGCGTGGTGCTGGCTGTTGGGTATATTTTCGCCTGGAATGAGGTCTGGATGCAGAACCTTTTCGGCAACACTCCCTATGGCACGCTTGGGTTGCTGTTCGTGGCGTATTGTGCTGGATCGCTCCCGTTTGGCGTTCGGTTGGCGACGGGGGCGCTGGCGCAAGTGGGTACGAACCTGCTTGATGCCGGACGGCTGGCGGGCGGGGGGACGGCACGCCTCTTCCGCGGGATCATCGTGCCGCTTCTGGCCCCGACCTTGCTCTCGACCTGGCTCCTGGTCTTCACCCATACGCTCTTCGAGTTACCGACCTCGCAACTGCTGCAACCGCCTGGGCAGCCGCCGCTTCCAGCGCTGATCGTACGGCAGTTCACTGTCTATAGCCAGGGACCGGCCACCGCAATGACCATGCTGGCCCTTGCCGTCGTCACGGTAGGGGTGCTGGCCATCGTATGCCTCGCTCGGCTCGCGCGGACGCGATGGGCCGGCGCCTCCGCTGTCACGCTTACCTTGTAGGGGTACTCGCACCTGGTGAACGCCGGCAACGGCGCCTGAGAAAGGCAAAAGAATGACCAAGGACACTCAACGGGTGGTGGTCTGCATGTTGGACGGATTTGGCATGGACTATTTTGGCGCGCAGCCGCTCCCGACCCTCCAGCGGATGGCGGCGCAAGGCTTCTTTCGTCCGGTAAACGCGATTATGCCCTCGGTGACCAACGCGAATAATGTGTCGATCTGCTGCGGTGCCTATCCCGAAGACCATGGTATTACCGGCAATTCGTATTTCAATGAACAGACGGGCGAAGCGGACTACATGGAAAGCGCCGCGTTCTTACTTGAATCAACGATGATCCAACGGGCGGCGGCCCGTGGTATCGCCTCCGCCTTGCTGACGAGCAAGAAGAAGACGATCAACCTGCTGGGTGGCGGCGCGACTATCGCCGTGGCCGCCGAGGAGCCGCCGCCCGCGTTCAGGGAACGGTATGGAGCGCCGGCCTCCATCTATAGTCGCGAGATCAACTACTGGCTCTGGGAGGTCGCCACTGATCTGCTCGCCACACGCCCCGACCTCGGCTTGCTGTACGTCCATACCACCGATTACCCCATGCATGCCTGGGCGCCGGAGGCGCCAGAGTCGCAAGAGCATCTTACGACACTTGATACCCTCCTTGGGAAAGCACTGGCCGCCGCGCCGGACGCCGCGTTCCTGGTCACCGCCGACCATGGCATGAACTATAAAACACGCTGTTGGGATCTGGAGAAAGCGTGCGCGGAACGCGGCATGCCTCTCAGATTCGCCCTCTCCGCCGAGAAGGACCGCTATGTCCGGCATCACCGCACGTTTGGCGGCACTGCCTGGGTTTGGCTGCGCGCGCCGGATGATGCCGAGCGGGTCGCCACGGTATTGCGCGGTCTAGAAGGGGTTGAGCAGGTATTAAGCAGGAGCGAGGCGGCCAGGCGTTTCCGTCTGCCGGCGGAGCGGATTGGCGAGTTGGTGGTACTGGGCGATAAGGAAACGGTGTTTGGCGAAATGCCGGAGGCATACGAGGAACTGGATGCTCGCTACCGGTCGCATGGCTCGCTCCACGAGCTGGCGGTGCCGCTCATCGCCTACAACCACGGTACGGCGCTTCCGCCTCAAGAAACCATCACCGCCAACCTGGATTTGACCCGCGCGCTCTATCGCGACTAGTCCAGTGGGAGTCCCTGTCTATGACCTATTTCCCTATAGTGCGAACAATGGCCCCGTAGTATGATGCGCGCGGTGGCACTGTGCATATCGACCACCAGGAGGTTACGTGGAACATTATATTCTTGGCACCACATTGCCCGCGCTGGAGATCCGCTTGCAAGCGGGAGAAAGCATTCTGGCGGACAGCGGTGAA
>Ga0307372_10009905_pt1 | contig 13015 bp, 11 predicted proteins | sample OX1MG_FD_202533 | JGI IMG/M metagenome (GOLD analysis project Ga0307372, IMG submission 202533) | Soil microbial communities from Risofladan, Vaasa, Finland - OX-1 | ecosystem: Environmental > Terrestrial > Soil > Coastal area > Acid sulfate soil | place: Finland: Risofladan, Vaasa | collected...
GACTTACTTCCCCTACAATTGTAGTGTATAATCGACTGGTCAGACGATAAGAAAGGGACAATCTTTATGACCAGATATCAGATATTTAGCCGACCAGAACGCGTATTGTCATTTCTCGCGGGGTTGGTAAACCTCGTTATCGGCCTCGGCTTTTTCTTTTTGCCCGAACTTCACTCACCGCTCTGGCCGACAAGCATTCCTCCCATCCTGGATCGATTCATAGGCGCTATTATTTTGGGTAATGCCACCGGAGCTTTGTGGCTTGCTACAGAACGAGAGTGGGCGCGCGTGCGTCCCCTGGCAATTGTCGCGGTTGTGTATGGGACACTGGTAGCGGTCGCTTTGCTTTACCATCTACTCTGGTTGGGAGCTTCCAGCGCATTCTGGCTGTATTTTCTCGTTGACGTCCCCTTTTTACTTGTCTATTACGCGCTGTTCATTTATCACGATATTGTGCCTCGCGTATCGAAACGAGCAACCAGTTCCGATGCAATCGGGCAGAGACAGACACAAAAGAGTTAGAAAGCGATAGCAAGGGAAAATGCAAGCGCCTTTCGCTGATCCTATACCTGGAATCGAGCCGCTTTCCAGACCATTACCGCTCGTTGGTCGTGAAGCCGAGATGCAGCTTATTTGCCATCTCCTGGATACCGTCGAATTACAACGCGCGCATGGGGCGCGCGCATTGATGTTGAGCGGGGAAACAGGCATAGGAAAGACACGTCTTTTAGCGGAAATGAGCCTGGAAGCCAGCAAACGCGGTTTTCGCCTGCTCGATGGGCGTGCCTATGAGGTTAGCAGGTCGTTTCCCTACCTGCCGTTCAGCGAGGCGTTGCGACCTTTTATACGAGAATGTCCGGTTAAGACATTGCGCTATCTGCTCGGACTCAGTTCTGATGAGCCTGAGGGATCGAGACGAGGAGAGCAGCATGATGACACAGCAGCAGGCGTGTCCCTCTCGCTGGTTGGACCTCCGATGGTAGCCGCGCTCTCCCATCTTTTTCCTGAACTTCCGCACGTACTGCATGTAACCGTTACGCCGGAGCCGCTGTCTCCTGACCAGGAAAAATTCCGCCTCTTTGACGCTGTAGCAATCCTGCTTGAACGCATGACAACGGCGTATCCTGTCATGCTCAGTATTGATAACCTGCAATGGGCTGACAGTGCCAGCCTGGAGCTTACGATGTACCTCACGGTGCGCTTGCATGGCAGTCGCGTTGCGCTAGTTGGAGTGACACGCCCACCTGGTACGTCGCAGTCAGCGGCTAATGCTGATAGCGATGGCCCTGAAGTCAAAGGCCAGGCAACCACATCCCTGCAAATTTTGAGTGAACTCATGCGACAGGGCCTCCTGTTATTCCTTCCACTTCAGCCACTCAGCATGAAGGACGCGGAACAACACCTGCGCGCCTTGCTGCCAGGAGATATTACGGGCGCGGAAGTCTTGCTGGAGCGAGCTGGCGGCAACCCTTTTTTCCTGGAAGAACTGGTTCGTATGCTCACGCTGAATAACCAGCTTGTTTTGCGCGATGGCGTATGGGATGTGTCGAGGGCCAGCCTGGCAGCGCTACCGGCAAGTATTTCACTGGCAGTTGGGCAACGACTCGCCGCTTTAAGTAGTGGCTGCCTGGAAACTATACGCGTGGCCGCCCTCTTTGGCCGCACCTTCCCGCTAATAGCTCTGTCGATGGTAATCGAAAAGAGCGAAGCCCAGGTTCAGGCGATGATCGATGAAACCGAACGGGCATCGATCATCGCCCCACTTTCAGGCGATGTGTCTACTGGCATGAATGAAGACGAGATTTCGGAAGAGGAAATCACAGGTCAAATACCTGCTCCCTCCAGATATATGTTTTGTCAGGGCATTGTACAGGAAGTCTTGAGCAACCAGGTTCCGGCCCATCGAGCAAGCGTGCTCCACGGCAAAATTGGCGCTGCTCTGGAAGCGTATTATGAAGGACAAGTTCTGCAGGCTCCCGCTGCTGAACTGGCTCGTCATTATGTGTTAAGCGGTGAGCGCAGGCCCGCTTTGAAATGGAGCCTGCGCGCTGGCACAGACGCGGTCAGGCAGCAGGCGTACCGCGAAGCCGTCGGTAATTTCAGATCCGCGCTCAAATTGATGGAGGCTGACACCCCTGTTGCAGGTGAGGAATCGTTGCCAGCACTGGCGCAGGTACATGTCCTGATCGGCGAAAGTTGGTTCAAAATTGGAGAACTAGATCAGGCGGCAAAGGCCTTTCAGAAAGCGTTAGAGCAGCTACTACATAAGACTGCATCTCCTACCATTCCTGGGCAACTCGACCTTGTCGCGTCGTTGAAAGCCAGATCTCACCGCATGCTGGCTGACATTTATCGCATGCAGGGCAAATATGAATTGACGCTTACCCACTTGCAGGCTGCGCGCAGTATAGTAGACGCTGTTCTTGTCGGACAAGACGAGTTATTTATGCCGACGCTAGCAGTTGAGGAGGAGCATCATTACGCGTGGATGGCCACGCGCAGCTTCTCAGGCAGAATTGATCGAGCGGAACTGCGTCCGCTAAGAGCGGAACTGGTCTTACTTTTACAGGCCCAGGCTACCATGGATTTGCTACTCAGTCGAGGAGTGGAGGCAGAAAGGGCGTTGTGGCAGTCGTATCAACTGGCGACCGAAATGGGCGATAGGGGCAGTCAGGCCTTTGCTCTGCATTTTGTCAGCTGGATTCGTGGTTGGGGCGAGCACATCCATGAAGCGATTCGCCTGCAAGAGCAAGCGCACGAACTCTATGTAGCCATTGGCGATCCATTCCGCGCGGCCCTGGGCGATCAAGGGCTGGGCATCATTTATCAGGCCCTGGGAGAGATGGAAAAAGCGCGTTTGCATAATCTGCGCGGCTTTGAGATGGCGCGCCGTTATGGCGTGCGCTATGTTCTGGCATGGTTACACTGGAATCAAGGCGTCATGGCGCTTGCAGAAGGGAAATGGTCAGAGTGTGAAGCGCGCATGCAACAGACCCTACAAGAGGCTAATGCAACTGGCAATGAGCGTATCAAACCAGTAATATTACAAGTGCAGGCGGAACTCTCTTTTCGTAAGGGCGATTGGCACATAGCAGAACAATTATTTCAGTCGTCCATTAGTGCTGCCGCAAACACAGAATGGTATCCGAGCGTGCTTGCCCTCTACGGTCATTTCCTTGCCGTGACGGGACGCAAAGCCGAGGCAAAAGTTCAACTGGAACAGGCGGCCGCCCTGCAAGAGCCGGTCGGGTATAGCGGTCATTACTATATTCCCTTTCTCGCGGAGGGGTTTCTGCATATCGAAGCACTGGAGCAGGCGACGGGTTATATCGAGCGTATTCAGAAACTGCGCGGCTTCATGTATTATGGCATCGCAGTTGACCGCATCAGAGGCGAGGTAGCAGCGCAGAGTGGCCACTGGGATGAGGCTGAGCGGGCATTCGCTGATGGACTCAAGCTCTGCCAGCGCGTGCAAAATCTGCCGGAAGAAGCTGCTATCCTTTACGAACAAGCGCGTACAGCGTTGATGCGCGCGGGCAAGCAGGATGTACCCACACTCCGCACATTAGAGAAGATGCAGCAACTGTGCCAGGCGGCGCGAGCAATATTTATACAGTATGACATGCAGAGAGCCGTCAGTATGGTAGACACGTTACAAAAAGGAATGCACCAGCTTGATGCGCGCAGCGGGATCGACGCGCCGCGCAAAATTGTCGAGGGACATCTCGCGCACGCGGGTTATATCCTTGACTTGCACCTGACGAAACGCGAGTTGGAGGTGCTGCGCCTGGTGGCCGAAGGTCAGACCGACCGCGAAGTGGCCGAGGCGCTTGTCATCAGTCCCAGGACCGTTAATCGTCACCTGAGCAATATTTTCGTCAAACTGGATGTGCCGGGTAGAGCTGCCGCGGTCGCTTATGCCATCAGGCAAAGTCTGGTCGGGTGAGAGATGAATGACGGAGGTATAGTGACATGCTGGCGAAATCACCCGCGCGACCTGCTTTAATACAGGATTTGGTGGGACTCTGTATAGTAATGGTGAGTGGCAAGTCCATTCCAACGCGCAACCCACGTTTAAGGCCGCGCAAAACTTTGAGGGCGGAGAACACGCGAGAAAAAGCGCGCGTTGTAGTTAATAAATAAAGAGCAACCTGTAGAGTTGCTCTCTGAAGAAGGAGTAAATTTACTCATATGGCTACAATTACACCTGAAAAAACTCATCCTGTCGTTGGCAAAGATGAGCTGATCCACCAGATCGCCGCTAAAGCCGGTCTGACCCTGAAAGATACCAGTAAGGTTATCGACGCGTTCACCGATGTGGTGCGTGAAGAAATCGCCCAGGACCACGAAGTACGTCTGATGGGGTTTGGTACATGGAATCTGCGCAAAGTTGCGGCGCGTAAGGTCAAGTCCATTCGCGGCGGCAAGCAGATCACCATCCCCGCCGGCAAGCGGGTCGGTTTCACCGTCGGCGCTGTGCTTTCCCAGGCTGCAGATGGCCGCACTCACGCAAAGAATGCGGCTGCTCCCAGGGCCTCCGCTACTTCTAACAGAGCCATGCAAAACGGCGCGAAGAAGAAGTAGTCCAGCATTTCGAAAATAGGAGAGCCGCCTGTCGCGAGGTTTAAATAACGCGACAGGCGGCTCTCCTGTTGTTATTGCGTATCATTGTCCGTGCTTTTGCAAGTATTGCTCCACCGTATGTAGCTCATTTGGATTCGCCGGGCGAAACCCTCCCTGGTCGTTGATATAGACGATACGCGTATCTTGAAAATGGATAATCATATCAGGCAGGTGATTGCCGTTTGCATCAACGAAGCTCAGCGTGACCGGTATCAGGTTATCACCGTTGCCGTAGAGCTGCGGCCCGATGTAGATACGGGCTTTCGAGGCATCGCCGCCTGGAAATTCGATCACTTCAATACGTCCATTCAAGTTGAGCGCAATGAAGTGGCTTGGGTTAGCTGCCGAGTCGTTATGGCCTACCACTGCGTCGGTCTGGAAGGTGCGAGGTCGCCCGTAATGGATATCATCCCAGGTATTGTTCCACCAGCTCACGGCCAGGGTTAGCAGTGTCCAAAGTACAAGCATACTTATCATGCCCAGGCCCAGGAACAGCAGAGGGTGAGCGCGCAGGCCAAATCGTCTGACTCGCGAAGATGCTTTAGCGCCGCTAATTGCTGGCAGTGGGGTCTTTGGCAGCTTCTTCGACCCGGTCGCGCTTGATGGTTTTGCAGATGACGCGCGTTTTATATCATCTGTTCCACCGGCAGCGGTTGAGGGTAGCTTCCACTCCTCGACATCCTGAGTTTCCTTCTTTTCCTCTTGAAGTGTCTCTTGTTCTGGCTGCTTCTCCTCGGTTTGTTTCTGGCGCAGGCGCGACGCTCGTTGTGCAACGGGCGTGATGCTACTGGTCGATGTATTTTTCTTCCCTTTGCCCTGCTTTTCGGCATCCTCTGCGATGGGACGATGGCGTAAGGCGCTGCGAGGAGTAATATGATCTGTTGATTCGAGTACCGGCATAGCGGAAGCTCCTTTCGGCCTGGTTGACGAATGACTACTGAGACGAAAAGATGACGAAATAGCCAGATCAGAGATTACCTGTATTCAGACCACATCCCGCGAAAACCAACATAGAAGCTCATAATTAATAGAACTCGATAGTTGTGACAATCTGAAGAAAAATAAAGAGGACGCTGGTTATTTGCCTGACACCCCTGGATGGAGAAGGTTCTTTTTGTTCGACACTGAGATTATACCATAGGGAAGGGCATTATGCCAGGCGACTACAGGAAATCTTTTTCGTTGAGCACGGCCTGTAAATCGGCAGGCAATGGTGCCTCTAACTCAATGCTTTCTCCCGTTGTAGGGTGGGTAAAGCGCAATTGGTGGGCGTGCAAGAACTGGCGTTTGAGCGGCGCTCGTTTGAATATGCTGCCCGACCCGTAGACAGGGTCTCCCACAATGGGATGTCCAATGGCCTTCAAGTGCAGGCGAATCTGGTGCGTGCGCCCGGTTTCCAGTTGCAGCAACAGCAGGGTATGACGCGCATATCTCTCCAACACGCGAAAGTTGGTACGTGCTTCCCGACTGCCAAGCGCGGTGATCGCCATCTGCTGGCGGTGGCGTGGGTCTCTGCCAATAGGAGCGTCGATACTCCCCTGGTCAAGCGAGACATTCCCCTCGACCAGGGCCAGGTAGCGTTTGACGATGGCATGTTGTGTCATCTGCTCGACCAGCGCGGCCTGAGCGCGCGCATTCTTCGCGACAATTATCAGACCCGAAGTATCTTTATCCAGGCGATGCACTATTCCTGGTCGTTGTCCCTCGCCGGTTGACGCCTGTAAAGTTGGCAGGTATGCCAGTAACACGTTGACCAGGGTATCATCATGGTGGCCTGGAGCGGGATGTACAACCAGACCTGCTGGTTTATTGATCACCAGCAGGTCGGCATCTTCATAGACGATGTCGAGTGGCATCACTGTCGCCTGAGCCTGGTTTGTGTCAATGACAGGCGTGAATGAGGATAGGCGAATCTCATCCCCTTCCCTGAGCATATAGCCGGGCTTGCTCTGTTTGCCATTGACCAGTGCCGAGCCATCGGTGATTAACTGTTGCACAGTAGTGCGCGACAGGTCACCCAGGATGGATGTCAAATAGCGATCAAGTCGCTGACCGCTATCCTCAAAGGCGATGGTGAACAGGCGTTTCTCTCTGGAGGGAGATGATTGAGAATGATGTATATTCAAGTGAGCGGCGTGCTCCTCTGCTGATTCTCTAGAACGTTGCCCCGCTTATTGTTGGGCGCATCAAGAGTACTCGTAGGATCGCTCGTAGCAGGCTGGCGTCGAATGCCGCCAAAAAGTACCGCCATGAAGAGCAAAAAGACGCCAACGGAGATGGCGGCATCCGCTAAATTGAAGATGGCGAAATAGAAGCCGATTTGCGGGATACGGAATGAGATAAAGTCAACGACATATCCCGAATGTTGTGCCCTATCGATGAGATTCCCCAGCGCGCCGCCCATAATCATGCCAAAAATGAGCTTGATTGCCAGCGAGCCGTTGTTAATCATGCGCGCGTACAGGTACGATATGACGGCTACCGCGATAATAATCAACGCTACCAGCACGATGCTATTCGCAAAAAGGCTGAAGGCTGCCCCATTATTGCGGATATAAAAAAGCCACAGGTAATTCCCGATAAGGTGGATCTGAGGGCCGGTGTCAGGCGGCCCCAGGTTGGCTACCACCAGCGCCTTGGTCCATTGGTCCAATCCGACGATGATGATGACGGCCAGAAAAGCCAGCATATCATAGATGCGAGCGCGCCGATTTGTCACGTTTCTCTTTACTCACTTTCCTCTGACGGTTAGTGCTTGTATTGTAACCTATCCGGCGTCTCTTGAAAAGGAGCATAGGAGCAAACTATATTAATAGCCGTTATTCGAGTAACCAGCGGGAGTAGGCGTACTGCCTGATGGTGTTGATGCGGCCAGGTTGGTGGTGGCAACAAACCATACACCTCCGATACCCTCGCCACTGGCCTGTCCGGGAGCCGAATCGCCCGAAAATGTGTAGAGGGGATGTCCATTATACGTGACCTGGCTGCCATTCGTGTCGCTCAAGAGTGCGAGCGAGCCGGGCAATGCCGACGCGGTGCCTGGGGTGGTAGTGCTCACAAGCGGGGGACAACTGCTCGCGCAAGTGAGTGTATCAGACGTGCGGTAGTAAAGTGTCATACCCTGGGCATTTGTCAGCACCGTCGCCGATTGGCCTTTGATGCTCATTGTCGCGGTCTTGATGGTTGCCGCGGATCCACTCACGGCGGTCGCGGTCGGCGTTTGGCCACCACCAGTACTCACTCCATAGGGTCCGGTGCCGGAAGTAGATGAACTACAGGCCGCAATAACGAGCGCCAGAGCAAGGCTTACGACAAAGAGACTGAATAGCGGTAAGTGTTTCATAATCTGAGTGCTCCTGGTATACCTTATCGTATTCGATTGGTTGACTACATTTGCGCGTGTAGAAAAACTGACGTGTGATAGCTGATTATTTCAGTGCCGCTTCGCAAAAACCAGCTATCAACACGGCGCGTTGAAAAAGTACAACACAGAGATGAGCTTCTAAAGTCATGCCTCTTCGAGTAAACATACGTTAAGAGGTTACACTACTCTGCCCATGAAAGATGCCGGAGATAACATCGATTACGGGCGGATAATTTTCGGGCAGTTCGCGCAAGAGCGCGTCAAGGAGTTGCTGGGAGAAGCATTGGTAGTCAGGAGTATAGGGGTTGATGGTAATCGCCAGCACGCGCACCGTCCTGGCGACGCGTATAGCAAGCCCTCGCGCCGCCAGCCTCTGAAGCGTGACAGAGTGGCAGAACATCCTTGTAGGGTCTTCAATGACTAATTCCGCCGGTTGACCGGCAAATTGCTGTGGAAGTTGGGTCAGCAATGCCCGGGTAAGTTCCTCGGTTAACGCGCCATGCAGAAAATAGATCATTCGCTCGCTCATATTCATCTGAGCCACTATCCAACGAGCTTCCTGCTCTGGCTCTGACGTACCAGTGAACAGTGTTATGTGATCCGATACTATCGGGCTAAAACACAGCAGGCGCGCCTGTGCCTGGAACTTCATATAGGCATCAGCGAAGGTTGACTGCCGCGTCATCAGCCTCGTCAACACATCGACGGTACGACGCGCTACCAACTCAGGAGTGGCAGCAACGCTCGCTCCGGTGCAAAGAATACAGGCGTCAGTGACAGCAGGCGCGGCCGCCCCCAGGCGATTGATCGCGCCATCGACGATGCTTAGCCTTGCCCCGGACGTGCTAAACCGGCTCAGCGCGAAACTCAGGTCACGTAATAATGTTGGGCCAGCAATGATGATCCTGCCCGCATGTTGCACGCGAGCCAGAAACACCGGCCCGATGGCAGTTCTGCCAGGAAGCTGTTGCAGTCGTTCAAAACGCGCCCCCTCACCTTCTGCCTGGCGCAGCAGGTCGTCTGTCGTGGCGATGAGCAGACCAGTCTGTGGAACATAGCGCGGCTTGGGCAACCCGGTCATTGCATCAGTTGCTTCGCCGTCCAGGCCAAGCGAAGTGAGGGCCAGTTCGCCTGGCCGGTAGAGCCTGTCATCCATGAATGATTGCAAGAGATGGTTGGTTGCCGTCGTTTTGCCAACGTTTTTGGCAAGTCCAATCAGCGAGAGCCGTTGAATTTGCGCGCGCGCAACGATTTGAGCGAGAGAAGCAGGGGAAATTGTCATGCTGATTTATCTTTCCGGGAAGCGCCTGCTAAAAATCGAACGCAGCGCGGGGAAATCGCGTAAAAGTTGTAAAGCGACATCACCGCGATCTGGCATATAGCCATTACCAATATGCATCTCAACTTGCCGGGCCATTCCTTCCGCACCCAGCGCGGCAACTGTGAAACTGGTGGCCATGCTGAAAAACAGGATGCGCCCGTCTGGTTTGGCAAGTAGGATCGTAGCAAACTCGCTGTTTGGAACATTCACTACGTTTATCACCAGGTCTGCCTGGAAATCCCGGCCCCGGCAGGCATCCTGCGCGCGCCTGAACAGTTCCAGAGGTTGTGTGGCGTCACCCTGGATCACCACGTCGGCAACCCCCAGGGCCAGTACATCTTGCATAGCCGAGTTGCTGTATTCTACCGCTATGATTTCGCCATTCGAGCCGAGGCGCTGGCGCAGAGCACACAGGGTAAGCAAACCCGCCGTCCCACCCGCGCCGATGACCGTAACTCGCTGTCCTGGTTGCGCGAGAGCCTGTACGCGCGAAGGTGCGCCAGCAACATCTAACGCGGCGACAACAAGCGGTACTGGCAGGTCGCGTGGCAATTTAGCCACTGGATTGCTGCGAAAGAAGATTGCTTTGCCGCTTACATCAACTTCAGAACGCTCAAGATGGATGGTATGGATACTCTCCAGGCATAAGGGAAGCCAGCTGAGCGAAGTCAGGCTGACTATGGTGTCTCCTATAGCCAGTGTACGCATTGAAGCGAACTGCGTGTCCAACTCCTGTATCGTACCGATCAGCACTCCGCCGGAACCGGTAACGGGATTATGCATTTTACCGCGCTGTGCCACAATATCCATGATGTGCGCATGCACGCGCTGCCGGTCGTGCTGGCACACGCTGGCAATTTGTGTAAAACTGGCGGAGTCGATGTGCAGGGCATGTACATCAACCAGCGTTTCGCCTTCTTGAGCAACTGGAGTATTGTCGAGTTTCCAGGCCGGCTGTGGGAGCGATCCACGCGGCTCAAGCACGCGATGAATGCCCAGGGCGCGTTGCATGTCCTCATCGGGGGGTACAGGCATAGTGAGGTCTCCTCTATTGTTATCATTTTTGGCGATTCTATGCTACCAGTATACAATGTCTCAAGACGTATGTTCGTCCACTGGCAGAATCTGAAAATAGTAGAGGCTATTTTGTCAGTAAATTGGCAGGGAACAGGCTCAATACGCTTCCCACTTGTGCTATGCTTACAGCGTAATGAATCTAATCGAATACTTTAAGGATGCCGAAATGAGCACAAAAGATCAGGATAAGGCAGGGGAAAGCGCCATCAATAAAGAACAGGATATTCCATCAATTTTCAGTGATTATGACCTGTACCTTTTCGGGCAGAGTAAGCACTACCAAATTTATGAAAAGATGGGAGCGCACCCCCGTGTCGTCAATGGTGTCAGTGGTGTCAATTTCGCTGTATGGGCACCCAACGCGCTGAATGTCTCGGTCATCGGTGATTTCAACGGGTGGAATCGCAGCGCCAATACCATGCAACGACGACATAATGATCTGGGCGTCTGGGAGTGTTTTGTGCCTGGCTTACAGGTGGGGGCGCTCTACAAGTTCGCCGTTTATTCGCGCTACAACAACTATACAGTGGATAAAACCGACCCCTATGGCTTCGCTGCTGAATTGCGCCCCAAAACTGCCAGCATCGTGACGGACATCCACCAGTACAAATGGCAGGATAGCGCATGGATGGAGCATCGTGGTGAAAACCAGAAGCTAGACTCTCCTATCTCCTTTTATGAGGTACACCTGGGTTCGTGGAAGCATATCCCTGAACGACACAGCGAGGGCAACCCGGAAGAAGATCGCTTCATGACCTATCGCGAGCTGGCAGTAGATCTGGCAACGTATGCCAAAGACATGGGATTTACACACATTGAACTGCTGCCTGTAACTGAATACCCCTTTGATGGTTCCTGGGGATATCAAGTTACAGGATACTTTGCTCCGACCAGCCGTTTTGGTTCGCCCCAGGATTTTCAATTCTTCGTGGACTACATGCACCAGCAGGGTATTGGCGTAATTCTGGACTGGGTTCCTTCGCATTTTCCCAAAGATGGGACGGGGCTGAGCTATTTTGATGGCACCTATCTCTATGAATACGCCGATACACGCAAGGGAGAGCACAAGGAGTGGGGAACGCTGGTCTTCGACTATGGACGCAGTGAAGTGCGCAACTTCCTGCTTGCCAGCGCGCTGTTCTGGCTAAGGGAATATCATATAGACGGGCTACGCGTGGATGCCGTGGCCTCAATGCTCTACCTTGACTATTTGCGCAACCCCGGCGAGTGGGTTCCCAACCAGTACGGGGGACGCGAACATCTGGAAGCCGTCGATTTTCTACGCATGTTGAATGAAGCCGTCTACAGTCAGCAGCCAGGCACGGTAACGATTGCAGAAGAATCAACCTCGTGGCCCCTGGTGACTCGCCCTACCTATGTTGGCGGTCTGGGCTTCAGTATGAAGTGGAATATGGGCTGGATGCACGATATGTTGCACTATATGCATCTTGATCCGATATTTCGCCGTTACAATCATAATGACATCACATTTTCGCTGATGTATGCGTATTCGGAAAATTTTGTTTTACCTCTTTCGCATGATGAGGTAGTCCATATCAAAGGTTCGATGATAAACAAAATGACCGGCGATTTGTGGCAGCGTTTTGCGAATCTACGCGCCTTCTACGGCTATATGTGGGGTCATCCTGGTAAGAAACTCCTGTTTATGGGAGCTGATTTTGGACAATGGAGTGAGTGGAATTATAAAGAAAGCCTGGATTGGCATCTTCTGAAGCCCCCAAGTGATGCGCGTCACACGCAGTTGCAAGCGTTTGTGCGCGATCTGAACCATCTTTATACCAGAGAACCCGCGTTGAGCGAACTGGATTTTGACCCTCAAGGATTTTCATGGATCGATCCCCATGATTCAGATAATAGCGTGATTTCATTTCAACGTCGCGGAAAAAAAGAAGAAGATGCGCTGGTTTTCATTAGCAACTTCACTCCTGTTGTGCGCCGCGATTACCGCCTGGGCGTACCATTTGCCGGTGTGTATCATGAATTGCTCAATAGCGATGCTCAACGATATGGTGGAAGTGGGGTCATCAATGAGTTCCCTATGCAGAGCGAGCCGCTCTTCTGGCAGTCCTGTCCGCACTCTATAATGCTGACATTACCACCGCTCGCGACCGTTGTACTGAAAGGAGAGTCATTACCATTGGAGGTTGGGGAAGCAGAGGAGCTAGAAGATTTATAGGAGGATAGTCGGTAATATGAGTCGTGATTATAATTCAGAAAAAAAGAATCCACTGAATGGCAATAATGCTAATCATAAAAATGGGCGGTCTATGCGCTACCGACAAAATAGGGGTAGGAGGCCAACGACCGAAGACGAGCGTTTACTGAGCCGACCCGCGCAACCACTGGTCAGCCCGACGGAGGCCATACCGCAGGAACAAATCCGGTTGCAGGAGCACGCATTTGAACGCGCCATGCATTTCGATTTTACTCATACCGATCCCTGGCGCGTTTTCCGCATTATGAGTGAGTTCGTTGACGGTTTTGATGAGCTGGCGCAGATTCCGCCATCTATCGCCTTTTTTGGCTCGGCGCGTACAAAACCCGATGATTCGGCTTATGCTGCGGCGGTGGAAACAGCCCGCCTGCTGGCAAGAGCTGGTTTTGGTATC
>Ga0307372_10009906_pt1 | contig 13014 bp, 10 predicted proteins | sample OX1MG_FD_202533 | JGI IMG/M metagenome (GOLD analysis project Ga0307372, IMG submission 202533) | Soil microbial communities from Risofladan, Vaasa, Finland - OX-1 | ecosystem: Environmental > Terrestrial > Soil > Coastal area > Acid sulfate soil | place: Finland: Risofladan, Vaasa | collected...
TTCAACGCAGGTCCGTGCGCGGGGACGAAAGGACGGATTTCACGTCCTTACCCAGTGAGGAATATGAACTTGTATCTGGAAATTCAAGACAGGATTCGGCGGAAGTATCGTGAATCGGTCAAAAGCGTGTTTAGCCTGGAGGTTGAAAATCCGGCGTTTGACTTTCCGCCCCGGCCGGAACTGGGTGATCTTTCGATCGCCGCCTGTTTCGAACTGGCGCGAACGCTGCGGCAGGCGCCGCGCATGATTGCCGAGCAACTGGCCGAACGTCTGCTTCCCATCGACGGTATCGAACGCGTCAGCGTGGCAGGCGCGGGCTACCTGAATTTTCATCTTGACCGCGCAACGCTGGCTGCGGCGATGTTCCAGCTTCGCGACTTCCCCGCCCCTGCGCAGGCGGCCCGTCCCGGCAAGGTTCTGGTGGAGCACACCAGCATCAACCCGAACAAGGCGGCCCATATCGGCCACCTTCGCAACGCCGTGCTCGGTGACGCCTTTGTCCGCCTGCTGCGCTTCCGCGGGCACAAGGTTGAGATCCAGAACTACATCGACAACACCGGCGTCCAGGTGGCGGACGTGGTGGTCGGCTTCCAGCATCTTGAGCACAAAAGCGTTGATGACGTTCGCGGCCTGATTGAGGACAAGCACATCCGCTTTGATTATTACTGCTGGGACCTGTACGCGCGCGTTTCCCATTTCTATTCCGATAGCAGTGACCGAGTGCTTCGCGCGGAAACACTGAAAGCTATCGAAGAGGGCCAGGGCGAGGCGGCTGAAATGGCCAGGCTGATCTCACCCGCCATCGTAAGGCTGCATCTTGAAACCATGCAGCGCATCAACGTCCGCTACGATCTTCTGGTCGAGGAAAGTGAAATCCTGCGCCTCGAATTCTGGAAGGCCGCCTTCGAGCGCATGAAGCAGATCGGCGCCATTCGATTTGAAACGGCCGGGAAGAATGCCGGATGCTGGGTCATGGACCTGGGCGATTCAGAATCCCAAAACGCCGGCGAAGAATCCGCTGCTGAAGACGTCAAGATTATTGTCCGCTCGAACGGCACGGTCACCTACGTCGGCAAAGACATTGCTTATCACATGTGGAAGTTTGGGCTGCTGGGGAAAGATTTTGCCTACGCGCCCTTTTACCACTATCCTGACGGCAAGACCGTCTGGCACACGGGCCAGGAGGCCCAGGCCGGCGCCCCGGAGTTTGGCGGCGCCACGGATGCTTACGCGGTGATCGATACCCGCCAGGCGTACCTTCAAAACATCGTTGCAGCTTCCTTTCGCGCGCTCGGCTTCCGTGAACAGGCTGAGCATCTTCACCACTTTGCCTATGAGGTGGTCGGCCTCTCACCGGCCTGCGCACGGGAAATGGGTTACGAGCTTCGCCCGGAAGATTTGGAGCGCAGCTACGTTGAAGTTTCCGGCCGCAAGGGTCTGGGACTGAAAGCCGACGACCTGATCGATAGGCTGGTCGCGAAAGCCTCGGAGGAAGTCCGCTCGCGTGAAATGACCCGCGATCCCGCGGAACAATCCGCCTATGGCCACATGATCGCCGTGAGCGCTCTCCGCTACTTTCTGCTGAAATTTTCCTGCCGCGTAATCATCACGTTTGACTTTAAGGAAGCGCTGGCCTTTGAAGGCGAGACGGGACCGTATCTGCAGTACACGGCAGTCCGGGCGCGCAACATCTTCCGCAAATACGCGGACGAGCGTCAGGGTTTTGCGGCGGAATCGTTGGCGGAAAAGCTTCAGGCTTCTGAGCTGAATACGTTTTTCGCGGGCGACGACGGAAACGCGTTCTGGGAACTGATTATCCTTGCAGCGCAACTTGAAATGGTGACCGACCAGGCCATATCGACGACCGAACCGGCCGTCGTCTCCAAGTATGCGTTCCGGCTGGCGCAGGCTTTTAATAATTTCTACCACCGCTTCCATATCCTCAGCGAGTCCGATTCCGGCCGCCAGAATTTCCTGCTTTATCTTGTGCAAATCGTGGAACGAACCCTGACGCAGACCCTTGACCTGCTCGGCATCGATGTCCCTGAACGGATGTAAGGACAGATTTTCACCTCAAGTGCCAAGGGACTTGCGACTGCCAAGGTACTTGCGACGGTCATTCTGAGCGCGGCGAACGGTCGCTGCATTTGCTCGGAAGGTCAACAAGCTGGCGCTCAGTGCGCGAGGAGGGCGTAGTGGTAGGGAAACAATCGTTCGGCCTGGACTCGAAATTCCATCTGTTCGAGGCGCTGGCGGCCTTCGGAAGGCGAGTAGACGTGGTCGGCAGGCGGGCCCGCCGGACGCTTGACTGCGGCGTTCCAGTCGATGAAAAGTGCTGAGCCATCAGGCTTCAGCAGAGCTTTCAGGTTCCGCAAAGCCTCATCACCCAGCTCATGCAGAACATTCAAAGCCAGCACGCGGTCCATCTTTCCCTTGAAGTCTGCCATCTGCGTGGAAAGTACCGGCTTCAGATTGGCGAGCTTGGCGGCCGCCGGCTTGGCTCGCAGCAGGTCCAGCATTTCGGGTTGTTCCTCGAGCGCGATCACCTCAACGTCCGGATGCAGCCTGGCCAATTCAATGGCGTAGGTCCCCGTTCCCGTACCGAAATCGAGCACCTTGGCCCCGGCCGGAATATCCAGCATCCGCCCTACTTCTTCAGGAGGCAAATATTCAAACCGCACGGGATCGTCCAGACGCGATGCGCGTTCAGGATTGAATCGCTCCGGCTGCCGCGCGCCGTGCCGATCGTCCAGTCCATGCGAATGAGGGTTCATTCTTTTCTCCTTGCTCAAGGCGGCAGCCGCGTGATTTTGGGGCGGCCCCGAAGGCGCCGGCCGGTTCACCCGATGGCCAATGCGAGCTGTTCCAGCCGGATCAGCTTTTCGACAGGATCGCCCGAACCGCGGCTTCCTGCGCCTGCGGAACAAATCCCAGAACCGTATCGCCGCTCTGCAGAACGGTTGAATCAATCGAGGTCAGCGCCTCGCCCCCTCGAACAATGCCGAGAATCTTGCAGGCCGGGGGCAGGGCGATCGATTTGGCTTTCTTCCCGGCCAGCTTCGACCGGCTGGTTACGCGGAATTCCATAATGCCCGCGGCGCACGAGGCAAGATTTCCCAGCAGCACAACCGGCGTCTGGGGGACCAGATCGCGGATCACGTTGAACATGGCGGCGGTGGCGCTGACCGTTGTGTCCACGCCCAACCGCCGCATGACCGCTTCGTTCTTGGGGTTCTTGACGCGCGCAATGGTTTTGGGAACACCGAAGCGATATTTCGCCATCTGGCAGGAAATCAGGTTGTCGTCATCGTGGTTGGTGACGGCGCACAGGAGATCAGCCCGCGCGGCCCCGGCATGTTCCAGCACCGCTGCCGCCGACCCTTCGCCCAGCACCACCGGGCAATCCACCTGCTGCGAAATAATGTTGTAGGTGGCGGGATTCCTCTCAATGATGGTGACTTCGTGTCCGCTTTTGAGGAGCGCGCGCGCCAGGTAGTAGCCCACCAGACCACCACCCACAACGAGGACGTAGAACGATCCGTCGTGAGCTTCCAGGGGGCGTGCCGCCACGCGGGCGCTGGTGACCGGAATCGGACTCAGCGCTCCGAAGGTCGCGCCGGGTTGCGCCGCCGAGCCGGTAAGGCGCGCCGTTAAAAGATCGGCCCCGGCCACCGTGATGGCCAGAGTCTCGATGCCCGCCTCGTGAAAATAAGATTCGCGATCAGGATCGTATACCACGGCCATGACCCTGGGAATATTGAAAATGACGCGCGCGATTTGAGCGATCATCAAGTTGGTGTTTTCATCGCGAGTCAATGCCAGCATCGCGTCCGCGCTTTCAGCGCCCGCTTCACGCAGCAGGTCTTCGTCGATCGCGTTTCCGTATAGGAATCTCACTCCGCGAGGGGGCTCGGCGCTCTCGATTGCGGAGCGCTTTTTATCCACCACCACGACCTGATGAGCCCCGGTGTCAATTTTCCTGATGACCTGTGAGCCGACACGTCCATAACCAATGACGATAATCTTCATTCTGAAACACCTGCACCGTTGCCTGAATTTAGCTCTCGATACTCTTAGCCGGCTCGCCCGCTTGCGCAGGCTCCGGCCGCATGTTGGGCTAGCCCGCCAAATGGGTCAGCAAATGAACCAGCGTCCGGACCGGAACGCCCGTCGGGCCCTTGGCCAGATACGGCTTCTCTTCATTCGACCACCGGGTTCCCGCGATGTCGAGGTGGACCCATGGGGTGTCTTCGGCGAACTCACCCACAAACATCGCTGCCGTGATGGCGCCACCGTAACGCCCGCCGGTATTGGCCAGGTCGCCAATCGAACTCTTGTAGAATTCGCGATAGTCGTCGTCCACAGGCAACTGCCACATTCTCTCGCCGGTCTGCGTTCCGCTGGCGACCATGCGGTTGACCCATTCCTGATCGCTGCCGAAAACGCCGGTCGTGATGTTGCCCAGGGCGACCGTCACGGCGCCGGTAAGAGTCGCCGCGTCGATCAGCACGTTGCATCCAAGCTGCCGCGCATAGGTAAGGGAGTCGGCGAGCGCCAGACGCCCCTCCGCGTCCGTGTTCAGCACCTCAATCGTCTTTCCCGACATCGAGGTGATCACATCACCCGGCCTGTAGGCTTTACCGCTGGGCATGTTTTCCGCGGCGGGAACCACCGCGATCACGCGAATCTTGGGCTTGATCAGAGCAATTGCCTGCATCACGCCCAGCATCGTCGCTCCGCCCGCCATGTCGGTTTTCATTTCGTGCATATCCTGGCTGGGCTTGATCGAAATGCCTCCCGAATCAAAGGTGATGCCTTTGCCCACCAGTCCGATCACCGGCGATTCCGGAGCGTCCTCGGGAAGGTAGCGAAGCACCAGCAGCCGGGGCGGCTCATCACTGCCCTGGGCAACGGCCATGAAAGCTCCCATTTTCAGGCTGCGGATCTCGTCTACGCCCAGCTCCTGATATTCAAGTCCCATGCGCGTTGCCATCTCGCGCGCCCGGTCGGCCAGGATCGCAGGCGTCATCCAGTTGGAAGGTTCATTGACAAGGCCGCGCGTAAAATTCGCCGCTTCTCCGATGGCCCGGCCGCGCTCAGCCGCCGCCTTCAATTCGTCAGTGACAGCAAGGTTCTTCCCGGCCAGCACAAGCAGATCAATGCGGATATCCCCATTGCGTTCCGTGCGGTAGTTGTCGGCGTCATAATCGGCCAGGATAATCCCTTCAACAATGACTTGAATCTGCTCTGCGCCGGTTTCGTCGCCGGCCGCCCAGGCCATCTGGTGGACTCCCCGAGCGCGCAGAAATCGTGCCGCCGCTCCCGCCAGCCGCCCGAGGTTAAAGGGTTTGAACTTCTCCTTCTTCCCCGCTCCGACCACCAGCAACTTTGCGGCGGCAACTCCCGCGGGCCGGTGAATAAGAGTTCGCTCGTACGCCTTGCCCTTCAGTTCGCCGCTTTCTCTCAGATCGGCCAGCAACGCCCGGGTTTCCTCGGGAAGCAGCCCGGCTGTTCCGCTGGAGACAGGGTCATTTTCAAAACAATAGACAGTGATAGCGGGCAATGCCAGCTTTGCCAGCGATTCGCATTGCAACTCGATTTTCAATGAGCGATGACTCCTTCATAATAAGGGTTGGTGGAGCATAACTTTCGTATCCGCTTTCCGAAAAACCTGGCCGATGCGGTTTCCGGCAAAGGGAATTAACGAGCGCGACGCCGGTAATCCTGCATAGCCTGTTCGGCCTCGCGTTTGACCGTCCGGCTCCTTTCCGTCTCGCGCCGGTCGTACACTTTTTTACCTTTGGCGAGCGCCAGTTCGCACTTGATCTTATTCCCTTTCAGGTAAAGCCGAGTTGGGACAAGGGTCAGCCCTTTTTCCAGCGTCTTCCCCATCAGTTTGTGGATCTCCCGCCGATGCAACAGCAAACGGCGTTCGCGCAGGGGTTCGTGGTTCAAATAGCTGCCCGAGGTGTAGCTGCCAATGTGGCAATTCACCAGCCAGATCTGCTCGCGTTTCACCACCCCGTAGCTGTCTTTCAGGTTGACCTTTCCTTCCCGGATCGATTTGACCTCGGTGCCCCTCAGCTCCATTCCGGCCTCGAATTTCTCAAGGAAGAGATAATTATGGGCAGCCTGCCGGTTGACGGCAAAATTCTTCATTCGAGCTTCGTTAATTTTGTCGCTCATATTGCCGACCCTCGGTGTTTTCGCCCGGAATTCACCATGTTAGCACAGTCTTCCTGGGCCGATGCGCACCCGGACCGAATTCATCATTTACGATGCCGAAACCGGACGCGTGCGGCAATCGTCTATATGGAATGAGATAAAATCAGAACGGGAGTGGTGGCAAAGGTTCTTGATGGGAAAGGATTTGCAAATCGCTCCCTGTGGTAAAATGAATTCATTGCTATTGTGTTTAAGCGTCGGGTAGATTCAGTATTTGCGGTGCAACTCCGGGCTTGGCTGTCACATCTTAACTCTACGAGAGCGTCCGAAGGCCAAAAGCGGGGACCCGGTTAAAGGTAATTGATGCCGATCACTGACAGCCATGTTGGTTCTGGCGACCGCCAAACGAGTGGGGGAAACCCTCCCTCATTGACGGAAGGGTTTAAGTTTACCATCCCGGAGTCGCTTGGACTGCTGGCTTCGCTGCGCGAAGGCATCCGGGAATGGCGTCGCACATCAAGGATGGCCGTTCCCCCCGGCTATTCCAGTGGCGAAAGCGTTCTTCCTGTTACGGAAATGCGGCCCTGGTACCGCGATTTTACAAGCCAGGTCAAAACACTTTTCGAGAAACCGACTGAGCCGATCGGGGCCTTCAATCGCGTACAAGAGAAGAAGCGCGCGCTGTGTGGAGCAGGCGCAGCCCTGGCAGGTGCGGGAGCAGCCTGGGCGCTCGGCGGCCCTCGGCTGATTGTTCTCGGAGTTGTTGCAGGGTACGCGGTGGGCGAATCCATCGGTGTTTTCACTTTCAAGAAACGTGAATATCCGCCCGATATCTGGCAGGATTATCAGCTTCAAAGAGCCTCGTACGTCAACTCCGTCCTCGTCCACGCTCTCGCAATTCTGGCCATTATACTGCCGTATTACATCTCCCGGATGCTGAACCCTGTGAAGCCCGCCAAAACCGTGGTGGTGGACATTTCACCCTATCTGCCGCAACTTCCAGCTTCAGCCAATAAGGCGGGCGGCGGCGGTGGCGGCGGCAACCGTACACCGACACCGGCGTCGAAGGGCAAAGCACCGGAATTTGCAAAAGTGCAATTGGCTCCTCCTGAAGTTGTTCCCAAGTTGAAGCCTCTCCTGCCGGTTACACCCACGTTGCTGGGCCCACCCCAGCTTAAGCTCCCACAGATGGCGGACAATCACTTTGGTGATCCGCTGCAGGGAGTGCCGGGCCCGCCTTCAGCCGGTCCAGGCTTTGGTGGAGGCATCGGCTCCGGGCAAGGAACCGGCATTGGTTCCGGCAAGGGCGGTGGCCTGGGCCCCGGCGAGGGTGCGGGCACCGGAGGCGGCGTCTATAGTGTGGGCGGCAACGTCAGCGCGCCCATCCCGATCTACAAACCCGAACCTCCTTATTCCGAGCAGGCGCGCAAGGCTAAATATCAGGGCACCGTGGTCCTCTGGGTTGTCGTCGATGCGCAAGGTGACGTAACCGATGCGCAGGTGGTCAAGCCGCTCGGAATGGGCCTGGACGAAAACGCGCTGACGACGGTTAAGACGTGGAAATTTAAGCCCGCGATGCGTAATGGCGCTCCGGTGCCTGTCCGCGTGATGGTGGAAGTCAGCTTCCGCTTGTTCTGACAAAACTTCAACTCTCCCCTTTCAAATTCTCCCCTCCGCGAGAGTATTTCGCCACCCGTGTTCCTGCGGCCTCGCGGCACATTTCCGCAAGCAAAACTCTGCGCCTGGTTTTGCTGTACCATTTTTAGCACGGCACGGTCCCAGAGGCGTAGCGCGCCGGGTAACGTCAAAAAAAGAGGGGCACAAAAACCATGGCTGTATCATCCACCCATGACGGAGAAATCAGAGCCAGCATCGGCGAGCGGCTCGACCAGATGCCGTGGACGCGCTTCCATTCACGCGTGACCCTGGCGCTGGGAATCGGCTGGCTGCTCGATTCGTTTGAAGTGAACGTCATCGGCAACGTGCTCGGCATCCTGAAAAAGCTATGGCAGGTGACCGACGTGCAGGCGTCCGCTCTGGTCACGGTGTGGCTGATCGGCATCATGGTGGGAGCGCTGCTTTTCGGCTATCTCGCAGACCGCTTTGGCCGCCGCAAACTTTTTATCCTGACATTGCTGCTCTACGCCGGCTTCACCGTGATTTCAGCCTTTTCGCCCGGCTACTACTTCTTTATGGTCTTCCGCTTTCTGACGGCCATCGGCGTGGGGGCCGAATACTCTGCCATCAACGCCGCCATCGGGGAAATTATTCCCGCGCGCTTTCGCGGGCGCGCCAATGCCACCGTCATGAATTTCTGGCCGGTGGGCGCCATCGTGGCCGCGCTACTGAGCCTCTACTTCATCAACCTGCTTCCTCCGTCGGTTGGCTGGCGGTTTGCCTTTGGTCTGGGAGCCATCGTCGCGTTGTTCACCATCTGGGTCCGCAGAGTTCTGCCGGAATCGCCGCGATGGCTCCTCGAGCGCGGACGCCGGAAGGAAGCCGCGGACGTTATGCAACAAATCGAATCCCGCGCCAGCCATTTTGACCTTTCCGCGCCGCACGCCGCTCAACAGCAAGCCGGGGCGCCGGGTTTTTTCAAACAGGTTTTATTGCTGATGCGGAACCATCCGGGGCGCCTGGCGTTCGGCTCCCTGCTCGACTTTTCAGAGGCCGCGGGCTATTACGGAATCTTTGCCTTCCTTCCGCTGGTGGTTCTGCCGCGTGTTAACATTACGGAAGAAAAGGTGCCGTTGTTTTTCCTGATCGGGAACCTGGGAGCGGTAGCGGGCGGCGCGCTCGCAGCCATGCTGCTGGACAAAGCCGGGCGCAAATGGACGGTAACGTGTTTCTATCTGCTGGCTGCGGTTTCCATGATCGCGATGGGAGTGGCAACGCTCCACCGCAGCGCGGAATGGGTGCTGGCCGCCTTCGTGGTCGTCAATTTCTGCGCCACGGGAAGCTGGGTTTCCGCGTACCCGACCTTTTCTGAAATCTTCCCGACTCGATTGCGCTCAACGGGTATCGGCTTTTCAGTGGCGTTCGGAAGGATTGGCGCAGCCATCTCGCCGCTGATTCTGGTGATGCTGGCTGAGCGAGCTTCCATCATGGATGCCTTCGCTGTTCTGGGTGGTTTCTATGTTCTGGGCGCCATCGTCATGGTTCCGTGGATCCTCTGGGGACCGGAGGGACGAGGCCAGTCGCTCGAAATTCTCGGAGGGGAAAGTCTCAAGGCATGAATTTCCCTGAAATCGCCCTCACGCACCTTGACAACCTATGGCTCCAGGTAACCGGGACCCTGTGCAACATCGCCTGCACGCACTGCTTTAACAACAGCGGCCCGAACGTCAGGACCTTCGGCTTTCTCAGCATCGAAAAGGTCCGTGAAGAGATCGGCAGCGCGGTCCGCTCCGGAGTGAAAGAAATCTTCTTCACGGGCGGCGAGCCCTTTCTTCATCCCCGCCTGCCGGAGATGCTTTCCTTCTCACTTGAGCATGCACCCACAACTGTTTTAACCAATGGACTGTTGATCAACGACCGCATGGCCGAACGACTGGCCCGGATCGAACACGCCGCAAGGTATTCGCTCGAGATTCGAGTGAGCCTGGACGGTTATACCGAAGAGATGAACGACGCCATTCGCGGGAGCGGCGTGTACCGCCAGGCGCTTGCAGCCGTTGCCCGTCTCAGCCGGCAGGGCCTTCTGCCGCTGGTCACGATAGTCCGCACCTGGAGCGACGAAGCGGAGCTTGCCACACTGGCCGCCTTTTCCAGCGCGCTGCGCGCGGCGGGATACGGCCGTCCGCGAATCAAAATGCTGCCTGCCCTGCCCCTGGGGCGCGAGCTTGAGCGCTCGGCAGAGACGCCGACCGATGCGCTGCTGACCGAAGACCTGCTCGACGGGTTCGACCGTGACTTGCTGATGTGCTCGAATTCACGCCTGGTCACCGACCGAGGCGTCTGGGTCTGTCCGCTGCTGGTGGAAAAGCCCGACGCACGGCTGGGATCGACCCTTACGGACGCCCGAGCTACTTACGAGCTTCGCCACAACGCCTGCGTCACCTGCTACCACTACGGGACCATCTGCGGCAACGTCAGCGCCCTGATCGAGGGTCCGGACGCCCAATCGGAAAGAGAGAATGGCAACCTCTGATGAAACAACTTGCGCTATTCGGAGGGATCTACAACAACTATCGCGCGCTCGAAGCAGCGCTTGAAGACGCGCGCCGCCGCAAGGCCGATGACCTGTACTGCCTGGGCGATCTGGGGGCATTCGGTCCCTATCCCGACCGCGTCTACCCGCTTCTGCGCAACTACGACGTCCATTGCATCCAGGGAAATTACGATAATTCGCTGGCCGGCGGCCTTGCGGACTGCCAGTGCGGATACACCGATCCGCGCGACAATCATTTTGCGCGCATCAGTTACAACTACACTTTCAAAAACACTTCCGACCAAAATAAGGCCTGGCTTCGCACCCTGCCGGAGTCACTTCGGTTCGATGTTGAAGGCCGCCGCGTGCTGCTCTGCCATGGCTCTCCGCGCAAGATGAATGAGTTCCTCTGGGAAACGACCAGCCCCGATTCTTTCCTGGAGTATTTGCTGGACAAGGCGAACGCCGACGTCATTTGCGCCACCCATTCCGGCATCAAATGGCATCGCGCGCTGGCGCCGAACCGCCATTTCATCAACGTGGGAGTCCTGGGGCGGCCGGAAAATGACGGCAGCACGAACGTCTGGTATACGCTGCTCACTCTCGATGGAGCTGAGGTGAAAGTGGAATTCGTTCCGGTCGAGTACGATTTCGAAAAGCTTGCGGTTGATATGGAGGCAGAAGGCCTGCCCATTCAATTCATCGAAACCATCACCACCGGCTGGTGGACCACCTGCCTGGAAGTGCTGCCCCACAAAGAACGGGCGCGCGGTCGATTCTGACCTGAAGGGCCGTTGACCGACCCGTTGCGCCCGGTCTCGAAGCACGACGGATGGAACAACCGTTTCACCTTCCCGCACGGAAACGTTCAGTTCCATCACGGTTGCGGCGCTTCGCACGCCGCCCAAGGCCGGGAGTCCAGCCTCTACACGCCTGTGCCAATATGTTAGTATCAAGATTTGAAGCTCTTCGAGAGCCCTCACCCCACACGCAAAGCAGAAAGGATATTGTGCTCAAGATTGGTATCGTTGGCCTCAACATGGTGGGCAAGACCACCCTGTTCAAGATCCTCACGCATTCACACGGCAGCAAGCTCGCCAGCGGCAAACCGGAGGCCCATCTGGGCGTTGTCAAGGTGCCCGACGCGCGCCTCGATCGTCTGGCTGAAATGTTCCACCCGCAGAAATTGGTCCACGCCAGCATCGAATATGTGGATACTCCCGCCAGCGTGATCCAGTTGGCCCGCACGGGAACGCAATCCGCCGCGCTGAAGGAAATGAACGCCTTGATCCACGTGGTGCGGGCCTTCGAGGACCCGGCCATTCCGGTTGACGGAGACGTGGTCGATCCCAAACGCGACATCGAATCGGTGGAACTTGAATTGGTTCTTTCAGATCTCGCCATCATTGAAAAGCGGCTGGAACGGCTGGAGAAAGACATCAAGAAGCAGAAGAACCCCGCTCTTGAAAAAGAGAACCAGGCACTGCTGAAAGCGAAGCAGGTTCTGGAGGCCCAGAAGCCTTTGCGGGAAATCGATTGGACGCCGGATGAAGAACGCGCGCTGCGCGGGTTCACTTTTCTGTCGCTCAAGCCCATGCTTTACGTGCTAAATCTGGGGGAAAAAGATGCGGCGCGGACCCATGCCGCGGATGAATTCGCGCAGGAAGCCGGACTGATCCAGCGCCCCCGGACTGCCGTTACCGCCGTCTGCGGCAAGATCGAGGAAGAGCTTTCAGAATTGGGCGAGGCGGAAGCGGGCGAATTCCTGGCAAGCTACGGTTTAACGGACTCGGCGATTTCGCGGTTGATTCGTTCCAGCTACCAGTTGCTCGGACTGATCTCATTTTTTACCGTGGGCGAAGACGAGTGCCGGGCGTGGACCATCCGGGAAGGCATGACGGCGCTCGAAGCCGCCGGTGAAATCCACTCCGACATTCAACACGGTTTTATCCGCGCGGAGGTTATTTCCTATCAGGAATTGCTGGACGCCGCCGGCTTTGCCGAAGCCCGCAATCGCGGCTCGCTGAAGCTGGAAGGCAAGGAATATGTCGTTCATGACGGAGAGATCGTGCACTTCCGGCACTCCGGCTAAGAGCGCCATCAGGGATTTCAACCCATCGTCATGCTGCTAGCCATCGAGATCAGCCTTATCCTCGGGGTGGTCGCGGGACTTGCCAATCTTTTTGGCGCCTCGATCGTCTCCGCCAGGGCCTGGAGTCGGCCCTTCCTCGCCTACTTCATCGCGCTGGGCGCAGGCTTCATGCTGGCGACCGCGATGACCGAGATGATCCCGCAAAGCCTGCGCCTTGCGCCCGTTGGCGGTTCGGTCTTGATCCTTGCCGGCTACCTGATTGTTCACCTGTTTGAGCACGTGTGGCCCGGCCACTTCCACTTTGGGGAAGAAACCCACACTGAAGAGTTCCTCAACAGCCGGGTGGCTTACACGGCACTGGGCGGTCTGCTGGTCCATACTTTTCTGGATGGCGTCGCCATCGTCTCAGGCTTCCTGATTTCCAACTGGCTGGGCACGGTTATTTTTGGCGCGACCATCCTGCACAATATTCCCGAAGGCTTCACGATATCCTCGGTGATGGTGACGGCGGGCAAGGGCCGGCGGTCGGGCCTGAAAGCCGCCGGAGCGCTCGGCATCTCCCGGATTGCGGGCATCCTGAGCATGGGACTTGCACATCGATGGGTGG